>Ga0102812_10000042_pt1 | contig 88625 bp, 91 predicted proteins | sample ColrivemetaGS713_FD_79334 | JGI IMG/M metagenome (GOLD analysis project Ga0102812, IMG submission 79334) | Estuarine microbial communities from the Columbia River estuary - Flood tide ETM metaG S.713 | ecosystem: Environmental > Aquatic > Marine > Intertidal zone > Estuary | place: USA...
CAAAGATGGGCTTTTATTCGAATATAGCTCGCGATAATGAACTTTTCATCACTGCATTTTTGTTAAATGATTGGCTTAGATGTTATAATTATCAAATAATTGATTCTTTAGCGTGCCATTTGAAATAAAGTTTTATTAATTTTGTGGCAATTATGTGGATACAATTACGGAAATCGAAAATACACAGGGCAACCTTGACGGATGCGAACCTCAATTATGAAGGTAGTATAACTATTGATGAGGACCTGTTAGAGGCAGCAAATATTTTGCCTGGGGAACGATTGCAAATCGTTAATAATAATAATGGGGAAAGGTTGGAAACGTATGCCATCAAAGGTGAACGTGGAACAGGAACCATTTGTCTGAATGGGGCCGCAGCCAGAAGAGCTGAGGTTGGAGACATTGTCATTATCATTTCATATGCCTATATGGAACCGGGGGATGCTGTCGATTTCAAACCCATTACGATCCATGTGGATCAGAACAATAAGATAATTTAATTCTTTTGAATAGTCGTTTAAAAAAAATTCTACAAACCGTAGTTTTTCTTTCTACAGGTATTCTGATATTATATTGGGTATACTATAAACAAAATCAAGCCTATATGGCTGAATGTGCCCTGCGTGGCATTGCCGGCAAGGAATGTTCGTTATTACAGAAAGTATATGATGACTTCAGAAGTGCCAATGTTTGGTATTTGTTACTGGTTGTCGTTTTGTATCTGATCAGTAACGTTTCCAGGGCATTGAGATGGAACATGTTATTAAGGCCCTTAGATATTAAGCCTAAACTGTCAAATTCCTTTTTTGCAGTTATGTTAGGTTATTTTGCTAATCTGGGTTTACCCAGGGTAGGAGAAATCATAAGGGCAGCAACCCTTGCCAAATACGAAAATGAAAAAGTCGACCGTGTGATGGGGACGGTTATTGTGGACAGGGTCATTGACGTGATCCTGATGTTGTTGGTGATCATTATCGCGATGTTTAGTGCCACAGGATTATTGATGGATTTTATTCATGAAAACAATGATATTTCCAATAAAATAAATAGTGTTTTAACCAGCCCCATTCTAATCGGAATTGTTCTGATCATGCTGGTAATATTTGTTTTACTTTTCAAATCTAAACGAATTCAAAATTCCGGACCAGGGAAAAAAATAAGGACATTTATTTTGGGCGTGATAGAAGGCTTGAAAACCATCCGGTCACTGAAAAATCCTACTGTTTTTGTACTTCATTCTCTCAATATCTGGTTGATGTATTACCTTATGTTATATGTCGGCTTTAGTGCATTTGAACCAACGGCAAGCCTTGGCCCGCTGGCAGGCCTTATCGTGTTTACCCTTGGAAGTTTTGGTATTGTTATCCCTTCCCCGGGTGGAATGGGGACCTATCATTTCCTGGTTACGGCCGGATTGATGCTTTATGGGGTTAATGGCGCTGATGGTTTTTCCTTTGCAAATATTCTTTTCTTTACAATTCAGATATTTGGTAATATAATTTTTGGTATTTTAGCCATGGTAATGCTGCCGTTCCTGAACAGAGGCAAATAGCAAAAACGCTTATGATTAAATCAAATAAGGATAATATCTTTGATCAAAATTCCATTCCGGTTGATGTGATTCAACATTGGAAGGAAAAGGGGCAGAAAATTGTTTTTACAAATGGCTGTTTTGATCTTTTGCACAGGGGCCATATTCAATACCTGGCTGAAGCAGCAGCTTTGGGAGACAAATTGATCGTTGGACTGAATAGTGATTCCTCCGTCAGGCTCATAAAAGGGGCGGAAAGACCGATAAAGGATCAACTGAACAGATCTGCAATACTGGCGGCTTTAAAAATGGTTGACATGGTCATATTGTTTGATGAAGCAAGCCCTTTGGGAATAATTAAAAAAATTCTGCCTGATGTTTTGGTGAAGGGCGGAGATTGGCCAGCTGAACAAATTGTTGGTTACGATGTTGTCATTAAAAACAAAGGTTTAGTGAAAACACTTAGCTTCATTGAAGGTGAATCAACGTCCCGGATCATAGAAAAAATCAGAAACATAAAGTCTTAAAATGCAAATCAAAGAATTAACAGCATTCCTGGAAGAAAAAGCACCGCTTCAGTATCAGGAAAAATATGATAATGCAGGACTTATTGTTGGTACAGATACGAATGAGATCACAGGTGTATTAATTTGTTTGGATTCAACGGAAGCAGTAATTGACGAAGCAATTGAAAAAAAATGTAACCTGGTTATTGCCCACCATCCGATCATTTTTTCCGGTATTAAAAAACTTACCGGCAAGACTTATATTGGCAGAACAGTCATCAAAGCGATCAGAAATGATATTGCAATTTATGCAATGCACACCAACCTGGACAATATGCTCGACAATGGCGTAAGTGAAAAAATCGCGAAACGACTGGGACTCCGGGATTTAGGGATTTTGGATCCTAAAAGCGAATATCTTGCTAAAGGAATTCAGGTTGGGACTGGCATTATTGCTAAAACGGCTGAGCCAATGGATGAATTGAGCTTTTTACATATGGTGAAGGATCGCATGAAAACCAAAGTCGTCCGACATACCGGATTATTGAATAAACCTATAGAAAAAGTTGCAATTTGTGGAGGTGCATGTTCGTTTTTACTTAAAACAGCCATCCTGCAAAAAGCAGATGTTTTTATAACTGCTGACTTTAAATACCATGAATTTTTTGATGCTGATGGTAAAATACTTATCGCCGATATAGGACATTATGAAAGCGAACAATTTACAATTGAAATTATACATGAACTAATTACAAAAAATTTTAGTACATTTGCAGCCCATTTTACTAAAGTGGTTACAAATCCAATAAACTATTTATAATTTATGGCAAAAACAAAAGTTTTATCGGTTGAAGAACGGTTGAGCAATTTGTACAAATTGCAGTTTTTGAGCTCTCAGCTTGATGAGATCAATACATTGAAAGGAGAACTTCCAATTGAGGTAAGTGATCTGGAAGATGAAATTGAAGGGTTGAAGAAAAGAATCGAGAAAATGGATTCATCTTTGGAGGAAGTCAATTCTGAGGTCAGCGAACACAATGCCAATATCAAGGAGTCTAATTCACTTATTGAAAAATATAAGAATCAGCTTGATAATGTGAAGAACAATAGAGAATTTGAGGCTTTGTCAAAAGAACTCGAATATCAGACATTGGAAATACAACTCTCTGAGAAAAAAATCAGGGAAGCAGAAACTACCATAGTAGCAAAAAAAGAGACCATTGGTGAAGCGAATGAGCGACTTGATTTTAAAATTGCAGACCTTGATCTAAAGAAAGTGGAACTGGATGAGATCATTGAGAAAACGGAAAGTAAGGAAGATGCTCTGATTAAGAAAATAGGCAGGGGCGAGAAAAATGTTGAAGATAGATTATTGAAAGCTTTTGGTAAGATCAGAACCAGATCTAAAAATGGATTAGCTGTCGTTACGATCGTTCGTGGAACTTGCGGAGGATGTTATAATGCTATTCCACCACAAATTCAAATTGAGATTTCACAAAAAAAGGAAATAATAGCCTGTGAGAATTGCGGCCGTGTAATCGTTGCTGATGACATAGCTACCTCAATTGATAAAATTGATAGAAGTATTACGCCGGATGAGGAGCCTAAGAAAAGGCGAACCCGAAGGACTGCTGCTAAAGATTAAGATCAGATCTTAAATTTTAAAATGCCTTTTGTTAATGCAAAAGGCATTTTTTTTTGTTTTTTAGCCAATGTTATTCCCAAAAATTTAAAGTTTAATATATTTACTGATATAAAAATTGGATATCCATGAAATATAAAAATATTTATGTTGCAGCTACCTCCCAGCATGTTGGAAAAACTACTTCCACATTGGGTATAGTATCCTATTTGATCAAGAAAATGGTTAATGTTGGCTATTGTAAACCAGTAGGGCAGCAATTTCTGGATATTGGCAATTTGAAAGTCGATAAGGATATCATATTATTTGCGGATCTGCTTGGCTTCGAAATGAATCCGGACTGGCACAGTCCAGTGATCCTAGGAAAGGGAGCAACAGAGCTGTTTTTAGATAATCCGGATGAATTTGATTATCAAACTAAGATTCTTCAGGCAAAAGAGGCACTTGAAAAACAACATGAAATGGTAATTTACGAGGGGACAGGGCATCCTGGCGTAGGTTCGGTTGCGGGTGTAAGTAACGCAAAGGTGGCCAAAATTCTTGACGCCGGTGTTATAATGGTGGTAGAAGGAGGAATAGGCAAAACCATAGATATGCTAAACATGACTACGGCACTTTTTAGAGAAAACAACGTTCCGATACTCGGAGTGGTCATCAACAAAGTGCTTGAAGACAAAATCAGCAAGGTTCAGACTTATGTGAATAAATGGCTCGAAAAGGAAAATATTCCACTGCTGGGAGTGGTACCTTATGATAAGACGCTGGCTTATCCATTAATGGAAACGGTCACATCTGCTATTAAGGGAGAAATCCTGCACAACGCCCATAAGATGGAAAACAAAGTAGCCGATATTATTGCTGGTACGCCAATAGAAACAAATAAAATAAGAAATCCTGAAGACCTTTTACTGATCACGGATACGAAATACATTATCAAAGCGATCGACAGACTTAGAATGATGTCCTATATGTACAAGCTGGATGGTTCACCTTTATGTGGAATCGTGTTGACCGGCCAGAAAAAATATGATGAAGAGGCGCTTGAGTATATTAATAAATATCAAATTCCTGTTATACATACGCAATTGGATACCTATAGTGCAGTGTTGAAGATTTCAAGAATTGAAGTAAAAATTAATAGACACACACCCTGGAAGATTACAAGGGCTATTCGCTTGATAGAGGACAATTTGAACCTGGATGGATTGCTTGTTTCGGTCTAAAATGTAGAGGGCTTTTGTTCTCTGAATTTGCAATTTGGCGACACTTTAGTCAAAACAAAGTCATTATCAACAAGTTTCAGCTTCATAATTTTATGTTTTTATCCAAAAACTATATTGAATATTAGGATTTTATTCAAATAAACCTATCTTTGCACTCCATTTTTAAAAACTTAAATCATTTATTAAACAATGCGACAATACGAAGTAACTTTCATCGTCGATCCCGTTCTGTCAGGCGATGAAATAAAAGAGGCAGCTCAAACGTATGTTGATCTTTCCGGTAGTGAAGGGAATAAGATCGTACATGTGGATGAGATGGGTTTGCGTCAACTCGCTTACCCCATCAACAAGAGAACTTCCGGTGTTTATTACTGCGTCGAATTTCAAAATGAAGATGGCAATTTCCTTCCTAAAATGGAATTGGCACTCAGAAGAGACGAAAGAATCATGCGATTCCTGACAGTAAAGCTGGATAAATACGGTGTGAAATACAATGAAGACAAGAGGAATGGCTTGATTGGCAAAAAACGTCCGAAAGCTCAACCTAAGAAAGAGGAAGAGAAGAAGGTAGTTAAAGAGCCGGTTAGAGCTAAAGAGCCGGTTAGAGCTAAAGTTGCTCCTAAGGCAAGTACCGAAGAGGAATAAATTTTTCACATTAAATTAAAATGTAATGGCTAGTAGAGAAGACATTAAATTTTTGAAAAACCCACATCTGGGAGATCAAAAGAAAAAATATTGCCGATTTAAGAAATTTGGCATTAAGCATATCGATTACAAAGACGCTGATTTTTTATTACAATTCATCAATCCACAGGGTAAGATTTTACCAAGAAGAATCACTGGTAACTCAATGAAATACCAAAAGAAAGTGGCATTTGCAATCAAAAGGGCTAGACATCTATCGATTCTGCCTTATGTTGCTGATCATTTGAAGTAGAAAGCTATTAATCTTTAAAAATTGTAATCATGGAAATAATATTATTGAAAGATATTGAGAATCTGGGTGACAAGCATGAGATCGTAAAGGTTAAAGATGGTTATGCAAGGAACTTCCTGATTCCAGGAAAAAAGGCTGTAATTGCCAATAAAATTAACCTGAATAAACTCGATCATCTTAAGCGTGTAGAACAGGCGAAAGAAGATGCTATGTTAGAAGAATACAGAGTGATCGCTGATAAACTCAAATCTGAGGTTTTGAGCATTGGCGCGAAAGCAGGTACGACTGACAAGATTTTTGGTAGCGTTACTAACGTTCAGTTAGCGAATGTATTAAAGGAGAAATTTAATATTGAAGTTGACCGAAAGAAAATCATACTGGACGAAGAAGTCAAAACGCTGGGTGCACACGTAGCAAAATTGAAGTTACATCCGGAAGTGATCGTAGACCTTAATTTTGAGGTGATCAAGGAGTAGAAAAGGTTTGTTCTGAAGAGATTTCCTGACAAAATTGTATCGTCAGATAAAAGATTGTTTTTATTCAAATTTTTCAATCGATTTGAAAAGCTTGTTAAAACTTATATCTTTGCCGGACTTTTACCAGAGAAATTAAACGTAAGAAGAATCGTAGCGAAATTTTAAAAATTTAATATTTAACAATATGCCAACTATAAATCAATTAGTTCGGAAAGGAAGAAAGCAAATTATTCAGAAGAGTAAATCAAAAGCTTTAAAGGGTAGCCCTCAAAAAAGAGGCGTTTGTACAAGGGTCTACACCACAACTCCGAAAAAACCTAACTCAGCCTTGAGAAAGGTAACTAAAGTAAGACTTACCAATGGATTTGAAGTGATCGCCTATATTCCGGGTGAAGGTCATAACCTTCAGGAGCACTCAATTGTTTTGGTAAGAGGAGGTAGAGTAAAAGATTTACCTGGGGTTAGATATACTATTGTTCGAGGTGCGCTGGATACAGCTGGTGTGTCAGGAAGATTGCAAAGTAGATCTAAATATGGAACTAAGAGACCTAAGTAATAAAGCTAAAATTATCAGATCATGAGAAAAAGGAAGCCAAAATTACGAACTATTATGCCGGACCCAAGATTTGGGGATCCAATGGTAACACAGTTCGTTAATAACATGATGTTTAATGGAAAGAAAAGTAAAACTTATCAGATATTTTACGATGCAATGGATTTGATCCAGGAGAAAACCGGTGAGGAACCGCATGAACTCTGGAAAAAAGCTTTGAATACAGCTATGCCTCAGGTTGAGGTTAGAAGTAAAAGAATTGGTGGAGCAACTTTTCAAATCCCTACTGAAATCTATCAGGGAAGAAAGATTTCTAATGGAATGAAATGGTTGATTAAATTTGCACGTGCACGAAGCGGTAAAGGAATGGCTGAAAAATTGGCAGCTGAACTGATTGCAGCAAGTAAAGGTGAAGGATCTGCTGTTAAGAAGAAAGAAGATACACATAGAATGGCAGAGGCAAACAGAGCGTTTGCACACTTTAAGGCTTAATTAAAAAATAATATTTAGAGCGTTTATCAAATGGCAAAAAAGAGAGATCTCGTTTATACCAGAAATATTGGTATAGCTGCACATATCGATGCAGGAAAAACGACCACTACCGAGAGAGTTTTATACTATACCGGTATGAGTCATAAGATCGGAGAGGTACATGATGGTGCAGCCACCATGGACTGGATGGAACAAGAGCAGGAACGTGGTATTACCATTACTTCCGCGGCCACCAGAACTCATTGGGACTGGCAAGGAAATGATTATACTATTAACATTATTGATACGCCGGGACACGTTGACTTCACTGTTGAAGTTGAAAGGTCTTTAAGGGTATTAGATGGTACGGTAGCTTTATTTTGTGCGGTATCCGGAGTAGAACCACAATCTGAAACAGTGTGGAGACAAGCAGACAGGTACAAAGTGCCCAGGATTGCTTTTGTAAATAAAATGGATAGAACAGGTGCTGACTTTATGCAGGTTGTAGAAGATATGCGTTCTAAATTAGGTGCCAATGCTATTCCAATTCAGATTCCTATCGGAGCTGAAGAAGATTTTAGAGGTGTTGTTGACTTGATTTCAAATAAAGCAATTGTTTGGAATGAAGATGACATGGGAATGACCTATAAGGAAATTCCAATTCCTGAAGATCTTGTTGCAATCGTAGAAGAAAATAGAGAAAAAATGATGGAAGCAGTTGCTGAAATCGATGACTCTTTATTGGAAAAATACTTTGAAGATCCAACTTCAATTACTGAAGAGGAGGTACGAAAAGTTATACGTCAGGCGACCATTGGAATGTTGATCACTCCTGTAATGGCTGGTTCTGCATTTAAAAATAAAGGTGTTCAGGCACTTCTTGATGCAGTATGTTCTTATTTGCCTTCACCGGTTGATGTAGATGCGATTGAAGGAATTAATCCTAAGACAGACGCTGTTGAATACAGAAAACCTGATGTTGATGATCCATTTGCTGCACTTGCATTCAAGATCGCGACGGATCCATATGTTGGTAGATTAGCGTTTATTCGGGTTTATTCCGGAACACTTGATGCTGGATCATATGTACTAAATACAAGGTCCGGATCTAAAGAAAGGATTTCAAGAATCTATCAAATGCATGCGGATAAACAAAATCCGATTGATAAGGTAGAAGCAGGAGATATTGCCGCAGTTGTTGGTTTTAAGGATATCAGAACAGGGGATACGCTTTGTGTTGAGAAGAAACCAATCATTCTGGAAAGTATGACTTTCCCGATACCGGTTATCAGTATCGCAATTGAACCTAAAACACAAAAAGATCTTGACAGACTTGGATTGTCATTGGCAAAATTAGCTGAAGAAGATCCAACCTTTAAGGTAGCTTATGATGAAAACACCAACCAGACCATTATTAGTGGAATGGGGGAATTACATCTTGAGATTATCGTGGACAGGTTGAGAAGGGAATTTAAAGTAGAATGCAACCAGGGCGCGCCCCAGGTTAACTATAAAGAAGCATTAACAGTAACTATAGACCACACAGAACGTTTGAAGAAACAAAGTGGTGGTTCGGGATTGTTTGCACAAATGTCTTTTGAAGTCGGACCTGCTGACCAGGAATTTCTGGATAGTGATGATTTCAAGGATGGAAAGAAAAAATTACAGTTTGTAAATGACGTTTACGGAGGATCTATTCCGAAGGAACTGATTGGACCATCCGAAAAAGGTTTTACTTCTATGATGGATAATGGTATACTCGCCGGTTATAAACTGGATAGTATGAAAGTCCGTCTGTACGATGGTAGAACGCACCCTGTGGATTCTAAACCTATTGCATTTGAATTATGTGCGAAAGAAGGGTTTAGGGCTGCAGCTACAAAATGTAAGCCTCAATTGCTTGAGCCAATAATGAAACTGAAAGTGGTAACACCTGATGACTTTGTTGGATCAGTAATTGGTGACCTTAACAGAAGAAGAGGGTTGCCAAAAGGACAGGAAATGGGTCCGGGTGGTGTAGTGAATGTTGATGTTGATGTACCATTGTCAGAGATGTTTGGATACGTTACTCAGCTTCGTACGCTTTCATCAGGAAGGGCTAGTAGTACTATGGAATTTTCACATTATGCCGCAGTTCCGGCTGGAATAGCAAAAGATGTGATAGATAAAGCAAAAGGTGAGATAAATGTTTAGTGAAAACTTGCATATAAAATAAATAGTCGTATATTTGCGGCTCGATTTGAAAAAATTTGAATTACAGTTTAGGATATGAATCAGAAAATTAGGATAAAACTTCGTTCTTACGATCACAGTTTGGTTGATAAATCAACGGAGAAAATCGTTAAGACAGTTCGCAACAGTGGTGCTGTTGTGATGGGTCCGATTCCGCTGCCTACGAAGAAGGAAATATTTACAGTGCTACGTTCTCCGCACGTAAATAAGAAGTCTCGTGAGCAGTTTCAATTGCGAACCCACAAGCGATTGATTGAAATATATACACCAACACAGAAAACTGTGGATGCACTCTCAAAGTTAGAGTTGCCTAGTGGTGTAGATATTCAAGTTAAGTTAACTTAATTAATAGAGACTTTAGGTATTCGCTTAAATTGGTGGTTTATTAACATTTAGTTTGATAGACGGATATCTGTTATCAAAAATAAAGTCATGAACGGAATATTAGGAAAAAAAATTGGGATGACCAGTGTCTTCGATGCTACTGGTAGAAACGTTGCTGTCACAGTTGTTGAAGTAGTACCCAATGTCGTAACTCAGGTGAAAACCAAAGAGTCTGACGGGTATGAAGCTTTACAATTGGCTGCCGGTGAAGCAAAGGTTAAGAATTCATCCAAACCTTTAATTGGGCACTATAAAAGTGCTAAGACCACTCCGAAGCGTAAAGCGATTGAGATCAGGAATTTTGAGATCAATAAAGAGCTTGGCGATGAGATCCGAATTGAGGATGTTTTTGCTGAAGGAGATAATATCAATGCTGTTGGAACTACCAAAGGAAAGGGATTTCAGGGTGTAGTAAAGAGGCATGGATTTAGGGGAGTAGGTCAAAGTACACACGGTCAAAAGGACAGGGAAAGAGCTCCTGGTTCAATTGGTGCCTCATCTTATCCTTCCAGGGTATTTAAAGGTATGCGAATGGCTGGTAGAATGGGAGGCGATCGGGTAAAGATTAAGAACCTGACAGTCGTGAAAATATTTCCTGAAAAAAACCTGATGCTGGTCAAGGGAGCTATTCCAGGTCACAAAGGTTCTTTTGTAATCATTGAAAAGTAGAGAAAGATGAAAGTAAAAGTTCTAGATATAAAAGGACAGGAGACAGGAAGGCAAGTTGATCTTCCGGATGGATTGTTTGGTGTTGAACCGAATGAGCATGCGTTGTATCTCGCTTCGAAGCAGTATCAGGCGCATAATCGACAAGGAACATCCAAATCAAGAGAAAGAGGAGAAGTAAGAGGATCTACCCGAAAGATTAAAAAACAGAAAGGTACTGGTACGGCCAGAGCAGGATCTATTAAAAATCCATTATTCAGAGGTGGGGGACGAGTTTTCGGACCACAACCTAGAGATTATTTCATGAAGCTGAATAAGAAACTTAAATCTCTAGCTAGAATATCTGCCTTGTCAGTGAAAGCGAAAAATAATGAAATCGTTGTATTAGAGGATTTTTCTTTTGATAAACCTCAGACAAATGCTTATAACGATATGTTGAAAAATCTGAATGCTCAAAGCATTCGTTCGCTTCACATCATCGGAGAATATGACAAGAATCTAAATCTGTCCATGAGGAATATTCCTAAGACAAGTTTGATGGTTGTCAAGGATATCAATACATATGAGATACTTAAGGCAAAGAAAATAATCCTTTCCGAAAGTTCGATTCAAAAAATGAATGATTTATTTGTATAAATCTATAATGAATAAGTGATGGCAAAACAAATTTTAATCAAACCAATCATTACAGAGAAAGCTGAATTACTTTCTGAATCAAGAAATAAATACAGTTTTGTAGTGAAGAAAGATGCCAACAAAGTTGAGATACGTAAAGCTGTAGAGGCTATGTATAATGTGAATGTTGTGGCAGTTAATACGATTATCACTCCAGGTAAAGTGAAAATTAGAGGTACTAGAGGTGGTCAACAAAAAGGGAGAATTTCTCCTGTAAAGAAGGCCGTAATTACCATCGAAGCTGGAGAAACTATAGATTTTTATAGTGGTATATAATTAAATAATCTACCAAAAGAAATAAAGTAATGGCGATCAAAAAGTTCAATCCGGTAACCCCGGGCATGAGACAAAAACTCGGACTTGATTACTCTGAAGTAGCGGATAAGAAACCGGAAAAAAGCCTCGTAAAGAAGCTGAGTAAGACCGGTGGTAGAAATAGTTCCGGTAAAATGACCATGAGAAATCGTGGTGGTGGACATAAAAGAAGATATAGGGTTATCGATTTTAAGAGAGACAAGGAAGGTATTCCGGCAACAGTTAACGCTATCGAGTATGATCCGAACAGATCAGCATTTATCGCATTGCTTTTTTATGCTGATGGGGAGAAGAGATATATTATCGCCCCTGATAAATTGGTGGCAGGAGATAAAGTTATGTCGGGCAGAGAAGCCCTTCCAGATACTGGAAACGCTTTATATTTGAGTGATATTCCTTTAGGAACCACAATTCATGCGATTGAAATGACTCCTGGTAGAGGAGCAGCTTTGGCAAGAAGTGCTGGTACGAACGGGATCATGGTCGGAAGAGAAGGGAAATACGGTGTTATTAAGTTGCCTTCAGGTGAAGTTAGAAAAATATTGTTGACTTGTAAAGCAACTATAGGCGTAACATCTAATGGTGACCATAACCTTACAAACTCAGGAAAAGCCGGTCGTTCACGATGGCTTGGAAGAAGACCTAGAGTAAGAGGGGTTGTTATGAATCCAGTAGATCACCCGATGGGTGGTGGTGAAGGTAGAGCATCCGGTGGATTGCCACGTTCAAGAACTGGAATTATGGCTAAAGGTCAGAAAACGAGAGATAAGAACAAGAAATCAAGCAGATTGATTATATCTAAACGAAAATCTAAATAAATAGATAAATAATGGCTAGATCGATAAAAAAGGGACCATATGTGTATCATAAACTCTTAACCAAGATTGAGAGAGCACAGGAAAGCACCAGAAAAACAGTAATTAAAACCTGGTCACGATCATCTATGGTAATTCCTGACATGGTAGGTTTGACAATCGCCGTTCATAATGGAAAAACTTTTGTTCCGGTATTTGTAACTGAAAATATGGTTGGACATAAATTAGGAGAATTTTCACCAACCAGGAGTTTTAAAGGACATTCCGGTAACAGGAAATAATATAATAATAAGAGTATAATTTATATACGATGGAAGCAATAGCAAAATTAAAGAGCGTTCCGATGTCAGCCAGGAAAATGCGAATGGTTGTGGATCTGATTAGAGGTAAAAAGGCCGAAGATGCTTTGAATATTTTAAAATTCAACAAACGTGAAGCGTCAACCTGGTTGGAAAAATTATTGCTATCAGCAATTGCCAATTGGGAATACAAAACTGACATGACCAAAAGTGCGGATGAGTTTGAATTGTATGTGAAAGAGGTTTTTGTTGATGAGGGACCATCATTGAAGAGATTCAGACCGGCACCTCATGGTAGAGCGCACCCTTTTAAAAGAAGAACGAATCATACTACCATTATCGTTGATAATAAAGTGACGTTTGAAGAGCAAGTTGTAGAAAAAACAGAAGAAATAACTGATAATAAATAGTAATTATGGGTCAAAAGACAAATCCTATAGGTAATAGACTTGGAATCATAAGAGGATGGGAATCTAGCTGGTTCGGTGGCCGTGATTTTGCCAAAAAACTGGTTCAGGATGAACAAATCAGAAAATATTTGTTTGCTCGTATCTTTAAAGGAGGGATCGCCAGGATCATTATTGAAAGGACACTGAAAAGAATCACAATCACGATTCATACATCCAGACCCGGTATAATTATTGGGAAGGGTGGTCAGGAAGTTGATAAGATCAGGGAAGAATTAAAATCTTTGACAAAGGAGGATATCCAGATCAACATTATAGAGATCAGAAAGCCTGAGTTAGATGCAAATATTGTTGCTGAATCGATTGCAAAACAACTGGAATCAAGGGTTAATTACAGAAGAGCTGTAAAAATGGCTATCCAGGCAAGTATGAGAGCAGGGGCATTAGGGATAAAAGTTAGAATCTCAGGTAGATTGAATGGTGCGGAGATGGCGAGATCTGAAGAATATAAAGATGGTAGAACACCATTGCATACTTTCAGAGCGGATATAGATTACTCTTTAAAAGAAGCACAAACAGTTTATGGAAAACTGGGTATCAAAGTGTGGTTGTTCAGAGGAGAAGTTTTAGGTAAAAGAGATTTATCACCTAACGTAGGCGTTCAGAAGAAGGGAAGAGATGAAAGAGGTGGTGACAGAAGAGACAATCGTGGTGGCGGAAGAAGAGATAACAGAGGCGGCGGAAGAAGAGACAACAGAGGCGGCGGACAAAGATAGATTTTGTTAAGGCAATTCTTTCAGTGAAAATATTGCCAGACATTATTAAAATACAATAATAAAAAACGTATAAAATGTTACAACCGAAGCGAACGAAATACAGGAAGCAGCAAAAGGGTAAAAATCGTGGTTTGGCAAGAAGAGGAAGTACGATTGATTTTGGATCTTTTGCTTTGAAGACCGTTGAGCATGGTTTTATTACCAGTAGACAAATAGAATCTGCGAGGGTTGCTTTGACCAGATTTATGAAAAGGGAAGGAAAAGTTTGGATCAGGATTTTCCCTGATAAGCCAATCACATCCAAACCTCTTGAAGTAAGGATGGGAAAAGGTAAAGGTGCGTTGGATCATTATGTGGCTGTTGTTAAGCCAGGTAGAATTATGTTTGAGATCGATGGTGTATCAGAAGAGACAGCTAAAGAAGCTTTGAGACTGGGAGCTCAGAAATTACCAGTTAAAACAAAATTCTCTATTAGACCTGATTTTGAAAGATAAAAAAGTTAAGTTATGGCAACTAAGAAATATATAGAATTAAAGGAATTTAAAGATGCTGATCTGTTGACAGAATTGACTGAGACAGAGACGCAATACAACAAACTCAAGTTTGATCATGCAATTCAGGGTTTGGAAAATCCACTAGTGTTGAGAGAAGTACGTAGGGATATTGCCAGGCTTAAGACTGAAATAAGAAACAGAGAGCTGAGCAAAATGGACGAAAAGACTATAGCGAAGCGTGATAGAATCGTTAATAGAAGAAGAAGTTCTAATAAATAATTATTAAAGCGGCAATTGAAATGGCTGAAAGAAATCTTAGAAAACAGCGTACGGGCATCGTGGTAAGTGATAAAATGAACAAGTCAATTACTATACTTGTTGAAAGAAAACTGATGCACCCACTTTACGGTAAATTCGTGAAGAAAAGCAAGAAGTTTATGGCTCATGATGAGAATAACGACTGTAATATCGGGGATAAAGTAAGAATAATGGAAACCAGACCGCTGAGTAAGAGTAAAAAGTGGAGAATGGTTGAAATTCTCGAAAGAGCTAAATAGATATTTAATTTCAAAATTATACTGAAATGATACAACAGGAATCAAGGTTGAAAGTAGCAGACAACAGTGGGGCAAAGGAAGTACTATGTATTAAAGTACTGGGGGGAACCAGAAGAAGATATGCTTCTGTTGGAGATGAGATCGTAGTAACGGTTAAAGATGCTACACCTACAGGTGTTAAAAAAGGAACTGTTTCCAAAGCTGTGGTTGTAAGAACTAAGAAAGAATTGAGAAGAAAGGATGGTTCTTATATCAGATTTGATGATAACGCTGTCGTACTGCTGAACACAGCAGGTGATCCCAGAGGTACACGTATTTTCGGACCTGTTGCCAGAGAGTTGAGGGATAAAGATTACATGAAAATTATTTCGTTAGCTCCGGAAGTTCTTTAAATTTTAAAACGTTGAATGATGTCAAATAATAGATTTGCAAAAAAATTGCACATTAAGAAAGGAGATCAGGTAGCAATTACTGAGGGTGCCTATAAAGGGAAGAAGGGGAAAGTGTTGGAAGTATTTCCAAAGGATAACCGGGCAATTGTTGAAGGTGTTAATATCATTAAAAAACACCAGAAACCAACCAATGATCAACCTGGAGGTATAGTAGAGAAAGAAGCACCTGTGCATATTTCAAATATGATGCTGGTTGATCCAAAGACTGGAGATGCTACCAGAATAGGTAGAAAAGAAGTGAACGGAAAGATCGTGCGATATTCAAAAAAATCTGGAGAAATTATTAAATAATGAGTTACGTACCAAGATTAAAAACGATTTATAGGGATGAAATTATTCCAAAAATGATGGAGGAATTTAATTATACCTCTGTTATGGAAGTTCCTAAAATATTAAAAGTTTCTTTAAACCAAGGACTGGGTGATGCCACTCAGGATAAAAAACTGGTGGACGAAGCTTTAAAAGAACTTACATTGATCGCTGGTCAAAAAGCTGTTCCTGTGAAAGCAAAAAGGTCCGTATCTAACTTCAAATTGAGGGAAGATATGATCATCGCAGCCAGAATTACGCTTAGAGATGAAGTAATGTATGAATTTTTAGATCGATTGATCTCTGTTGCATTGCCTAGGGTAAAAGACTTTAGAGGAATCAACGATAAGAGTTTTGATGGAAGAGGAAATTATAATATGGGTATTGAAGAACATATTATTTTCCCGGAAATCAAACTGGACAACGTGAACAAAGTTTTAGGAATGGACGTATCCATTGTTACAAGTGCTAAGACCGACGCTGAAGGAATGGCATTGTTGAAACACTTTGGAATGCCTTTTAAAAATCAAAGAAATTAATCTATCATGGCAAGAAAATCTTTAATCGCAAGAGAAGAGAAGCGAAGAAAGTTAGTCGAGAAATACGCTGAGAAAAGAAAGCAATTAAAAGCTGAAGGCGATTGGGAAGCATTAGATAAGCTGCCCAGAAATTCTAAAGCAATCAGAATGCACAACAGGTGTGGACTGACCGGAAGGCCTAAAGGATACATGAGAAGGTTTGGAATTTGCAGGGTCAAATTCAGAGAAATGGCAAACCAGGGTAAGATACCCGGAGTGACAAAAGCAAGTTGGTAATAGATTAAAAAAAAGTTATGGCAGTTACAGATCCAATAGCAGATTATTTGACAAGAATCAGGAATGCACAAATCGCCGGTCACCGGATGCTTGTGATTCCAGGGTCAAAAGTCAAAAAAAGAATGACAGAAATTCTTTACGATCAGGGTTTTATCCTAAAGTATAAATTTGAGGATGACGATAAATCCGGAAAGATTAATATCGCCTTGAAATATGATCCACTGACCAAAGAGCCGGTGATAAAAAAAATGGGACGAATCAGTAAACCTGGATTACGGAAGTATTCAGCAACTGATAAGTTGCCAAGAATCATCAACGGTTACGGCATTGCTATCGTTTCCACTTCTAAAGGTATTATGACCGATAAGGAAGCAAGAGCGAAGAATGTTGGTGGTGAGGTGTTGTGTTATGTTTATTAAAATTTAAAATTTATTTCTAATGTCTAGAATAGGAAAGGCGCCGATTAATTTGCCAGCAGGAGTGGAAGTAAATGTCAGCAAAGGTAATTTTGTTGAGGTGAAGGGGCCGAAAGGTAAATTGGGGCAGCAGGTCGATCATGATTTGGAGCTTAGCATTGAGGAAGGTCAGGTTTTGGTAAAAAGACCTACTGATCAGATAAGACACAGATCTATGCATGGTTTGTACAGATCATTGATTAACAATATGGTTATTGGAGTAACTGAAGGGTTCGTTTTACAACTGGAATTAGTTGGGGTTGGTTTCCGTGCAAATAATACAGGGAATTTACTTGAAATGGCTGTCGGATACTCACACCCAATATACTTTTATATTCCCGATGAACTCGTGCTTGAAACGATAGCCGAAAAGGGAAAAAACCCAATTATTAAGATCTCAGGAATAGATAAACAATTGGTTGGTCAGGTCGCTGCTAAGATCAGAGCTTACCGTAAACCAGAACCTTACAAAGGAAAAGGTATCAAGTTTGTTGGTGAAGAGATTAGAAGAAAAGAAGGAAAAACAGCATCTGCTTAATACACTATTAAAATTATTGTAAAAATGAGTCGGAAAAACAATAATAACTCAGCTTTAAAAAGAATGCGAATACGTATGAGTATTCGTAAAAAAATAAATGGAACATCTGAGCGACCTAGATTGTCAGTGTATAAAAGTAACAAATCCGTTTATTGTCAATTAATTGATGATTTAACTGGTAACACACTGGCGTATTCACAGTCAAAATCTGGTGATTTTGCTAAAGGAACGCGGACAGAACAAGCTGATCTGATCGGACAGGATATCGCTCAAAAAGCTAAATCTTTAAATGTTGAAACTATCGTTTTCGATAGAGGAGGTTATCCTTATCACGGGGTAGTTAAAGCGGTAGCTGAAGGGGCCAGAAAGGGTGGTTTGAAATTTTAATTTGAAAAAATAGTACAATGTCAGATAATAAATCCAGTAGGGTCAAACCTACAGAAACCGGGGAGTTGAAAGAAAAAATGGTATCTCTTAACAGAGTAACCAAAGTGACCAAAGGGGGTAGAACCTTTAGTTTCGCAGCGATCGTAGTTGTTGGTGATGGAGAAGGTGTTGTTGGGTACGGACTCGGAAAAGCTAGAGATGTTTCTGAATCAATATCAAAAGCTGTTGAGGTTGCTAAAAGAAACCTGGTTAAAGTCCCAGTTATTAAAGGAACTATTCCTCATGAGCAACTTGGCAAATATAGTGGAGGTCGGGTTTTGATCAAGCCAGCTGCTGATGGTACTGGTGTAATTGCTGGTGGAGCTATGAGAGCAGTACTTGAAACTGCAGGATACCATAACGTACTTGCAAAATCTCAGGGTTCTTCAAATCCGCATAATGTTATCAAAGCAACTATGGACGCTTTGACAAAGTTGAGAAATCCTTATGATGTTGCCAAACAAAGAGGCATCACCATGGATAAATTATATAATGGTTAATCCGAAAAACTTATCGAGATGGGAAAAGTTAAATTGACACAAATAAAAAGTGGTATTGACAGGTCTAAAAGACAAAAAAATACACTTATAGCATTGGGACTGAGAAGGATTGACCATTCAGTGGTAAAAGAAGTGAGCCCTCAGATCGAAGGTATGATCAAAAAGGTCGAACATTTAATTAAAATTGAAGCGGTTTAATACCGTACTAATAATAGAATACCATGGAATTACATAATTTAAAGCCTGCAGAAGGATCTGTAAAAAAGGATAGAAGAATAGCACGTGGTCAGGGATCTGGCATGGGTGGAACTTCTACAAAAGGTCATAAAGGTGCTAAATCCAGAGCTGGTTATAGCAAGAAAAGAAATTATGAAGGTGGTCAGACTCCACTGCAGATGAGATTACCTAAAAGAGGTTTTAATAACCATTTTAGAGTAGAATATACGGCCTTAAATCTTGCCCGATTAGAGGAGATTGCAGCTAAATTTAATGTTACCAATATCAATCCTGATTTCTTGTATGAGAATGGTCTAATAAAAAGAGACGAATTGGTAAAAGTATTGGCTAAAGGAAATATTGCTAGTAAACTTGAAGTTGCAGCACATAATTTTTCCGCTAAGGCGAAAGATGCAATTGAAGCAGCCGGTGGGACAGTAACGGTTATTTAAAAAAGATAGGATGAACAAATTCATAGAGACTTTAAAAAATATCTGGAAGATCAAAGAATTACGCAATCGTATACTTTTTACGGTTGCTATTCTTGCAATATATAGATTTGGAGCATATGTTGTTTTACCAGGTGTTAATCCAGCAGCACTTGAAGCTGCTTCAGCTTCTAGAGGAGCTACAGATATCCTGGGCTTATTGAATATATTTACTGGTGGCGCCTTTTTTAAAGGAGCTATTTTTGCTTTAGGTATTATGCCGTATATCACAGCTTCTATCATTATTCAGTTGCTGGGATTCGCAGTTCCTTATTTTCAGAGACTGCAACAAAAAGAAGGTGAATCTGGAAGAAATAAGATTACACAAATCACTCGTTTTCTAACTGTTTTGATCACACTTGTTCAAGGTGGTGCCTATTTGGCGCAGATCAATAGCATGAATGCGGTCGATCCAACTGTTAATCCATTTATTTTCTGGCTTGGTAATATTATTATTCTATCCACAGGTACTATTTTTGCTATGTGGCTGGGTGAAAAAATTACGGACCGAGGTATTGGAAATGGTATATCCATACTGATTATGGTTGGAATTATTTCGAGATTACCTAATGCCTTTGCGGCAGAAGTGGTAACTCAGTTTAATAATAACATTTTATTCCTTGTCATCGAGTTGGCAATGTTCTTCGGAATTGTTTTGGCTACTATCCTGATCATTCAGGGTGTTAGAAAGATTCCTGTACAATTTGCAAAGAGAATGGTAGGTAGAGCTGTAGGTTCTCAAATTCCGGTATCAGGTGCAAGAGATTATATCCCGTTGAAAGTTAATGCGGCTGGTGTTATGCCAATTATCTTCGCACAGGCAATTATGTTTTTGCCAATTACAGTTGCAGGGTGGTTAAGCCAGGATTCTGTTTCAGGTAGCTCTTTCTTAATGAGCTTGAGCAATTGGAAATCCGTACCATATAATGTTGTTTTCTTTTTATTGATTGTTGTATTTACTTATGTATATACTGCATTATTGGTAAATCCTAAGCAATATGCTGAATATCTGAAGAGACAAAATTCTTTTATTCCAGGTGTAAAACCAGGTAAACCAACACAGGATTTTATCGATTCATTGACAACTAGGATTACACTTCCTGGTTCTATTTTCCTTGGTATCATTTCTATTTTCCCTGCTTTTATTGGAGCGATCGGAGTGAATGATGCTTTTGCTTTGTTTTTTGGAGGTACATCCCTGTTGATTCTGGTGGGTGTGGTTTTAGATACTTTGCAACAAATTGAAAGTCATCTTTTGATGAGGAAGTATGACGGACTAGTTAAGTCAGGTAAAATGAAAGGTCGAAGAACAGGAGGAATGCAGCAGATTGGTGCTGGAATGTAATGAAAATTAAAGAACTGTTCTTTTGAATAAAAATACGATATACTATAAAACAGAAGAAGAGGTAGAGTTGATTAGGGCTTCCAACCTGATGGTGTCAAAAACCTTGGGTTTAGTGGGGGAGTTGTTAAAACCCGGTATCTCCGGAAAAAAAATTGATGCAATTGCAGAGAGTTTTATCAGAGATAACGGTGGCGTACCTTCGTTCAAGGGATACGGAGGATTTCCGGCTACATTATGTGTCTCTGTCAATGAGGCGGTTGTACATGGCATACCAACTAAAGATGAATTCAAGGATGGTGATATAGTGTCAGTTGATTGTGGTGTGTATATGAATGGTTTTCACGGTGACTCTGCTTTTACCTTTGCAATAGGAGATGTAAATGAAGAGATCATGAAATTACTACGTGTGACCAGAGAATCATTGTACATTGGTATAGAACAAGCAATAGTCGGAAACAGAATTGGAGATATAAGTTTTGCTATTCAGAATCATACTGAAAAAAAGTACGGCTACGGGGTAGTACGGGAATTGGTTGGACATGGAGTCGGAAGAGATCTGCATGAAAAACCTGAAGTTCCTAACTACGGAAAAAAAGGTAGAGGTACATTAATGAAGGATGGTCTGGTGATAGCGATTGAACCTATGATCAATTTGGGTGTTAAAAATATCAGTCAGCTGGATGATGGCTGGACGATATTAACCCGAGACAGAAAACCTTCAGCGCATTATGAACACTCAGTGGTTGTAAGAAAGAATAAGGCAGATATACTGTCAGACCACAGTTTTGTTGAGAATTCTGTCAAAAACAATACGAATCTTAGGGAAATTTAAAAAAAAAACGGATATTTGCACTCCAATTTTTGAAAGTATGGCAAAACAGCAGTTAATAGAGCAAGATGGATTAATCGAAGAAGCCTTATCGAACGCAATGTTCAGGGTAAGGTTACAAAATGATTATCTGATTGTGGCAACCATTTCAGGTAAGATGCGGATGCACTATATCAGGATTTTGCCAGGTGATAAAGTAAAAGTCGAAATTTCACCCTATGATTTAAGTCGTGGTAGAATTACTTACAGATACAAATCATAGGAATAGTATTGAATATACTGTCGATCTCCGATTGGCATTAAATATGTAAAGATGAAAGTAAGAGCATCAGTTAAGAAAAGAACTTCGGATTGTATAATCGTGAGGAGGAAGGGTAAACTATATGTGATAAACAAAAAGAACCCTAAATTTAAACAACGTCAAGGTTAAAATAATAAGATATGGCACGAATTGCAGGTGTAGATATACCCAGAAATAAACGAGGAATAATTGGTTTAACTTATATATATGGTATAGGTAAGAGCTTAGCTGCCGAGATCCTTGAAAAATCAGGAATCGATATCAATCAGAAAGTTTCTGACTGGACGGATGATAATGTTCGTGAGATTACTCAGCTTTTACAGGATCAATATAAAGTAGAGGGAGATCTTAGAACGGAAGTTCAGATGAACATCAAGCGATTGATGGATATTGCAAGTTATAGGGGACTGCGTCACAGGAAGGGACTTCCAACCCGAGGACAGCGAACTAAAACAAATGCAAGAACCCGTAAAGGAAGAAAGAAGACAGTTGCTAATAAGAAAGTAGCACCTAAATAATAGTTTAATACCATTAATATTTAATATAGACCAATGGCAAAAGGTAGGAAAGTTAGGAAGAAAAGGAAAGTGGTTGTTGATCCGAATGGGATCGCATATATTCAGGCCAGTTTCAATAATATCATTGTCACACTTACCAATAGGGGTGGGCAGGTGATTACTTGGGGATTTGCTGGTAAAGCAGGATTCAAAGGATCAAAGAAGAACACACCTTATGCTGCCCAGATGGCAGCTACTGATGCTGCGCAGGTAGCATATGATGCGGGTTTGAGAACTATTGAGGTTTTTGTAAAAGGACCAGGTGCAGGTAGAGAAGCAGCAATTAGGGCAATTGATGCATCAGGGATCAAAATCACAAGGATCACTGACGTTACACCGATGCCTCATAATGGATGTCGACCACCGAAAAGAAGAAGAGTTTAATTAATTTTTGAATTTTATTAAGTAATGGCAAGATATACAGGTCCAACTACGAAAAAAGCAAGAACTTTTGGGGAGGCGATTTATGGTCCGGATAGGGCTTTCGAAAAAAGAAAGTATCGTCCTGGACAACACGGTAACTCAAGAAGAAGAAAACAGAATTCTGACTATGCAGTTCAGTTGATGGAAAAACAAAAAGCGAAGTATACCTATGGTTTGCTTGAGGCACAGTTTAGAAATCTATTCGTTACTGCCAGTCATAAAGAAGGCGTAACTGGTAATGTACTGCTTCAGTTTTTGGAAGCAAGATTAGATAATACTATATACAGGTTAGGTATTGCACCTACCAGAAGAGCTGCTCGACAGTTAGTTACGCATAAACACATCGTAGTTAATGGAGTTGTTTCTAATATTCCATCTCTAAGATTGACTCCAGGTGATTTCATCACTGTTCGTGGGTCATCAAGAGCGTTGGAGGTAGTGCAAAACAGCGTTAACTCAAAATCAGAAATTAGAAATTTCGGTTGGTTAGAGTGGAACCCTGATACTATGACAGGTAAATTCTTATCTTACCCTGAAGTGGAACAAATCCCTGAAAATATTAACGTACAGTTGATCGTCGAACTTTATTCAAAGTAGAAGTGATAATATTAATCACTTTTTTCATTAATCAAATTAGGTATGAACATATTAGACTTTCAAAGACCCAATAAAATAAAATTACAAAAAGCTGATAATTTTCAGGGCGTTTTTGAGTTCAAACCGTTAGAAAGAGGTTTTGCTCATACTTTGGGTAATTCTTTAAGAAGAGTATTATTATCTTCTTTGGAAGGATATGCAATTTCTTCTGTTAGAATTGCGGGTGTTGATCATGAGTTTTCTACGATCAAAGGTGTAGTTGAGGATGTTGTTGACATTATCCTTAATTTGAAGCAAGTAAGATTGAAGCAACAAATTGAGGAAGAGGACGATGGAGCCGAGAAGAAAATTTATTTGACCATTAGTGGTAAGGATCAGTTCAAAGCTGGTGATATTGAAGATTTTACAAATGTTTTCAAAGTAACTAATCCTGATCTTATCATTTGTCATATGGAATCTTTTGTGAATGTTGAAATTGAATTGACAATTACAAAGGGTAGAGGGTATGTTCCTGCTGATGTAAGTAAGGAAGAAATTGAAGCGATCGGTATTATTCCGATTGATGCAATTTATACTCCAATTAAAAAGGTATCCTATGTTGTTTCCAATACAAGGGTGGAGCAACGTACTGACTATGAAAAACTTGAATTGACGGTTCAGACAGATGGAACAATCCATCCTGAAGATGCTGTTAAGCAAGCTGCAAGAATTCTGATTCAACATTTGATGTTGATTACAGATGAGAACATCACATTTGATGATCCTAAGAGCAGAGATGAAGATATAGTTGATGAGCACGTATTACACATGCGTAAGTTATTGAAAACTGCATTGGAAGATCTTGATCTGTCAGTAAGGGCATATAATTGCCTTAAGGCTGCAAAAATTGATTCATTGGGTGCTTTGGTTGAGTATGAAAGACATGAATTATTAAAATTCAGGAATTTCGGAAAGAAGTCACTGGTTGAAATCGAAGAACTATTAACAGAAAAAGGATTGACTTTCGGATTGGACTTGTCTAAGTACAAGATGGAAACTGATAAATCCTAAATAATATAATGCCGGTACAAAAAGAAGACCGTTTTTGTTTATTATAATCAAATGTATTAACCGCATATTTATCGGATAGCCGGTGATCCTGAATATAACGTGATACATAAAAACCTTAAATAATGAGGCACGGTAAAAAATTTAATCATTTAAGTAGAAAACGTGGGCATAGAAAAGCCCTGTTGCAGAATTTGTCAATTGCATTGATCGAGCACAAAAGGATCAATACGACTTTGGCAAAAGCTAAAGCATTGAAAGTTCATATTGAACCGATCATTACTAAATCAAAGACAAACTCAACTCATTCCAGAAGAATGGTTTTCAGAAGCCTGCAGAATAAATATGCTGTTACTGAATTATTCGATGTTGTAGCTCCTAAAGTAGGAGACAGACCAGGAGGATATACAAGAGTTATCCGAATGGGATTCAGGAAAGGAGATGCTGCAGAAATGGCTATGATCGAATTAGTGGACTTTAACGAAATTATGTTGGCTGCTAAGAATGAAAATAAAACAAGTACTTCTAAGAGAAGTCGACGAGGTAGTAAGAAATCACCAGTTGTCGGAAAATCGGAGGAGGAATAAAAATTAACACTGTAGGAAATAGTAACGGGTAGAGCTTATAAAGTTTTACCCGTTTTTTGTTGTACTAATAAAGTTAATTATTGTTAGTATCAGTACTAAGCTCTATCTTTGTAATCGTTTTAGAAAAATTAAAAATAATATTATGTCAGATATATTAGATATTCGATCCAGGGAGATTCTGGATTCTCGTGGTAACCCTACAGTTGAAGTAGAAGTGCTTACAGCAAAGGGGATTATTGGTAGAGCAGCGGTTCCTTCAGGGGCTTCAACCGGTGTACATGAAGCCGTTGAATTAAGAGATGGTGATAAGAAAAGATTCCTGGGGAAAGGTGTTTTGAAAGCTTGTGAAAACGTGCAGACACACCTGAGAGATGCGCTGGTCGGTAAATCAGTTTTTGATCAGATTCGGTTGGATGAATTGATGATAGAACTCGATGGGACGCCAAATAAGTCAAATTTTGGAGCCAATGCTATTTTGGGAACTTCCCTGGCTATTGCTAAAGCAGCAGCCCAGGTAAGCGGTCAACCATTATACAGATATATAGGTGGGATTAATGCTCATGTTCTTCCTGTACCGATGATGAATATTCTTAATGGAGGTTCACATGCTGATAATAGTATCGATTTCCAGGAGTTTATGGTAATGCCAATCGGTGCTAAATATTTTTCCGAAGCTCTTAGAATGGGGGTTGAAGTTTTTCACTCCTTGAAAAATGTTTTAAAGTCAAAAAATTACTCAACTAATGTTGGTGATGAGGGTGGATTTGCACCAAATCTTAAGTCTAACGAAGAAGCAATTGAAATAGTATTAATGGCTATTGAGAAAGCAGGCTTTAGACCGGGTGAAGATGTAATGATCGCACTGGACCCTGCAGCATCTGAATTCTATCTGGAAGATGAGAAGAAATATCATTTGCATTGGTCAACTGGGGATAAACTGACTTCATCAGAAATGGTTAATTATTGGAAAGAATGGGTGACAAAATATCCTATTATTTCTATCGAAGATGGTTTAGCTGAAGATGATTGGGCTGGTTTTAAAGAAATGACTCAATTGGTAGGTGATAAAATTCAGATTGTTGGTGATGATTTATTTGTTACAAACTCAAAGAGATTGAGACAAGGAATTGATCAGGGTGTAGCCAATTCAATTTTGGTGAAACTTAATCAGATTGGAAGCCTTACTGAAACAATTGATGCCGTTAATATGGCTAAACAAAATAGTTATACTGCAGTTATCAGCCACCGTTCAGGTGAAACTGAAGATACAACAATTGCAGATCTTTCTGTTGCCTTGAATACGGGCCAGATCAAAACAGGATCTGCTTCAAGAACAGATAGAATTGCAAAATATAATCAACTGTTGAGAATTGAAGAGGAATTGGGTGACATGGGATATTTCCCCGGAAAGAATTTTAGAAATATTTAATTTATTCAAGGGATATTTAATTAAATATTTGCAATCAAGTTTATTATATATATCTTTGTTTTGTAATATGTTTAATACTTGAATTAATCCCATGATGAAAGCCCTTTTAAAGTATCATTTAAAAAGAAAGAGAAAATTTGTCTTTATTGGTCTGGCATTTTTGATCTGGATGTTATTCTTTGATAATCGGAATGTCTTTGTTCAAAAAAGTTTGAATCATCAGATCCATCAGCTTGAATTGGAATATGACTTGTATCAGGGTAAACTTGTAAAGGTGCAGAGAGAATATGATGCAATGCAAGAGCACCCTGAAAAATATGCAAGGGAAAAGTATTTCATGCATAAAGCAAATGAAGAAGTATTTATTTACACTAATTGATATTAGTCAAATCCTTATAATAAATTTAGAATGAGTGTACTAGTTAATAAAAACTCAAGAATCGTGGTTCAGGGTTTTACTGGAAACGAAGGAACGTTTCACGCCAAACAGATGATTGATTATGGAACCAATGTGATTGGTGGTGTGACTCCTGGTAAAGGTGGAATGAAACATCTGGAAAAACCTGTATTTAATACCGTAGCAGATGCGGTTAATAAGGAAGGAGCAGATACTTCTATCATTTTTGTACCACCAAGGTTTGCAGCGGATGCTATCCTTGAAGCAGCGGATGCAGGGATTAAAACGATTGTAGCAATTACCGAAGGCATTCCTGTTCAGGATATGGTGAAAGTAAAAGCATTCCTTGATAGCAGAGGCGTTAGAATGATTGGACCAAACTGTCCTGGTGTCATAACTCCTGGAGAAGCTAAAGTTGGTATCATGCCTGGTTTTATTCATATGCCTGGTAGTATTGGTGTTGTTTCAAGGTCTGGCACATTAACCTATGAAGCAGTTGATCAACTTACGAAGTTGGGAATTGGCCAATCTACTTGTATTGGAATAGGTGGAGATCCAATTATTGGTACAACTACCAAAGAGGCTGTGGAATTATTGATGAATGATCCGGATACTGAAGGGATTATTATGATTGGAGAAATTGGTGGAAATATGGAAGCTGATGCAGCAAGATGGATTAAACAATATGGTAATAAACCAGTAGTAGGATTTATTGCTGGCCAAACGGCTCCTAAAGGAAGAACAATGGGTCATGCAGGTGCCATCATCGGTGGTTCAGACGATACAGCTGAGGCTAAAATGAAAATATTAGAGGAAAATGGAATACATGTTGCTGTTTCTCCTGCTGATATTGGACAGACAATGGCAAATCTTCTTAAATAATTAATGTAATAATTTGTTTTTAAGAATTTTTTATATATATATTTGTATAAGTTCAAAAAAATATAATTTATATAAAGAAGTAGGGTGAACTGGTTTTCAGGGGCGACGCTTGTCGCCCCGCTTTTTTAATATAGACCGCATTTGCTTTTCAGCAAAATAATTTATTGAAATCTTAATTGGATAGGGTAAGGGAATTTAATTCATAACAATCAGAACAGGTCTTTCTATATTGTATGGTTGCATTTGAATCTAATTGACTTATAATGTTTTCAAGTGATTGGTGCAAATCAATCCTGAGGGTATCTTTGATGTCAAATTTCCCATAGGGGCCGGTATTGAATTTCCCATCGAATTTTTTGAATAAAATACCCAAGAGTTGCTCTACAGTCATATTCTCACCTGGTTGTGGCTCAACTTGCTTTTTCGTTTTTTCAATGAATGAGCTACCATCAAAAATAAATTTTTCTCCTTGCTTAAGTGTAATCGCATTTTCTTCATCCTGAAGTTCATAAAACTTAATAAGACCTTCAATGTTTTCGACTGAAACATTGTTGGTGTCCAGTATTTCCACGTCGAAAATGGTGCCAAGTACCTTAATACCTGTTTTGCCAGCTTCAACAATGAAGGGGAGCTGGGAATCCGGTGCAATGTCAAACCTGATTTTACCCGATATAAAAACGGTTCTATTCTTGAAATCCTTGTCAATGCGGGTAAAATATTTAATTGTAGCCCCTTTTTTAAGATGAATGTTTGAACCGTCAGCCAATTGAATTGAAGTTTCCTGATTCTCTGCAACATAAGATTCGTAAAGACCCTCCTTGCCAAGATAAAACCACATGATCATTGATGAAACGAATAATAAGGATGCAGCTATGCCAATCCATCTGATGAGTATGGTTTTTGATTTTCCGGACTGAGAAATTTCTTCCTCTATTTTACTCCAACTTTCTAAGGGATCAAAAACATGAACATCATCTAGCTTATTGCATTCCTCCCAAATCACTCTAATCTCGTCATATTCGCGTGCATTTGATTTTGACAAATTAATCCACTCCTGTACGGAAGAAGATTCTTCTTCCGTCAGCTGCTGCTGCAAAAATTTCCATATGTTATTTTGATCTGGCAAAGTTTATTTTAATACTTGTAGTAGTTAGACGAATAATATTATAGTATTCACATAATCAGCGTGAATAAAGGTCGTTTTTAATGGGGTTTAACAATATTCAAATATGTTCCAAAGCCTTCGCAATGTTATCTTCAACTGCTCTTTCAGAAATACTGAAATGTGCAGCAATTTCAGAATATGTTAAGCCTTCAAATTTACTCAAATCAAAAATCAGTTTTCGTTTTGGTTTCATAATCTGAAGTGCTTGGATAATTGTATTCCGAATGTTAAGACTGTTTGTCTCCTATTCCCCATAAAAATAGTTGCATGAATATTTGTGTTTGGATCTAAATCCGTAAATTTTACATGTGACCTGACATGATCTATTATGATATTTTTTCCATCATGAAAAGATTGTTTTTTAAGGAAGATATGATTTCGGTTTTATTCCTTCTGTTGCAAAGTTATACAAAAGTTATTTACACTATTTCCTTACTAATCTCAATATCTTTATTCTTTGAAAATACAAAATTCACCAAAATACTATAGTATATCGATACCTGCCTAAAACCAGCCTTATCTTGTATTTCAGGTATGATAAATCTATTGGCAAAAATTGATTTTTCTTTACGTAAATATATATTAACAAAAAGTATTTTTTAATAAAGGAATGAGTAATAATATTCTAAACTGCTCTCGCAGGCTTTTATGAAATTTAATGTAATTAGCTCTTAATTAGCTACCTAAAAGTCCGAATACTTGAGTTGCTCTCTTGAATGACTTTTATCATACCATTGTATGACACATCTCATTTTTTAATAATAAAAAAAAATTGAATATTGTATTCAACAAAATAAAATATTGTGTACAGATTCAATATTACACCATACGATACATAAAATTTAAATAATGCCTTAAATGCAAAATAATATATGTTTTGTTGAAAGTTAAAATTTAATTTTTTATTTATAGCATTATTAGATATTAAGTTTCATTGAACTGTGCTGTACAAAGATTTTCACTATGAAAAGAAAAGAGGACTTATTAAAATTCCTTTGGGAATTTCAAATGGAGAAGGGCTATATCAGTAATTCTGATATTAGAAAATTATCGGGAGAATTGAAAATATCCATGGTTGAACTGGAAGGAGTGGTTTCATTTTATCATTTTTTTCACAGGGAACCAACTGGAAAATTTACGATTTATCTGAACACGAACATAATTGCGGAGTTCAATGGTTTTCAGGGCGTAAAAGAGGCTTTTGAAACGGCAACTGGTGCAAAAATAAATACGGTTGACCCGAGCGGGACATTTGGTTTTTATGAAACTTCCTGTATTGGGATGAATGACCACGAACCTTCTGCATTAATCAACTTAAGACCTTTTATTAATCTTACTCCGGAACGTGTCTTAAGCATAATTGAACAATTGAGGTCCGGAGCTAAAGTCGATGAAATTTGTGATGAGGTGGTTAATTCCATTCGATATACTCCCGGGGATAAAACCGTCCTTTTTCGACCCTATGAAATGGGAAGTGCACTGAAGCATATTAATGACCAGGTTCATGATTATGACCTGGATATACGACCTGGTGAGAAAACCGGCATCTTCAAGCTTTATGAAATGGGTAAGGCGCTTCAAAATCTTATTGATCAGGTTCCTGAATATATATTGTATCAAATTAAGAGTTCAGGTCTTTCTGGCAGAGGAGGAGCTTTTTTCCCAACAGGATTAAAATGGGAATTTGCCAGGCGTGCCTACGGTGATGAGAAATATGTTGTCTGTAATGCTGATGAAGGGGAACCTGGGACATTTAAAGACAGGGCTTTATTGAGTGAAATGCCTGGCTTGATGATCGAAGGTATGATCATAGGTGCATTTGTAATTGGTGCCTCAAAGGGATTTATTTATCTGCGGGCAGAATATTTTTACCTGAAGGATAAAATAGAAAACACACTTAATATATTCAGAAATGGCGGGATGCTTGGTGAAAATATATTAAAAATGCCTGGTTTTAATTTTGATATTGAGATCAAAATGGGGGCAGGGGCCTATGTTTGCGGAGAAGAAACCGCCCTCATCGAGTCCATGGAAGGGAACAGAGGTATACCCAGAACTAAAGTATTTTTTCCGGTTGAAAAAGGATTTAAAAATAAACCTACGATCATAAATAATGTGGAGACCTTTTGCGCCGTAGGTCGGATTGTTGAATTAGGAGCTGATTTTTTTAAAGGGATAGGAACTGAAAAATCGAGAGGTACTAAAATGATCTCCATCTCCGGAGATTGTGAAAGGCCCGGTATTTATGAAATTGAATTTGGAATAAGCATCCGCGAGTTGTTAAAACTATCCGGAGGGAGGGATACGCGCTTTATTCAGATTAGTGGACCATCGGGTGTGTTGGTAACAGAAAATGAATTTGACAGGCGTATCTGTAAGGAAGATCTGATGTGTGGAGGATCATTCATGATCTTTGATAAGACAAGGGACATATTTAAGGTGATTCAAAATTTTGCAAAATTTTTCAGAGAGGAAAGTTGCGGCATATGCACTCCATGCAGAGCTGGTAATTTTTTGGTAGGCAAAAGGCTTGATAAAATTATTGCAGGAGAGGCAACAAGTGCTGAAATTGAAGAATTGAAAAACTGGAGTAAAATAATAATTGATGCGAGTCGGTGCGGTCTGGGTAAAACATCGACTAATAGCATATTGGATGCTATGGAAAAATTCAAAAGTGAATTTAATGAAAAAGCGATTCCACTTGAATTTGAAAAGGAATTTGATTTGCAAGAATCAATTAATGATTATATCGATTTCGCACTTCAGTCAAACTTATAAATTTTCTGAGTGCAAAACATATTAGTAAAATGACAAAATAGTGTAATGGATAGCAAAATAATTCAAATCACCATAGACGGAAAAACCATCGAGACAATCGAAGGGCAAATTATCTCAGATGTTGCGAAAGAGAACGGCATCTATATTCCTACCTTATGTTATTTTAAAGAAATCTACCCGCCGCTGGCTACCTGCCGTGTTTGTTCTGTGAAAGTGAATGGAAGAGTGGATACAGCTTGTACTACTAAGGTGCATGCTGGAATGGAGATTGAGGTTAATACACCTGAACTTCTGGACAATAGAAAAGCAATAGTCGAAATGATGTTTGCAGAAGGCAACCACTATTGTCCTTCTTGTGCGAAAAGCGGAAATTGTGATCTTCAAAATAAAGGTTACAGAATGGATGTTGCTATTTCAAGGTTTCCTCATTTGTTTGAAGAGCGGGAAAAGGACTTCAAGCCGAAACAAATCTACATGGAACACGATCGTTGTATCTTATGCAAAAGGTGTGTAGAAAGAGTAAAAACCAAGGATGGGGAAAATGTGTTTTTCCTGCAAAACAGAGGCCATAAAACAATTGTCGGGATAGATTATGAAATGGAAAAAGAACTTTCAGAGGAGCAGGCACTGGAGGCAATGGATTTGTGTCCGGTTGGTGCTATCATGGTGAAAGGAGAATATTCGCTGAAGCCATTTGGAATGAGGAAGTATGACTTTGGTGAAAATTTATTGAAAGAGACAGATAAACCTGAGCCTGTTTTGAAATTTCCCGAAGACGGAAAGAAAAAAATTGTAGCAACGACTTCACTTGCCGGCTGTTTTGGTTGTCACATGTCTATACTGGATATTGATTTGGGTTTGCTTGATGCCATTGAACTTATCGAATTCAATAAGTCACCTCTTACGGATATTAAGAATTTCTCCAAAAGATGTGATATCGGGATTATTGAAGGCGGGGTTGCCAATTCTGAAAATTACCATGTTCTGAAGGAGTTTAGAAAAAAATGTGATGTTCTGGTCGCTTTAGGGGAATGTTCAGTTTGGGGTGGATTACCTGCGATGAGAAATACGATCTCAATTGAAGAATGTTTGCAGGAAGCATATGTAGATGGGGTTACAGTTGGTAATAAAAAGAGGGTGATTCCTTACCATGAAGATATTCCTAAATTATTGAATAAGGTGTATGCCCCCAATGATATTGTAAAAATTGATTACTTCCTCCCGGGTTGTCCCCCCAATGCTGAATATATATGGAAAATGGTAAAAAACGTGTTGTTTGAAGGAAATATTCCCGTGGATTATAATGAATTTAAGTACGATTGATCTAGTGTCAGTTGACTTGATTTATTGAATTATTAAAGTCTAAGAAATGAGTAAAAAGATAATTATAGAACCGGTAACCAGGGTTGAAGGACACGGAAAAGTTACGATTAATCTGGATGATGACGGAAGGGTTAAAGATTCTTTTCTTCATATAGTTGAATTTCGGGGGTTTGAAAAATTCATTCAAGGGCATCCATATTGGACAGCTCCTGTAACGGTGCAGCGCCTTTGTGGTATTTGTCCGGTGAGTCATCACCTTGCAGCAGCAAAAGCGATTGACCAGCTTGTTGGAATTGATCCTCAGGATTTATCACCTACGGCCTATAAAATCAGAGAGCTTCTGCATTATGGTCAGGTTTTTCAATCTCATGCTTTGCATTTTTTCTATCTGGCCGCACCGGATCTGCTTTTTGGTCTGAATGCTCCTGTTGAAAAGAGAAATGTTGTGGCTGTTGCCAAAGAGCATACAGAATTAGCCAAGAAGGGAATTTTGATGCGAAAATTTGGGCAGGAAATAATTAAGGCGATTGCTGGAAAAAAGATCCACGGTATTGCTGCTGTTCCCGGTGGCGTTCACAAAAACCTGACAGCAAAGGAGCGGGATTACTTTCTCAATGGAGTTGAAATTCCAAATATTGATACGATGATCGACTGGTCATTGAAGGTCATTCAGTTCCTGAAGGATTTTCACACACAAAACCAGCAATGGATTGATACTTTTGCTGCCTATCCGTCAGGACACCTGGCATTGGTGGGGCAGAAGGATGGAGCCTTTGAATTGTATGATGGCCGGTTAAGGGGAATAGATTCAAATGGGAAGATCACACTAAATGATGTCCCGGATTATCAATATCATAAATATATCACTGAAGATGTGGAGCCCTGGACCTATATGAAGTTTCCATATTTAATAAATATAGGAAAAGAAGATGGTTGGAACAGGGTAGGTCCATTGGCCCGACTGAATGTATGTGACTATATGGGTACCCCTTTGGCTGAGAAGGAGAGAAGGGAATTCAAGGAATATACAAATGGATTGCCAAATAACATGACCATGCACACGCATTTGGCCAGGTTGATCGAAATCTTGTATTGTGCTGAAAGGATTAAGGAATTATTGCATGATGAAGACCTGATGGGTACTGAACTTGTAAGGAAAGGGAATAAAAGGCTGGAAGGAATTGGTATTATTGAGGCACCCAGAGGAACATTGACCCATCATTATAAGGTGGATGAAGATGGTAAGATTACAAAGTGCAATTTGATCGTTTCCACTACTCATAATAATGAACCGATGAATCGGGCTGTTTCATGGGTGGCACAAAATGTATTGGATAAGAAAAAAGAAATCACTGAGAATATGCTGAATCAGGTTGAAATTGCGATTCGCGCATATGATCCTTGTTTGAGTTGTGCTACACATGCTTTGGGGACAATGCCTATACATGCGAAGATTGTTGATAGTCAAGGTAGAATCATAGATGAAAAATTTAGAAGATAAAAAAGCACTTGTAATCGGAATTGGCAATGATGCCCGTCAGGATGATGGACTGGGCTGGGCACTATTGTCAAAAATAGAAAAGGATTTTGAGGACGAATTTGATCTGATATACAGATACCAGCTAAATATTGAAGATGCAGACTTGATCAAGGATGCCCGGTTAGTGATTTTTGCGGATGCCTGTAAAAATAATTTGCTTGATGGTAGTGAATTAAGCAGGTGTGAACCCAATGGCGAAATTAGCTTTTCCACACATGCTTTGAGTCCTTCTGCAGTACTTGCTTTAAGCAATCAGATTTATATGTCCCAACCCGAATCCTATGTCCTGAAAATGCAGGGTTATGAGTGGGAATTGCAAACCGGTTTGACAAACTTAGGTAAATTAAATCTTGAAAAAGCCTACGGTCTTTTTAAGCGATTTGTTTCAAATTAAGAAATAGAACTCTAATTAACTATTTATCCATTTTGTAGCATTCCCGCCTTGGGGATGCTACTTTTTTGTAAGCATTTTAGCTAAAAAAATGAGTAATTTAGAATTGATTTGAAGAGCAGGAAATTGGTTAGATATTATTATAAAATCAATCATTTTTACTCCAAATTTACATAAGAACAAAATAAAAAATTTACACATGAAAAAGTTTTTAACTACGAACAGATGGGCCGTGATTATTGGTGCCGTTTTGATGGAATTAGCACTGGGTGCAATTTATGCATGGTCAGTATTTACCCCCTTATTAAAAGACGAAGGATGGTCAAAAGGAGATACTCAATGGGTGTTTTCAGTGGGTCTTGCCTCATTTGCCGGATTTATGGTAATAGCCGGATTTAGATTAAAAAAATGGGGGCCGCAGACCTTGTCCATCATTGGGGGATTGTTACTTGGATTGGGATATTTCCTTGCTGGTTGGTTTGGTGGCACTGATTTTTGGGCCTTATTGATCTTGATTGGATTAGTGGGGGGTGCCGGAATCGGTTTTGCATATGTAGTGCCAATTGCAGTTGGTATGCAATGGTATCCCGATAAAAAAGGAATGATTACCGGAATGGCGGTTGCCGGATTTGGATTCGGAGCTTTACTTTGGGTAAAAATGGCAGGAGCCTGGGGTAACTTGCTTGAAAGTTTAGGTTTGTCAGGTACTTTCATGCTCTATGGAGGCCTTTTTGCAATTATGGTTATTCTGGGTGGTATCTTTATGGTTTTCCCACCAAAAGGCTGGAAGCCAAAAGGCTTTGAAGTAGCCAGTGAATCTGCTAATAATGTTGCTTCAGATGAAAGAAACTTCAATCCGATCCAAATGCTTTCAACTCCTCAATTTTATTTAATATTCCTGACCTTTGTATTTAGTGCAGGTGCAGGTTTGATGTCTATTGGTTTAATGAAATTATATCCGATGGAGGCACTTCAGGCCAACGGTTTTAGTGAAACAGAGGCCAGTGCAATTGCTGGAACTGCTATGGCTGTTTTCTTTAGCCTTGCTAATGGACTTGGAAGAATTCTCTGGGGACTGATCAGTGATACACTAGGTAGAAAAAGATCGATCATTCTAATGACCCTTATTCAGGGGGTCGTCGTACTGTCTTTTACATATATGGCCGGAAATGAATATTTACTTTACCTGGGTGCCACTTTGATCGGTTTTAACTTTGGTGGAAACTTTGCTTTGTTTCCAACTATAACAGCGGAGACATTTGGTGCAAAAATGGTGGGTCAAAATTACCCATTCATTTTCCTTGCTTATGGGGTGGGTGGAATATTCGGACCTTTGTTAGGTGGTAAAATGGGTGATGCCGGAAACTTCCCAATGGCTTTCACGATTCTTGGAGTCGCTGTTTTGTTGGGAACTGTATTGATTTACTTGGTGAAACCAGCTAAACAGTCTTAATTAAACGAATAATTAATAAGTATAAAAAAAGGCAGCAGATTAATCTGTTGCCTTTTTTTATTACCAATTTAGAACTAAACTTAATATAAATTTAGTTTCAATATAAAAAAGCAATATAATATTGATGAAATGTAAAATGCAATATAAAATATTGATTAAAATTTAAAATAAAGAATAAAGAGGAATTTTAACTTTTATTTATTCTTTAAAAACAAATTTTACTTTGTTCTGGTAAAAAACTATCCTCTCTCCAAATAATTTTATTCGTCCGATTCTGATAAACATGTACCCAGGTCATATTTCAATATGATACAAATCATCTTTTAAAAAATTACTTGTTGATATTTTTAATTAACATAATAATTTTAATGAAAAGGCTGTGTTAAATCCTATTGTCAATTTTCTAAATTAAGAAATTAATTTCCGGGTAATTGAAGTTTACTCTACCTCTACACCAAGTAAATTTTCGACCATTGAACTATTTAAATATATAACTTATGAAATTAAGTGATTCAAAGAAAAGGAGTGAAACCTATTATGAAAGTATCATTCGAAAAGGTTACTCCAGACGAGATTTTATGAAATTCGTCAGTTTTATTGGGGCCTATATGGGTGTTGAAGCATCTGGTCTGGGTCAGATCGCCAAAGCCCTGGAAACAAAAAAACGACTATCGGTCATTTGGTTGCATTTTCAAGAGTGTACTGGTTGCACCGAATCATTTATCCGATCTGATCACCCGATTGCCGCTGATATTATTCTGGATAATATTTCTCTGGATTATACGGAAACTTTAATGGCTGCCTCAGGACATAAAGCAGAGGCTGCCAAAAAAACGGCCATGGAGGAAAATTATGGCGAATATATTTTGTGTGTGGAAGGAGCTATACCGGTTAAAGACGATGGCGTTTATTGCACAATTGGCGGCCGGACCGCTGTAGAGATTTTGAAAGAGGCTGCGGCAGGGGCAAAAGCGATTATCACCTTTGGTAGCTGTTCTTCTTATGGTGGGGTACAGGCAGCTGCCCCAAATCCAACCGGATCTGTTCCTGTGAGTGATATAATAAAAAACAAACCCATAATAAAAGTGCCCGGTTGCCCGCCAATTGGGGAGGTTATGGCAGGCGTGATAGTTCATGTAATTGCTTTTGGTAAAATTCCTGCGTTGGATGGTCAGGGAAGGCCTGAGGCTTTTTACTCAAAACGGGTACATGATTCCTGTTATAGACGACCTTATTTTGATGCAGGCTTATTTGCCAAAGATTTTGACGATGCAAATGCAAAAAGGGGGTACTGTTTATATAAGTTGGGTTGCCGGGGACCGGTAACGTATAATGCCTGCGGTATCACCAAATGGAACAATGGCGTTAGTTATCCTATTCAATCCGGACATCCTTGCCTGGCTTGTAGTGAAAAGGATTTTTGGGATAATGGACCTTTTTATGAAAGAATCACGAATATTCCAGCCTTTGGACTTGAAAGTACAGCAGATGATATTGGAAAGGTAGCTGTAGGTGCTGCCCTTGGTGCGGCAGCACTCCATGCAGTCAGTGCTAATCTGGTGGGGAGGAAGGAATATAAAGATATCGTGAAGGAAGGGGAAGAGAATACAAAAGATATTTGACATTAATAAAAATTTAAATTGAAATAAAATGGCTGAAAGAATAGTAATTGATCCCATCACAAGAATAGAGGGTCATCTAAGAATAGAAGCTGAAATTAAGGACGGGAAAGTTGTTGATGCGTATAGCTCATCTACAATGGTCCGGGGTTTGGAGAATATCGTTGTAGGGAGAGACCCAAGGGATGTTTGGGCATTTGTCCAAAGAGCCTGTGGCGTTTGTACAACCGTACATGCCGTTGCTTCAATCCGGGCAGTTGAAGATGCATTGGATATAAAGATTCCCCCAAATGCTGAATTAGCAAGAAACCTGATCTTTGTTTCTCAATATATGCAGGATCATGTGATCCATTTTTATCACTTACATGCTTTGGATTGGGTGGATGTTGTATCCTGCCTCAAAGCAGATCCTAAGGAAACATCAAGAATAGCTCAAAGTATTTCAAAATGGCCTAAAAGTTCAGTTGGTTATTTTTCTGATGTACAGAAAAGAGTGAAAAAATTTGTTGAAAGCGGCCAATTGGGAATTTTCGCAAATGGATATTGGGGCCATTCTGCTTATAAATTGCCATCTGAGATCAATTTGATCGGAGTAGCTCATTATCTCGAAGCGCTGGAGTGGCAAAAAGAAATTATTAAGATTCATACCATTCTGGGAGGAAAGAATCCACATCCGAATTTCATAGTTGGTGGAATGGCTTCTGCTATTAATATTGACGACTCAAGTGGCTTGAATGCTGAAAGATTATCTTATATCGGTGATCTTCTGAAAGAAGCTAAAAATTTCATTGAACAGGTTTATATTCCTGATCTTCTCGCAATTGCACCTTATTATCTGGATTGGGGTGGAATAGGCTCTGGTATCGGAAATTATATGTCCTATGGTGATCTGCCAACAAATGGCTATTCAGATCCTTCAAGCTATAAATTTCCGGCTGGTGTGATCCTGAACAGAGATCTTTCAACGGTACATCCGGTCGACCACAGAGATTCGAATGAAATACAAGAATTTGTTAATAAATCATGGTATGATTATTCAGATGGAAATGAAGAAGGAAAACATCCCTGGGAAGGTGAAACAAAAATTAATTATTCAGGACCTAAACCTCCATTTGACCACCTGGATGTGGATGGAAAATATAGTTTTGTAAAAACACCACGATGGAAAGGTAAGCCAATGGAAGTTGGTCCGCTTTCCAGAATGCTGGTTGGGTATGCAAGTGGCCGGGAAGATTTTAAAGCAGTTGTCGATCCTGTACTGGCCAAACTTAAGGTCGGGCCGGAAGCACTCTTTTCAACCCTGGGGCGAACAGCTGCAAGGGGACTTGAAACACTCCTAACTGCAGAATGGGGACTCCAGTTTTTTGATGATTTGATGACAAACATTAAAAATGGAGATACCAGAATGGCAAATACTGAAAAATGGGATCCGGCAACCTGGCCGAAAGAAGCAAAAGGAGTTGGATTCATGGCCGCTCCTAGAGGAGGCCTGGCTCACTGGATCGTTATCAAAGACGGGAAAACGGCAAATTACCAGATGGTGGTTCCAACCACTTGGAACGCTTCGCCGAGAGACCCTAAAGGACAAATGTCTGCATATGAAGCAGCTTTAATCGGAACACCGATAGCAGATCCTGAAAATCCGATCGAGATTCTGAGAACAATACATTCTTTTGATCCGTGTCTGGCATGTGCCGTCCATTTGTATGACGAAAAAGGTAAACATATTCACCAACTCAGACATACATTTTGATGTTGTCCGGTTCTTTGAGGTAAAAAGTAGTTTGAATAATCAATTATAGTTAACATGGAAAAAAACAAACTTACCCGAATATATGTCTGGCAGCTTCCTGTTAGAATTTACCACTGGATCAATGCAGCGGCCATAACCGTGCTGGTTGCAACTGGTTTTATTATCGCTGATCCGCCTGTTATCCTGACAGCAACTGAAGCAACGGATGCTTATTGGTTTGGTGTAAATCGCTTTATTCATTTTGCTTCGGCGTATATCTTTATGTTTAATCTGTTGTACAGATTGCTTTTTTCACTCTATGGAAATGAGTATGCAAGCTGGCGAGAATATTTTGTTCGTCCATTTACAAGAAAATTCTGGCGAAAATTCAGACATGTGCTCCTGATCGATATACTGTTACTGAGAAGAAAACCATACATCGATATTGGCCACAATCCGGTTGCTATACTTTCATACATCGGATTGTTTATTTTGTCTTTCATACAGATTTTTACTGGATTGGGTTTAATGGCAGAAACAAGTAGTTGGTGGTTCACCAGAATGTTCGGTTTTGTGCCTGATCTTCTGGGTGGTGATATCTATGCAAGGTTTGTGCATCACTCTGCAACATGGATGTTCATAGTGTTTTTTGTGATCCATTTTTACCTGGTTCTTTTCCATGAATGGTTCGAAGGAAGAGGGGTTCTTTCCTCGATGACCAGTGGATTAAAATTTATGGAAGAGTGGGTTATGGACGTGTTGAGGAAAAGAAAAAAAGAAGGGGAAAAATAGTTTTTTGTTTAAAGAGTTGAAACAGGTTTCTATTTTGAAACCTGTTTTTTTATGCAGTAATCTTTGTTTAAATTTACAGTTAATTTCGCTCATGAAAATGGAACCGAAAAAGAGACTAATAATAATGGGAATCGGGAATTTCCTGATGGGAGATGAATCTGTTGGCGTTCATGCTGTACAGCAATTTGATGGAATGGACCTTCCCGAAGGTGTCGAAACATTAGACGGAGGAACAGGAGCTTTCTACCTTATGTCTTACTTTGAAACCTATCCCAAAGTGATCATCATGGATGCAACAATGGATGGACAAGAACCCGGATCGATCAAGCTTATTAAACCTAAATTTGCAAGGGATTTTCCTAAAGCACTAAGTACGCATGATGTAGGATTAAAAGACTTGTTAGAATCTCTTGAAATACTCGGTAAACTTCCGGAAATCTACTTGTTTACAATCACAATTAAGAAAATTGACTATATGAAACTGGGACTTACGCCTGAAGTTGAAGCCGCCCTTCCATTGGTTAAACAAAAAGTGATTGATTTAATGAACGAATTACTAAAGGAATAAAATATTTTTTTTGGAAAGCTATCATATCCATATTACCGGGCAGGTTCAAGGAGTTGGTTTTAGACCATTTGTTTACAAATTGGCTATCAGTTATGGTCTGAAAGGCTGGGTGAAAAATACGATTGATGGTGTGCATGTGCAAATAAATGCAGATAAGGATCTTGCCAGTGCGTTTTACCTTGCATTGATAGAAAACTCGCCTGAACTTTCTATTATTACTGGTCATTCCATGGAATGCATGGATGTTAAAGGGTTTAATGATTTTGAAATTATCCATAGTGATTCTGAGGGGGTAGCAAATGTGCTCATGACCACTGATTTTGGAATTTGCAAAGATTGTAAAAAAGAATTGCACGATATTAATAATGGCAGATACCATTATCCTTTTATCACTTGTACGAATTGTGGTCCGAGATATTCAATTATACAGGATCTTCCATACGACAGGCCTTTTACAACCATGCAGACTTTTAAGATGTGTCCCCAATGTCAAATGGAATATGATGATCCCCTGAACCGAAGGTATTATTCGCAAACCAACTCATGTCCTGTCTGCCGTATTGAAATGACCATTTTTGAAAATCTTAATGACCAGATGATTCAGGAATCCGGATTAATTGACTCAGATCAACAGATAAATTATATTGTTGAGTGTTTGGTAAAGGGTAAAATCATTGCTGTCAAAGGAATCGGCGGTTACTTATTGATAGCAGATGCTTCGAACAAGGATACCATATTAAAACTAAGAAAACGGAAGTTCAGGCCTTCAAAGGCCTTTGCACTAATGTACCCGAACGTTGAAAATGTGGCATTGGATTTTGATTTGCATAATGAAGCAATGGAGGCATTAAGGAATACAATAGCGCCTATTGTGCTTTTAAAGTCGGGACAGAATCAAGAAAATAAGCTACCATTTGATTTGATAGCCCCGGGACTTGATCATATTGGGATTATGTTGCCCTATACACCATTGTATGAGCTCATCCTGTTTAGATTCGGACGAGCCATAATTGCAACAAGTGGTAATTTGAGCAACGAACCAATCATATATGATAATCAAAAAGCCATTGATTCCTTCACGCAAATAGCAGATGTTATAGTCGTAAACGATCGTGAAATTGTAATTCCCCAGGATGATTCTGTCTGGGTATTTTCTCCTGAAATGCGAAAAAAAATTATACTTAGAAGATCGAGGGGGATGGCACCCGGATATCTTGATGCAGATCTTGATCTGCCCGGGCAATCGATTTTGAGTGTTGGAGGGGAAATGAAAAGCAGTTTCTGTCTTTTGCATAATAAAATTCCATTCATAAGCCAATATCTGGGTGACCTGGAAGACTACTCGACTCAAACCGAATTTGATAAAACGCTTTTTCATTTTCTTAAAATATTTAAATCTGTACCAGATGTCATTTTATGTGACAGGCATCCAGCTTATTATTCTACCCAGCTAGCGGAAAAATTAAGCTCAGAATTAATGGTTCCTTTACATAAGGTTCAACATCACATTGCACATTTTTGTGCCATTATGGGTGAACATAATTTGTATCAACAAAAAGAAAAAGTGCTTGGAGTAATTTGGGATGGAACTGGATATGGTGATGATCAGTCGATCTGGGGTGGAGAATTTTTTTCCTATGAGGGGAAAGGCATTCAGAGAATAGATCATTTACCTTATTTTCCCCTCATTTTGGGCGATAAAATGCCAAAAGAACCCAGAATATCTGCATTTGTGATCAATCGGGAAGTAGAAGGGGCTTATGACATTCTTCGCACTAAATTCACAGATAAAGAGTGGCGATTTTATAATAAGCTTATGGATAACCCGGGATTGTTGAAGACTTCCAGTATGGGCAGACTCTTTGATGCAGTTGCCTCCCTCGTACTTTCAGTTGATAAGTCGAGCTATGAAGGTGAAGCAGCCATGTTTTTGGAAGTGGCTGCACGTAATTATTTTGATCTTCACCCAAGAGATCATTTCATATTTTATGAGCTTACATTACAATTCGGAATTCTGGATCTGAAAGAATTAATGAAGTCCGTCATCTTCGATATTAATAATCAAATATCCGCTGAAGAAATTGCATTTAAATTTCACTGTACTATGGTCCAATGGATCCAGACTTTCTCAAAAGTCAATCAATACACAAAAATTTGCTTTTCAGGCGGCGTCTTTCAAAATGGCCTATTAGTAGATCTGATTTTGATTCAAATGGCTTTGGACAAAGATTTATATTTTCATGAGAAATTATCCCCGAATGATGAGAATATTTCATTTGGACAGCTCATGTTTTTTCTGAAAATAGCAAATAAATCTATACATTAGATGTATGAAATTTGTTGCAGAATATAGAAATCCAGAACAGGTTGAAGCCCTCGTTAATGAGATAAAAAAAACCATTACAAAAGATTGGAGAATTATGGAGGTTTGCGGTGGGCAAACACATGGGTTGGTTAAAAATGGTATTTTGGAAATGTTGCCTGACTCATTGCAAATGGTCCATGGTCCGGGCTGTCCGGTATGTGTGACTCCTTTGCATCTGATTGATAAAGCAATCTATCTGGCATTGGAAAAAGATGTGATCCTTTGTTCATTCGGTGACATGTTGCGGGTCCCAGGATCTGAAAAGAGTTTATTGCAAGCAAAAGCGGAAGGCGCTGATATTCGAATATTATACAGTCCACTTGATGCAGTAAAGATCGCACAGGAAAACCCGGATCGTGAAATTGTGTTTTTTGCTGTTGGATTTGAAACAACCTCTCCGGCAAATGCGCTTTCTGTAGTACAGGCAAAAAAATTGGGATTAGATAATTATTCGATTCTGGTTTCTCATGTTTTGGTTCCACCAGCGATCGATGCAGTCATGAATGACCCTGAAACAAAAGTTAATGGATTTTTGGCTGCCGGGCATGTGATGACCATAATGGGTTATCAACAATATCAACTTCTGGTCGAAAAATACAAAATCCCGATAGTTATAACTGGTTTCGAACCGGTAGATTTGCTTCAGGGGATTTTACTGACGGTTAAACAATTAGAAAGTGGTAATTTTAAACTCCAAAACCAATATTCAAGGATCGCTCATGCTTCAGGAAATGAAGCGGCTAAGGAATTGATCAGAGATGTATTCAAGGTCGACAAGCAAATTTGGCGGGGCATTGGTGAAATACCTGAATCTGGTTTGCATTTGAATGATGAATTTATGGCTTTTGATGCTAATCTAAAATTTGATATTCAGTTGGCCATTGTTGAGGAAAGTCAGGATTGTATCGCAGGACAAGTATTGAAAGGAATAGAAAAACCATCCTCTTGTCCAATGTTTGGTAATAAATGTACGCCTGAAAATCCACTGGGAGCTCCAATGGTCTCTTCTGAAGGAGCTTGCGCTGCCTATTACCATTACTCCAATTTAAACGATTTTTAATCTCATTTTCATTTACCTCAAATTCAATTAATAACTTAAATATTCCTTATTTTTAGTGGCTAATTTGAAATGAAATGAGTGATAAAATTAAAATGCAATTACAATGTCCAATGCCAGATCTGGATTATGATATAATCACTCTTGGACACGGGAGTGGAGGTAAATTAACGAATCGGTTATTAGAGAAAACTGTCTTTGAAGTTTTTAATAATGATGAAATAAATACCAGACATGATGGTGCCTTATTAAAAATGAATGGCAACATTGTTTTTTCAACGGATAGTTTTGTGGTATCTCCTATCTTTTTTCCAGGGGGTGATATAGGTGAATTAGCAGTGAATGGCACCGTGAATGACGTTGCAATGTGTGGCGGAATTCCGAAATATCTCTCTTTGAGTTTTATTATTGAGGAAGGAATGAAAATGAAAGATTTTTGGAATGTACTGATCGGTGTTAAATATGCCTGTGATAAAGCTGGTGTTCAGATCGTAACAGGGGATACCAAAGTTGTTGAACGGGGAAAAGGTGATAAAATCTTTATCAATACTACCGGAATAGGTGAATTGCATCCCAATGCAGATATTCGACTTGAAAGGGTTAAAAAAGGAGATAAGATCATTGTTTCCGGCAATATAGCAACCCATGGTATTTCCATTTTGTCTGTAAGAAGAGGACTTGAATTTGAAAGTGATATAGAAAGTGATACCTGTAACCTCAATCATACAGTAATAACTTTGTTGAATGAATTTGGTCAGGATATTCATCTGATGCGGGATCCGACAAGGGGTGGAGTAGCGTCGACGCTCAATGAGCTGTCAAGAGATTCTCAAATGGGATTTGACCTTAAAGAATGTGCTATGCCGATTGATGGCCAGGTTGCAAGTGCTTGCGAAATGCTGGGGCTGGATCCATTATATGTTGCAAACGAAGGTGTATTCATTGCCATTGTTAAAGCTTCAAGAGCTGATCAAATATTGAATAAACTAAGAACATTGGAATTTGGCAATAATTCAGCGATCATTGGGGAAGTCGTGGATGATCATCCTGGGAAAGTGATCATTGAAAGTAAAATTGGAGGGAAGCGGGTTGTTCACATGGCCGTTGGTGAGCAATTGCCACGTATCTGTTGATCTGCCGGAAAAGTTTGCAATTAATTTATTTGATTTTGGGGGTCGAGTGATATATGCTGATAAAAATCAGGGCTGACTTGTATAGTAATGATATGTTATCATCTAATTCATCTTCTATGATCCAAAAATTTGGATCTTCTTCATCTTCCATGAAAATATCAATGTAGCCATGTTCCTCCCCTTCTGAAAACCAGATCACTGGCATACCTATGTATTTGGATTTCAATTTTATAATTGATTTTCCATCTGTAAAACGCCATTCTGAATAATCATTGCTCCAGACAGTCTTTGCTGTTATAATTTCATTTCCAGAACGGAATTCCCATAATTCAGGATTATTGGTATATTTCAATTTTAAACTTGCATTGAAAGCACCCAGGTCCATCTGCCATACCGTCCAGTCATTACTCAACTCCCAGGTCAGAAACAATTTTCCTTCAATACTATCTCCTTCCGTATGAATAGTCCACTCATTAAAGGAATCCTGCCAGCTGGTTTCCAAAAAGTTTATCTTTTGGCTAAATCCAGCGACAGGAAGTGTCAGTATTATTATTATTAATTGTATGCAGAAATGAACTTGCTTCATTTTAGAATGGAAGGTCGTCAAAATCCTCTTTCTTCTGATCCACACTTTCACTAAAGTCCGGTTCAATTGGCAGCATTGGTTCGCTACTTCCGGGTGCCTGAGGTGCTGAATCAACAGGAGCCTCCGCTGTGCCTGCCTCAATTCTCCATGCATTGAGATTGGTGAAATACTTTTCATTCCATTCCCTTCCTTTTAGATCAAAATGGACTTTGATTTTCTGTCCTTCATTGTAATCATCAATCAAAGCACATCTGTCTTGCGTCAACTGGAATTTAATGTGTTGAGGATAGTTTTCTTCACTGATCAAAATAACAAACTCCCTGGCCTGAAAAGTGGCCGTTTTTGATTCTGTATCAAATTTCTTGTGTAATTTTCCTTCTATTTCAAATTGCGACATATCGTATAAGTTTTATAAATTTTCAAATTTTAAAATAATAGAAGCGATGGCACCTAAGATCATTTCGGTTGCATCGCAATATTCATTGGTCATCCTGAAATTTTGATTCCCCGCTATTTGGAGGGAACCGACATATTCATTGTTTAGTTTGAACTGGTATCCCAGTAATTCAGCTTTTGATTTTTCATTCTCACCAGGTTTTGAAACCACTGGAAGAATTTCATACAAATCAAAACCATTTGTAAGGTAGCCTTCATAAGATATTGGTGAATGTTTGATATACACCATTGCATATTCATCGTGCGTAGCATACAAATAACCAGCTAATGATGTTTCAAATGCATCATTGTTTTGCATAGGCAAATCAAAATGACTACCATATTTAATGATATCTGCTTGTGCATCTATTTTAGAAATAACGATGTCATAAACATAATTGTCATTGTTCTCAGCCGCAAAAGTTACTAAAGATTCAGGATTAAAATAATCAGCTATGCCGGCAGTTTCCATCCAAAAGGTGCCAAATTCTTTATTATAAGCACTGAAATGTCCAAATGATATCTTTTGCTCGCCATTCTTTTTGACGTTTTCCACGTCAAATTTTGTAGAGTGGGCTTTAAGGTGTGCATCTATTTCCATTTCAACAGGTGCAGTACAGGATAATAAACTTAATAAAACTAGAAAACCAAAGGCTTGACTTAAAGATTTCATGTGGATTTAATTGTAAAGATTAACGTTTGTGAAATTCAATCTTTTTTTTTTAGGGACAAATAATATTTTGTTCCTGGTAAAGATCTGTGATTGTTTGCAAATATAAGACCTTGTAGAATAGAGAAGCAAATAACGATGAAGATTTCCATGAAAAAAGCCGTTGTAGTTTTCACTGCAACGGCTTTTTTATTCTGAATATCTTAATTTACATATTCTTAATGATCTCATTTCCGAATTCTGAACACTTCAACTTAGTTGCGCCCTCCATCAGTCTTTCAAAATCATAGGTAACTCTTTTGCTTGAAATTGCACCTTCCACACCTTTAACGATGAGATCGGCAACTTCATTCCAGCCCATGTACCTGAACATCATTTCTCCTGAAAGTATAACTGAACTAGGATTTACTTTATCCTGTCCCGCATACTTTGGTGCAGTTCCGTGTGTCGCTTCAAAAATAGCGATACCTGTATCATAATTAATATTTGCACCAGGAGCAATTCCGATTCCACCAACTTGTGCAGCAAGTGCATCTGAAACATAATCCCCGTTTAGGTTTAATGTTGCAATTACATCGTATTCTGCTGGTCTGGTCAGGATCTGCTGAAGGAAAGCATCTGCGATGACATCCTTAATGATGAGTTCTTTTCCATTGTTGTCAATGACTTGCCATGGTCCTCCATCAAGATCTTTCGCTCCGAATTCTTTTTTTGCCAGCTGGTAACCCCATTCTTTGAATTTACCTTCAGTGAATTTCATGATGTTACCTTTATGAACCAGGGTTACAGACTTGCTGCCTTCCTTGATTGCATGATTAAGGGCAGCACGAACGATTCTTTCTGTACCTTCTAATGAAACAGGTTTGATGCCTAAAGAAACTGAATCAGGGAACCTGATGGCAGTTACGCCCATTTCTTCAATCAGAAATTGTTTCACTTTGTCCACTTCCTCTGTACCATTCAGGTATTCTATTCCTGCATAGATATCTTCAGTGTTTTCTCTGAATATAATCATATTGACCAATTCAGGTGCTTTTACCGGAGAAGGTACGCCTTCAAACCATCTAACAGGTCTGATGCACGCAAATAAATCCAGTTTTTGACGTAAAGCTACATTCAGGGATCTGAATCCGCCACCAACTGGTGTTGTTAGCGGGCCTTTGATAGCTACCAAATATTTCTCTATGTCATCCAAAGTCGATGTTGGCAGCCATTCACCCGTTTTATCGAAAGCTTTCTCACCAGCATATACTTCATGCCAATGCACTTTACGCTTTCCATTATAAGCTTTTTCTACTGCCGCGTCAAATACGGTAACCGCTGCTGCCCAGATGTCAGGTCCAATGCCATCTCCTTCTATAAAAGGAATAACCGGGTTGTCAGGAACGTTTAATTTTCTGTCTTTAATTGTGATTTTCTCTCCAGACATATCAGATTTGATTAATTTTTATTAACAAAAAAAGCTACCATTGGTAAGGCAGCTTCATCAAAAAACTTATTTGATTTTATAGTTAATGAGAATTAGCGGATCCGAATTTTTTCTCCCGGTATGCTGCACTAAGTTTTTCATCCCTCTTCTGTACAGACGGCTTGATGAAGTTTTTTCTTTTCCTTAATTCTTTGATCATTTTCGTTGACTGAAACTTTCTCTTATATCTTTTCAGCGCTCTGTCAATTGACTCTTCTTCTTTTACATTGATTATTAGCATATAAGCTCCTTTAATTGTTGATTAAAAATGGTTTGCAAAGATAAAGATTTTATAAGCTATAAACCAAATTATATCGTAAAAATAAATTCTAAAAAATCGCTTTAAAATCAGAAGATAATTTTGTATATTGTGTATTTTATAAGTATAAGCAAAATATTATTAAAAATGACTAGTAGATTAAGAACATTGGATGATTACAAAAAGGCTTATCAGCTGAGTGTGGATGCTCCTGAGGCCTTTTGGGCTGAACAAGCTGATTCATTTGTTTGGCACAAAAAATGGGACAAAGTTCTGAATTGGAACTTTGAAGGTCCTGATGTAAAATGGTTTGATGGTGGTAAATTAAACATCACTGAGAATTGTCTGGATAGGCATCTTGAAACCCGAGCCGATAAAACAGCTATTTTGTGGGTAGCAAATGATCCTAATACACCAGCAAAAAAAATTACTTATAGGGAATTATATCATGAGGTGAATGTCGTTGCTAACGGACTAAAAGCAAAAGGTATTAAAAAAGGAGATCGTGTGGTGTTTTATATGCCTATGGTTCCTGAACTTGCTATTGGAGTTTTAGCTTGCGCAAGAATTGGTGCGATACACTCTGTTGTGTTTGCCGGATTCTCAGCACAATCTTTAGCGCAACGAGTTGATGATGCTGAAGCAAAAATGATTATTTGTTCAGATCATAATTATAGAGGAAATAAAGATATCCCTGTTAAGAAAGTAGTGGATGATGCTATGAAAATGGGTTGCGCATCTGTTGAAAATGTGATCGTGCACAAAAACACAGGGAAAGAGGTAGAATGGACAGCAAATGATGTTTGGTGGCATGATATGATTAAAGGTATGAGTAATGAATGTCCTGCTGAAGTTATGGATTCAGAAGACACTTTATTTATTCTATACACATCAGGCTCAACAGGCAAACCAAAGGGTGTTGTACACACAATTGCCGGTTATATGGTTTATACAGCCTATACGTTCAAAAATATATTCCAGTATGACGAAGATGATATCTACTGGTGTACTGCTGATATCGGATGGATCACAGGACATTCATACATCGTTTACGGGCCACTTTTAGAAGGAGCTACAACTATGATGTTCGAAGGGGTGCCAACTTATCCGGATGCAGGAAGATTTTGGGAAGTTGTCGAAAAATATAAAGTAAATCAATTCTATACTGCTCCGACTGCCATTCGTGCACTTATGGCTGCAGGAGAAGATATTCCTGATAAATATGACCTGAGCTCACTTAAAGTACTCGGTTCAGTTGGCGAACCTATCAACGTGGAAGCATGGAACTGGTATAATGTAAAGATTGGAAGAGAAAAATGTCCGATTGTTGATACCTGGTGGCAAACTGAAACAGGGGGTGTTTTAATTACGCCTCTTCCTGGAATCACGGATACTAAACCTTCTTATGCCTCTTATCCAATGCCTGGTGTACAACCTGTTTTATTGGACACTGATGGTAATTTACTGGAAGGAAATGACGTGGAAGGATTATTGTGTATTAAGTTTCCATGGCCGGGAATTCTCAGAACTACCTGGGGCGATCATGCAAGATGTCGTCAGACGTATTTCTCTTCATTTAAGGATCTGTATTTTACCGGTGATGGTGCAAAAAGAGATTCAGAAGGCAGAATTAGAATTATTGGTAGGGTAGATGATGTTTTAAATGTTTCAGGTCACCGATTGGGAACTGCTGAAATTGAAAATGCTATTAATTTACATAAAAATGTGGTTGAATCTGCAATCGTTGGATTCCCTCATGATATCAAAGGTCAGGGTATCTATGCATACGTGATCACGAATCATTTGGTTGAAGACGAAGAAGCATTCAAAAAAGAGATCGTTGATATAGTCAGAAGAGAGATCGGACCGATAGCTAAGCCTGATGTGATGCAGATCGTTCCTGGTTTACCTAAAACCAGATCTGGTAAGATCATGAGAAGAATTTTAAGAAAAGTTGCTTCAAGTGAAACAGATCAATTGGGAGATACATCTACATTATTGAATCCTGAAGTGGTTGAAGCCATTAAGGAAGGTGCAGAGAACCTTAAAAAGTAATTTAAGGAATCAAATAAATAGGATAAGCCGTTTCATTGAAGCGGCTTATTTTTTTTGAACCAACTCTATGCCATCTTTCTGAATTAGGATTTTTCTTTCCTTGTAAAGACTCCCGATTGCCTTTTTGAAAACTTTTTTACTGACCCCAAAAAATTCATAAATTAATTCAGGACTGCTTTTGTCAGTGATGGATAGGAATCCATTGTTTTGATTTAATTTGGCCAAGATTTTATCGGTAAAACTTATGACAGATGCATATCCGGGTTTATGAAGTGTGAGGTCAATTTTCTGATCCTCCCGCATCTTTTTGATAAAGGCCTTGGTTCTGGACCCCGGTTGTATCTTTGTATCAAACACTTCATTTTTATAAAGTATGCCAGTCATTTGATTTGCAACGATAGCTTTAAATCCAATTGGAGTGCGCTCAAATACCAATACATCGACTTCATCTCCTTCTTTGAGTTCGACCAGGTCCGGTTGAAGAAATTTATAATATTTGTGTGAACCAACAATTCGACCACTGTGTTCATCCAAATATATATAAGTAAGATAGGAACGACCAGTAACGGGTTCCTGCCTTTGCTCCCGGAAAGGAATAAATAAGTCTTTTTCAAGCCCCCAGGCAGCAAAAGCCCCGAATTTACTGTTGGAGACAACTTTTAACCAGGCATATTCGCCAACGATTGCCGTTGGCTCTAAGGTTGTTGCTATGATCCGGTCCTCTGAATCAAGATAGATAAAAACCTTAATGAGGTCGCCCTTCTTTGCATCTTTGGGAACGTATTTTCCCGGCAACAAAATTTCTCCAAATCCTTCAGCCTCAAGATAGACTCCGAAAGGGACTTCTTTTACAATATTTAGTTCATTGTACTTACCTATTTCTACCATGAGTCAAACTTAAGTATGATTGTTTAATTTACCCTCGTCTTTATTTAAACGAGTGGTTGGGAGTTCTGATGTCCAAAGTTTCAAAACAAATCTATTATTCCCCGGTTTGTTGCTCAAGGTGTTTAATTTCCATGTTTTTGGCATCAATCAGTTTGTCTTTTTTATCGTTTAAAGCCTTACAGTCTTCCAGATCTTTCTTTAATGTTTTAATTTCCAGATCCTTCAATTCCATTTCCTGATAGAGTGTTCCCGCCGGCTTGGTGGTATTCTGGGCAGTTGACTCAATGTTTTTAACCTCCTGGTCATTGTCACTTCCAAAGAAACCACCAGCAAACTCCCTGATCTCCTTTATTGGATCCTGTCCGTTATAATAACTGGCCCCCACATAGGCTATGGGTGCTGCAATAATAAAGAACACAAAAAACTTTGCGCAACCGGTCAATTTATATTTTCTTGCCATCTCTGTATTTTTCAACAAATCTATTAAAAAAGGGCAGTTTTAATCAAATAAAATCTACAAACGTAATATTTAAAAGGTTTAATTCATCTTTACCAGCTTCCACCGGCACCTCCACCGCTAAATCCACCACCACCGAATCCTCCGAAGCCGCCTCCGCCTCCACCTCCACCAAACCCACTACCACTGCTTCTTCCTCCACCAAACCCTCCAAATCCTCCAAATCCACCACCTGAAGAATATCTTCCCCTGTCTGAATATCCGCCACCTGAAGAACCACTATCACAATTTCCTTTCTTCTTGCAATAGATGATTGCCATAATAATGAGGATAAATATGATGAAAAAGATAAATAAAACGATTCCTCCTGCAATCTTATCAGAGTCTTGTGAAAATGCAGATTGTTTTCCTTCGGAAACATATTCACCACTACCCAATTGCATGATGATATTTGTGGCCTTGTCCAGACCAGTAAAATATTGTTGATTTCTGAAGGCAGGGATAATGGTATTCTCAATTATCCTTTTTGCCAATGCATCCGGTAAAAAACCTTCAGTGCCTGATCCTGTTTGAATATATAGTTTGCGGTCATTAAAAGCTATATATAATAAGATGCCATTGTCCTTGCCACTTCGTCCAATTCCCCACTTTTCTGCAACCCTGAATGAATATTCGAAAATATCATCGCCTTCCAGACTGCTTTCAATCACGACGGCAATCTGAGTCGAAGTGGAATCATTGTAGGCAACAAGTTTGCGTTCCAGCGTTTGAATCTCAGAAGAACTGAGTAATTGAATATAATCACTTACTAATTTGCCCGTTGGATCAGGAAGGTTTTTAGCTTCAATTCCAAAAGCTGCCAGGCATAAAAAAAGTAATAGAATATATTTATGCAAAACTGATCGAGTCAGGTAATTCATTTTCATCGTTTTGTTGAAATGGGAAATGTTCTTTTAATTTTTCTCCTATTTTTTCGATATTTTTACTTAAACCTTCTGATATTTTGTTCGCTTTAAAATGAAGCTCCAGGTCTTTTTTAATATCTTCCCAAAAGTTGTCAGGAACTTTATCATTTATCCCTTTATCTCCTAAAATTGAAAAAACTTTTTTAGATGGTACTATCAAGATCAAAACGCCATTTCTGTTTTCGGTTTGATCCATTTCAAGTTCATGAAATACCCTGGCTGTTTCGGCCATTAATTCACCCTTGAGCTTATATTGCACATGAACCCGGATCTCTCCGGAGGTCATGTTTTCAGCTTTTTTAATGCTATTAATTATTTGCTCTTCATCTAATTTCCGAAGAAATCTTTTTCTAAATAACATAATCAGAATTTTATATCTGGCGCTTTTTCCGACCCCTCTTCAGCCTGGAAAGTTGATTTTGAACTAAAACCAAATACCCCGGCATATAAATTCCCCGGAAAACGCTTAACTGATTTATTATATACGGTTACAACATCATTAAATTTATCTCTTGCAACCTTTATTCTATTTTCTGTTCCTTCCAGTTGCGCTTGTAATTCAAGAAAGTTTTGATTCGCTTTCAGGTCAGGATACTTTTCAACTGTAACTAACAATCTGGACAATGCTCCGCTTAAGCCTTGCTGTGCCTGTTGAAATTGTGCCATGGATTCAGGCGTTAGATTGTTTGCATCTATCGTGGTGCTGGTCGCTTTAGCTCTCGCATTAATAACGGATTCTAAAGTTTCCTTCTCATGTGCAGCATATCCTTTTACAATTTCAACAAGGTTAGGGATAAGGTCAGCTCTGCGTTGGTAGGAACTTTCCACTTTTGACCATGCATTTGTTACATTTTCTTCTTTGTCTACAAAACCATTATAGGTGCTACAACCCTGTACCAGAACTATAAGGCCTAAAACGATTAAAATAATTGCAGTGATGTTCTTCATTGTAAATTTTTTGTTTGGTTAATTGCTGAAATTAAGCGTGGATTAAAAATAAAAACATGATTGAATTCTAAATATACATACATTAATTTAATTCCTTTTTCTATCAAGATAAATTATGGTCAAAAAGTTCTTGTTTTTTTATTTTTAATATTTTTTTTTCCGTTATTTAAGTCTTGTAAGGAATTTATAATCTTTTTAATTAAGATAAAATTAAGATGAATTGAAGGGGAAATTCACATATGAAAATATTTTTTTTAGAAAAATATTATACCTTTTTTCACTACTCTTAAGTGTGTTCTTTTCATCTATTAATTCTTCAAATCTTTCAGCTCAACAAGTTTTTCAAAGCACTAATTTTCAATTAGATAAATATGATATAAATCCTGCTTATGCTGGTATGGACAATGCTTTAAATATCACCAGCAGATATAGAAATCAATGGCAGGGATTACCTGGAAATCCAAGTTTTTTAAAGTTAAATACCCACCTTCCTTTATACTCATTTTCGGGTGGAACAGGGCTTCAGGTTTGGAATCAAAGCATTGGATATGAATCAAATGTCCATTTTAATTTGTCATATAATCAGGTGTTTCCGCTTCCATTCGGATTAGTCTCTGTAGGACTCAGAATGGGAGTGATTAATAAAGCGATCAACGGAGATAAATTTATTTCTGCTTTTGGAAATTATGAAAATGGTGCATTAGAACATAACGATGATCATATTCCTAGGGGCAGAATTAATTCTATCGCACCTAGTTGGGGTATAGGTTTGTATTTTTTTTCTAAATTTACAGACTTCGGAATAGTTCTTGATGAATATCCTCAAGTTGGATTTGAAATTGAAGGATTTAAATTCCGAAAGCGAAATTCGATTACCATACATTGGAATTATTTTCTAAATTTGCCCGAACGAACTAAAATGGAAGCATTTTTATTACTTCGGTCAGATTTTATTCAGTGGCAGTCAGAAATGGGAATAGCAGTGCATTATGAGGAAAATGTGTTCCTTTCCTGTCAGCTGCGAGGATATAATGAAAATACACTGGATGCAGTTAGTTTTGGTGTAGGTGGAATGTTAAATAAAAAAATTAGACTGGCTTATAATTATGATATCACCTTGTCAAAATTAAGTCAGGTTTCAAATGGAGCTCATGAATTTCAGTTGAGCTACTTTATAGATGTAAATTTCGGGAAAAAGATTCCGGAAAAAATTATTCACAGCCCCAGGCTTTTTGAATAATATATTAAGGAAAATTAAATATATCACTTGTAAAATATGGTCTTTCAATCTGCGTTAGAGTAACATTGAAGTAGGACAAATTTTAGATTAGATAAAATTTTGTAATAGTTTTTCTTTATTCTTAGAAAATAATATATTTACGCGCTTTAAATAACTTTCGGCAAGTTAAATTTAAAAATAACTATGAAAAAAACGGTAATTTCAATTTTTGGACTTTTGGTATTCGTGCTACTGATAACTTCTTGTGGCAGAAGGGAAACCGGGCAATTGATCGGTGTTGAAGACAGACCAGTATGGAAAGGTATTAATCCTTATGGAATGGTCTACGTTCCCTCAGGACATTTGATAATTGGACAAAGTGATGAGGATGTGTTCTCTAGCCAGGTTCAAAGGTCAAAATCTGTTTCTGTAGTCGGATTTTTTATGGATGATACAGAAATCACAAATAATGAATACAGACAATTTGTGTATTATGTTAAGGATTCAATTGCGCGAACCCTGATCGGTGAATATGTGGAATTGGACGATATGGGCAATGAAGCACTTGACTGGGATTATGAACTGGACTGGAGCGATGAAATGCTCGACGATTTGTTCCATCAGGGGGATATGGCTTTTGATGGCAAAAAAGAACTCGACACTGATAAATTAGTGTATAAATATAGATGGATTGATTGGAATAAAGCTGCGAGTAGAACGGAAAAACTTCGTAATTCAGTTATTAATACTGAAGAAGTTGGAATTTATCCGGATACTTTATCCTGGGTGAGAGATTTCGCTTACTCATATAATGAGCCTTTTTCAAGAAATTATTTTTGGCATCCTGCCTTTGATGACTATCCTGTTGTTGGTGTAAACTGGAAAATGGCAAAAGCCTTCAACTTCTGGAGAACTGAATTATGGGACTCATATGAAGGAAATGGTGTGAATTCAGAAGAATTCAGATTGCCATTTGAAAGTGAGTGGGAATATGCTGCAAGAGGTGGACACGAATTAGCTCCGTTCCCTTGGGGAGGTTATTATATTAGAAATGCAAAAGGTTGTCCTTTGGCAAACTTCAAACCATTGAGAGGAGATTATGGCGAAGATGGTGGTATGATGACCGTTGTAGCTGATGCCTATTTTGCAAATGATTATGGTTTATATAATATGTCAGGAAACGTGGCCGAATGGACTGAAACTGCTTATTATGATTATGGATATTCACATATTCATGACTTGAATCCAAACGTTACTTTTAACGCAAAAGATGAAGATCCTGAAGCTTTAAAGCGTAAGGTGCTTAGAGGTGGATCTTGGAAAGATGTTTCTTATTACCTGCAAACTGGTTCTAGAACATATGAATTCCAGGATACTACGAAATCCTATATCGGATTCAGAAGTGCCCTTACATTCCTGGGAAGGTCTATCAACGACTTCTAACAGGTCTATTATTTAGAAACAATGAATTATTTTAAATATTAACTTTTAAACTTTAAACAAAATGAGTTTCGTACATTCAAAAAATTTCAAATACCTAAAGAATTTGTTGATTGGTCTAGGTGCATCTATTGTTATGATTGGAGCACTTGGTAAATTGAATAGTTATTCATGGGGTGGACTTGCAATTACTGCTGGTTTAGCAGTTGAGGCTTTCTTATTTGCCTTTCTAGGATTAATTGGGCCAGATAAAGATTATTACTGGGAAAAATTATATCCTGGTTTGGATAATGTTAAATCTAATATTGCCCCTCTTACAGAAGGTGATGTTGATCAGATTGGAAGACCTTTGGATGCTGGAAAAGTTGAAAATAACTTGGGAGGCATGTTAGAAGAATTACAAAATATGTCAAAAAGTCTTGGTTCATTGAAAGCTTTACAGGAAGTTGATTTTTCTGAGACAAGCGAGCACATGAAATCAATGCATAATTTCTATACAAAAATGAATGATGCAATGGCAACTTTGAATGAAACTGTAGAAGATACTAAAATGTATAAAGAGCACATGACATCATTGAATCAGAACCTGACTTCATTGAACGCTGTATACGGTAACGTTTTATCTGCATATAAAGGATAGTAGCTGTTGAATTTCATTTGGAACAACATTTTTGTAAAAAAATAAAATAAAATAATATGTCAATACCAAAGGAACCGCGGCAGCTGATGATTAACGTTATGTATATCGTTTTGACAGCTTTGCTCGCGTTAAACGTTTCTGCAGAGGTATTTAATGCATTTGATATGGTAAGAGATGGATTGAGCAAATCCAGTTCTGCACTTGATGAAGCAAATGCTAAATTACCTGCCTTGATCAAAAAGAGGGCGGAAAGTAAGGATGAATTTAAAAAATATGCAGAAAGATCTGATACTGTAGCTATGTATGGTAAAGAACTTTCAGATTATATCGATGAAATTACGGTCTATTTGATTGACCAGACCGGGAATATGGATGGTGTAGTAAATGATGGTGATTACAAATTTATAGAAGAAACTAAAACGCTTCTCGGTAAAAGAAATTTTGACATTACCACCAGATACTTAGTTGAAGAAGGAAAAGGAATGGAATTGCACGACAAAATTCTTGAGTATAAAGAAAAATTCCTTTCGCTTTCTGATGCAGAAGATAAAGAAAATTTCGAACAAAAAATCGCTTTGAATATTGATGATGTGGCTTGGACTAAATCATTGACAAAAAGAGATAACTGGGCAGATTTTACTTTTAATCACATGCCACTTAGTGCTACATTACCTGTTTTTGCGAAATTAAAAAATGATGCAAAAGCAACGGAAGCCGCTGCACTTAACTATTTGTTGAGTAAGGTTGGGGGTGAGGATGTAGTTCTTGATGAATTTTCTGTTATGTCTTCTCCAAAGAAAGCATATATTATTAAAGGTGAAACTTTTGAAACTAGTGTTTTCCTTAGTGCTTCTGCTTCAACCAAATCAAATACAGGTGTTTCAATCAGTATTAATGGAGCAAGAGTAAATGTAGATGAAAAAGGAGTTGCTAAATATTCTGTTACAACCACTTCAGTAGGTCCTAAAAAATATTCTGCTGCAATTACTGTAACAAATCCTGTAACTAAAGAAATTAAAACTTATAACAACGATTTCGAATATGAAGTTGGTGAAAGATCTGTAACCGTTTCTCCTAGCAAAATGAACGTTTTCTATATTGGAGTGGACAACCCGGTTGAAATTTCAGCTTCAGGGGTATCAAGTAACAAATTAGAAGCTTCTATGAGTGGAGAAGGTGGTGGAACTATCTCTAAAACATCTGGAGGTAATTATAATGTTAAAGTTACTAAACCTACTCAAGTAGGAGAGTTTGCTAAAATTAATGTTATTGCGCCTGGTTTGAGTGTTTCTAAAGATTTCAGAGTAAAAAGAATTCCGGATCCAGTTGCAAAATTAGCTGGTAAAGTAAGTGGATCACTTAATAATGGTCAGCTTAAAGTTCAAAAAGGTATCATTCCAACATTGGAAGGTTTTGATTTTGATGCTAAATGTAATATTGAAGGTTTCAGACTGGTAAGAGTACCAAGAAGAGATGACCCGAAAATTGCTGTTAATCCTGGTGCAGGATTTAAAGGTGATGCATTGAAGTATATCAATCAGGCTAGCCCTGGGGACAGATATTTCTTTGAAAATGTAAGATGCAAATGTCCAGGTGATATCGCTTCTCGTGAGATCAACCCGCTGACATTCACTATTAATTAAAATAAAATTATATCCATTATGAAAATTGTGTTGAAAGGGATATTCTCAATTGTATTGCTGACTTTGGCGATGGGAATCATGGCTCAGAAAGCAGATGATGTGATAAAGGAATCAAGCGAGCCGTTAAGTGAGAAATATGTAGATGATATCGTTCAGAAACGATTGATATTTGAAAACAGAGTACTTCCTTACGAAATGGTGAGAGAATCTGATATTCCTTGGCAAAGGACAATCTGGCGTATCATTGAAACAAGGGAAAAAATGAACCTCCCTTTCAGACATCCTGAGAGATCTTTGTTCACTATTATGAAAGAGAATGTGGATAAAGGTACTTTGATGGTTTTCGAAGATGATAGATTTACGAGTCCAATGACTGCAGAACAACTTAATAGTATTTTGTATAGAGTGGATACCAATGTTGTTTATGATCCGGTTACTTATGAGGAGACTATCGAAATCTCTACTTCCGAAATAAACCCAGAAGATATTAGTAGATTCAGGGTTAAGGAAATGTGGTATTTTGATAAAGAAGCATCCATAATGAAGGTGCGAATTCTAGGTATTTCTCCTTTGAAAGAAGAATTTGATGATGAAACAGGTATCCTGAAATATGAAATTCCATTGTTCTGGGTATATTATCCTGAAGCAAGAGAATTTTTCTCAAAAGAAAAGGTATTTAGCGATGTTAATGACGCTTATCCAATGACATGGTATGACCTTTTTGAAACGAGATTTTTCTCAAGCTATATCATGAAAGCAAGTAATGTACTTGACTTAAGATTGAAGGATGTTTATTCTGGATACGAAAACGCTGATATGGATATATTACTGGAATCTGAAAAGATCAAAAAGGAGCTGTTCAATATCGAACACGACCTCTGGTCATTTTAATAGATCCTATAAAATATAAAAAAAGCTGATGGAATTATTTTCATCAGCTTTTTTTATTTATGAAATAAATAACTTTCTTGCGTAAATTTGTGTTATAAATTTTGCTATGACTAATAAAGGAAATAAGAATAAATTTGATTTATTATTCATTCTGACTATTGGATTGCTATGGTTGGCATTTACTTTTAATGCCTGTTATAAAACAAATTACTACGCTGGATCTGATGCATCCTTGCGGTTCTCTGTCGATACACTCGTATTTGATACTGTATTTACAACGGTAGGTTCCGCAACCCGTATTTTAAAAGTATTTAATGATCTGGATCAACCAGTGGAAATTTCCAGCATTTATCTGGAATCCGGTCAAGCATCTAAGTTCAGGTTGAATATTGACGGAATATCTGATTCAGGAGCTGAACTTATCGAGATTGGAGCGAGAGATTCAATTTATATTTTCGGAGAGGTAACCGTAGATCCGGATGAACCAATATCTGTTAGTCCGTTTATAATTAGTGATCAATTGGTATTTGACCTGAATGGCAAAAAGCAATCTCTTCGATTGGAAGCCTGGGGACAGAACGCTAATTATATGCCCGGGAAAACAGCTAAAGGGAAAGCCTTTATTACCAGTTGTGATATGGGTAGCATCAATTGGGATGACCCGAAACCCTATGTTATTTATGGAACCTTACTTGTGGATAGCTGTACGCTCATCATTCCTGAAGGGACGCAGATCTATTTTCATGGAGGATATGCTCAATCACCTTCTGGATTTGATTATAACGATGGACAGTTGTATTTTTTGGAGAATGGCAGCATTCAGGTTAATGGTAGTCTTGAAAACCCAGTTGTCTTTCAAACGGACAGACTGGAACATAAATATGATGATATTAGCGGTCTTTGGTCTGGAATTTATTTTCTGAGTGGCAGTCGTAATAATTCTATGAATTATGCCATACTCAAAAATGCCAATATTGGCTTATATCTGGATTCCGCCGTTCATATGGATCTTAGGAACACAAAAATATTGCATAATATTACTACGGGAATATATGCGCGACATGCTCAGTTAAAAGCAGTGAATTGTCTTATCGGAGACTCGGGCGGATTTGGAATAACACTTAGATATGGCGGGGATTATCAAATGGATCATGTGACGGTTGCTAATTTTGATAATCAAGAAGAAGCGTTGTATCTCGGTAATTACCAATGTCGTGATTATCTATGTTCGAATATTGATATTAATCCTTTAAATGCAGAATTTCGAAATTGTATTTTCTTTGGAAATGGTAAGGATGAATTGTTTTTTGAAGATGCCTATCCGGATCAACCAGATGCATTCAAACTTAAAATGGATAATTGCCTTGTAGCCGTTGATGAATTATTAAAAACTGCTAGATTCGGTAATTTTTTAGTGGAATATCCAACCTGCCTGAACGGGGCCGGCGAAAATCCTGTTTTTATCGACCGGGATACTTATAATTTTAAATTGGACTCAAATTCAATCGTAATAAATAAAGGAATTTATTTACCCGATGTACCTTCAGACATCGACAGTACAATAAGAGATGGTTTTCCTGATTTAGGTTGTTACGAATATAAATAGTTTATTTCTTTGGATTAAAATTTACCTGATAAAGGAAGAACAATCCCAATACAAAGAAAACAGCCAGGGATAAAACACTTGGTCTTAATCCTCCCATGATTTGGTTGACTGCACCAAAACTGAAAGTCCCCAAAATGATCGATATTTTGATTACAATGTCATAGAAACTGAAATAAGAAGTGAGCTCATCTTTATGCTCGTTAACGAGTTTTGAATAGGATGATCTTGAAAGTGACTGAATTCCACCCATTACCAAACCAACAAATCCCGCAAGGATGTAAAATTGAATTTTACTCGTCACAAAATATGCAATGATCGTTATTGAAGTCCAAATGATCACCATATAGATCAATGCCCGTTTGTTGCCTTGTTTATTTGAAATAATTGCAAAAATATAGGCACCAAAAATGGCCACCAACTGTAGGATCAGAATGATTATTATCAGCTCATTCGTGTCGAATGCGAGTTCCTCTTTTGCAAAAACACTCGCAAGGTAAATGACGGTCTGAACACCTGCACTGTAAAATAAAACAGCCAGTAAGAATTTCTTCAGATTTGCATTGGTTCTGAGTTTTTTGAAAACGAACAAGATCTCAGCATTGCCTTTTTTGATCATATCCACAGTAATACTGCCTGATTTACTTTTAGGTAATCTCCTGAAAGTAATTTGAGAAAATCCCATCCACCAAAGACCCACTAATACAAAACCAAACCTGAATGGAAAATTTGAGTCTGGAGCAATACCGAATAATTCCGGCTTCACAGATGTAAAAAGAATGATCAGCAAAAGTATCACACTTCCAACATACCCAAATGCATATCCTTTGGCACTTACTTCATCATATCTGTCCTCAGTAACGATTTCTGGTAAATATGCATTGTAAAATACGAGTCCGCCTGCGGCACCAATCGTTGCAAACACAAAACCCAGAACACCTAACCATAAGCTACTGGAGCTATCAAAAAACACCAATAACATACAGGATATTGATCCAAGATATGTGAAGAATTTTAAAAACACCATTCTCTTCCCTCCATAATCTGAGATTCCTGATAGCACGGGCGCAAGGATAACCATGATGATATAACTGAATGCGACGGAATAGGCATAGAGAGAACTATTGCTCACACTGGAACCTAAAATATCTATGTTGTCATCTGTTATTGCAATAAAATAGGCCGGAAAAATGGCGGTTGAAATCACCAGAAAATATACTGAGTTTGCCCAATCATAGATGGCCCATCCATTTATAACTTTTTTATCATTTAGCTTCATCCTGATGTTTTGAATTGTGAATTAACACAAGATACCGAAATCTTACACGGAGTAATATCATTCCTTCAAAAATATTGTTTGTTCATTCTTCATTTTCCTTGAGATCAGTTTGGCATTTAATATCATATTATCAAATAAATCTGTTATTCTTCCAGACTTTATCAGAGACATTTAATATGTTCTCAAGTTTTAATTATAGGGTATTCTTTTTACTGAATTAGCTTCGTATATTACCAGCCAATTTAATTAAATGAATATAGTAATATTATCCAGGAGTTCGGCTCTCTATAGCACACAGAGCTTGATAAACGCTGCAAGAGCAAGAGGGCATTTTGTTCAGGTTTTGGATCATCAGTATTGTGATATGCTCATTGAAAGTGGGAAAATGAAAGTTTACTACAACGGATATTCTGTTGAAGGAATTCATGCCATTATTCCAAGGATCGGTGCATCAGTGACAGAAACCGGGGCATCCATAATCAGACAGTTTCAAGGAATGGGTGTTTATACGCTGTTAGAAGCAGATAGTTTGGTGAAAGCCAGAAATAAACTGATTTCATTGCAAATTCTGGCTAAAGAGAATATTCCCGTCCCCAAAACGATTTGTACTAATTATACGGAAGACATGGAAGGTTTTCTTACGCTGATCGACGAATATCCAATGATCATAAAATGGATAAATAGTACACACGGTGTGGGGGTTGTGAAAGCTGAAAGTAAAAGCAATGCTGTTTCGATCATGGAAGCTTTTATCAGGATGAAGGGACGAAGCATTGCACAAGAATTTATCAAAGAGGCTGAAGGTGTTGATATCAGATCCTTTGTGATAGGGGACAAAGTAGTTGCTTCTATGCAAAGAACAGCAAAGGAAGGGGAATTCAGGTCCAATCTGCACAGAGGCGGAAATGCAAAGGTCATTCAATTGACCGCTGAAGAAACGAGGATAAGTATTGAATCTGCCAAAGTTTTGGGTTTGAATGTTGCTGGTGTTGATATATTGCGTTCTGAAAGAGGACCCTTGGTGATTGAAGTTAACGCTTCGCCTGGACTGGAAGGCATCGAGACAACTACCAACCTCGATATTGCATCGAAGATCATTACTTATGTGGAGCGAAATGCGAAATATATTTAATCCACCGGAAGAATTAATTTTTGTGACAAAGCTATTGGAATTTTGGTCCGGGTAGAACAAAGGATTATCACAGATTTGGATCAGTATCTCAAATGAAATATTCAATATGAAAATTAATAATACAGAAATCCTGCCGGGTGAAAATGCAAAAGTTAAAATTCGGGTTGGCTATTTGCCATCCGGAACGGAAATCAATATTTTTGCTCATGTTTTTCGTTCCAAGAATGAGGGGAAAACAGCTTTGGTTATGGCCGGGGTGCACGGAGATGAGATCAATGGCGTTGAAATATTACGCCGTTTCCTCGAAGAAGGTATTTTTGAGAATTTGAAGTCCGGTAATGTGATAGTCGTTCCACTTTTAAATGTTTTTGGTTTTATTAATTTTAGCAGAGACGTCCCGGATGGGAAAGATGTCAACCGTAGTTTTCCAGGCAATAGTAAAGGTTCACTGGCATCAAGAGTTGCCCGAAAACTAACAAAATCCATTTTGCCTTTGGTTGATTTTGGAATTGATTTACACACCGGAGGCGATTCAAGATATAATTATCCGCAAATCCGATATACAAAAGAGGATGCGGCAGGGAAGGAACTCGCTGTAGCTTTTAATGCCCCCCTGACGATCACGAGGCCAAGAATTCTTCATTCTTTGCGGAAAGTGGCTGGAGAAATGAAAATTCCTGTGATTGTTTTTGAAGGGGGTGAATCCAAAAGATTAGATGGATATTCTATTGAACAGGGTACGCAGGGAATTAAAAATGTTCTGATGCACTTTGGCCTATTGGAGGCGGTTCCACTTGTCGAAAAAAAGGATAGTTTGCTCGTAAACAGAACTAGCTGGATCCGGGCGGATGATGCAGGTCTTTTTATCTGGGCAAAATCATCGGGTTGTCATATCAAAAAAGGAGAAATATTGGGCGTGATAAAAGATGTGCATGGGAGTAAGACCATTAACGTATTAGCAAAGTCTGATGGAGTTATAGTAGGTCATAATAATGCTCCGGTAGTGAATTCGGGCGATGCATTGTTTCATGTTGGTTATTTTGACAAACAAAACTAAGCATGGCTAAAATAAAATTTGGTGCCATCATATTAAGCCTTTTTCTCAATTTAAATTTTGGGCTTTATTGTTCAGGGCAAAATGCTGAAATGGGAAAAGCCCTGCAATCATTTGTTGAAAAATCCGGCGTCAAAAACAGTCAGGTATTTGTTTCCGTAAAGCAATTGGAAGAAGGATCTGATGAAGTGGTATTTAATGCTCAAAAGAATTTTGTTCCTGCTTCTACTCTCAAGTTATTTTATACGCTTGCTGCTTATGATCAATTAGGCAGTGATTTTATTTTTGAAACAAAATTATTTTATTCTGGTCAATTATTGCCGGATGGTAGTTTGGAAGGGGATATTGTTATCGAAGCCTCCGGAGACCCCTGTTTCGCTGCTGATCGTTTAAATAAGGAAGGTCTGTCAGGTACATTGGATTTGTTTTATGAGCAGATTGTATCAAAGGGTATCACATGCATTGATGGAGATTTGGTCATGATCCTTCCTTTTGAAGCTTATCCTGTTTCAGGAACATGGCCCTGGGAGGATCTTGGCAATTATTATGCATCAGGAGCATGGGGATTTAATTTTAATGAAAATACCTATAAAATAGTTTTTGATTCCCCAAAGTCAACCAATGAAGCATGTCCGGTCAGAGAAATTTCGCCCATACTCAAATATCTAAAACTGAATAACATGGTTCGTTCAGGTACACCCGATTCGGGAGATCAGGCTTTTATTTTGGGTGACCCTTATGGATTTTACCGTACGATCATTGGAAGCATCCCCTCAAAAAAAGGAAATTTCAGTATTAAAGGCTCTATTCCCAACCCGCCATTAAACTTCCTGGATCTACTGGCACGTAAACTTGAAAGTGGCGGAGTGAACGTCAGTAATGTTCAAATTCAAAACAAATATTCTCAAAAGCTGCAAGCTATCAGTGTGCATAAATCACCGTCATTGGAATCCATTGTAAAAGCCTGTAATGATTACAGTATTAACCTGTATGCTGAGGCGCTGGGTAAATCGTTATTGAAACGGAATGGCTTGCGATTAAATGGAAATTATCCAAGTGAAGAAATTTGGGAGTTCATATTCAAAGAGTATGGGGTTAACGCGGATAAAGTAAAAATACTGGATGCATGTGGTCTTTCGCCTGCGAATCTGATTTCTGCTGATGTCATGACCTCGTTTTTGACGGTTATGGGCAAAAGGATTGGTGTGCAAAAATTAATTGAAATCCTTCCTGAAGCCGGGCGAGATGGGAATGCGCGGTTTTTTCTTCGGGGAAAATCATCACAGGATCATATTTGGTTGAAAAGTGGCTCTGTTAAAAATGTGCTGAACTATACCGGTGTCTTCCAGAATATTCATTCGTCAAAATACTATGCTTTTGCGATTGCTTCCAATAATAACATTGTTCCTGCCGTTCAAATAAAGACAGAAATCGAGAGATTCCTCGATCAATTGATCCAATTGAGCGAATAAGTTGAAGAACGGACTGAAAATATCCGAAAAATAGACTTGAACTAAGATGATATTTTTTACTTTTGAAAATAAGGTACTAAGATCGCTTCGTTATTTTTGAATAAAATTATCAGAGCTATGAAATTATTATTTCGCTTTAATTTATATTTTTCATTTGCATTGTTTTCAATGATTTTATTATCATGTCAGGAAAATAATAAGATTGCTAATGAACCCTCAAAAGCTATTGATAAAACCTCACAGGAAATTCTACCAATAAAGCAGGATGAGAACAAAGACAGGGATGTCTGGCAGAAACCATCTATCGTAATCGATCTTCTTGGCGATATTTCTGATAAAACAGTAGCTGATATTGGTGCCGGTACTGGTTATTTTACCTTCAGACTGGCATTAAAGGCAAAAAAAGTAATTGCAATTGATATTGAAAATAGATTTTTGGATATTATCAATAACTTTAAACGGAATTTGCCCGGAGACGTACAGGAAAAAATTGAAACAAGACTGGCAAGGACAAATGATCCGCTGCTTAAAAATGAAGAAGCAGATATGGTCGTGATCATCAATACGATCGGATTCATTTCCGGAAGAAAAAAATACCTCAAAACTTTATTGCCTGGATTAAAAAAGGGCGGTAAACTGGTAATTGTGGATTATAAAATGAAAAATTTACCTCTACAGGATGCCCCGCCTCAGAAAGACAGGGTACACTTAAATGTCATAGAAATGGAATTGGCTCAGGCAGGATATCAAAATATTCAATCCAATGATACATCTCTGGATTATCAATACATTATTTTTGCATCAAGAGCCTTGTAAAATCCGTTTTATTATTTATTTACGATCAACTCATCCCTTTCAGGTCCGATAGAAACAAAACCGATCGGTGTATTTAGTTTGGTTTTAATCAGATTTAAATAATCCTTCGCTAAAGCAGGAAGATCCTCCAGTTTTTTAGCGGAAGTCAGATCCTGATTCCATCCTTTTACACTTTGGTATTGAGGTTCTATATTTACATTGTCAAGATCATACGGCAGTTCATTGGAAATTTTTCCATCATATTTATAGCTGTCCGCAATTTGAATCTCATCAAAACCATTTAATACATCCAGTTTTGTAAGTGCCAATTGAGTGACGCCATTGATCATTACAGAATAGTTTACCTGTGGAATGTCTAACCAGCCACATCTTCTTGACCTCCCGGTTGTCGCACCAAATTCGCGTCCAACCTGACTGAGTTGCTCTCCGTTCGCATCAAACAATTCTGTTGGGAACGGTCCGCTTCCAACCCGAGTAGTGTATGCTTTTGTAATTCCGATTATCTCACCCAGTTTTGAAGGGGCAATGCCAAGTCCTGTGTTAACACCTGCTGAGATCGTGTTGGATGAAGTCACATAAGGGTAGGTGCCATGATCAATGTCAAGCATGGTTCCCTGTGCACCTTCAGCTAGTATTCTTTTACCTGAAAGAAGGGCATTGTCAATGTAATATTCGCAATTCACCAACTTATATTTTTGAAGCTGTTCTATGCTTTCGAACCATTTTGCTTCTTCTGTTTCAATATCAAATTCCGGAATTTCTTTAAACTGAGTCAGAAAGTCCATGTGTTTTGCTTTCAGCTCATTGTATTTTGTTTTAAAATTGGCAAGTTGAATATCGCCCATTCTGAGTCCGTTCCGACCGGTTTTATCCATATAGGTCGGGCCGATACCTTTTAAAGTAGATCCAATTTTTAATTTTCCTTTGCTCAGTTCTGAAGCGGCATCGATCCATCTGTGAGAGGGTAATATCAAATGTGCTTTCCGGGAAATTAATAATCGGTCCTGAACAGGAATGCCGGTTACTTCAAGACCTCTGATCTCTCTCATTAGCGTAACGGGGTCGATCACAACACCATTGCCGATCAGGTTTGTAATGTGTTCCCTGAAAATACCGGAAGGCATAATATGGAGAACGTATTTTTTGTCCCCGATTATAATGGTGTGTCCGGCGTTTGGTCCGCCCTGGAACCTTGCTACTATATCATAATCATTTGCAAGGTAGTCAACGATTTTACCTTTCCCTTCATCGCCCCATTGGAGGCCCAAAATAACATCAACTTTCACGTATAGGAGTTTTAATTATATTTAAAAAACAAATGTAGGAAGGACAAAGAAATTATACTAATAAATACAAAGTTATTAGCACTGATTTGGACAGGGCTTCCTGTTTAATGCATGGAAAAAAGATCTGTGAATTGCTTAAAACAGAGATGTTAGGATTCTTCCTGACATTTTTTGCAGATACCATATATGATCAATGTATGGTGGTGTACTGAAAAACCATAGGTTTCTTCAACCATATTTTTGGTTTGCTGAATTCTTGGATCACAGAATTCAATCAGATCGCCACAGTTGTCACAAAGCATATGATCATGTTGTTTGGAACCAAATGATTTTTCATAGTGTGTGGTATTCTTTCCGAATTGCTGTTTTCTCACCAGGTCGCATTCAACGAGTAATTCGAGCGTATTATAAACGGTAGCACGGCTTACCCGGTAATTTCTTGTTTTCATTTGAATATAAAGAGCTTCAGCATCAAAATGATCCTCTCTTGAATATATTTCTTCAAGTATCGCAAATCGCTCAGGCGTTTTACGATACTCATTTATCTGGAGATAATTCCTGAAAATTTGTTTAACTCTTTCGATATTCTTTGAATTCTGATCCATTTTTCTAGTTTTAACTATATCATCATTTTTCTACACGGGTGACACTTGTGATCCCTTCCAACTGCTTCAATCTAAGTGATGCTTTGGCCAGCTGATTTTTATTTTTGACAAATATATTAATTCGCCCTTCAAAATACCCTTCTTCACCCGAAATATTGAAGGCTCGGATGTTAATTCCAAGTTTCTCTGAAATTTCATACACTATTTTTTGAATGATTCCAGGGCCTGCGTCTATTCCAATTATCCTCAATTCAACATTAAATTCGTTGTTTTCATTGCTTGCCCAATCAGTCTGAACAATGCGGTAACCATAATTGGCCATTAAATGCGTAGCATTTGTACAACTTGTTCTGTGGATCTTCAATCCGCTTCCCGTCGTTATAAAACCAAAAATGTCATCTCCCTGAACCGGATTGCAGCAATTTGCAAAAGAATAATTGAATTTGCTCCCGGGCTCTCCATTAATATAAACAGATTGTTTTTCATTTTGTTTTTTAACATTAGGCAACACGACCGCCTCTTCAAGCAGCTCATTGGTGTTTTTCTTTTTGATTTCTTTTGGGATCAGCTTGTGCCCTTCAATATCAAAGTTCTTTATTTGTTTCAGATCTACTTTTTCTGAAGCAACGGCAAAGTACAGATCCGGCCTGGAATTATAACTAAAAAACTTGACCAGTAAATCGATGTTTTCATCAAATCCCACCTTCATGTTTCTCAACTTTCTTTCCAGCGTTTCTTTTCCAAAGACTCCCTGTTTTCGCTTCTCTTCCTTCATCGCCGAACGGATCTTGGCCTTTGCCTTGCCGGTTACAACCAGTTTCAACCAGTTTTCGTTTGGTTTTTGACTTTTTGAGGTGGTTACGGTAACTTTGTCTCCGTTGTTGAGCTTGAAGCCCATAGGAACCAATTTATTATTTACCTTGATCGCCACGGCGTGGCTTCCAATGTCTGTATGTATATCAAAAGCAAAATCAAGTGCCGTTGCCCCCTTGGGGAATATTTTCATATCTCCGTTCGGTGTGAAAACATAAACTTCTTCCTTAAACAGGTTTGTTTTGAAATCACTGATAAACTCAAGCGTATCCGTTGTGTTGTCCAACAGATCACGGATGCTGTCCAGCCATCGGTCATAGACATTTATCTTATTGGTACTGCCCTTATATTTCCAATGTGCGGCAAAACCTCTTTCTGCAATGTCATCCATTCGCTCACTTCTGATCTGGACTTCAACAAATTTACCTTGTGGCCCTACGATCGTAGTGTGCAGAGATTCGTATCCGTTGCTCTTAGGGTTGGTAACCCAATCTTTCAGCCTTTCCGGTATGGGTGTATAAACATCAGTTATTAAGGAATACACTTGCCAGCATATACTTTTTTCCTGCCCTTCCTTAACGTCAACGATGATCCGAACCGCAAATAGATCGTATATCTCTTCAAAAGTGACTTTTTTGGTTTTTATCTTATTGTAAATGGAAGAGATGGATTTAGGCCGGCCCAAAACCCGGTAAGGAACATTGAGCTCATCGATCTTTTCTCTTAAAGGACCAATGAACTCAAGAATGTAAGCATCTCTCTCTGATTTGGTCTGGTTGAGCTGTTGAGCAATCTCTCCATAGGTTTCAGGTTCCTTGATGGAAAGAATGATGTCGTGAAATTCTTTTTTGATGTTATAAAGCCCGAGCCTGTGGGCAAGCGGCGCATATATATAAGCTGTTTCTGCTGCGATCTTTAATTGCTTGTGTCGGGGCATTGAACCGATCGTTCTAAGGTTATGTAACCTGTCAGCCATTTTTATCAATACAACCCGTACATCATATACCAGGGTTGAAAGTACTTTTTTATAATTTTCAGCTTGAGGGGATTCTACATTATATAAACCATCCAATTTGGTAAGTCCATCTACGATCTTACTTATTTTAGGGCCGAAAAGTTCAAGGATTTGTTCCAAAGTTACTTCTGTATCTTCAACTATATCATGGAGAATAGCACTCGTGATCGCAGTTGGCCCAAGTCCGATTTCATTATAACAGATTCTGGCAACTTCAATAGGGTGGTGAATATAAGGCTCACCCGACTTCCTTCTCTGGAATTTATGGGAATCAACAGCCAGTTCATATGCTTTAAGAATCTGGTTATAGTCTTCACCGTCCAATTTTGGGTTGATGATATGAATTAACTTGTCGAAGTTTTTTCTGACATCTTTTAATTCATCAATTGTTGTTGGTAAGTCGCTTTTTCCCACAGAATGTGCTTAATTAAATTTAAAGAAAATCTAAATTAATTAATAAAACTAAAAATTTGATAATAATTTGCTCTTCCAATATTAAAATAAATAAAAGATTATATATTTGCACTCCTTAATAAAAATATGGTATAAAAGCCCTTTTTTATTTTGATCATTGAATGTTCAGAGAATGCGGGTGTGGTGAAATTGGTAGACACGCTAGACTTAGGATCTAGTGCTGCAAGGCTTGGGGGTTCGAGTCCCTTCACCCGCACTTTTTTACATGAGGAATCATGGTTAATTATTCGATGCTTCATGTCTTGGTGCCCTTTGAGCTTCTCTGCTCTTCAGCTAAAAATTAGTACATTGCTATTGACTTGGCAGACTTTCACAAATAACCAGATAAGTTTTATAACTTGTAGATCACTTTTGCAGGTTTGGTTTTCGCATTTTAATATAAGTAAAAAGTTTAATAATGAAGTATACCAGAAAGGATATTGAAGATTTGCGTATTGAAGTAAATTTTCAAATAGAGAAGGCGGATTATGATAGTGCCTTACAAAAGAAACTGGCTGAACAACAAAAAACAGCCCAGTTTAAGGGATTTAGAAAAGGGAAGGTTCCGTTTTCTATGATAAAGAAAATGTATGGTAATTCCATTTTGGCGGATGTTATTAATGATGTTCTAGGGAAGGAAATGGAAAGCTACTTCTCCAAAGAAGGAATTAAGTATTTGGGTGAACCAATGTTGGCTGATGGACATGATCCGCTGGATATTGACATAAATAAGCCGGGAGATTATAGTTTTACCTTCGATTTAGGTCTGAGGCCTGAATTTGAGATCAATGGTGGTTCTGAAACGGACATCTACGAAAGACTCGCAATCGAGATCGATGATAAAACGATTGATGGAGAATTGGACGTACTCCGAAGAAGAGCAGGAAAACAAGAACCGGTAACTGAAGATATTCAGGAGTCTGATATTATGACCATTGAAGCAGTAGAACTGGATGGTAAAAAAGTGAAGGAAAAAGGCTGGGAAACGACTTTTACCATTATGGTTGATCAGATTGCTGATGAAAAACTAAGAAAACAGATCCTGAAGAAAAAACAAGGAGCTGATTTTGATTTCAACATATACACGCTTGAAAAGGATCGTGACGAAGCTTTCGTTAAGAAATACTTCCTTAACCTTGATGAAAATGAGGAAAAAGAAATAGGGCAGGAGTTTTCAGGAAAAATTAAAGAGGTTAAGCGTCTATTGCTGGCTGAAATGAATGAAGAATTCTTTACTTCAAATTTCGGAGATAAAGCAACAGATGAAAAAACTGCAAAAGAATTCATCAGGGAGCAATTAAGTTTATTCTATAGTAATGAAGCAATGCAACTCGTGTACAGGGACGTCATGGACAAAATGATGAACACTACAAAATTAGACTTGCCGGTTTCCTTCCTTGAAAAATGGTTGAAGAGTCAGGATAAGAATAAAGACTTACCTGAGATAGAATTGAAGAATCAATTGGAGACTTTCCTCAAGGAAATGAGATGGTCATTGATAAAATCTCAACTTTCAGAGAAATATGAGATTGATGTGACGGAAGAGGAAGTGAAGCAAAGACTATATTCAAAAGCGCAGCAGTATATGACATCTCAAATGCAGGGGTTCTCTGACCCAACGATGTTAAATCAGATTTTCGAATATCTTGCAAAAGATCAAAATCAGGTTAATCAATCTGCAGATGAAGTTGCAACAGATAAGGTTTTTGGAAAATTAAAAGATATTGTAACTTTGGAGGATAAGAAAGTTAGCCTTGAAGAGTTTAAAGATATTGTTAAAGCCTTGAACCAGCAGATCGAAGCTGAGAAAAATGCGCAATAGCATTAAAACATTTTTTTGTCAAAGCTGTTTTAATTAAAAGATAAATATTAATCAAATGGATTACGGAAAAGAATTTTACAAATACGCGACCAAACATCATGGGATGAATTCAATGCATCTCGAGAAATATCTCGGAACTACGGTACCGAATATTAATGCTTTTACACCGCAGGTAATAGAAGAAAGGCAGATGAATGTCGTGGGCATGGATGTTTTTTCCAGGTTGATGATGGACCGTATCATTTTTATGGGTGTTCCGATCAATGACTATGTAGCCAATGTAATCATGGCACAATTGTTATTTTTAGAGTCAACTGATTCAAAAAGAGATATTCAGATTTTTATCAATAGCCCGGGAGGATCCGTAATCGCAGGGATGGGTATTTACGATACTTTACAGTACGTTACGCCCGATATTGCTACGATCTGTACAGGTATGGCTGCTTCCATGGGAGCTGTTTTGCTCGCTGCCGGAACAAAAGGCAAGCGAACCTGTTTACATCATAGCCGGGTTATGATTCACCAGCCCCTGGGAGGTATGCAGGGTCAGGTTTCTGATATGGAGATCTCTTATAACCTGATTAAACAACTCCAGAAGGAACTTTATGATATTTTGGCTTTCCATACTTCAAAAACCTATAAAACGATCGAAAAAGATTGTGACAGGGATAATTGGATGACCGCACTGGATGCTCAAAAATATGGTTTGGTGGATGAAGTTCTCCAAAGAGTTAATAAGAAGAAAGAGGATTAATATAAATTAAATTATAATCTGTGAAAAAGGAAAAGGTACGGTGTTCATTTTGTGGAAAGGATAAAAGTGAAAGCCTTATTCTCATTGCCGGAATAGAAGGGCACATCTGTGAAATTTGTGTGGAACAGGCGAATGAGATCGTTAAGGAAGAGATAGGAAACCGACATGATTCCAAAAAGGATTTTGAAATTCCTGAGGTTACACCGATTCAGCTTAAGGACTATATGGATCAGTATGTTATTGGTCAGGATGATGCTAAAAAGCACCTATCCGTTGCCGTATATAATCACTACAAGCGTTTGAAATTCGGGATTAAGAATGACGTTGAACTTGAAAAATCAAATATTGTATTTGTTGGTGAAACGGGAACGGGAAAGACTCTATTAGCCAAAACCATTGCCCGTTTTTTGGATGTTCCTTTTGCTATTGTGGATGCTACGGTTTTTACTGAGGCAGGTTATGTAGGAGAGGATGTGGAATCCATGTTGTCCAGATTGTTACAAGCTTGTGACTTTGATGTCCAGGCTGCCGAACGGGGCATTGTTTATATTGATGAGATAGATAAAATCGCCAGAAAAAATGACAATCCTTCTATTACGAGGGATGTGTCAGGAGAAGGCGTACAGCAGTCTTTGCTTAAGATCCTTGAAGGTTCGAATGTGAATGTACCACCTCAGGGAGGTAGAAAACATCCTGAACAAAAAATGATCACGGTTGATACAAAGAATATTCTTTTTATTGCTGGCGGCGCATTTGATGGCATTGAAAAAAGTATTGCCAATCGATTGAATACCCAGGTCATCGGATTCAATAATGAAGCAAAGCAGGAACTCGATAAGGATAATTTATTGCAATACATCACGCATAAGGATCTGAAAAATTTTGGTCTGATCCCTGAGTTGATCGGGCGACTACCAGTATTAACTTATCTGGACCCTTTGGATGAAAAAATATTGAAAAGGATTCTGACCGAACCGAAAAATGCACTTATTAAACAATATAAGACCCTTTTTGAGTTGGAAGGAATCAAGCTTTCTTTTTCAAATGATGTGCTTAATTATATAGCTGAAAAATCGGTAGAATATAAGATTGGAGCCAGAGGCTTGAGGTCGATTTGTGAGGCAATACTTACGGATGCTATGTTTGAGCTACCATCCAAAAAGGATGTTACAGAATTTATAGTAGATGTTGATTATGCGGAATCCAAACTTTCCAAGAGTAAATTGAGTAAGACCAAAGCTGCCTGATTTACTGAATAGAATCCTTAATCATTTAATTTTTGTTTAATTAAACGATATGATCCGGGACCTGAATGAAACGATCGTTGCACCGGCTACTTCTCTGGGGCAGGGTGCTATAGCGATCGTCAGGATGTCGGGCGATAAGGCCATTTCCATAGCCAAAAGTATATTTAAAGGTAAAGATCTGACGAATGCAGATCCGGGACAAGCATATTTCGGTCGCATCTTGGATGATGACGATAAAATACTGGATGAAGTTTTATTGACCATTTTCAGGAATCCAAGATCTTATACAGGAGAAGATCTGGTTGAAATCTCCTGCCATGCCTCGTCTTTCATTGTCAATAAATTGATTTCTTTAATTGTACAAGGTGGTGCAAGGCTGGCAGACAAAGGTGAATTTACCATGCGCGCTTATCTCAATGGTAAGATGGACCTTTCTCAGGCTGAAGCAGTGGCTGATCTCATCGCCTCAGAGTCAGGGATGGGCCACGAGCTGGCCATGAACCAGATGCGGGGGAATATTTCCAATAAAATTGAAGACCTTCGACAACAACTCATAGATTTTGCCAGTTTACTCGAACTTGAACTTGATTTTAGTGAGGAGGATGTCGAATTTGCGGACAGAACGCAGTTCAACACTCTGTTGGATGAAGTTCAGATAGTTGTTCAGGGTTTGATCGAATCATTTAAACTGGGTAATGTTATTAAAAAAGGGGTGCCTACCGTTATTGCTGGTCGGCCCAATGCCGGAAAATCAACCTTGTTAAATGCTTTATTGCAGGAAGACCGTGCTATTGTTTCCGAGATTGCAGGAACTACACGCGATACGATAGAAGAATTGATCAATATCAATGGCATACAATTCAGATTCATCGATACAGCAGGTTTACGGGAAACCAAAGATGTGATTGAAGCTAGCGGTGTTCAGCGCACACTGGACCGGATCTCAGAAGCAAGCCTGGTTGTTTATTTATTTGATCTGAATGCGATCATCCTTTCTGAAATACTGGAAGACCTCCAAAATCTCCCTTTGAAAGAGTCCGGATTGATGCTGGTTGCCAATAAAGTTGATACACAAGCAGATCAGGAAAAACTGGTGCAGCTTCAACTTGATCTGACTGAATACCCGATTATAGGGATCAGCGCCAAGTTTGAAAAAAACATTGAATATTTAAAGGAACGATTGTACCAGGAAGTGTTGGGAGAGGCTGACTTAAGCGAACGGATCATTGTCAGCAACAGCCGTCACCTTGAGGCCCTTCAACATGTCAGGGAAAACCTGATCGCTGTAAAAGAGGGTTTTGCCAACCAGATTCCATCTGATTTGATAGCCATGGATATGAGACAGGCTTTGCATTACCTTGGAACCATCACAGGTGCCATTGGAACCGATGATCTGTTGGGTAATATTTTTGGCAAGTTCTGTATCGGAAAGTAACAAAATGATCCGGACAGCAAGTTTTTCCATTTTTATTAATTATTAATTTTGTTCCCTGAGTTTAATAAATCCATTTTATTAAATCAGCCATTACTTTTCATGTGTATACTATATGGTATAGGGAAATCTAATAAATGCTATCCGATTAATGATTTTTGTGTAAAAGAATTTCAATTTATAGGATGCAAATTGCTATTAATTTGGAATGTATGAGTTCTTCAAAAAATTTTAAAATTCAATACAACTGAAAAAGCGCATTGCATTTTAATCATTGTTTAATTATTTGACACTTCGTTTGCTTTTGTTAAATTTATAAACAAACAAACGAAAATTATTGATCATGGGCACCGGCGAAATCACAATTAAGGCAGTTAATAGTAAAAAGGACCTTAAGCAATTCATTAAACTTCCTTATATCATCCACAAAAATCATAAAGAATGGCTGCCACCTATTTTGGCTGATGAATGGAAGGTTTTTGATAAAAATAAAAACTCAGGGTTTGAATATTGTGATACGATTTTACTTCTGGCTGAAAAACAAGGGGAAGTTGTCGGCAGGATCATGGGTATCATAAATCATAACTATAATAAGAGCAAGAACGAACAAAATGCCCGTTTTTGTTATCTTGAAATTTATGAGGACCGGGATGTTTTTATCAGTCTTATCCGTGCTGTAGAAAAGTGGGGGAGGGAAAAAGGAATGGATCATTTGGTTGGTCCGCTTGGTTTTTCAGATAAAGACCCTCAGGGTTTTTTGATCTCAGGTTTTGATGACCCAATGACCGTACTGATCACCAATCACAGTTATAAGTATATGGTTGATTTTATGGTTGATGATGGTTATATTAAAAAACTGGATCTGGTGCAATACCGGATTCCGATTCCGGATCCGCTGCCGGAAATATATAGCATGATTGCACAACGGGTGCTAAGCCGCGGGTACACGGTAAAAGAATTTACCAAAACAAAAGATATTCGTCCGCATGTGGTTCCTGTTTTTCAGCTTATCAATGAAACCTACCAACATATTTATGGTTTCGCAGCACTGACAGATGAAGAAGCGAAGGAATTTTCAAATCGATTCTTACCTATTCTAAACCCTAACTTTGCAAAATTGATTTATGATGAAAATGGGGAGTTGGTCGCTTTTATAGTAGGAATGCCTGATATGAGTAAGGGTTTGCGCGCAAGTAAAGGAAAACTCTATCCATTTGGCTTTATACAGTTATTATGGTCCATGCGTAAAACAGACCAATTGAATCTGTTGCTCGGTTGTATAAAAGAGAATAAACGGAATCGTGGTCTGGATACCGTTTTGGCAGTTAAAATTTTCAATTCAGCAAAATCCGCAAATTTCAAAATAATGGATACACATCTTATTATGGAAAGCAATACCAAAATGCGTGCAGAATATGAAAGGCTTTGTGCGGAGATGTACAAGCGATACCGGATATATATTAAACCTATAGTTAAATAAATATTTCAAAGAATTTGAAATAACGATATTCAAAATTATATATCGAAATAACGATATTCTAAAAAGTTAATTTGTAAAACAACGACCATCTCAGTTAGTCGCAAAATATAATATCGTATTTTATTTTATTGCTACTTTTAAAGTGGGATATTGCTATGTTATTTCGCGACAAAATCAGGTAAAACTTTGTTTGAAAAAAATTTTAAGAATTTGCTCAATTCGTATTAATTATTAACTTTGTTAAGATATTGTTAAGAGAAATCTAGTTTCAAATAGTTTTGGAACGCATATAAATCTTTTTATAAATTTTTAAACAAAAGTATTTTAGTATGAAAAAACTCTCACTTTTATTGTTTATGTTTCTTCTTGTACTTGGGTCTACCTGGGCACAGAGAACCGTGAGTGGAGTGCTTACTGATGACACAGGAGCACCGCTTATCGGAGCCAATGTATTGGTCAAAGACACCAACGTTGGTACAATTTCCGATCTTGACGGAAAATATCAGTTAGCTGTACCAGCTGGGGCAGCTACTTTAATTTTCAGTTATACAGGATTTGCCTCAAAGGAACTGACTTTAGGCGATGGCAATGTATATAATATGACATTGTCTGAAGGTGTTACACTTGCAGATGTCGTTGTTACAGCTTTGGGTGTAAAAAGGGAAAAGAAATCTCTTGGTTATGCAACTCAGGAAGTAACCGGAGATGAGGTAACCAGAGTCAAAGATGTTAACTTCATTAACTCACTTTCAGGAAAAGTGGCTGGTGTTGACATTAAGAGAAGTACCCAAATGGGTGGATCTACAAACGTTGTTATCAGGGGTGCAAAATCTCTGTATGGTAGTAGCCAGGCATTGTTTGTTGTTGATGGTACGCCTATCTCAAATGCAATTAGTAATTCATCTAGTCAGCAAACTGGACGAGGTGGATATGACTATGGTAATGCCGCTATGGATATTAACCCTGAAGACATTGAGACAATCACTGTTTTGAGAGGTGCTGCTGCAACCGCATTGTACGGGTCTAGAGCCGCTAATGGTGTAATTTTGGTAACTACTAAAAAAGGAACCAGAAATAAAGACCTTGGTGTAACCGTTTCTTCTGGTGTTACTGTAAGTAATGCTGACAAATCAACATTGCCAAGATATCAGCAACAGTATGGAGCTGGTTATACAACTATTCAAGGATGGTATCCTGAAGAGAATGGCTTTGAATATTTTGATTTTGGAGATGGCGTTCAACTTTCTGCAAACGTATATGAAGATGCTTCTTTTGGACCTGAGTTTGATGCAAACAAAATGGTTTATACTTGGGAATCATTCTATCCAGAATTGGATACTTATGGAAAGTTACAACCTTATGTAGGATCAGAAAATGATGCAACTACATTCTATGAAACTGGTATTACTTATAATAACAGTTTTTCAATTGACGGAGGATCTGACAAAAGTCAGTTCAGACTCAGTTATACTAATTTTGATATGAAAGGTAACCTGCCTAATAGTAGCATTAAGAAAAATACTGTTGCTTTTTCAGGTGGTTATGACATCACTCCTAAATTCAAAGCTACTTCTTCAATAAGTGTTGTTAATACTGCAGCAAATGGTAGATATGGAACAGGTTATGATAACAGAAACCCTAACCAGTCTTTCAGACAATGGTATCAGGTTTCAACTGATTTCGCTAAGCAAAAAGAGGCTTATGATCTAACAGGAAAGAACCTTAGTTGGAATCCTTATGGACCACTTGATCCATCAAGCCCTACGAAGCCTCACTACTTTGATAACTATTACTTCAATAGATATGAAAACTTCCAGAATGATGAGCGTAACAGGGTGATCGGAAACGTTACTTTGAATTACGATTTCACGTCATGGATGTCTTTGATGGGAAGAGTATCTATGGATAGATTTGGTGAAATCCAGGAAGAGAGAATTGCTGCTGGTTCAATTGACGTACCTAAGTACGACAGATACAACAAAGATTTCTCTGAAATGAACTATGATTTGATCGCATCTTTCAATAAGTATTTTGGTGCTGATGATATCGTTAGTTTCGATGGAAACTTAGGTCTTAACATCAGAAGAACAACACTTTCTTCAATCTTTGCCGCAACTAATGGTGGTTTGGTAGTACCTAAAGTTTACTCTTTAGCAAATAGTGCTAACCCTGTTGCTGCTCCTACTGAGAGTGCATATAAAATTGCAACAAATGGTTATTTCGGTAGAGCAAGTTTCGGTTATGACAACTTCCTATACCTTGATCTTACTGGTAGATATGATATATCTTCTACTTTACCTGCTGATAATAATGCATATTTCTATCCTTCTGCTTCTTTGAGTTTATTATTCTCTGAGTTGTTGAACATTGATGGATTGAGCTTTGGTAAATTGAGATTTAACTACGCTGAAGTAGGTAACGATGCACCAGCATTATCTTTGTTGAATACATTTGACCTTGGAACTGCTTTTGGTGGTTTGGCTTTGGCTTCTGCTTCAAACACAGAAAAGAATGCTAATTTATTACCTGAGAGCACTGTAAGTTTAGAGGCTGGTGTGGAATTAAGATTTGCTAAGGACAGACTTGGATTAGACGTTTCAGTTTACAAATCAAATACATTTGATCAGATCATCCCTGTAGCAGTTACAGGAGCAACTGGTAGTTTGTTCAAGTATGTAAATGCTGGTAACATTCAAAACCAGGGTATTGAAGTAGCATTGAATACTACACCAGTTAAATCAGGTGACTTCACATGGAATTCAAATATCACATGGTCAAAGAACCAAAACGAAGTAATTGAATTATACGGAGATCAGACTAACATCCAATTAACTGGCGTTCAGGGTGGTGTTACTATCAACGCAGCTATTGGTGAACCTTACGGTGCATTGAAAGGTACGAATTTCGTATATACTGCTGACGGGGAAAAAGTTGTTTATCCTCACTGGAATGGTGGTATGAGATGGAGAAAAACAAGTACTCCTGAAGTAATTGGTAATGTAAACCCAGACTGGAAAGGTGGTTGGTCAAACGCATTCACTTATAAGAATGTTACAGCTAGCTTCCTTATTGATGTTCAAATGGGAGGAGACTTCTTCTCATTGGATACTTGGTATGGTTATGCTACAGGTATTTATGATTTCACCGCTGGTGTAAACGAAAAAGGTGGTCAGGTTAGAGATGCAGTAGATGCTGATGGTGGTCTGCTAATAGGTGGAGTTACTCAGGCAAGTGATGCTGACGGAAATTTATTATTTGATGCTGATGGTTTTGCTGTTAAAGATGCTGACAATGATATTTATGGATATGCACAAGATGTTTATTCATCATTTGGTTATGTTTATGCACCGAATGCTTATCATGTACATGATGCGTCTTATGTAAAATTAAGAGAAGCAGCTTTGACTTATTCACTTCCTTCAAATTTATTCAAAAATAATTTCATCGCAGGAATTGATGTTTCAGTAATGGGAAGGAACCTTTGGATAATTTATAAGAATTCTGAATATTCAGATCCTGAAGCTGGTTTGAGTGCCGGTAGATTCTTAGGTAACCAATCAGGTGCATATCCTGCAGTTAAGGAAATGGGATTGAACCTTAAGGTTAGATTTTAATTGAAAACTTTGTTTTAACAATAAAATGAAACTCATTTTATTTAAACATTAAGAAAATAAATATATCAATATGAAAAAAATATTATTTCTTTCTTTAATAGTTTTCGTATTAGGTGCTTGTACTGAAAATATTTCTGACTACAATACCGATACGAAAAACCCCGAAGTAGTGCCTGCTAGTGCATTGATAGGCAACGCTACGGTTTCACTTTTTGACTTTATGGCTGAGCCAAATGTTAATGTTAATAACTTTAGATTATACGCACAACATTGGGCTCAAACCACATATCCGGATGAATCCAATTATGAATTAGTTGAAAGAAACGTTAATGGAAGCGCATGGAATAGAATGTATGCTACTGTTTTACGTGACTTGAAGGATGCTAAGCCTCTCATAGATGCTGATAAATTCCTGACTGACGGCGAAAAAGCTGCACAACATGCGATCATCACTGTGATGGAAACTTTTGTGTATTCTTTCCTTGTTGACTGTTTTGGAGATATTCCTTATTCTGAAGCATTGAATAGTGATATTGCAACTCCTTCTTACGATGGTGCTGCTGGAATCTATGCAGATATTATTACTAAACTTGATGGAGCGATAAGTGCTTTATCTACGCAAAGTGGAATGGATGGAGACTTAGTTTATGGTGGTGACTCAGATGCCTGGAAAATGGCTGCAAATTCATTGAAATTGAAGCTTGCGATCAGATTAGCTGATACGAACAATGCAACAGCAAAAACAATGGCTGAAGCTGCGGCAAGTGGTGTATTCGCATCAAGTGCAAATGATTTTAAATTGGGATATTATGGAAGTACGCCAAATACAAATCCTTTATGGGAGCAATTGATCCAAAGTGGACGTTCTGACTTCGTAGCAGCAAATACTTTTGCTGATGCGTTGAATTCAGTTAATGATCCAAGGATTCCTTACTTCTTTAAGAATAATGCTGCGGACGGTACTGCTGTTGGTGGTGTTTATGGAACTTCAAATGGTTTCCCAGCAAACTCACAGCCTGGTTATTTGTTGGAAGACCCAACATGGCCTGGTAAAATTATGAGCTACACTGAAGTATGTTTCTTATTGGCTGATGCCAACGAAAGAGGATATAGTGTAGGCGGAACAGCTGCTGACTGGTATAATGCCGGTGTTACCAATTCTATTATGGAATGGGGAGGATCAGCTGATGATGCTACTGCTTACCTTGCACAAGCTGATGTAAATTATGGAACAGCTGCAGGAACATGGAAGCAAAAAATTGCTTTCCAGAAATGGATCGCTTTGTATGACATGGGATTTGAAGCATGGACTACTTACAGATTGTATGATTGGCCAAACCTACCTCCGGCTGAGGACTCTCAGAGACCAGTAATTAAGAGGTATACTTATCCAGTTACTGAATATTCTGTGAATGGTGCTAGTGTTGAAGCTGCAACTGCAGGTGGAGACGACATTCAGGGTAAAATATTCTGGGATGCTAACTAAAATATTTGAATAGAAATATTCAGAGGCTTGCAAGAAATTGCAAGCCTTTTTTTTTGTAATTAGGTATAAATCAGTCCCTCTGAAGTAAGAAAAATCATTTTTCTTACTTGATTCCTATCGATTTTTTTTATATCTTCATATATCTATACTATGTGGAAAGGATCTAACTATTGACCTATTTTATCTATCTATTTATTTATTAATGAAATTTTTTAAATATGAAAAAACGCTCACTATTGCTATTTACTTTACTTTTTGTTTTTGTTTCTATGGGAGCACAAAAAGTAGTGAATGGTACTGTAAAAGATGAAGCAGGAACACCTCTCATTGGTGCGAATGTTTTAGTCAAAGACACTGATGTAGGTACTATATCTGACCTGGATGGAAGTTTTTCACTTACCGTTCCACAAGGCAGTAAAGCATTGGTAATCAGTTATACCGGGTTTTCATCGCAGGAAATAAACATTGAAGGTATTTCCAGCATAGAGATTATTTTGGCAGAGGGAACCGTGTTGGAAGAAATAGTTTTTGTTGCGTATGGAACTCAAAAAAAATCAGAGATCACTGGTGCAGTTACTGTAATCAAATCTGACGAGATTGAAAAAGTCCAGGCAAGTAATGTTATTAAAGGACTCGATGGAAAAATTTCAGGAGTTCAGATTATTCAGGATAGTGGACAACCCGGATCTTCACCAACTGTTAGAATCAGGGGGATCGGATCCATAAGTGGGTCAAGTGAACCACTTTATGTTGTTGACGGGGTTCCTTATAATGGAGATATCTCATCCATTGACCCAATGGATATAGAGTCTATTTCTGTTTTAAAAGATGCATCTGCAAATGCACTTTATGGACACAGGGGTGCAAATGGAGTAATAATTGTAAATACCAAAAAAGGGAAGAAAGGTGGTATGAGTGTTACTGCGGACTTTAGCCTTGGTCATATTACCAGAGCCGTTCCGGATTACAACATCATTACAGATCCTTCAGAGTTTTATCAGGCTGCATTTATGGCTTCAAGAAATAATCTTATAATTAATGAAGGCATGGAAGCATCTGAAGCATCGGCTCTGGCTGCCAATAACCTGATAACTGACGTTGATGGCTTAGGTTATCAGATCGGTTACAATAACTATGATGCTGAGGATGGTATGGTGATCGACCCAACGACTGGTAAAGTTAGAGCGGGAACGAACTTCCTGTATACACCGGAGAATTGGGGTGATTATTTATTCGCTAATGCTTTAAAAACAAAAGCATACCTGAGCGTAGCCAGTGGAACGGATAAGTCTTCTTATTTCTTCTCATTTGGAAATGAACAAAATGAAGGGTATGCGATTAAATCTGGTTTTGACAGAACTTCACTCAGGTTCTCCATGCAACAGTATGTAAAGGATTACCTTGAAATCGGCGGAACCGTAAATTATTCTCATACGATTCAGGATGCACCTATTGATGGATATGGATCCGGTACTTATGCCAACCTATTTAACTGGGCAAGGATAGTAGCACCTATTTATCCGATTTTTGCATATGATGCGGAGGGGAACAGAGTGCAAGGCCCAACAGGAGATGACCTGTATGATTTTGGAGATGGGAAAAACAGCCCATGGATCAGAACATTGGGTGGAACCCAAAATCCTTATGGTGTAACACTGGAAAATATCCAAAACAATACCTATGATAATATTCTTGGTAAGATTTATGGTACATTCAGATTCCTTGATGGTTTCTATTTTACCTATAATGGTAGTGCCGATGTAAGATTGGGAACACTTACTTCCTTTAGTACGCCTATCGGTGGTGATGCTGCCAATGCAGGAGGACGAGGATACGCTACGTCTACCAAAGGATTCAATATCACGCACCAGGAACTATTGGGATATCAAAAGGATTATGGTATTCATAGTGTGAGTGCTTTATTCGGTCATGAGTCATCAAGTTACAATTACAGGTACCTCAGGGCTCACAAAACGAATTTCCTTCTTTCTGACCAGGCATTTTTGGATGGAGCTGTAATCATTGAAGAGGTTAATAACTTTGAAAGAGATTACAAAGTAGAGGGATATTTTTCAAGATTATCCTATGAATTTGATCAAAAATATGCGCTTAATTTAAGTTTCAGAAGGGATGCATCCAGCGTTTTCCATGTGGATAATCGTTGGGGTAATTTCTGGGGGGCAGGAGTTTCCTGGAACATAACAAATGAAGATTTCTTTAAGGATGTATCATTTATTGATCATTTCAGGGTAAAGGCAAGTATTGGTCAATTGGGTAATGATATCGTATTCTATCCAGGTGGTGGAAGAAACTATTATCCTTTCAGAGATCAATACCAGGTTGTTAAAAATGGCGACGATGTTGGTATTAAATTGGTTTTCCTTGGAAATAAAGACCTTACCTGGGAAAAATCGTCAAATATGAATGTTGGATTCGAATCCCGATTTGCAAACAACAGAGTAGGTCTTGATTTTGATTACTTTACCAGAAAGGTCAGTGATCTGCTTTATAACAGACCATTGCCAATGTCATCCGGAGCGCCATCAATACCTCAAAATATTGGGGACATGACCAACAAAGGATTTGAAGTAACTTTAAACCTTACTCCGGTTAAAACAAAAGATTTTGTTTGGGATATCAATTTGAATGGTACGCATTATTCTAACCAGATTGATTCTTTGCCTCAACCATTTATTGATGATGGAAGATTCAGACTAACTACTGGAAGATCCAGATATGATTACCATATGAAAGAATTTTCACACGTTGATCCTGAAACAGGAGACGCTCATTGGTTTGTTGGTGGATTAGATGCCGAAACGGGAGAAATCAATCCTGATGAAGAAAGAACGACAACGGCTAATTATGCGGAAGCAGATGAGTACTATATGGATAAATCTGCAATTCCGGATCTTTATGGTGGGGTTTCCACTTCATTAACATATAAGGATTTTGACCTCGGAATTGGATTTAGTTACCAATATGGTGGATTCGGCTATGATGGTGTTTATTATAATTTATTTGATGCAACTCAATCCGGACAAAACTTTGTAAGAGAAGTGTTGGATCAAACCTGGACACCAGAGAATACAACGGCGGAGCTACCAAGAGTTGATGCAGCTACAGGAGAGAATTTCTATGGTTCTTCAATGTATCTGATCGATGCAAGCTATTTTGCTTTAAAGAATATTTCAATTGGATATACTTTAAATAATAAAGCTTTATCAAAAGCAGGAATTACTTCCATTAGATTTTATGGAATAGCAGATAATATTTATCTGAAATCTGCGAGACAAGGATTTGATCCAAGATTAAGCCTCACTAGTTTAACATCAAATGAATATTCATTGATGAGAACATTGACGGCTGGATTGAAAATTAATTTTTAAACATAAAGTAATAAATAAATGAAAAAATTATTGTTATTTTTTGGACTGGTGGGACTCTTGTTTATGGTTTCCTGTAATAAGGATTATCTGGATACACAGAACAAGGAGTATGTTTCAGCAGAACAATTAGATGAATTAGCAGCTTCTTCTCCTGAAGCTTTATTGGCCGTAAGTGACGGTATTTTGGGAGGAAGTTATGCATATATGAGAGAATTCAATACGTGGACAGGTGGACGTCATGATGACTTTGGGCAGAAGTCCATAGACCTGGGATTGGATCTGATGTCTAATGATGTTGTACAGGTAAAAGATCACTGGTTTGGTAATTATTATGCTTACCGTGGAAGAACTGAGCCATTTTCAACAACACATATTGTCTGGAATTTTTATTACAGTCTGGTTAAGAATATGAACGATATCATTTCTTTCATTCCAGATGATGTCGAAAGACAAGATTTGAAATATGTAAAAGCAAGAGCTATGTCAGTTCGGGGACTGGCATACTACAATCTGGTTAGAGTCTATCAGCATACCTATGCTGAGAACCAATCTTCAGCGGGCGTTCCGTTGTATGACGGTAGTTCATTTGATGGTCAACCAAGAAGTTCAGTTCAATTGGTATATGATCAAATATTAGCTGATTTGAATGAATCATTTATTGGATTGGAAGGGTATACCCGTGGTGGAATCACGGATATTGATCAAAGTGTTGTAGCTGGTTTATTGGCAAGAGTATATCTTGAAATCGAGGACTATGGCAATGCAGCAAGTATGGCAAATACGGCAAAATCCGGATATCCATTAATGAGCAATGACGAATGGATGAGTGGATTTAGCAACATTAATAATGGAGAGTGGTTGTGGGGCGCTGATATAGATGCTGAAACATCTACCATTTATGCTTCATTCTTTTCACATATGGGGAATCTTGATCCGGGTTATGCAGGTTTGCTTGCAGTATATAAATCAATAGATATGAGATTATATAATGCTATCAGTGATTCTGATATCAGAAAAAGTGCATTTGCCGGAGACGATGACGTTGATGGACTACCAAAATATGCAAATAAGAAATTTAAGGATTTGGTTTCATTTTTCCAGGGAGACTATTTGTATATGAGATCTGCTGAAATGTATCTGATCGAAGCGGAAGCATTGGCTAATTCAGGCGATGAAGCAGGAGCGAAAGCTTTGCTGGTTGAATTGATTGGTCCGAGAGATCCAAATTACAATACTTCTTCAAACACTGGTCAGGCTTTATTGAACGAGATATATGTACAACGAAGAATTGAACTTTGGGGAGAAGGTTTTGCGTGGTTTGATCAAAAAAGGTTAGGTGTGGATCTTGTTAGAGAATATGAAGGTTCCAACCATACAACTCTTGGTAATTTCAACTATGCTTATAATGCAAATGAAATGATTTATCAGATTCCTGAGGATGAGATCAATGCTAATGATCAGATCAATGCAGAGGATCAAAACCCATTATAGTAAAAATTTAATTTAAGTTTAATATTGACAGCCCGGATCCAATTTTGGATTTGGGCTGTTTTATTATTATATTTATTATTATATTTATTATTATATTTTTTGTTATATTTATATAAATACTAATTGGGTGCTCAGATCATTCATTAATTTTTTAAACTACGAAAAAAGGTATTCAGTTCATACCGTTTCATCCTATACTAACGATATCGGACAATTTTTTCATTTTACCTTATCCAGGTTTGAACTGGAGGACCCTGCGTTGATTACACATTACCATATCAGATCCTGGGTTGTTGAAATGATGGAAGGCGGCATCAGCCCAAGATCTGTCAACAGAAAATTATCTGCAC
>Ga0102812_10000052_pt1 | contig 82135 bp, 64 predicted proteins | sample ColrivemetaGS713_FD_79334 | JGI IMG/M metagenome (GOLD analysis project Ga0102812, IMG submission 79334) | Estuarine microbial communities from the Columbia River estuary - Flood tide ETM metaG S.713 | ecosystem: Environmental > Aquatic > Marine > Intertidal zone > Estuary | place: USA...
AATACCCAGAATCATTTCCAGTGCAAGAAAAAATATGATAAAAGAACCTGCAACCGCAAATGAGTTAACGTCAATTCCAATTAAATGAAGAATCCTTTCTCCGACAAACAAAAAACCAACCATCATGACAAGCGAGACAATTGTTGCCTTTTCCGATTGAATATGTCCTACCTTTTTTCTCAGGTCAATGATAATCGGAATGCTGCCTGCGATATCAATTACAGCGAATAGAACCATCGTGGCAGTTGCAATTTCTTTAAAACTAATTTCCATCATATAAATTTTAAAAGGAATCCCCCTGAAATAACAAGGAAATTCCTTTTATATTATTTTAAAATGAACCCTAAAAAAGATTTCAACTATAAACCTAAAACTTTTATTCCCTGATCAAAAACGATATCCACAGGTATTCCTGCTTCCTGTAATCTATCGAGATCTTTTTGAAGGTCTTCCGAAATATTTGCTTTCTCAGCAACCAATTTTCCTACTGCATCATAATCACCATTACCTTGTAAGGTAAGGATCAACTCAGACAGCGCATCCATTGCATCTTCAAATTTATCGAAATCAATCATATATTTTCCGGTTTCAGCATCCTTGGAAAAAGCACCATATTCTTTAAAGAAATTAAATCTGATCATGTTTGCTTTTCCGTGTGCAGAAGCGCTTCCAAATCTGACTGACCTGAAGATCCCTGCCATAAAAGTTGTATAATATGACCTCAAATCACCTTCAATCTCCCCTTTATTATGAAGTTGTCTTACCATATACAATCCAAGCATATCAGCTTTCCCTTCTTCCAGCGCAGATGAATGTTCCTTCAATGCCTTCCTAACCATTCCTTTCCCATTGATCGTATTTTTTATACCCAATCCATGAGCAACTTCATGAAACATGGTATTTGCAAAAAATGCGTCAAAATTTATGAAAGCCCTTTGCTCATCGGCAATAAGTACATCAGCAATCGGAAGTAGTATTTTTTCAAATTTTGCCTTCATTGCATTTTTCAACTGAAGCCTTCTGGTACCTTTTTCCAGTTGCACCTGTTCGTCATTCGGAAGGTTGATCGCAATTGTTTTACTCCCCGCGTTACAATCTCCAGCGTAAAAAATAACATCATATGCATTCAATTCAGTATCTGTTCCCGGCTGCTCTGTTTTATATTCATCCGCTACAGGTAGTCCCCTTTGCAATTCCGGAAGAAATTTTGCAAATTTCTCAAGTTTTTTGCTCCATTCCATATCTTTCACCAACACATAAGCTTCATGGGCTGCCTTATATCCATACAACTGGTCATCATAATTTTCTATTGGTCCGATAACCACGTCAATCATGTTTGATTTCATATCCAACCAGGCGAAATCACTTTTTTGATATTGATCATTTAAAAGAGCCTCTGATCGCAGATTCAGATATTTTTTCAATCCTGCATCCTTAGCCAATTCTGCAGCCGCTTTAAGTTTATCTGAAACGAATTTTACTTGTTCAGCAAACATTTCATTATAAGGTACTGAAATGAGTTCACCTGCTTCATTTCTTCTTATAAATGTATACAGACTCGCCTTATCGGCAATATCTGCAGCCTCAAATTCTTCTTTAGTCATATCGACGGGATAATAATTTGCGCCAAGCGGTTTAGGCCCAAAACCTTCAACAAAAGGTGCATTCCCATTTAATTTATCCCAAGGACCATAATTAATAATAACAGCTTGCTTTACATTCTCATCTTCAATACTATCCAATAGGCCTTTCGCTTCACCATACGTTTCATACCAAAACAATTCATTCATTACATCGCCCGCTTCGATCAACAAGCGTATCATGGCTTTTTGGTTTTCACTTAACTGATTTACATCAGTAGTCAAAGCAAAGCTGGTATATTTTCCAAGAATCTCATCCACCTGATTATTTTCAGTAGATTGAATTTCATTTTTATTTTTCTCAGCCCCCTGTTCTGTGCAGGAAATGAGCGCAATTGACAAAATTGCAAGAATCAATATTTTTTTCATTTTTTTAGTTTTAATTAAGAGGCAATATTACAATATATTAGAATAAAAATGGCAATAAAAAATTGAAGAATATATCCGCATTCTGTGTAAAAACCCAATGTTTAAAATATATTTAGAAATAAATGGATAAAAAAGAAAAAAAACAACTCGAAACACTAATCTCCCAAAAACTGGAATTGACAAAAAGAAAAGTGTTGACCTACCGGGAAATGGCCGCACCCATATCACCTGAAAATTCAATTGGGAGAATCTCCCGAATGGATGCGATAAATAATAAAGGTGTGATTGAGGTCGCTCTGAGAGAAGAGGAAGCAAAGCTCCAGGGATTAGAATATATGATGAAAAATATCGATCAGAAAAATTTCGGAGAATGTATATTATGTGAGCAGAATATTCCAATACCAAGATTACTTCTAATGCCACATAGTCCCTACTGTGTCAAGTGTGCAAAATAAAACTTCAAAAAGTAAAGCTCTGACAGTTAATTGCCAAATACGACGTATTTGTCCTATTTTATACTCAAAGTAAAAAATATTTGCTTTTAATTGATTATTAATAGATTAAGTATTATTATTATTCAAATATAACATAACACTTTTGCTATATTAAATATTCAAATTATGCATTGTTTTAAATAGTTACTATCTTGCAATAAGCATTTATAAAATTAATCACTAAATTAAAAAAAAATGAAATTTAAATTAACATTAAGTTTATCCTTGCTATTACTTTCAATCATCACAATATCCTTATCTTCCTGTAAAAAGGATGAGCCTGTTGGTGACGTAATAGCGAGTTTCTATTATGAAGTTGATGCTACTGATTATAGCCAAGTTCAATTTTACAGCACTTCTCAAAACTTTGAAAGTTTATCATGGGATTTTGGTGATGGAAACACTTCCACTGAAGAAAACCCAATTCACGTTTATACTGACAATGGTGACTTTACCGTAGTACTTACGGCTACTGGGTTAGCAGCTGGAACAACTGATGATTTTTCAGATGTTGTATCTATTTCTGATCCAAACGAATTATTGACCACATTGGCCGGAGACGATACCAAAACATGGAAGCTTCTTCGTACAACTGATAATGGCAGATACCCACTTGAAGTAGGTCCTGCTGATTACACTGCAATCTGGTGGGCAGTTGGTTTGAATAATGACGAAGTTGCAAACAGACCTTGTATGTTCAATGACGAATGGACATTTGGAAGAGATGGTTCAATGGTTTATGATTCAAAAGGTGACTATTGGGCAGAAGGTGGAATTTTCACACCGGACAATATTTGTGCAAGTACAGCTGATGCAATGGTTAGTGGAAACGGTGAAGATCTTTCAGCCTGGGCTGCCGGAAATCACAGTTTTGAACTGGAAACAGGTACAGAACCAAAAATTACTGCTATTGGGACAGGAGCTTTTATCGGTTTCTTCAAATCAGCAACAGAATATGAAGTAACAAAACTTGACCCAATGGTTCAGGAGGAAGTTACTTATAACATCGTCAAACTTTCTGAAGGAGACGTTGATACATTAATCGTTGAAACACTTTACAAGTTCGAAGTTGGTGATGCTGCCCCAGGTGGTTACTGGAGATTTGTTTTAGTACATTATGACAATCCTGCAGATGAGCCAGATTTACCTGGTAACTCAGCTTTAGCAAATTTCTCTATGGAATTAGACGGAAGAACTGCAACGTTTACGAATGCCTCACAGTTTGCCAGCTCATACTTATGGGACTTTGGTGATGGTATTACTTCAACTGAAGAAAATCCACTCCACATTTATACCAATGATGGAATCTATAATGTAAGCCTTACTGCAACAAATGCAATTGGTGAAAGTGTTGCTACCGCAACTGCTTTTGTTTCAGGAACACCTCTAACGAATGACCTTCTTATGGGAGATCCTTGGAGAATTGTTGTTGGTGAAAAAATGATTTTTGTAGGTAGTGGAATGGGTAAAGCTGACTGGTGGAGTGTACCTGTAGCTTTCCTTGACGGATCATCAGTTGATGCTGAAGATTGGTCATGCATGGCAGATGACGAATTTACTTTCTCAGCAGGTAATGTATTTACTTATGCTACCAATGGCACATTGAGAAATGATGGATATATGGGAAGTCCTAATGGTTGTTGGGCTGAAGCTGACTTGACTGGAAATGGTGCAGCATTCGGTTCAGGAAGTCATACTTATGACTTTACACCTGGAGATGGTTCTCTAAGACCAGTAATTAACTTAACTAATGGTGGTGATAAAGCTGCATTCTTAGGTTTTTACAAAGGTTATTATGGTGGAGAAAATACTGATGGCGCTAATGCACCAAATGGTGGAAATCTTACCAACACATACGAAGTTATGGGATATGCTAATTCCGGATCTAAAGAATTTTTGTTCATTTCTGTAGACATTACAGGTGATCATTCTGCGACTGCTTCATGGTCTGCAATTCTTGAAAGATAATCAGACAAAATTTTAAATAATAAACAAAGAAGATCAAGGGAGAAAACGTTATGTCTCTCTTGGTCTTCTTTGTCATTTACAATGCCTTATCATGCTTTACTTTCGTAGTAAAAGCTAATATTTTACCTTTAATAATATTCAAATGAACAGAATTATCTTTGTTTCAGCTCTATTATTATTTTCATTAAGCCTTTTCTCACAACAAAATAAAATAAGCGGATCCGTGACAGATCCATTTGGCTTTGCTTTGCCGGATGTCAGTATTGAAGTAAAAGATGCAGCCCGCGGAACCACAACTGATCTGGATGGCAAATTTGAGATCATGCTGGATATTAGTCAAAATCCAATTTTAAAATTCAGCTACATCGGATACCTAAGTCAAGAAATAGTTATACAAGACTTGGCTGAACTAAAAATAATTATGGAGGAGGATGCGGTTCTTCTGTCTGACATTATTGTCATTGGGTATGGTACTCAAAAGAAAAAAGATGTGACTACCGCCGTAGTTTCCGTCAATAGTGAAGCGCTGGAAAACAAACCCATCGTTTCTGCTATGGAGGCATTGCAAGGCAAAGCGGCCGGTGTACAAATCGTAAAACCTTCAGGAAAACCAGGCGGCGACCTTACGGTACGAGTCAGAGGCTCAACCTCTGTTCTGGCTGGAAATGAACCGCTCTATGTCGTTGATGGGGTTCCAACTACTGATATCAGAGGACTGAATCCAACAGACATTGAAAGCATGACTGTTTTAAAAGATGCATCCTCATCATCCATTTATGGTGCACGTGCTGCCAATGGCGTGGTTGTTATAACAACAAAAAGAGGAGATAAAAACAAAACCACCCTCCAGTTGAGCAGTTATTATGGTATTTCCTGGTTGAGGAAGCCAATAGAAACACTTTCAACTAAAAATTACAGACAATTAATGGAAGAAATCATTCCTGGAAGCATTGATCCAAAGTGGACCGGTTATACAAACTGGACCTCAGAAACATTCGGGTTGGGGCACAATCAGTCTCACCAGCTTTCCGCTTCAGGAGGTTCCAAAGCCTCCAGGTTCTACACTTCTTTTGGTTTTTTGAGCGATGAAGGAATTGTGGATCCGGCTAAATATGATAGGATTACATTAAAAGTAAATCTGGATAATGATTTAAATAATTGGTTGAGTCTTGGGACCAACCTGAATGTGATCAGTTCTAAAACAAAGAATACACCTGACAATGCCAGTTCTGGAAGAGGTGGCGTTATAATGAGTGCTTTAAACACCCCACCCTTTTTACAAATATACAAGGATGATGAAAGTGGATGGTTTGATCCAAACCCGTTCCAGCCATCCTGGGAAAACCCGATTGCATATATGCAAGGAGCACAACAAGAGGCAGGAGACAACCGACTTTTTGGAAATGTTACAGCAACTGCTAAGATCATGGAAGGTCTGAGTTTCAAATCAAATGCCGGCGTTGATTTCACAAGCCATGTCTGGGATTATTATCTTGATCCGGTCAGAACCAACTACGGAAGAAGTCAAAACGGGATCGGACGATCCAATAAATTTACCTATTCATCCTGGTTGATTGAAAACACACTGGACTACCAAAAATCCTTAGGCAATCACAATATGGCTTTTCTGGCAGGAACAAGTGCCCAAATGGCAAGTTTCAATGATTCATATACAGATGGATATGATTATCCTTCAGACACTAAAGTGACTACGCTAAATGTTGCAAATGAAGTAAATGCCTGGACAAATAAAGAACAATGGTCCCTGGCTTCTTTTTTTGGTAGAGCAAGTTATAATTATAAAAGTACATACTATCTGACGATGAGTATCCGACGAGACGGGTCTTCAAAATTAGCACACCACTGGGGAACGATGCCTTCATTTTCAGCAGGATGGAGAGTTTCATCAGAACCATTCATGCAAGGACTGGACTGGATCGATGACCTTAAACTTCGAGGTGGCTGGGGCAAAAATGGGAATCAGGAAGGCATTTCCAATTATGCCAGATATGGTTTAATTTCCTATTACCGAAGAGATCTGACAAATCCCCTTTCCGGACCCGCGTCTGTTCAGACAAGCTATGGCAACCCGGATTTACGTTGGGAAACTACCTCCCAAACTAATATTGGAATGGATTTATCTATGTCGAACTACCGGGTAACGTTGAACGTGGACGCTTACATCAAAAAAACAAATGATGTATTGTTAAATATTCAACTACCAAATACGCTTCCCATAACTTCAATCCAGACAAACGCTGGTAAAATTGAAAACAGGGGTATTGAATTCAATTTGAATACAGTGAATGTTGACAGGGTTTTAAGATGGGATACAGATTTCAATCTGTCTTTCAACAAAAACAAAGTACTGGAACTGGATTATACGGACATCTATTATTTCGGCAGGATTTACAGCAACAATCAGGATATAAACATCGTGCGTGAGGGTCTAGCCTTAGGTTCTTTCTTCGGTTACATTTCTGACGGTGTGGACCCTGAAACAGGAGATATCATTTACAGGGACGTAAATGAAAATGGGATTTTTGATACAGGTGACAGAACGATCATAGGTAATGGTCAACCTGATTTTATTTTTGGTTTGACGAATTCTCTTTCTTATAAAAAACTCAAGCTGAACTTTTTCTTTCAGGGAAGTTATGGCAACGAAATATTTAATGCGACCAGAATTGATCTGGAAGGTATGTTTGACAGTAAAAATCAATCTGTGGCTGTTCTCGATCGCTGGACGCCTCAAAATACAATCACGGATATTCCCAGACCAGGAAGCATTAATAATGTACGAAATTCATCCAGATTTGTTGAGGATGGATCTTACATCAGATTAAAGTCAATTACCCTGTCCTATGATTTCCTTACAGAGAAAGATAAAGTGAAATCATTCAAAAAAATTACGGCTTATGTTACGGGGCAGAATCTTCTGACTTTTACCAATTACAGCGGATTTGATCCAGAAGTAAATGCATTTGGTTCCAGTGCAACTGAGGTTGGAATAGATTATGGAACCTATCCACAGTCTGTAACTTGCATTTTTGGTTTAAACATTCATTTCTAATATTATGAAGATGAAAAATAGAAACAAGCTAATAATATTAATTACAATTGCAGCAATCGGATTTCAATCCTGTAATTCATTTCTGGAGCTGGAACCGGTTTCGAATAGTATTGCCGTTAATAATAACGATTCGAGTGCCCCAGCCTTTAATACGGCAAGTGAAGTGGAAGCTGCCCTTGCAGGTGTATATCGTGAGTTCAAGAATGAGTATTATCAATTGGATTACTTTGTAAATGGGGATGCCCAATCTGACGATGCATATGCAGGTGGAGATAATCCTTCCAATTTTCAGATCGATGACTTTACTTTGGATGCTACCAATACAAATGTCAGCAGAGATTGGGCTTACCTGTATTCTATGATCGGAATTTCAAATGCCATCATAAATAATACAATGGAAATTACGGATCCTGAATTGACAGAAGCGAGAAAAACAGAGATCGTTGGGGAGGCCTCTTTTATCAGGGCTTTTAACTATTTTCAATTGACGCAATTATGGGGCGATGTCCCTTTATTATTGGATGAAGTCAATTCGATCAGTGCAGAAATATTGGATGATATTTTTCCCATTCTTTTTCCGCCCAGATCACCACAATCTGATGTTTACGATCAGATAATCATTGATCTGGAAACAGCAAGAACATCTGTTAATGACAATGTGATCCATAAAGGTTATGCCACAACCGGGGCAGCCAATGCCTTACTTGCTAAGGTGTATGCAACCCGCGTTCCTCAAGACTGGAACAAAGTGGAGAGTTACTGTGAAGCCGTTATAAATGGACCATATTCGCTGATGCCTGAATTTGATGATCTGTGGAACAATGAAAATGAGAACTGTGCGGAGAGTATTTATGAAATTAACTATTCAGGTGGCAGCAATGATGGCAATTGGGGTGTTACGATCTTCAGGGGTTTAGACTGGAAAAAATTCAATTTACCTTCCAATGACCTGATCAAAGCATTTGACGATGAAGGAGATATTATTCGTAAGGAAGCTTCTATCATCTTTGAAGATGTGACTGGCTCCTGGTCGGATGTCCACTACCCACAGACTGAATATCCTTTCATCAATAAATACAGAATTTTTACAGGCGAAAGAGATCAGAATTACATTTTCATCAGGCTTGCAGACATCATTTTATTAAAAGCAGAGGCATTGAATGAACAAAATGATGTTCAGGGAGCTGCTGATTTAGTAAACCAAATCCGCACAAGGGTACAGTTAGCAGATACACCCGCAAATGATTATGCATCCATGAAACTTGCGATAGAAAAAGAAAGAAGATTGGAGCTGGCATATGAAGGGATCCGTTGGTTTGATCTGAAAAGAACTGGTCGGGCAATAGAAGTGATGAATCAGGTAATTGGTGCGGATTTACTTCCGATCGGTTATCAATTAAATTCAGACAAACTTTTGTGGCCAATACCTCAGTCTGAATTGGATAAGAATTCAAAATTAGAACAAAATCCTGGTTATTAATCTACCAGTGGTTTAAGATGATTTAATACCCGATCCATCGGCTAACAAAACAAAATGGAGAAAACCTGAATTAAATATTGAAAGAATAAAAAAATGAAAAAATCCAATCAAGCATTAAAGCCAATATATTATTTAGGTTTTCCCCTTTTATTTATTTTTCTTTTTAGCATTTCCTGTTGCCAGAAAAATCCTGATCCGAACGATGATCCTGTCGATGAAGAACAAACAAGCTATGCGAAAGTTTGGATGACAAAAGCAGATCAGACCAGTTTACTTGATCAGACAGCTGATCTTCCCATCAAAGAATATGCTTCTGCAAATTGGCCCGTATTATTGATCGATTCTTCCATACATTATCAATCTATTGATGGTTATGGAGCAGCACTGACGGGATCGTCTGCTTATTTACTCAATAACAAACTGAGTGCTGACAAACTAAACAATACGCTCAAATCGCTATTTGACCCTGAAACGGGTATTGGTATTTCCTACCTTCGATTGAGCATGGGGGCTTCTGATTTTTCACTTTCAGATTTTTCATACAATGATTTACCTGCCGGTGAAACAGATTTTGAACTCGAAAACTTTTCCCTTGCCAAAGATCAGGAAAACCTGATCCCAATACTTAAAGAGATCCAGAAAATCCAAACTGACATTAAATTAATGGGATCACCCTGGAGTCCTCCGGCCTGGATGAAAACAAGCAATAACATGGTTGGCGGGAAGCTAAAAGAAAGTTGTTATGATGTTTATGCTAATTACTTCGTAAAATACATTCAATCCATGGCTTCAGAGGGTTTTACTATTGATGCAATAACGCCTCAAAATGAGCCCTTGCATTTTTCAGCAGGATATCCCTGCATGGAGATGCAATCTGAAGATCAGTTGACATTCATTAAGGACCATCTGGGGCCCGGCTTTGAATCATCTGGCATTGAAACAAAAATAGTACTCTACGACCATAACTGGGACCACCCGGAATACCCCATTCAAATTCTGAATGATCCGGATGCAAAAAAATATGTAGCAGGTAGTGGCTTCCATGCTTACGCTGGAAATGTCTCAGCAATGAGTGAGGTGCACAATGCACATCCTGATAAAGACTTATATTTTACAGAAATTTCAGGTGGTGATTGGGCTACCAATTTCGGGGATAATCTAATGTGGAACATGAAAAACATTTTCATTGGAACCGCAAATAACTGGTCAAAGAATGCATTACTTTGGAACCTTGCGCTGGATCAGAACTTCGGTCCAAAAAACAATGGTTGTTCCAATTGCCGTGGCGTAATTACCATTCACACTGATTCAGATAAAGTTGACCTAAATGAAGAATATTATGCAATTGGTCATTTTTCGAAATTCGTCCGGCCAGGTGCGGTAAGGATAAAATCAACAATTCCTCAGGATCTGACAGGATTGGAGCTGGTCGCTTTTATGAATACGGATGGTTCAAAAGTTTTGGTTATTTGCAATTCTCAGAATGCGCATAAAGTTTTCAGCGTCTCACAAGGAAATAATAACTTTAGTTATACGGCACCGGCCAGATCTGTGGTATCGATCGTTTGGTAAGGAAGAAAATCCACTAATTCAAATCATATCAAAGCGTAATTAATGACCGGACCTAATGGAAAAAAGGTCTAAGCTATATTCCGGTTTTTTGTATCAATAAAACTGGTCACGCACTTATTAATTTTCAGCCGGACTGAATATTACTTATTAAATTCACGGCTAATTCGATCCATTGCTTCCCCTAATAATACCCGGGGTGATGGAATGCATATTCTCTGAAAACCTTTTCCTTCTTCACCAAACATTTCACCATTTTCAAGGACGACATTTGCATCAACATAAATTTTTTGATGAACCTCTTCGGAGCTTAATCCATAACCACGGAAATCCATCCAGCCGATATAGGTTCCTTCCGGTATCCTGAATTTCACCTCAGGCATGTTTTTCTTCAGAAAATCATCCAAAAACATAAAATTATCATCCAGATAAACCTTCACCTGTTCCAACCATTCTGCACCGTCATTGTATGCGGCTATTACTGCTTCTATCCCAAAAGGAGAAGGCATTTTCATACCCATCACATCGTTGAATCTATTTCGCAAAACCTTATCATTAATTATGACATTGGTGCAATGTAATCCGGCAACATTAAAGGTTTTATTAATTGCGGTACAAGAGATTAATTTGGAATTTTGAACCAGTTTAGTAATTGGATGATGTACACTTTCGGTTCTGATCAGGTCTCCATGAATCTCGTCAGCAATGAGAATAATATCGTTCTCAATACAAATCTCAGCCATTTTGATCAATTCTTCCGGTTTCCAAACCCGACCAACCGGATTATGAGGACTGCACAGAATGAACATTTTATTATTGGGGTCTTGGGCTTTGTTTTCCAAATCCTCAAAATCAATCTTGTAATAACCATTATCATTGATCAGAGCATTATTGACAATCTTTCTTTTATTGCCTTTAATAACTGACATAAAAGGAGAATATACAGGTTGTTGTATAATAATGCCTTGTCCTGCCTCTGAAAATGCACGAACGGCAATACTGATCGCCTCCACGGTTCCGGGACACCAAATGATCGATTCCCGGTTGATTTCCCAATCGTGTCTTGCACTAAACCAACGTTGAATTGCTTCAAAATAATCAGGATTGGGAATATGAGTACTATATCCAAAAATTCTTCTTTCTACCCGATTTCTCAGGGCATCAATAACAGGTTGCGGACATTGGAAATCCATATCAGCCACAAAAAGAGAAATAGTGTCTTCATCAAATCGTTCAGTTATACCGAATTTCTTCAATAAATCGCCCGCTTCCCATTTTATGGAATTCGTTCCTTTCCGATCTATCCTTTCATCAAAATTATACTTCATTTTTATTTTTTAGAGAAAGAATAACCCGTATAATTAAATGGTGTTATTGCCTTCAAACGTTTTTTTACGGTTTCATCTATTTTTAGTCCATCAATAAAATCCTGAATGAGTTTTTTATCTATTTGCCCCTTCCCTCTAGTCAATGCTTTCAGCGCTTCATAAGGTTTGGGATAACCGATGGTCCTTAGTACATTTTGGATGGCTTCTGCCACTACTGCCCAGTTATTATCAAGATCCTCTATAACTTTCGCCTCATTAAGTACCAGCTTACCAATTCCTTTCTGAATCGATGAAAATGAGATCATAAGGTGAGCAAAAGGAACGCCTAAATTTCTCAAAACCGTACTATCTGTCAAATCCCGCTGTAATCGTGAAATCGGAAGTTTAGACGCGAGATGGCCAAACACAGCATTTGCCATACCAAGATTACCTTCAGCGTTTTCAAAATCAATCGGATTAACTTTATGGGGCATTGCGGAAGATCCAACTTCATTTTCGAGCGTTTTTTGCTTAAAATAATCCATGGATATATATGTCCAGATATCTCTGCTGAAATCGATCAGTATATTTGATATTCTTTCCCATGTATGAAAAATTGCAGCTAAATTATCATAATGCTCAATTTGTGTAGTACACTGAGCTCTCACAAGACCTAAATATTTTTCAACAAATCGATTTCCAAAATCGGGCCAGTTGATTTCAGGATAGCAAACCAGATGTGCATTAAAATTGCCGGTTGCTCCTCCAAATTTTGCCATCACAGGAATTCCATCGAGCAATTCCAGTTGATTTCTGATTCTTTCAACAAAAACATATATTTCTTTACCTAAAGTAGTCGGTGATGCAGGTTGGCCATGTGTCCTTGCCAACATAGGAATATCCTTCCAGGTTTCCGCTTTATTTTCAAGAATATCAAGGATCTTATTCAGTTCGGGGATAAGGATATCTATCATAGCATCCCGCAACATCAGCGGAAATGCAGTATTATTAATATCCTGGGACGTGAGACCAAAATGAACAAATTCCGCTATGGACGACAAGCCTAGATTTGTGATCTTTTCTTTGATATAATATTCAACTGCCTTAACATCGTGATTTGTTACAGCCTCTGTTTTTTTTATTTTTTCTCCTTCTGTCTCATTGAAAGTGGAAAATATGAATTGCAGACTTTGAATATCACTTTTTGTAAGATGCCTCAATTGAGGTATGCCTTCTGCATGCAAGGCTTTCAGGTATTCTATTTCAACTTTTACCCGATAACGGATCAGGGCATATTCAGAAAAATAGTTTGACAAAACCTCCGTTTTATTCTTATATCTTCCATCTATTGGAGAAACAGCATGCAAGCTCATATTTTTCATATCATTTTATTCTTTAAAATATAGTAAAAAGTAACCGAGTTTTATGGAACTACTCTCCAGGCCTTCATTGATCAGCCAAGCTAAATATTAATTCAATTTTCCACCACAATATTTACAAAAAACTGCATGGACATCATGGCCTTCCTTCATACAATTTGGACAGGCTTCTGTGCTTTCTTTTGTGTTATTATGCCCTTTAATAAACTCAGATGAAATGATGCCCGTAGGTACAGCAATAACCGCATAACCCAAAATCATAACAATCGAAGCTACAAATTGCCCGAGTGGGGTCACAGGTGAAATATCTCCATACCCTACTGTGGTTAATGTTACAATTGCCCAATAAATACCCCTGGGAATACTGTCAAATGTTTCATTTTGCCCGCCTTCGATCAGGTACATTATAGACCCGAAAATAACAACCATTAAGGTGACAAAATACATAAAAATAGTAATTTTTGTCATACTCTTTCTCAAAGAATTAACCAGCACTTTGCTCTCAACCAAAAAGTGCCCAAGTTTGAAAACTCTGAAAATCCTCAGCAAGCGAATCGCCCTGATAATTGCAAAAGTCTGCGTACCCACAAAGAAAAGACTTAAATAAAGTGGTAAAATAGATAGAAAGTCAATGATGCCATAAAAGCTAAAAATGTAGTTTATTGGTTTTTTGACAGAATAGATCCTCAAACAATATTCGATGGTAAAAAGTATTGTAATTATCCATTCAATCGTAATAAAATAAATATGATACTTAGCGTCTGCTGATCCAATCGTTTCCAGCATGACAGCCAGCATACTTATCACGATGAAAATCAGTAGAAAAACATCAAATAATTTACCAAGCCGTGTATCAGCTTCAAATATTATTTTGTGTAATTGTTGTCGTGTTTTATTCCAATGCACTTTAATGATTTCGATTAAATTAAATGTAAAGATACGTAATCCCCCGGATTAAAAAACAACAGCACGACAGCCGCTTTCAAATTTAATAACAAAGTAAAGACGAATGCTGCAAGGCATTTTTTTCATCGGGGAACAGGGCTATTTTATGAATTGCTTATAGGATTTTGAATGCGCAAAGGAAAAGTCCCATTTAAAGCCTTAAATGCCTGCGAATTATCAACATTCTATTTAATTCCGTATTTATCAATGAGATAGATTAATGCCGTCATCGAGGCTGCACCAAGTTCCAGCTCCCTTTTATCAACGGCTTCAAACACATCCGCATCAGAATGATGTAAAGTGAAATACCTTTGTGGATCAACCATTAAACCGATCAATAGCGGTCCATCGTCTTTCATCGGACTGATATCAACTCCGCCGCCACCCTGCTTAAAATGATACAGGTTGTATGGTTTAAAAAGTTGTTCCCATTCACGGATCCGATTCCAGATCTGTTCTTCTTCCGTTTGGAAGGTAAATCCAGTCGGGACAAAACCTCCCCGGTCTGATTCGATTGCAGCAAGGTGATTTTCTTTTTCGTTTCTGGCTATTTCAGCATATTTCCTTCCGCCTCTGAGCCCGTTCTCTTCATTCATCCACATCACGGCCCGAATATTGTTTTTTGGTTTGATATTCAGCGCTTTAAAAAGGCGGAGAACATCTATACTTTGCATGCAACCTGAACCATCGTCATGCGCGCCTTCTCCCATATCCCATGAATCAAGGTGACCTCCAACCGCGATATAATCCGCGTTTTGATCAGATCCATTCAATTGACCAATCACGTTATACGATAGCGTTTCTCCAAGCATTTCACAATTGGTTTCAAAAAAGAACTTTAAATGTGGATCGTTTTTTAATTCTTTAGATAAAACTTCAGCATCCGCAGTACTAATGGCAATCGCAGGAACGGTCTCCATCCCTGGTTTGTAACTGATGGTTCCTGCATGGGGGAAATGGTCAATACAACTTGCAAGAGATCGAATTACTACGCCTCTGGCACCATATTCTGCCGCTACCCTGTGTCCGTGACCCCGCTGATCATAGGCGCCTCCATAGGCTCCAAAAGTATTGATCAGGGTATTATCCATAGGCCTGTTGAAAAAAATGATCTTGCCTTCCACTTTTTCTCTTCCGAGTTGCTCAACGTCTGCCAACTCCTGAACTTCTATTACCTCTCCCAATAGTCCATCCGGACCTGTACCAAGAGAATTACCAAGAGCCGTACAGTTCATTTCAAAATGACCCAAGGTACTTGAATGTACGATCCTTGCAGCTTCTTTTCCACCCCTTACCCAATGTGGAACCATTACAGGTTGAAGGTAAACTGTATCAAAGTCATTCGAAATCATTAATTGACGGGTATATTCAACGGCAGCTGCTGCTCCGGTTGATCCACTCAGACGGTGACCTATTTCTTTTGACAAAAATCTCAGGTTTTCATAAACCGGGCTTTGAGTTAAAGCCTCATTATAGATTTTCTTAATAATAACTGAATCTGACTCCTGCGCATTGGCATTGGAGAAAAAAACGATGCCAATAAACAACAGACTGTAGTATATCCTCATAGCAAGCAAATTTTTTCTTAAAAATAAGGATTTATCTGACTCATGCTAATAAAATATAAAAGACCTTTTAACACATGATGTTCAATTATCTCTATCCTCAAAAGTTTCCTGTGATTTATCCTTGATCCTTTGTAAAATAAAATACACAAGGGAAAGACCGAGAAAGATGAAAAACATGGATTCTGCCTTCATGATCAAGTCAAGCATTTCACTTAAGTTTTACTGCTGTTCCATAAGCCAATATCTCGGCAGCTCCCTGCATCACCATGGCAGTTGAAAATCTTATATTCACTACTGCATCTGCGCCAAGATCAATTGCATCGTCAATCATCCTTTCAATTGCCTGTTCCCTGCTGCTTGCCTGCAACTGGGTATATTCACTGATCTCACCACCAATAATATTTTTAAGACCTGCAAAAATATCTCTTCCAACATTTCTTGCACGCACTGTGCTGCCTCTGGCAATATCCAGGATTTCGATAATTTCCCTTCCGGGGATTGTTTCAGTCGTTGTAATAATCATAATGGTAAATTTTTATTTAAATGTATATTATCAATCCTGAATGCACAAAATTTATCGACTAATACACAAGTAACTTGTACAGAGGCATTAAATTATTTCACAGAATTCTGTTTGACAATTGTTCTAATAAAAATTCAAATTTCTTCTTTAGGCATCCAGATGTCATGCATATAAAAAAAAAGTCCCTGATCGTGGACCAGGAACATCAATATTATGTAAACTGCTAAAAACGTCTATTTATCTTCAAGTTCTTCCAGGTGTTCGGCCCCTTCAATATTGAGGGATTTACTTAGTTTTGAAATATTCTTAAGGTCGATTTTACCTACAAAACTCATCAGGACAAAATCTTCTTTTCCACCAACCAATAAGAGCAATTCAGAGACTACGGGACCATTATCCTTAACAAAAAATCGAACATTTTCGTTTTTGTCCCTGACTTGCATCAGTAGTTCATATTCATTTATCCTAAGTGTATTCAATGCTTCTTTATAATATTTTTCAGCATCCAGCTCTGTTGTCAATATCCTGATTCCTTCCAGATCAGATAATACTTTTTTCATTTCATCTATATCTTCCGCCTCATCAGACATGGTAGAGATCATGTCAAAAACCTTTGGACTTATATAGACAACAGTAAAATTCTCGTCATCGATATATTTATCAAAAAATCGGGTAATGGCATCTTTTTGACCAAATCCATTTACAGAAATGATTCCAAATAATAGTACGGCAATGATTTTAAACAATTTCATCAGTTAAAATTTTAAGTTAATAAATGTTACACCTTTTTTGATATCCAATTCGGAAATCTATACGGCTTCACACATGTATTATAGTTTTTTTGTTCTTCTATTCATATCAATGAATTGGCATTTTACCAACCATTTTCATATGTTGCTTTACATTGTTTTCTCCTTTTTGTAATTTTGAGGAAAGGAAGGCAAGTGCTGCCACGGCTTTTGCTTTTGCTTCCTCAGGATCTTCAACTTCATATTTTGCCCATGTATCATGTGTTTTTATCAATGATTTATCCACATTCACAAATTTGAACATCACGATTGATACACCAACCAGCAATATGATTGAAGCCGCCACACTCATAGTCCTGAATGTTAAGGGTCGTCTTTTTGATCTGTTTATTTGTGATTCAATCTTTCCATCAAATTTCACTTCAGATTCCTGTTTGAAAAAATCAAACAAATTCCTAAATGGCTCATGGTTTGAATCAATCACTTCCTGCTGAAAATAATCCCTCAGTTGACGCTCCTCAGTCAGGCTGGAATCTCCGGCCCAATATTTGTCCAATAATTTGTCTATTTCTACGAAATTTTTCATCGGATAATTTTTATCAATTTTAATTGGTTAAAGCATTGACCGTTGCTTCATTACACTTTTCGTCAACATCTCTTTGAGGATGTGGCGGGCCCTGAATATATTACTCTTGACCTGCTCTAAACTCATATCACAAGTTTCTGCGATCTCCTTGTAAGTCATACTTTCTATCTCCCTCAGATGCAGACAAGACCTCTGATTTTCAGGCAATTTTGCCATCCACTTTTGAAGCATAGCCATCGTATCATTACTGGCTAATTTTTCATAAGGGTTCTTGTCATCGTCGCTCAGATCATAAGCTGTGGATACATCGATATATTCCCTCTTTTTTCCGGCGCGGATCTTATCAATTGCCATATTTCTGGCAACGGTCATGCACCAGGCCTCTTTATTCTCAAGCTCCCTGAATTGTTCCCGTCGTTTCCATATCTTTATAGATAATTCCTGCATAATATCTTCTGCATCAAATTCATTCCCGACCATTCGTAGTACGAAGCGAAATATCTTATCCTTGTATGGCAATATGAATTTCTCCATTTTTTTGTGCGATTCATAGGGTAGACGACCAAAAGATTACTTTGTTACATCGAAATTGATTTTTTCTCAAAATGGCCTGTTTATTCTTTATTTATTCAAACCAATTTACAAATGAACAATGATTTTTTTTGAGATTCGTTTCAAATAAATATATTAAAATTTAGTTTTACATCATGATAGGAGATTTATTTGGAAATATAGGGGAACAGCAGGAAATACTGAAGCAGCAATTGGATGAAATTGAGATCATCCATACGAGCAAGGATGAAATTATAACCATCAACCTAACCGCATCCAGAAGGATAACGGATATCAGTATCAATAAAGAGAAACTGGACCTTTCTGACACTGATCAGTTAGAAGATATCTTGCTGATCACCTTGAATGAAGCATTCGAGAAAGCTGACAAAATCTCATCGGAGAAAACACAAGAGATCGTTCAGGATATGTTACCTCCGGGATTTGGAAGTATGTTTGGAATGTAATCAGGACAGTTTAAAGTTTAATTTTATGATATTGAGGAGTATATTATTTTTAGGGATATTGAGTATAATGTCAGCATTAAATGCCCAGACAATTAATTCATATATTGATATTGATTTTAATGATTGTCAAATTCAGGATTCCGGTGTTCAGAATATTGATCTGCTGACGGGAGGTTCCCCTGAATGCGGTTGCGGACTGGATGGCGAAGCACTGTATTTTAATGGCATTACTGATTATCTGAGTGTAGACAAAGACCTCAGTTCCATATTCAATCAGGATTTTACCATCAGTTTTTATCTTCAGATCAATAATACGATCGGAACAACAGATATTTTATCTCTGCAAAATGAATGTAAAAGGGATTCTTCCTTTACGCTAAGATATATTCCATCCATCAATGAATGCCGGCTTGATCTCGTCAAAAATCTTTCAAGGTCAACCCAGATCAATTTCAAACTTGATGAAAGCCATTGCTGGCAACATATCGTTATTATTCGGGACGGTTTTGATTATCTCGTATATTTAAATGGCAGGCTTGCAGGCTCGGACTCAGCAATTACTGATTATGTATTTTCACCTTCGGCAAGATTGGCTGTGGCCAATGGACCGTGTATTGGAATTAGTGACGAAAGACTCTCCGGAGCGATCGAATCTTTTAAGGTCTACAATAGTGCCTTAAATGATATTGAGATCCAAACCCTGGACCTAAATGCAGACATGATCATTAACAGTGACACTACCCTTCTGCTTGGCGAATCTTTACAAATTAAAATGGGCCCGACTTGCTCCGATAATTTTTACTGGCAAAACATAGCAGACCTGAATGACCCCGGTAGTCTTGAACCAATTATTACACCTGGCCAATCCGGCGTATACACTGTTTTCTTTCAGAATGGAAATTGCCTGAGTTACGATTCGATCAATTTGTTTATTCAAAATCCATCATATCTGAATTGTGACCAACTATTGTTGCCAAATGCATTTACGCCAAACGGAGATATGCTGAACGAAACATTTGGCATCAGCAATAAATTTATTGTGGATGAATTAAAAAGTTTTGAGATCTACAGCCGGCTAGGCAACAGGGTGTTTTCAGGGAACGATAAACACAGTTCCTGGGATGGAATTTACCAAGGCAAAAAACTAAATCCGGGCAAATTTGCCTATGCCATTTCTTATGTTTGTAATGGGCAGGATTATCAGAAACAAGGCATAGTGAATCTGATCAGATAATTTTTAACTCCAGATCTCTGCTAATTCAAGTAAAATGCTTTAACTAGCCTGATTCCGTTTACTCCGGTGAGCTTTATTAGCATTAATCCGGCCCCATTTAATTTTACTTTGGCAAGATCAATCGTTATCATATTATTTGATGGATCTGGTCTGATGTCTTTTTGCTCCAAAATAACTTTGCCCAATGGATCGAATATAGTAAGCGTGAATTCCTCTTCGAACGAATAGTCCCCATTGAATTTTAAATTGATCTTGTCCGAAAATGGATTGGGAAAAGCTCGCACTTCGAATCCTCTAAAGTTCATTTCACTGACCGATGTATAACAATCAGTATAAAACTCAACCGTATTTGTATAATCCACTACCCCATCAATGCATGCTGCCCCAAGTTGAAACTCATACAATCCACATGAATCAATCTCGCTAACTGATATGGTCGTATCCATAGTTTCTCCTGTGATCCAGTCTGTGGTCTGAACTAACCGGTAACGGTATTGATAATTGATCGTTCCCGATTGATCATTCCAGCCAATGGTAGCAAAATCATGTCCTACTTCGAGCGTATCAACAAAATAATTACCCAGCAAACAATCGGAAATATCACTATTTAAATAAACGCAATAGTCTTCAACTTCTCCATAGGTTAAATTCTGGTCACAAGGAGAATTAAAGTTTTTGAATGCCATTATTACACGCATCTTGGCATAGCCTGAATTAATATCCAAAGGGATTTCAATGCTTCCTGTAACTTTAACCCCGCCTTGAGAAAACAAATAGATCATTTCTTCATTCTGCTCAAAAGTTTCACTTTGGTCCAGGTCGATAAACACACGGATATATTCATCATAATTGCTATTTTCAAACCCCGGATGAACCACAACATCATAGGATTGCCCGGCTAATAATTCAACAGATCTTCCAAGGTCATACTTACCATAGGCATTCGGGTCCAAGCCGGAAATATTCGTGAATGCCCCAATCTGAAATGTGTCGATATACTCAAAAAAGTTAGAAAGAGCTAATTGACAGAAATCATTTTCCTCACAGGCTTCACAACCATATCCTAGCTGATATTCAGAAGAAAAATCAGTTTCTGTTACGGAACAAATTGATTTATATCTGAAATTATAAAACATACAACTGTCTATTGCAGGAATGGTAAATACATTGCCTATAACTGTTTCTTCGATCCAGTCTGAATCACCAAATTTTTGGTATTGAAGGGTATAAGTATCAGTAGCAAGAATATCTTGAAGCGTAATTTCCCATCCATTTTGTACTTCAACAACAACATGGCTGGCAGGAATGATACAACAACCATCGGTTGAAAAATAATAACTAAAACTATAATTCCCTGAATCATCGATGCAATTCGTTTTCAATCGCAGTTCATATTCAGTACAAAATTCAAGATTTTCGATCTGAACAGGACTTTGCACATTGAATAAAGTATCCCAGTTATCTGTCCATTTTTCACGGAAGATCAGATCATACAAACTAGAATCAGTTTCCATTTCCCAACTAAGATTTACCTGATCCCCGCCCGGCTCATCAAAATCAACTCCGAATGGAAAACTGCAATCTCCACAAATTCCTTCCAAAATAACCAACGTATTATTAACATTCAATCTCCCTCCGGTAACTGTAATTCCTTCCAGGCTTTGATTAAGGTCCACACCGGACAGAATTACTTCCCTGATCAGGAGAACGGCCTGTGCTGGATTTGATAATGCCATATCAGCAAGAAGTGGGCAATCCATTGAATAAGCAAGTGCTATTGCACCGGCCACATGGGGCGTTGCGCCTGATGTTCCTCCGAAAGCCCCATAAGTATTATTCAGTTTTGCTGTCCAGGTCGATTCCCCAAAAGCACCAAGATCTATAGATTCAAGTCCATATCCTGCATTGGAGACCTTATTATCATTTCTATTCATATTGGTTACGGAAATCAAATAATCACTGGGACAGGAAGTAGGCATATCGCCTTGTTCATCAATGTTATAATTACTATTAGCAGTTGCTCCACAATTCAAAATCCCAACTGTTCCCAGTGAATCATAAAATGAACACCAGATCGGTGCATCCTGCCAATCCAGCAGATCTGTTCCCCAGGAGGCATTGGTAGCCACTACAAAAGCCCCTTCTGCTCCATTGGATTCATTGTATCTTTTACGCATTATATAAGGATAATTATATGCTTCGATCGCTTCAGCTTCATTGCCACCACCTTTCACGATCATGAGTTTCACATCCCAGTTTACGCCAGAGACCCCGATTCCATTATTTCCTTTCGCTCCAATAATACCTGCGACAGGTGTACCGTGACTCCCTCCAAAAAAAACATCATCATTGCCAAAATCCAGCGTTGTGTTCCATCCATCATGATCATCTATGTATCCATTTAAGTCATCATCAATCCCATTGTCTGGAATTTCCGCATAATTCACCCATAGATTATCGCCAAAATCAGTATGGGCGCCATCCATCCCACCATCAATAACGCAAACTACTATCGTATCCCCATTTGCCGTTAGGCCTCCGGTGGTCAGATCCCATGCAAGATCCATATCAATATCAGCACCCAATTTACCCCCTGAAATCCCCGTGTTGATGTATTGCCATTGATTGGAAAATTGTGGGTCATTCGGAATATTCCTGTATTCAATCAAATGGTTGAATTGAGCTTTATTAACTCTATGATCCATTCTGATCTTTTTTAGAAATGAATTTTCATTTGTATTATTATGATTAAAATTTACCCGATACAAGCGGTGCGTTGGACTCTCTAATTTTCTGGCTTTGATCTGTATATTTTTGCCTGCATTTATTTGATTATCAATGATCAGGTCATCCACATTGAATTCAGCTTTCATCTCAACCAGTATTTCCCCCAAAACATGATCCAGGTCCTGACTTTTTATGGCAGAAGCACCTAAAACAAGGATTAAACAACTAATTGACAAACGGGCTAAATTCTGATATAATCTTGACATTTTAAGAGTTTGTATATTTCATTTTTCAATCAAACCATGTACTAAAGCAAATGGACCATTTCAATTCAAATTTACACCATTTTTAAGATTATTTCTAAATTGACATGAATTGTTCTGCCGCACTATTTCTTCTTATCCCTACTATTAATGAGCGGGTAAACTGCACATTTGTTTATCTTTACAAAAGATAAACAAATAAAATGATTCTTACTTCCGTATGCAAATAATTATTGAATCTCAATTTTTACCTCCCATAGCAGCTTTTGCATATTTTGCCAGGGCCAGCAAATTACAAATTGAAAGTCAGGAAAATTATCAAAAGCGATCTTTTCGCAACAGGGCTGTTATTCTAGGCTCCTCCGGGCCTATGAATATTTCCATACCCTTAAAAAAAGGGAAGAACAATCAGCAAAACATTAAAATGGTCGAGATCGCATATGATCAGAACTGGACGGGTACATTATTGAATCAAATAAAAAGTGCTTATGGGAAAAGTCCCTATTTTGAATTCTATTTTGATGAAATTGAAGCCATTTTAGATCAAAAACCAGCATTGCTATTTGAATTAAATATGAATTTAATGCATTTCCTGTTCAAACAATTGCATTGGGGAAAAAGCATAATTCACACGGATGAATACCTCGATGTTTACGATACAACAATTATCGATCTCAGAAATAAAATCAGACCGCAACATGGAGCGTTTCTTAAGTATGTTAAATATAGATACTATCCGCAGGTTTTTGAACATAAATTTGGCTTTACATCCAACTTAAGTATCTTAGATTTACTGTTTAATTTAGGTCCTGAAGCGTCCATGATCCTTGAAGAAACAGAGCTGGAATTAATTATTAATTCTTCTGAATAAAAATAAGCCATGAGTATACTCAATGAAAACTTTAATGCACTTAAAATTGATGTGTCCAGCGAGGGCAAACAACTCCAGGACCTGATTCATTACATTGGATACACAGAACAGGCAGAGATACTGGATGCCCTGATCAACAGGATTGAAGATCCTTTCATGTTTGTGATCGTTGGAGAAGTAAAAGCTGGAAAAAGTTCATTTGTAAATGCCCTTCTGGACCCTACAAAAGAAATTTGCAAAGTGGCTGCTTCACCTATGACGGACACCATACAACAGATCGTATATGGGGAAAAAGAAAAAGTGGAATACTTGTCTGATCATCTAAAAAGGATCTATCAGCCAATAGATATCCTGAAAGAAATCGCTATTGTAGATACCCCAGGTACAAATACGATCATCGCGCATCATCAGGAGATCACTGAACGATTTGTTCCGATGAGTGACTTGATCATTTTTGTATTTGAAGCAAAAAATCCATACCGGCAATCTGCCTGGGAATTCTTTGATTACATTAAAGAAGACTGGAGGAAAAAAGTTGTATTTATTCTTCAGCAAAAAGATTTACTGAATCAGGCTGACCTTGATGTTAATATGGATGGCGTCAAACAATTTGCCCTAAAAAAAGGAATCAATGAACCTTTGGTGTTTGCTGTATCAGCCCTTGAAGAGATCCAGGGACTTCATGAACGAAGTGGTTTTGATGTATTGAAAACCTATATTACCAGTAATATTACAGGTGGAAAGGCACCCTATTTAAAGCTTAATGGTTCCATAAAGACGATACAACAGATCAATGATAATTTAAGCCGGGGTATGGTGTCCCGAAAATCTCAATTTGAAGCTGATATAAGTTTCAGGTCAGAAGTTGATCTAACATTAAATCATCAGGAAAAACAAACCAATGACCAGGTTAATCTACTCGTAGAAAACATCATTGCCAAATACGACCAGATCACTAAAAAATATACGAATGAGCTACACGAAAGGCTGAATATTCTGACTGTTTTGAAAAAATCTTTTCAGGCTATTTTCTCTAAAAAGGAAAATCTCAAAAAATGGCTTGAGGACATGATATTGGAGATGGATATTGAATTAAAGGAAGGAATGTCAAAAAAATTGGGAGATGGTGTTAAAAACATCGCTGAAAACATTCAGTACATGGCCAAAATGGTAGACGTCAAACTCCAGAACAACCAGACGATCATGACTAAAAACCATGAAATATTCAGTGAACTGGCAGAAAAAAGGGCCAATATCCTGATGGAGCTCCAAGAAACTTTTGCAAACTTCCTGAATCGGGAGGAGAATTTCTATGACAAAAGTGTTATTCAGGGCAGTGGTAATTTTTCACCTGACTTTGTTAAAGGCAGTGGAATTGCAGCCATCGGCATCATTCTTGCCGCGTTGACAAACGGCGTGATCTTTGATATCACAGGTGGTATATTAACCACTGTAGGCGTTATTTTTGCAGGGGTGAGCATTGGAATAAAACGAAAGAAAATTGAAAAGAAATTTGAAGAGGAGATTCAAACTTCGCGTATAAAACTGCATGGGCATATTGATGAAAAAATGAAAAATTACGTTTCAAACATCAAAACTAAAATCCTTCGTAATTTTTATAATTTTGATCAATACCTCGAAAAAGAAAAGCAGGAGATTCAATTAATTGACAACAAACAACAAGATATCAATACTAATTTAAACAAGATCTCTGCTCTGATTGAAAAAAACTTATAAACCTGCAAATCCAGAGGTAAAGTCTTTGACGCTTCAGTTTGTAGAGTCGCCAAATTGACTTAATTTCGGGTTTTGTTCATTTAAATATAAATCTATGTCCTATAAATACACAGTAAAAGATAAATTCCTCAGTTATGTGCAGATTGATACCCAGTCTGATCCTGAATCAGAATCCTATCCTTCAACTTCCAAACAATTAAATCTCAGTAAACAGCTGGTAGAAGAAGCGAAAGCAATGGGACTTAAAAATGTGGAACTTGATGAATTTGGATATGTGTATGCAACCATTCCGTCAAATACAACTAAAAATGTACCTAATATATTTTTCTGTGCGCATGTTGATACAGCGCCGGATGCAAGCGGAACAAATGTTAAGCCAATTTTATATAATAACTATCAGGGAGGGAATATTACTTTTCCAGACAATGCGGATATCGTATTAACCGAAGAGGCCTACCCTAACCTAAGCAAAAAATATGGTCACGATATCATAACCGCCAGCGGTAAAACACTATTGGGCGCAGATGATAAAGCCGGAGTGGCAATCATAATGGATGCTGCCAATTATTTTATTCAGCATCCGGAGATCAAACATGGAGAGATCCGTTTATTATTCACACCGGACGAGGAGATTGGAAGAGGAGTTGCAAAAGTTGATCTTGGAAAATTAAATGCAGCTTTTGGATACACATTGGATAGTGGAGAACTCGGTCATTTTGAATATGAAAATTTCTCAGCCGATTCAGTTAGTATAGAAATTAAAGGGGTGAGTGCTCACCCAGGGTATGCAAAAGGGAAGATGGAAAATGCGATCAAAATTGCCTCAGAAGTAATTGCCGCACTTCCAAAAACAAAATTGAGTCCTGAAACAACGCATGAAAAAGAAGGTTTTATTCATCCCGTAAAAATTGAAGGTGAGCTTGAAAATGCCAGCCTGCTTTTCATCATCCGGGATTTTGACACGATGAAATTATCTAAGCATGAGGAGGTTCTGAAAAACATCCTGGATAAAGTAATGATAAATTACCCTAATTCAACTGCTGAATTCGTCGTTAAGGAACAATACAGAAACATGAAGGACCATTTGGAAAAGAATCCTCATGTGATCGAATATGCCATAGAAGCAATTAAACTTGCAGGTATCGATCCAGTAGTTGGAAGTATCAGAGGTGGAACAGATGGAGCCATGTTATCTCATATGGGAGTACCAACCCCAAATTTATTTGCAGGACAGCAGGGTATTCATAGTAAGTATGAGTGGGCATCGGTTCAGGATATGCAAAAAGCGGTTGATACGGTTGTGCATATTTGTAAATTGGCTGAAAAGAAAGCTTAAAGCATTCAGAATATAAAAAAGGGTATACCTGTTTTGGGTATACCCTTTTTTATTTACCATTCTTTTATTTTCAGCGTGGTAAAATGAGCATTATACGCCTACCCCTTCATCCTCATTTGGAATGATAATCAATCGGACCAATTCAATTTTTGTATTGCTCACTTTTTCAAAAATGTATTTGTATTTATCAAGAATCAATTCTTCGCCCTGTTCAGGAATAGCCCCTGATGTCATGACGATATATCCGGAAAGAGTCTGATAGTCTCCATCCGGCAAATCTATTTCGGGATATGTTTCATTGAGATCGTCAATTTCAAGACGGCCACTAAATAAATATTCTGTTTCTGAAATTTTCTTTTCAATCAGATCTTCTTCATCATATTCATCGCCGATTTCCCCGAAAATTTCTTCAAGTATATCTTCCATTGTAATTAGACCGGCTACCCCTCCAAATTCATCTACGATACAGGCCAGATTTTTTTCATTTTCTCTTAATTCCAGCAGTAAATCCTTGGCACTCATCGTTTCAGGAATGAATGGCACCTCTACCAAATTTTTTTCAATTGATTCAAAATCATAGATCAAATGCTGGTGATGGATGTACCCTTTTACATTTTCAATCTCATTTTCATATACCAAAATTCTGGAATGGTTTGACTCATTGAATATTTTGATCAGTTCATCTCTGCTTGCATGAATATCAATGGCAATTATTTCAGTACGTGGAATCATACAATCCCTTACTTTCAAAGAGTCAAGATTTAAAGCTTTTTGAAAAATATCTTTATCGATCTCATCCTCTTCTAATATGTTTTTATTGATGTAATGTTCAAGATCCAGCCTGGTCAAACGGATTTCTACCCGCTCAACATTTGTTCTGAATACATACTTCAGGATCGTGGTTGACAAAACGGTCATCATCCATACAGGTGATTTAAAAAAGAATTTAAAGAAAGCAAGTGGATATGCTAAGCTGAACAAAAGTTCATTACTGAATAACCTGAAGATCACTTTTGGCAGAAATTCTCCAAATAAAAGCACAACAACCGTAATAACGATCGTGTTGATCAGCAACAATAATAATCCATTGCCAACAAATTGTTCAAACATCGGGCTCAGAAGGGCGGTTGCTAAAGTCGTCAACACAACCAGAGCAATATTATTTCCAACCAACATCGTACTCAAAAAATCCTTGGGATTTTCGTAAAAATGAGCGAGTAACCTTCCCCGTTTTGAACCCCTATTCTTACTGATCTCTATACCCACTTTATTAGCTGAAACATAGGCAATCTCCATGCCTGAGAAAAAAGCAGATAGAATCAGAAAAAAGATGATCCAGAAAAATAACATAGATTTAATTTATTTACGACAAAGATATATAAAGAATTGAATATGATTTTGATAAAACATTAAAATAGAGATTACAGAGCGATTTAAAACCTAATCTTCTTTTAAGGCGCCCATCATCGATTCTTCTATTTTACCTGAGAATTTCCTTTTGATCTCAAAACGATTGAAATGTTGATCTGAACTAAATCCGAACCCATAGGTAGTATCTCCTTTGGAAGGTTGGGTTATCCGAACAAATTTTTCTGTATTGATCTCCTCAGAATCCTGGTACCAATACAATTCTGCGGTTTCAAGTTTATCGTTTTTATCATTGAAGAGTTGAACATTGCCCCTGAGTATGATTTTTTTCTGTTCCGGATCTCTGAATCCATGGTCTGCCTTCAACCAACTGCTCGGTCTGAATCCACCCTGATAAAATTCGACATAGAGTCCCTCGGGGAATTCCTCTGTGATTTTAGAATCCCTTTCTCTTCGCTGAAGGAGGGGGCTACTCACTTTAAGCATTACCCGGGCAGAATCTGAATAGGTCATTTGAAGGTCCTTTACCAGCTCCGTTGATACATCATCTTCATCATACAGGGAATCGATCTGGCTTGTGTCTCCCGAACAGGCAATGAAAAAAGTGATCAACGCAATTAATAATAAATGACGCATTAAATTTGATTTGATTTACAAATGATTTTTACCAACATTATCATATGACCAATTGAATTAGGAAATCAGATTACTTAATGACCGTCAGGTCACCACTATAAAAGAAACTTTGGCCATCTATAAAATGTACTTTGGCCATCCAAACAAAAACACCAGGAGAAACGGCATAATTCCTGAACTTACCATCCCAGCCAACCCGCTGATCATTTAAGGGTAAATTATCCCCTTTATAAACCAATTCACCCCAACGATCATATACATGTAGTTCTTCAATCAGATCCGCTGCCGGTCCTGCAAAAATGTTAAAATAATCATTCTTACCATCATTATTTGGAGAAAAAATATTCGGAGCATAAACCGGCCGTTCAATTTTTACACGTACATACACGGAATCCGTATCCGTACAACCAAATTCATCGACAATGGTAAATTCAAAATATCCATCCTCTTTCGGAAATACGTCTATAAATTGTTCGGTACTATCAGAGGTGATCCCATTTGATACAGGTCGCCATTCAAAATCCACGGGGCCATTCGAAATGTAATCCCCTTTTAGTTTGATCGGGAATCCGAGCACAACAACAGTATCTTTCCCGGCAAATGCCTGGATCTTTGGAGGCTGCTCCAATGAGATATCAACTGTGTTTTCGCAACCTTTGATATCCTGAATGTATACGGTATACTCACCTGCACCCAAATCATAAAAATAAGGAGAAGGCTGGTATGTGGATCCATCCAAACTGAAATTATATTGCGGTGCTCCGGAAAATCCTTCTGCTACGATTACTCCTTCAGGAATTCCATAACAAAACAGGTCTTGTCCATCAGCATCTACCCATAAAGTGGAGGTGTCCTGACAACAAGGTTCAATATAAACATCCAGTATTTTAGTAACTAGACATCCTCTCGAACTTTCCACCGTCAGTGCGACTGTTTTATTTCCAAAAGATTCGTAAACAATATCATGCGGTCCAATGGTACTAGAAGAGCTTTGATCAGCGCCCGCCCCAAAATTCCACAGATAATTTATGATCGGATCTGTATTTGAACTGGAATTATCCAGAAAGGATATCGTTTTATCACATTCAAAAGCATCCAGCGCTTCTGCAATGATATCAGGGTCCGGCCCTTCAAAAGTTGCAACGCCATCAAAAACGATCTCAAATCCTGACCCTGACTGACTGAAGTTATTTACGATCAGGACATATGATTCACCTGCTTGCATATTGATCGGAGCCAGAAAATTATCGCTGCCATCATTACATCCAGGATCTTCTGTTGCATCACTTGAGCTATAAGCTAAGCCGGTTGAACCTGTACAAGGTTCATTGTAGGATGCTGATTGTCCTATCGTTTCTCCGGATGCCATGCACCGGATCAATTCTTTGTTGACACAATCATTTATTCCACCAGGCAATTTATACAAGGCAAAATCCAGATCATCTGCTGAATTGGTTGGCGTAAGCGTAAAAATGAGATCACCCGGATCTCTGCAAGTCCATTTGTACCAGACAGAAGCAAATTCTTCTGCGATACAGGTTCCGGCGACTTCATTTGTTTCTTCCCCTACAGAGGTAAGATTTTCCACAATAAACGGAGATTTATCACAAAGCACAACGGCGGTTCCACAGTCAGATTCAGGAACCTGAACCGGATTAAAAGCATCAAGGCATAATCTGAATGTTCCGATATTACCAGATCTGGCATCTATACGAATATAGTAGATTTTCCCAATTATCAGGTTAGTAAGGTTTATCTCTATAATATTATCGTTTAAAAGATCTGAACTACAGGCGATATGATCATCGATTCCGATCTGACCACAAGGTTTATCATAAATGGCAATGGATGGATTTTGCAAGGTCCCGACATTCAAGCCGGTTTGTCCCATCAATTGTATGAACATCCCGGGTTTGGTAGGGGCAAATGCAAACCAGACATCATGTGTCAGATCAGGCCAGCAAAATGGTCTGTCTTCTGGGGAAGGTGTTGCCCCTTCATTGCTGAAAAGACCTATGGGAGAACAATAATTTTCCACATCACTCAAATAATAAGCTGTCTGACATTCATCATTTTGTGCGGAAGCAAGTTCTGCAAACGAAAACATTAAAACGGCAGACAGAAAAAAGTAAAATTTATTCACAATGATATTTTTTATATAAAGACTTGTAAATATATTTAAACGTTAGTCTAAAACGATTGTTTTTGAAAACATTACCTTTAGCCAATATTAACTTAACTTTAGTATAAAAGTGCTTCGGCAAAAATATAAATTATGCTATATATCATACCCACACCAATAGGAAACCTGCAAGATATAACGTTCAGAGCGATCGAAACGTTACAAAATGTGGATGAAATCCTCGCAGAAGACACTCGCGTAACCCGAAAACTGCTGGATCATTATCAAATTTCGAAACCGATCAGATCTTATCATGCGCATAATGAGCATAAAATATTTCCTACTCTGATCAGTGACATGAGCAAAGGAAAGACCTACGGTTTAGTATCAGATGCAGGAACTCCTGCCATCTCAGATCCCGGATTTTTATTGGTCAGGGCTTGTTATCAATCCAAAATCAAGGTCGTTCCTCTTCCGGGCCCCACTGCCTTGATCGCTGCTGTTGCTGGTTCAGGACTTCCTGCAGACCGATTTCATTTTGAAGGGTTTTTACCCCATAAAAAAGGAAGAAATAAAAGACTTGAGTTCCTTGCCACTTACCCTTATACCATAGTATTGTACGAATCTCCGTACAGACTATTAAAAACCATCAAGGACATTCAGTCTGTTTTTGGAGAAGAACGCAGGGTTTGTGTTGTCAAAGAGATCAGCAAGATCTATGAGAAGTTCACATTGGATTATCCTGAAAATTTAATTACAAATTTTGAGGAAGAAACCAAGATCAAAGGAGAATTTGTGCTGGTAATTGAGGGGGATTCAAAATAGCTGCCTGCTTATTAATCGTTATAATATTTGTAAAGACAGTGTTTTTTCAGCAACTTTGAAAGGAAAATTTTAACATATATTTGAATTATTGGTTAAAGTTTTTTTTTGTTTTAACCAAAACAATAAAATCATCGTATTATTATAGTAAACAAAAAATGAAATGATCTGATTCTTGGATTTGAAAAATGAAAAGAATATATTTCAATTTGGTCTTAAACCCCAAAAAAATTGAATAACATGAAAAACCTCGTTTATTTATTAAGTTTTATTTTCATTCTCAGTTCTTGCACTTCTGTGAATAAATTAGTTGAGGATGGCAAGTATGATGAAGCCATTACTCTCGCAACGAAAAAACTCAAAGGAAAAAAGAAAAAGAAAACCAAATATGTTGAAGCCCTTCAAAAAGCGGTCAACAAAGCGACGGAAAATGACATGAATGACATCGCCTATTTAAGGGAGCAAAACAAACCTGAAAACTGGGATAGGATCCACTCAAAATTATTATCAATCGACAGGAGACAAAAGATTGTAAAACCACTATTGCCTTTGATGAGCGAAGATGGATATCAGGCAAAATTCAATTTTGTTCGAGTTGAACCAATGATCATTGAAGCAGAAAAAAGCAGTGCCGGATATCATTATGATGAAGGTCTCAGGCTGATGAAAAAAGCTGAAAATGGCGATAAAATCGCGGCAAAAAGAGCCTATGAAGAATTTCAGAGTGTAGACATGCACTTTAAGCATTTCAAGAATAAGGAAAAGATGAAAGAACGAGCTTTGATGCTTGGGATGATCAATGTGCTGGTGGTCGTTCAGAATGAAGCTAATGTAATCTTGCCAAAGGATTTTGAAAGAGAACTGTCAAGAATTGATGTAAGAGAGCTTGAAGATATGTGGACTAAATACTATACTCAGGATCCGGGAGATATCAATTATGACTACAATGCTGCCATTGTAATAGAAAGACTGGAAATTTCTCCTGAAAAGGAAAAACAAGTATACTACACTGATGAGAAGGAAATAAAGGATGGTTTCGACTATGCCCTCGACGACAAGGGTAATGTTCGGAAAGATTCTCTAGGGAATGACATTAAGGTTGACAAATATGTTAAAATCCGGGCTGACATTAGTGAATTATTCAGATATAAAGCGGCAACCGTTACCGGCAAAGTAGTGTATAAAGATCTGCGAACCGGAGAGATAATCAAATCAAAACCTGTTAACGTAGAGGCTGTTTTCGAAAATTACGCATCCCGATATACCGGAGACAAGCGTGCTTTGTCATCGAAGACCACAGGTCGGCTTAGAGACAGGCCACTACCCTTCCCTTCAGATTATGATCTGACGATGCAGGCAGCAGATAATCTAAAAACCATTTTGATTGAGGAATTGCGCTACGATCTGGATTAGAACACAAATAAAAAAGGATATCAACATTTGATATCCTTTTTTATTTTATAACCGGTTTAGGCCAACATAACGCCAAAATCATGAAACCTGATTAATTGGTTTTCCCGCACTATAAGCTTTGATGTTATCCACAATACCTGCCAATAATCTGGTTCGGGCCTCCTGACTTGCCCAGGCATGATGCGGTGTTACTAAACAATTTGGAACTCCGATCAGAGGATTTTCAGCTGAAGGGGGTTCCATCGATAAAACGTCCATTCCCGCTCCCTTGATTTGTCCTTTTTGTAAAGCACTCGCCAGATCTGATTCATTTATAACCGGTCCTCTGGATGTATTAATAAGAATAGCTGTATTTTTCATTTCTTCAAAGACCTTTTGATTCATCAGGCCTTTATTTTCATTTGTCAAAGGAGCGTGCAAACTCAGAATATCGCTGGATTTGATCAAGCTATCCCAATCAACAAATTCCACTCCTTCCATTTTATCCCTTTCTGGATGTTTATGTACTGCCTGAATTTTCATATCAAAGGCAAGCGCAATTCTGGCTACCGCCTGTCCTATTTTACCAAATCCATAGATGCCCAGCATTTTCCCCTTCAATTCTAAAATCGGGTCATGGAAATAGCTAAAATCCTCACAATTTGCCCAGACCTTGTCATGAAACTCCTGCCCATACGCCCAGCTTTTGCTGACCAGGGAAAGGATTAATGAGAATACATGCTGCGCAACCGCTGAGGTGGAATATCCAACAACATTACTGACAGTGACCCCGTGTTCACGGGCTGCTTCCAGATCAACATTATTATATCCAGTTGCCGCAACACAAATATATTTCAACTGTGGTAGCTGACTGATCAGTTCCCGGTCGAAAACAACTTTATTTGTGATGATAACCTCAGCGTCAATTGTTCTTGATATAATTTCAGACTTAATTGTTCTGTCATATATTTTTACTTCGCCCAAAGATTCAAGATCCTTCCATTCAAGATCTCCATGATTTGAGGTATAAGCATCCAAAAATGTAATTTTCATATTGGAATTTTGATTTAAATTATGTACAAAATGCAATCAGACCTAAAACACAACGCTCGCGTTATTTTTCCGATATGGTTTTATCAAGGCATAAGACTATCCGTTTCAAATTGCGTATTAACCAACATTTTGAAGTCTTGTCCAATGGCATCGATGATAGGCACCATACTATCCCTAACAACAAAATAACTTTCAAGCTCCGTCTGCGGTAAAGGCTCAGGTGGTGGAAAATTCTCCCTTAAGTGATCGATCGGACGCCCGTTTTTGGTAAATCTGAAACAAACGTGCGGTCCGGTGGCCAAACCAGTTGAGCCCACATAACCGATTGTTTGCCCTTGTACAACACGTGTTCCCTTATGTACATTTTTTGCAAAGCTCTGCATGTGGAGGTATTGGGTCATATATTGATTATCATGTCTGATTTTTACAAAATACCCATTGCCTTTCGTATAGCTTCTGGCAGTGACTGTTCCATTCGCTACCGCGTGGATTGGCGTACCATATCCGGCAGCATAGTCCGTCCCAAAATGCGGTCTTCTTCTTTTTAAAATGGGATGAAATCGGTTTCGGTTGAATCTTGAAGAGATCCTGGAAAACTTAACCGGCGATTTCAGAAAGGCTTTTTTAGTCGGATTTCCAAATTGATCATAGTAACCTGCATAATGTTCAGAATTCCAATAAATAGCATAATGAGACTGATCATTTTGATAATAGGCACTTAACAACTGCCCTACAGATACCGGTTTGCCGTCAATATATTTTCTTTCATAGATCAATTTATATTCATCCCCTTTCTGAGCATGGTAAAAGTCCACTGACCAGGCAAGTGCGTCTTCCATTTTATCGATCAAAGAAATACTTAGTTTATTATCGATCATTGAATTCCAAAGGGAGGTTTCAACTCTACCAAACGAGGTTTCAACTTTGATCTCATATTCTCTTTCCACTTCGTATACGCTGATGGTATCGCTAAAATCATAAACGATGTAATTAAAGGGGCTGGGTTCGTAGATAAAACTCAATAGATTACTGCAACTATCTTCCCGCACCAGGGTATAATTAAATCCTGTTCGCAGTTTTCGAACATCAAAAACATCTCTTGACTTTCGAGCCAGCTCATCAATAGAGGCAAAGGATATACCCTCCCAGTAGAGTATGTTGCCCAGGTATTGATCCTTTTGAATTTGACCTTCTACGAAAACATAATCATTAACAGCTAGGCCGAATTTCATTTCAGGCGCTGCTACTTCCTCGACGACCACGGATTCTTCCGAACTATACAAATCACTTATCTCGTAAACAAACAAGATCAGAAGGAAAACGACCAGGGCAGCAATCCCCAGGTCTATGGTATATTTTTTAATATCTCTTTTTTGCATGCTTTTTTCAGAAATTGAGACCCAAAATTGCGCCCAAATATAGTGTAATTATTTTTATATAGATAAATATTTATTTTAGATGCATTTGGCTCTCATTTTCATTTAATTATTAATTTTGAAAAATAATATCTATTATGAAAGTGATGAATTGTAACGGAAAAACCCTTGATTTAAGTACTCCAAAAATTATGGGCATCCTCAATGTGACTCCTGACTCTTTTTACGATGGTGGTCGGCACAACAAACTTTCATCTGCTGTGGACCAGGCTGGAAAAATGATACAAGACGGTGCCAGCATAATAGATATTGGTGGCATGAGTTCAAGACCCGGGGCTCCCATTATTGATCCTGAGATAGAACGAAAGCGTGTCCTGCCAATTGTGAAGGAGGTAAGAAAATTACATCCTGATGTGATAATATCCGTTGATACACTCCGGTCGGAAATTGCAAAATCCTGTATTGATGCAGGCGCTGACATGATCAATGATATTAGTGCCGGCAATTTCGACCCGAAGATGATTCAACTGGTTGCGGATACTGGAGTCCCATACCTAATGATGCATATGCAGGGAATTCCTGAAAACATGCAGGATGCCCCTGTCTACTCCAATATAATAGAACAGATCATCCAATATTTCATATTAAAAATTGAGGAATGCAGATCAAAGGGTATTGAAGACCTAATCATTGATCCTGGTTTTGGTTTTGGAAAAAGTTTGGATGACAATTATAAGATCCTTGCAAATTTGAACTTATTCAATATTTTGGATTTGCCAGTTCTTGCCGGAATATCCAGAAAATCAATGATTTATAAATTAATCAATAAAAACCCGGAAGAAGCTATTTTTGGCACTACAGCAGCACACATGCTGGCCCTTCAAAATGGTGCATCTATTCTGAGAGTTCACGATGTTCGTGCAGCTTTGGATACAATCCAAATATATCAATTTGCAAAAGAAAATAAATAACAAAACTTAATAATCTGTTTTTCAATAATTTATTGTGGCCTCTTTTTGATTTATTTCGAAATTTAATTTCACCATAAAATCACTCCTCCTAATTAATCAACCCATCATCATTTTAATAACGAATATTGTGTTTAAATAATGGACATTATAAAAATAATCATGAATAATTGCCTTAAAGGTCAGATAATAACAAATTAGCAAAAAATTAATAATAAAAAAACATATATGAATTGGATAGAACCATTACCTTTGAATAAAATAAATCAAAACTTTTAGACTTATGAAAAAAATTCTAACAATCTTAATTGCATTGTTTGTTACAGCTTCTGGCTTTGGACAAGGTGTTCTAAAGGGGAAAATAACAAATGATGAGAACAAATCACCATTGATTGGTGCTTCCGTTCTTGTAAACGGAACTACAATCGGAACCATTACAAATCTTGATGGAAACTTTGAACTGAAAAACGTTCCAGCTGGTTTCCAGGTTTTGAGTGTTTCTTATGTAGGTTTTTCTTCAAAAGAAGTACCTGTTGAAGTAAAATCAGGTATGAACGAACTTGGTTCAATTCCTTTATTAGTTGATGCTTACACGATCGACAATGTTGTAATTGTAGGGCGAGGTGTAATTGATGTTGCAAAAGACAGACAAACACCTGTTGCTGTTTCAACAATTCCACAAATTGAAATCGTTCAAAAATCAGGTAATCTTGAATTTCCTGAAGTAATGAAAAATACACCTTCAGTTTACGTTGCCAGTCAGGCAGGTGGATATGGAGATTCCAGAATCAACATCAGAGGATTCACACAAGAGAACCTTGCGTTGTTATTCAATGGTCAGCCGGTAAACGGAATGGAAGACGGTAAAGTATACTGGTCTAACTGGCAGGGACTTTCTGACATTGCTAACGCAGTTCAGATTCAAAGAGGACTTGGTTCTTCAAAACTTGCGATTTCTTCAGTTGGTGCAACGATCAACGTTGTAACAAAAGCTACTGATAAAGAGCAGGGAGGTAGAGTTAGTTATTTGTATGGAAATGACAATTACATGAAAGCTGTTGCAAGTTATTCGACTGGTTTAAGTGAATCAGGTTGGGGACTTAGCTTCTTATTGTCACACTGGCAAGGAGATGGTTATAACGATGGTACGCAAGGACAAGGACAAACTTACTTTGTATCTTTGGGATATAAGCCAAATGATAAGCACTCCTTCAACTTTTCTGCAACAGGTGCTCCGCAATGGCACTACCAGAACTACACGAAAAAATTATCACAATTTGATCTGGATGGTGATGGTGATATCACCAATACTGAACAGAGATATAACAGCAACTGGGGTATGCTGGATGGTAATGTATATTCTTGGAGAAAGAACTTTTACCACAAACCAGTTGCTAACTTGAACTGGGACTGGGATATCAATAAGAAAGTAAATCTATCTACAGTAATTTATGCTTCTATCGGACAAGGTGGAGGAACAGGACCTTATGGAAAATCTTCAACTTATAATGTTTATGACGGAGATCAACTGGATTTTGATGCGATTTTTGCTAACAATAGTGGAATTGAAAAAGACGAAAATGGTTTTGTTGTAGGAGAATACGGAAAAGGTACTCTCAGAAGAGCTTCAATGAACCTACATAACTGGTACGGAGCAGTTTCTAACTTGAATTATGACTTGAATGAGAATCTTTCTTTGAATTTCGGATTTGACCTGAGAACATACTATGGAAGACACTTCAGATTAGTTGATGATCTTTTAGGATTGGACGGATACTGGGATAACAATTACGGAGCAACTGGTTATTCACAAATTTATCCAGGTGGTCAATTATACACTCAGGAATATGGATCAAGCCCATATATGTCATGGACAAACAGGAACAATGGAAACATTGATGCAAAACTTGACTACTTCAATAATGAAAGAATTACTTACGGTGGTTTATTTGGGCAGTTAGAGTATAAGACTGACAAATTATCAACTTTTGTACAGGGTGCTTTATCAAATCAAAATTACCAGAGATTTGATTACCACACTTATGCATTACCAAGTGACCAGGTGTCTGAAAAGCTACAATTTATGGGATACAACATAAAAGGTGGAGCTAACTTCAACATCAATGAAAATCACAACGTATTTGCAAATGCTGGTTATTATTCAAGACAGCCTTTCTTTGACGATCTTTTCTTAAACTACTCAAACCTTGTGAATGAGGATGTTGGAAATGAAGGATTATTAGGATTAGAATTAGGTTATGGTCTTAGAACAGATATGGTAGATCTTGATTTAAATGCCTATTACACAAAGTGGACAAACAGACAAATCCGTCAGGGTGGTGACTTTGATGGTGATGGTGAAAGTGATGACATTGCATTATTCGAAAATGTTGGAGAAAACCACATGGGTCTTGAACTTGAATTCACCGTGAAGCCAATGGACGGGCTTGACATCGGAGGTTTCGCTTCTTTAGGTAGCTGGGATTATGCAGGAAACGTAACTGCTTACATTTATGATGAAGACAGAAATCCAATTGGAAACACTGATAACATTCTATACCTTGATGGTGTAAAAGTTGGTGATGCGGCTCAAACTACTTTTGGGTTATTGGCCAAATACAAAATCATGGATGGTTTGACTATCGATGCTGACTGGAGACTTTATGACAAATTGTATGCTGCAATTAATCCAAGTGCATTTACTTCTGAAGTAAACAACGGATCACTTGAATTACCTTCTTTCAATTTATTGGATGCTGGTATCACATACAGATATTTGTTGAAAAACTATGACTCAATCATTTTGAGAGCTAACTTCAACAATGTATTAAACAAGCAATTCATTTCACAGTCTGATACTAATATCTTCGCAGAAGAAGGTGATGATGTATGGAATGGTGTGAACATGAATAACAGAGTTTATTTTGGTAATGGATTTACATGGAATGTATCTATTGGTTATAAATTCTAATTATATATTAAAATAATATAGAGCCGCTCCAAAAGAGCGGCTTTTTTTTTGTCAATCATTTTAGTTTCTTTGATTTTAGAGTCATTATGGGTACATTTACCCTATACATCTAATAAATAAAACCTTCTATGAAACGAACCATTCAATTAGTGCTTTTTCTGATGACCAGCCAACTGGTTTTTGCTCAATTGGTAATAACTGAAATCATGTATAATCCTCCGGAAAGCGGAGAAGATACAACCGAATACATCGAAATTCTAAATATTGGAAATGCAACAATTGATTTGACTGAATATACACTTACAGAAGCTGTAGACCTGGTTTTTGGGAACATAGTAATTGAAAGCGGAGCCTATTTGGTCGTAACAAAGAGTAGTCAGGCATTTGCTTCTTACTATGGTTTCGAGGCTATTCAATGGGAAAATGGAAGTTTGGGAAATAGCGGAGAAAACATTGTACTTTCAAATGCACAAGGTGACATTATAGATGAAGTGACTTATGATGATGGCGGAGACTGGCCGGCAATAGCTGATGGCAATGGTTATTCTGTTGAATTATGCGACCCTTACAAAGATAATAGTCTTGGTAACAACTGGAAAGCGAGCAATAAAAACACGGGTTTGGTCATTAATGGTCTGAATCTTTTTGCCAGCCCCGGAGCATTAAATGAAGTTGAATGTGAAGATCAGATAGATTATACAATCGATGTTCTAGGACTTCAGTTCAGTCCTAAAAATATGACAATTAATCTGGGTGAAACCGTCCAGTGGATCAATGTTTCCGGTGGCAATCATAACGTAAATGGAACCCATGACGCCTATCCGGAAAATCCAATAGAATTCTTTTCAGGCGCACCTTCCAATGAAAATTGGGTTTTTACATTCACTTTTGACATTCCCGGAATATATAAATACAAATGCGATCTCCACAGTGCATTGGGAATGAATGGAACAATAGAAGTTTTACCAATGGAGGCCGCATCCCTATCCATCAATGAGATCATGTATAATGATCCGGGTGCTGCAGATAGTCTTGAATTTATTGAAATTTATAATCATGGTAATTCAACCCTTAACCTTACAGATTTTACATTTGAAAGTGATGAGATCAGTTTTACCTTTCCAGCAACAATAGTTGAACAGGGCAAATTCGTTGTCTTGTGTAAAAATAACAATGCTTTTAAAACATATTTTGGCTTTGATGCGATTCAATGGGAAAGCGGCGCTTTGAAGAACAGCGGAGATCACGTTTACCTAAAAACAGCAGATGGAGTGGTTGTTGATGAAGTTCATTATGACGATATCATACCATGGCCGACGCTTGGTGATGGATTTGGCTATAGTATTAATCTTTGTCAGTCAACCGCTGACAATATGTTATCCGAAAACTGGCAGGAAAACCCATTCAGCGCAGGATTTGAATTTGAGGGCACAGAGATTTTTGCAAACCCCGGAGTAATATCCTACTGTTCTTACGATATAAGTGAGATCAGCCAAACTGATGAATCGGGTAAACTCATAAATGAAAATATTGGTGTTGAATTGAACGCAACAGTTCATGGTGTGAACCTCCGCCCATCCGGCATTCAGATGACCGTTATTGATGACCTGAATGATGGTATCGCATTATATAGTGGATCGAACAATTTTGGTTATGACGTTCAGGAAGGAGACAAACTAATCGCAATCGGGCGGACGACTCAATATAATGGTTTGGTCCAGATCAATCTGGATAGTATTTTATTTTTTGGACATCAACATGATCTGTTCGAAGCAGAAATCGTGACCGAACTCAATGAATCCACAGAATCTCAGATAGTAAAACTTAAAAATGTTAGTCTGGTAAATCCGGGAGACTGGGGAAATGGCAGTTCAGGTTTTAATGTGGAAGTAACAGATGGCAATAATACATTCAGCATCCGTATTGATAATGATGTAGACCTATATAATTACAATTATCCAACCGGCACTTTTGACATTAGCGGTATTGGAAGTCAATATGACAATAGTGAACCCTATTTTGACGGGTATCAGCTAATGCCAAGATATAAAGAGGATATTGATCCATTCGTACCTAATGCTTATCCTAAATATTCTATTGGTTTGGTAACAACCATTGATTCGGAAGGAAAAGCAGATTCTTTGACCACCAAGTGTGAAATTGAAGGTGTAGTATATGGAATCAATTTCAGCCCTTCCGGTTTTAGTTTTACCATGATTGATGAAAACAATGACGGAATAAATATATATTCCGGTTCGAACAATACAGGTTATGTGGTTCAGGAAGGAGATTTGATCCGCGTCAAAGGCACAATAGATCAATACAATGGATTAATCGAAATGAAACCAGATGAAATAGAGCTCGTTTCAAGTGGAGTCAATCTTTTTGATCCAACAGAAGTAACTATATTAAATGAGGATACCGAATCCCAACTTATCAGGTTAGCTTACTTAAGTCTTGTGGATGAAACTGAATGGAAATCAGGTGGCAGCAGTTTTAATGTAAAAGTTACAAATGGGATTAATGAATTCACTATCAGAATTGATAGTGATTGTGAATTATCTACAGCGAGTGCACCTACCGGATCTTTTCACTTGACCGGAATTGGCGCTCAGTATGATTCATCTGCACCTTTTGATAGCGGTTATCAATTATTTCCGAGATATGGCGCTGATTTGGACCTGGTAGGTAATGCAGGAGATCACTTGATAACTTCAAGGCTAATTCTGCAGCCCAATCCAACTTCAGGATACATCAATTATGAAGGAGACCTGGCTGTGAAGTCCATTCAAATTTTTGACATGACAGGTAAATTACAAAGGGTCATGCACGCAGACAATAAGAATAACCAATTGGATATTTCCGGGTTGAATGCAGGAATGTACCAATTTATTTTTATTTCTGATGAGCAAATGGAAGTACACAAAGTACATGTAAGCGAAAAATAAATATTGGAACACTTAATTTTGTGACCAACAGTTTATTATCATTGCATAAATTATTCCGAATTCGTAATCGGGATGCAAAATATCTATTAAACTATGTCGAGTAAAGAACAGAATCTGTCCGAATACAAAATGGATTCCATTCCTGATGGCAGTGAAATGAAATTGGGAGTCATCGTTTCAGATTGGAATACACATATTACCACAGCTTTATTGGATGCTTGTGTCAGCACCCTTCAAAAACACGGTGTGGAATCGAAAAACATTGAGATCATACATGTGCCTGGCACGTATGAGTTAACCAGTGGAGCTGCCCTTCTCGGGCAGCATACACTTGTTCACGGGCTCATCTGTCTTGGTTGTGTCGTGAAGGGTGATACCAGACATGACGAATACATTAATAGTGCGGTATCCCAAGGATTGACACTTTTATCTATGAAATTGAACAAACCGGTGATATTTGGCGTTTTGACAGTTGAAAGCATGGATCAGGCAGTTGATCGGGCTGGAGGAAAGCATGGCAATAAAGGCATTGAATCCGCTGTAACTGCGTTAAAAATGGTCCAATTATTTAAAAAAATCAAGGAACCTAAAAACAAGATTGGTTTTTAATCTGTATTAAGTTTATGAAATTACACACAATTAACACCGGCAAGTTTAAGCTGGATGGTGGAGCGATGTTTGGAGTTGTTCCAAAACAATTATGGTCCAAGCTAAATCCGCCGGATGACAATAATATGTGTACCTGGTCAATGCGATGTTTATTATTGGAAACAGCAAACAAGCTTATCCTGATAGACACAGGTATGGGAGACAAACAAGACGAGCGTTTTCGTTCTCATTTTCAGCCACATGATGGTGGAGGTTTGGTAAGTGCCTTAAATGAAAAGGGATTTCAAGCTGAAGACATAACCGATGTATTAATCACACATTTCCATTTTGACCATGTTGGTGGTGCTGTTAGCCTGGATGCAAAAGGCGCGTTGGTCCCTACCCTTCCAAATGCCAAATACTGGACTTCTGATGCTCATTATAATTGGGCGATGGAGCCTAATTTTCGTGAAAAAGCAAGTTTCCTCAGGGAGAATTTTGTTCCTTTAAAAGAACAGGGTGTGCTTGAATTTTTAGATATGGAACAAGACTTGGAATGGTTGGAAGGTATACAGTTGAAATTCATGTTCGGTCATACGGAAGGAATGATGTTGCCTGTCATTCCATTAGACAACGGCAAGAAATTAGTTTACATGGCAGATTTGTTGCCTTCATCGGCACATATCCGCATGCCATACGTTATGAGTTATGATATCAGACCGCTGGAAACATTAAAAGAGAAGCAATTATTTTTTGATGAAGCCCTGGCTGAAGATTACTATTTATTCCTGGAACATGATCCAATTCATGAAATTTGCAGGATCGAAAAGAATGAAAAAGGTAGATTTGGGTTGAAAGAGACTTTGAATCTGAATCAGATTATTAATTAAAATAAGGCCAAAACAGCCTCAAATACTGAAATTTTTATTTGATATTTTTTAATATTTGATTAATAATGATACCTTTGCGAACTATTATTTAAAAATGAGAATTTATGCCAAAGGTAAAAACACACTCAGGTGCAAAAAAGAGGTTTAAGATCACTGCAAGCGGAAAGATCAAACATTTCCACTCTAGTGCATCCCACCTGATGAGAAAGAAGTCGACCAAAGCTAAAAGAAGGTTGAGGAAAGGAGTTATCATTTCCCCAACTACTGCTAAGAGAGTAAAAGCTTTATTAGGAATCTAATTAATTTTTAACGAGGACACAGGATTAAAGTATTCTAATGAATCCCTGTGTTGAACAAAATTTTAAATCATGCCTAGATCAGTAAATGCGGTAGCATCAAGAAAAAGGAGAAAAAAAATTCTTAAGGCAGCCAAAGGATATTTTGGTGCCAGGAAGAATGTCTATACTGTAGCAAAGAATGCAGTTGAAAAAGCATGGGGTTATGCTTACAGAGACAGAAAAAACAAAAAGAGAAGTTTCAGGAGATTATGGATCAGCAGAATCAATGCAGCCACAAGGATGCATGATATGACCTATAATCAATTCATGTTTCTTTTGAAAGAAAACAAAATTGATCTGAACAGGAAAGTATTAGCTGATTTGGCTATGCACAATCCTGAAATTTTCAAGTCAATTGTTGATAAGGTAAGAAAGTAAAATTACCGAAAAACAGAAATAAAAAAAGGGCCTCGTTTGAGGCCCTTTTTTTATTTCCTAAATACTATTTCCTAATTGCTTCCACCGGATCAAGTCTTGAAGCCTGAAGGGCCGGCATCAATCCTGAAAAGACTCCCACCAGGATACTCCACCCGACTCCCCACAATATATTTTCAAAAGACAGGAACATTATGAATGTGCCGCTTGAACTGATCACCTTCGCCAAAATAACCACCAGAATCAGACCAAAGACACCTCCGATCACAGACAGAACCACGGCTTCCAGGAGAAACTCAAGCAAAATAATCACTCTTTGAGCGCCAATTGCTTTTTTGATCCCTATTATATTTGTACGTTCCTTTACTGAAACAAACATGATATTAGCTATACTGATCATCCCGACGATCAAAGCAAATATACCAATGAAAAAGCCGGCTATGTTTATGACTTTAAAGACGTTGTCCAAAATCTGATTAAACATCCCCACATCATTAATGGCAAAGTTATTATCCTCCATGGGCTTAAGCCTTCTTGCGGTTCGCATGATTCCAGTCACCTCATCCTTCAGTTCCTCTGTTGATACATCATCTATAGCCTGAACGCTTAACAATCGTCCTACCCTGTACTTATCTTTGAAATTTATAAATTTCCTAGCATTATTAAAATTGATGAGAATCATGTTATCAAAGGGCATGATCTGAATATTGCTATCCCCTTCCAATTTAATTACGCCAATGACTAAAAATTTCTTTCCATAGAATTTGACATATTTTCCTACGGGCTCAATATTGCCAAATAGTTCAGTTGCAATATTATTACCGAGCACTACTTTATTAGCACCTGTTTCATATTCATTCTGCGTAAAATACCGACCAGCTGAAAACTCCATATTAACCATTTCGGCATAATCATAAGTTGGGGCCATAATAAACATCCCCTGAACGCTCGATGATTTGTATTTAATCGTTTTACCCCCTACAAATCCGACAAACGCGGTTTTTTTTGCCAGTTTTGACTTTCGCTGGATCGCTTCGTAATCCTCATAAGAAACATTGGGTCTTCTGACATATTTCCAATAGTTCTGACTGGGATCTTCATTCCAGGGTTGTTTATCAATATAAATGATATCTGAACCAAGTTTTGAGAAACTATTCTTTATATTGTACTCAAATGAGTCAACTGCTGATTGAACAGCAATAATACTGAAGATTCCGATCGTAATGCCTAAAAGGGAAAGTAATGTCCTTAGCTTGTTCGTCCTAAGTTGCTGAAAAGCCTGACGCATACTATCTATTAAAAAGTTGAGATATATCATAAAAAATCAAATGATTTTAAGTTGGATCAAAATTTCCCTTATTTCGAAAACTAAATTAGGCAGTATTAGGTTATTTGTACAGAAGATTAGATGAAGTGAAGTATTTTATCGGTTAAATTGAATTTTCTGTAACAAAAATTAGAGATTATTTCAATATGAACACTATTTTATTACTTTTGCAAAAAATTAAAGATTGAACTTATGAAAGCAAAATTGTCCAAGTTTAATTTTAATCTCCCCAAAGAATATATAGCACAGTACCCCTCAAAAGAAAGAGATGAGTCCAGGTTGATGGTTATTCACAGGGAAACGGGAAAAATTGAACATAAGATGTTCAAGGACGTCATTGATTATTTTGACGAACACGATACCTTTGTTGCTAACAATACCAAGGTTTTCCCTGCCAGATTATATGGAAGAAAAGAAAAAACAGGGGCTCAAATAGAAGTTTTCCTTTTAAGAGAATTGAACAGCAGAACCAGGTTATGGGATGTGTTGGTTGATCCAGCCCGAAAAATCAGGGTTGGCAATAAATTATATTTCGAAAATAATGGTGAATTAGATGCGTTAGTTGCTGAAGTGGTGGATAATACCACATCAAGGGGCAGAACCATTCGATTTTTATCCGATATGGAAAACGAGGAGTTTTATAAGATCCTGTATGATATGGGTCACACCCCTCTACCTAAATATATTGGCAGACCAGAAGAAGAAAGTGATATTGAAAGATATCAGACCTTATTTGCAACAATTACAGGTGCAGTAGCAGCACCAACTGCAGGACTTCACTTTAGCAAAACCTTATTGAAAAGGATGGAAGTTAAAGGAATTAACTTTGGTACAGTTACTCTTCATACGGGTAGTGGTACTTTCAGGACCATTGCGGTTGAGGACCTTTCCAAGCACAAGATGGATGCTGAGTACTTTTTAATACCTGAAGAAACTGCAAATCTGGTTAACAAAACAAAAGACAGTGGCCATAAAATTTGTGCAGTTGGAACAACCTCCGTCAGATCGATAGAATCAGCGGTAACTTCACAAAACAGGCTTAAAGCAGCTGAAGGATGGACAAATTTATTTGTATATCCACCTTTTGATTTCAGAATTCCAAATTCATTAATAACTAATTTTCATTTACCCAAATCAAGTTTGATCATTATGGTAAGTGCATTTGGAGGAACCGAATTGATAATGGATGCGTATCACGAGGCCATAAAAGAAAAATATAGATTTTTCACCTATGGTGATGCGATGTTAATACTATAAAACTATAATTTCAGGAACTATTTTTGAATAAATAACTTTTAGTGAATAGTATAATTTTTAATTTATTAGTAAATCGTTAATTTATGTATTGGACTTTAGAATTAGCCCACCATTTGGAGGATGCGCCATGGCCTGCCACCAGAGATGAACTTATAGATTTCACAATAAGATCAGGAGCACCTTTAGAAGTTATAGAGAACCTGCAGGAAATGGAAGATGAAGGTGAAATTTATGAAAATATAGAAGATATATGGCCAGATTATCCGAGAAAAGATGATTTTTTATTCAACGAAGATGAATATTGATCAGTCAAATTTTAATTAAAAGCCTTAAATGAAAATTTAAGGCTTTTTTTTTAACAATCGCGGGCTAATTCCCTAATTTAGGTCTCAAATTTATTCTCCGCTATAAGCCAAAATCCATATTAGCTATGCCAAGTAACTCAGTAGGAATGAAAAAGAAAATAATTATTGCATTCGACGGACATTCTTCGTGTGGTAAATCAACCCTTGCCCGGGATCTGGCAAAAAAAATAAGCTATATATATATCGACACTGGTGCCATGTACAGGGCAATCACATTAAAAGTTATTAAAAAAGGAATTTCTATTAACAATCCCAAAGCTATTGAAAAGATGCTCTATGGGACGAAAATTGAATTCAGGCTTATCGATGGAGAGAATCACCTTTTCATGGATGGCCAGGACGTCGAAAATCAAATTCGACTCCCAGAGGTTGCCACACTCGTTAGTCCTGTATCAGAAATTTCAAGCGTCAGGCAATTCCTCGTAAAGCTGCAACAAAAATCAGGCGAAAAAAAAGGGGTTGTTATGGAAGGCAGGGATATTGGAACTGTTGTTTTTCCAAAAGCTGAATTGAAATTTTTTGTTACGGCAGATTTGAAAGTCAGATCAAAAAGACGATATGAAGAATTGCAGAATATGGGTACAGAAATAAGTTTAAGAGACGTTGAAAGCAATCTGTCAGAAAGGGACTACATTGATTCAAACCGAACGGACAGTCCCTTAAAAAGGGCAGAAAACGCAATTCTCGTAGACACTACAGGCCACACCCGTGAATCTCAACTCGAATTTGTTTATGACATTGCAAAAAAGATGATTGATTCCTTTTCATGAATCCCGATCTCAAAATCCTGTTGACTGAAGATGGGTCGCATACTTTGTTCTCTACCCTCTTCAATTCAAGCTATCATTCAATGCATGGTGCCATTCAAGAAAGCGCCCATATTTTCATTAAGGAAGGCCTTACTTACCTTAGTGAAATTTCAGATAATACGATTATTAACATCCTGGAAACCGGTTTTGGTACAGGCCTAAATGCCTTTTTGTCTTTGCAATGGGCCTTGCATAACAAGAAAATCATACATTATACCGGGCTTGAAAAATATCCTGTAAAGATTGAAATGGCTGATCAGTTAAATTATCCGGACTTGGTTTCAAATGGTGAGTTATCCATGGCTTTTAAGGATCTTCACCACAGCAACTGGGGAGAAGAAATTCAGATCTCACCTTCATTTGCCCTTCACAAAATCAAGATCGACCTAAATGATTTTGATGTAACTGTTCCCCATTTTGACTTGATCTATCTGGACATTTTTGATCCCGGTGTCCAGGCGGAATTTTGGGAAGAAGCCTTTTTGAATAAATTATATTCGGTTCTGAATAAAAACGGTGTACTCATAACATACGGGGCAAAAGGATCCTTCAAAAGAGCATTGAAACATGTTGGCTTTGAAATCCAGGAAAGACCAGGGCCTCCCGGTAAGCGAGAAATAACCAGGGCCATAAAATCGGTATGATCTGCATCCATTTTGATCAATTAAAATTATGCTGAAAATGACCCTATTTTTCTTACGGAGCGAACAATCTTGAGAATTCATCTATACACAGGACGGATTTATCTATATATATTTTAATTTTATGAGTAGATATATATTTTTAGTCCAAGGTGAAAAACGAAAAAGTGGTACATAAATCAAGATCCAGGTTATTTAGATTGGTTCAGTTTTTACAACAGGACGTTTTCTATCATATGGCCTTTTGGGCAATGCTCTATCTGGTCAACGTTTTTACAGACGACTGGACATTCGGTATTTGGTTCACTTTAATTGAGGAATTATTCAATATCATTTTCTATATGATCATTGTATATATCAATTTATTGATCCTCATTCCAAAATATTTACAAAAATCATCATTCCTATTGTACAGTTTGACATTGCTGATGGCTTCCGTGCTGATCGCCCCGGTCAATGCAATGGCTATGTACTTGCTTAATTTTCAGCATCCTTTTTATCAGGAATATATCACTGCGAATCTGCAGATCTACTTTTTATCCTCCTTTTTCATATCCGGAGCATCCACCGTATTTAAAATCATGTCTGACTGGCTCAGGCATCAGCGTGAAAAATCAAGATTGAAAAATGAGAAACTGGTTTCCGAATTGAAATTCCTTAGATCCCAGATCAATCCGCATTTCCTTTTCAACACTTTGAATAATATATATGCATTGGCTCTGCAAAAATCAGACAGAGCACCTGAAGTCATATTAAAGTTGTCTGAGATCTTAAGATACATGCTTTACGAATGTAACGGTCCAAGTGTATTTCTGGAAAATGAAATAAACTATATTAAGAATTATCTAGAGTTAGAGAAATTACGGCAATCCGAGCATACACTGATTGAATTCAATGTGAATGGTAATATTGAGGATGTACAAATTGCCCCTTTCCTTTTTACACCTTTTCTGGAAAATGCGATAAAACATGGCGTGAATACAGTCATTGACAATCCATTCATCATTATTGACCTGACTATAGAAGAAAGCATTTTAAGATTTAAATTAGTAAATACAAAATCAGATAAAAAAGCCAGTCAGGAATTAACGAAAAAGTCAGGAGGCATCGGATTGGTGAATCTAGAGCGACGATTAAAATTATTATATCCAGAAAAATATAAATTAAAAATAGAAAATACCCCCACTAAATACACGATATACTTAGATTTGAAAATCAAATAGAAAAAATATGATCAAGACTATAATAGTAGATGACGAACCTTTGGCCCTTGAAGTACTAAAAACTTATATTGAGCAATTGGATAATGTTGAACTGGTGGCAGTGTGTAATAATGCACTGGAGGCAAATAAAGCCATCCATATGCATGATGTGGATCTGTTATGTCTGGATATTCATATGCCTCAATTAACCGGCATTGAGTTTTTGAAATCACTAAAGAATCCTCCATTGGCTCTGTTTACAACTGCGCACCCTGATTATGCTTTGGAGGGTTTTGATCTTGATATTGTTGACTACCTGTTAAAACCTATTTCACTGGATCGTTTCATGAAGGCGATCAACAAGGTGGAGGACCGTTTACAGAAAAAAGAAGTGACTGAACCTGAAGCTGATCATTTTTATGTAAAAGCCGATAAAAAACTGATCAAGGTCCATTACAATGAAATACTTTACATTGAAGGCTTGAAGGATTATGTTATTTTGAGAAATGAAACCTCCAGGGTTATTACGCTTCAGACCATGAAAAGTCTGGAAGGAAAATTACCCTCAGATCATTTCATCCGGGTTCACAGATCCTACATTGTCAATATTGATAAAATAAAATCAATTATGGGCAATATGCTTGAAATCATGGAGAAAGGGCAGATAAAGCATATTCCTGTTGGAAAAAATTACCGGGATAGCCTTATGGTTCTGATCGAATCAAAAAAGATTTAATATTACTGTTTGACCGTGCCCCTTTAACGATCAGGCTAACCAATTGCTGATCCATTTATAAATTATCTAGCTCAGTTAATATGTCGTTAATTGATGAACTCAAGGAATGTTTAAATCTTTCTACTATACAACTAACACCTGTGAGTGGCGGAGATATTAACAATACATATAAAGTTAAGAGCGCTGATGAGCAATTTTTTGTCAAGCAAAATGATGTTGATTTTGCATTTGAAATGTTTGATGCAGAAAGAAAAGGACTTAATCATTTATCCAAGGCTTCGGGCATCAAAGTACCCAAACCTATTTTGATACAAAAATCAAAGAAAGGGGCATTCCTTGTATTAAAATGGGTGGAAGAAAAAGGACCTGCCAAAGATGACTGGGAATCATTCGCTACTCAGCTGGCTAAAATGCACCAGACGAAAAACAACTATTTCGGTCTGGACCATTCAAATTTTATCGGCAAACTTGAACAGGTTAATACACTTACCAATAAATGGATAGACTTTTATTATGAATTCAGAATTGGAAGGCAGTTAAAACTGGCTATTGATTCTGGCAAATTGGACAAGAATTTGCACGCTAGGTGTGACAAGATGTTTATGTTGTTATCCACTGAAATACCAACAGAAGAACCTAGCTTATTACACGGTGACCTCTGGAGTGGAAACCTTATATTTAACCAAAACCACGAAGCTGTTTTTATCGATCCGGCTATTTATTATGGACATCGCGAGATGGATATAGCTATGATGAAATTATTTGGAGGATTTGAGATGGGGTTTGAATTTTATCAGGATTTATATCCAATTGAACACAACCTGAAAGACAGACTATCTTTTTACCAATTGTACTACATTCTGGTCCATGTCAATTTGTTCGGAGGTAATTACATTCAATCTGCCAAAAAGATTATGGAGCATTATGCATCCAGGATCTCATAATCTCCTCCAATTTTTTCAAAGTCTTTTAAAAAATCCGGATAGGATTTTGATACACAATCAAAGTCATTGATGACAAGCTCTTTCTGGCCATTCATGGCCAACACAGCCAGAGCCATAGCCATGCGGTGATCCCCGTGTGAATTTACCTCCCCACCTTTCACATTTGCTCCTTTGATCGTCATCCAGTCTCCTTCTCGTCCGATTTCAACACCTAACTTTCCAAATTCAAGTCTAATCGCTTCATACCTGTTGCTTTCCTTGTGTTTCAATCGACTAAGTCCTTTAATTCTACTGGTTCCGTTGCTCAAGGCACCCAGAACAGCCAATGGTGGAAAAAGGTCAGGAGTATCTGTTGCATCATAACTAAAAGCGGATAATTTATTCCTTTTAATTATAATCTGATTTACTTGTTCTTCCACAAAAACACCAGACTCTCTCAGAACACCAACAAGTCTTTTGTCACCTTGTTTGCTGTTTTGATCCAATCCCTGTACTATTGTTTTACCCCCAACAGCACCTGCAATGAGGAAGAATGCGGCACCGCTCCAATCCCCTTCATTTTGATATAAACTGATATTGATTTTCTGACCTCCCTCTATATTGAAAACCTGGTAATTTTCCTGCTCAACTTCAATTCCGAATTGCTTCAATTGGCGAATCGTCAGATCAATATAGCTTGTGCTTTTCAGATCCTTCACCGAGATTTTACTGTCATTTTTACGATTTGGAAGCCCGATCAACAGACCCGTTAGTGACTGACTACTTTCAGAACCATCGAGATTCAAATTGAAGTTGACAGGAGGCCCTTGCACCTCTACGGGCAGACCGAGGCCATTACTTTGCCACCGGACACCCAGTTGATCATAAATCCTAAGCAAATCAGGTAAGGGACGATTCAGAATTGAACCAAGTCCAGAGATCCGTATTCTTTTATCATGTAGTGCCGCTAGGACACCAAACATACGTGCAGCAAGTCCGGATTCACCGATATGCCATTCTGAAGATTTGTCGGTTTTGCCGGGAATAATATCAACAATATTATTTTTATGGATGAGCTGACAACCCATTGCACTGGCGACTTGAAGTGCTGCAAGGCAATCTGTACTCAAACATGGATTTGTGATCGTCAATTGAGTCTGATAGAATGCTGCAATCCCAACAGCACGCTGCATAAGGCTTTTTGACGGGTTAGCAGTTATTTCACCTTCAGCTACAGAAGGTCGCACGATAATCTTCATACACTAAAGTTAGTAATTCTGAAATTGATTTATCCTGTGCACGAACCACTAAATCAGCTGACTGAATATAAAGTGGAAATCTTTCCTTCATGATTTTTCTCGCAGATGCCAGAGGATCATCTGTTTTCAACAGAGGTCTGACAGCTGAATTGTTTCTTTCAATAGTTGTTTCAGGGCTAATATATAGAAAAACAACCTGCCCTTGCTGGATCAGTTCCCTGTTTTCTGTTTTCAACACAACACCACCGCCACAAGCCAGCACTATTTTATCCCGTTCCATAACTTCCCGGAGGCATTTACTTTCAAACTCCCTGAAAACATTTTCCCCTTCTATGAATAATTGGTCAATCGATCTACCTGATTTATTTTCAATAACTGTATCCAGATCTACAAATTCAAAATCAAGTTTTTCAGCCAAAGCCTTTGCCAGAGTAGATTTTCCTGCGCCCATTGGCCCGGTCAAAATAAGTTTACTCACATCTTTCCTACACGGTTTACTTCCATTTTTGATTGCTTCCAGCATGACTTTTTCATTCGGCCAAATGCCTGTAAAATGATGAAAAGCAAATTTTGCCTGAGCCAGCAACCAGGAAGAACCATTCAGATAGTTCGATCCGGCTTGAAAGGCCAATGTTTTCAGAGGTGCATTTTTGTAAGAAGCATCCAGAATCAATTGGTTTTTATGTAATTGAAAATTGTTAAATGACTCGGGGCGAACGGGTAATGTATTAACTATGACATCGAAGGAAGCAATCTGTTCTGAAAGCTTTTCAAATGGTATGAATGTAAAAGAAAAAGACTTTTGGAGGTCCGGAATTTTATGAATAGATCTGTTGGTCAGACTTAATTCTACTGTTTCAGATCTGAATGCATATAAAACAGCGCGAGCTGCTCCACCCGCTCCGATAACTAGAACTTTTTTATCATTCAGTGTTTCTGATACTTTTCTGATTGGATCAATTACGCCACTGACATCCGTATTATAAGCTGCAATTTCTATACCATTGAAAACGAGTGTATTTGCAGCTCCCAGAAAGCTAACATCCGCATCAGGCCTATCAACATGATTAAGAACAGCCTTTTTAAAAGGGGCCGTTATACTCAATCCTTTTGGATCAAAATCCTTGACAAAAGAGGAGAAATCGGAAACATCTGAGAGTAAAAACCTGGTATAAAAAGCATCTATGCCTGCATCAGAAAATGCAGCATTCATAATCTGCGGGCTTAAGCTGTGTGAAACAGGTTTACCTACTACCCCATATACCAGCATGAAAAATAAATTTTATCATTAATATTATTCAGTTTCCTGTGACGCTTCCATTTTTAATATTTCCAGCATTACATCCTCTAATTTCTCAGATGCCAGTCGTTTTATCAGTATTTTTTTATCCTTATCCAGGATAAAAATCTGTGGAGTTGTCCTTATATTATATTTCACCTGAAACCTGGAACGATGATATTCATCTGCCAGATTATAAGCAAAACCTTCCATGTTTTTTTCCTTGACAAATTCCCAGCAAGAAGCCGTTTTATCCATGTGTTTAGTACAGATCGAAACTGTTGAAACCCCTTTTGATTTGAATTTTTCATCAAATTCAACAACGGCTGCCATACTTTTTTTGCAATGACCGCAATCAGGTGCCCAAAAAACCAAAACAGTATAAGGGGATTCAATTTCATGCAATCTGACTTCTTTGCCTGCTTCCGTGTACAACGTGACATCTGGCGCTATTTTTCCCAGGAGAACATCCCTCAATTTGTCAGCATTATCGATGATCTTTTCGAGCGTTTCTGCGTCTGCCCAGGGTGTGCGTCCCGATGCATAATAAGTATCAACCATATGCACATAAACGCCATCCATTCCGATCACTTTGCTATTCGCATACTTGTTTAAAATATGAGCCACATAAAACTTCCATGTATTTAAAGAAGGTTCCATTTTCTGAAGCAAATAATCAACAGAAACGATTATTGAGTCCTGCATCTGGACCGTCAGTTTTTCCAGATATCTTTCTATTTTATAGTTGATAAATGGTGTTCTTAAAACCACTGGATTTCCCAGGTCAATGCCATCCAAAAAATGATTCCTGTAATAATAAAACTTCAACTTTTCCAGCTCTTCTCCATCAGCATCAAATTCAGGAAACTCTACTTCCCGGTTTCCCTTAATCAGAATAGAGGTGATGGACTCCGGATTATTATGAATTATTTCATTTTGATACTGTTTTACGCTTTGGTCCAATTGAACGAGTTGATCATCAATTTCAGATGTATCTGATTTTTCAAAAACAGCCTGTTGCCGAATCGCATTAAGTTCATCTGCTTTTGCCTTCAAAACTTTGATAAAATCGAGGTATCCATAGAAGAGTTCATTATCCGGCGAACCAATAAATTGAGGTCTGCTCAGATCATTGCGATCTCCTTTGATGGTAAAGAATGTTTCTTTTTCATTGATCAGAAACTGGATATAATCCTTTTCAGGAAAAAACATTAGAATGTAAACACCTCCATCGAGTGTGTCCTCTCCAGAATAAATAAATTCACCATTTTGATCAGCGAGAACCGTGTCTTGAATCAATTGTCTGTCAGCATAAAAATAAGCCAGCAGCAAAGTATCATTTTCGTAATTATCAAATTCAAATTTTATTTCATAGTTTTTCTGAGCAACACCTATCCAGGCGCTCATAGAAAAAATTAAAATCAGAAATATCCTTGATATCATAATGCTATATTTTATTATCAAAATAACAAGCAAAAACCGACATTGATCATCATAATCAATGCCATTAATATATCATTAACATAAATTATTTTCTACTTGCAAGCAGATAAAGAACCGCCATTCTGGCTGCAACTCCATTTTCAACCTGTTCCAGGATAATGGAATGCTCTGAATCCGCAACGTCACTGGAGATTTCAACTCCTCGATTTATTGGACCCGGGTGCATGATGAGAATGGGTTTTTTGAGTTTGTTCAATCTTTCCATTGTTACGCCAAAGAATCGGGAATATTCTCTGAGAGACGGGAAGTATTTTATTTCCTGTCGTTCCAGCTGGATTCTAAGAATATTGGCAACATCACACCATTCAAGCGCTTTTTGCACATCATATTCAACTCCGACACCCAGCTCGTGGAAATGTTTTGGAATCAGTGTGGAAGGTCCGCAAACCTTTACTTCCATTCCAAGTTTTTGTAGTGCAAAAACATTACTAAGTGCAACCCGGGAATGCATGATATCGCCTATGATAACAACTTTCTTCCCTTTGATCTTGCCCTTAAAATGTTGATAGATGGAAAAAGTATCCAGAAGTGCCTGTGTAGGGTGTTCGTGTGTCCCATCTCCGGCATTTATTATGTTTGCATCAATATGTTTTGCCAATAAATGAGGTGCACCAGGTGCTGGGTGGCGCATAACCACCATATCCACCTTCATTGCAAGAATATTATTTACTGTGTCGATCAGGGTTTCGCCTTTTTTAACAGAGGAAGAACTTGCTGAAAAATTGATCACGTCAGCAGAAAGTCTTTTTTCTGCCAGTTCAAACGATAATTTTGTTCTGGTGGAATTCTCAAAAAAGAGATTTGCTATTGTAACATCTCTCAGGGAAGGCACTTTCTTAATAGGTCGGTTAATTACCTGCTTAAACTCCTGAGCGGTTTCAAAAATCAATAAAATGTCTTCTCTGGTGAGATCTTTAATCCCAATTACATGTTTTACTGATAATTGAGCCTTGGCCATGTTACTTTAATTTAGATGGAAATAATTTAACTCTATCCTCACCCTGGACTCCCTCCCATGCAACCTCCACATATGCTTCATCCAGTGCGTCAACAACCATTCCTTTATAATCTGCCTTGATGGGAAGATGTCGATTGAATCTTCTGTCGATCATGACTAGTAATTCAACACTTTTCGGTCTTCCATAATGCTGTAATGCAGCCAATGCAGCCTGAATAGTTCTACCTGTATATACTACATCGTCAACAAGAATTACTCTTTTGTCTTCAACGAGGAAATCTATTTCTGTTTTACTCGCCTCAAGCGGGCTAGTTCTTCTTCGGAAATCATCTCTGTAAAAAGTAATATCCAATTTACCAAATGGAATATTTACCTTTTTCTTATTCTTTTTAATTTCCTGATAGATCCTGTCAGCTAAAATTACGCCCTGATCCTGAATGCCTATAATGCAGGCATCCTCAAAATCATTATAATTTTCGATGATCTGCTGTCCCAATCGTTCGATGGTCAGTTGAAATCTTTTCTTTTCCAATATGATTCTGGCTTGCTTTCCCATAGTACTATACAAAAGTAATATTCATATGTGGATAAATTAAATATTTATTCCAATTAAATTATTTGAATGTCAATCCTGTTTTACGTTTTAGGCATAAAACAGCAATTATTATTTATCCTGGATCTTTTTCCAGGCGTCTTTTAATGTTACGGTACGATTAAAAATCAATTTTTCTGAGGAAGAATTTTTATCGGGACAGAAATAGCCCATTCGCATAAACTGATAATGATCCCCTCTTTCAGCAGATTGTAAACTTGATTCGGCTTTTGCCTGAATAAGTGTGAGTGAATTGGGGTTCAGGAAATCAAGGAAATCTTTATCCTTGTGACCTCCCGGAGCCTCATCCATAAATAATCGATCATATAATCGGATCTCCATGTCAGCAGCACTGCTAACTTCAACCCAATGTATTGTAGATTTTACTTTTATATCAGATGTATCCTGACCACTTTTACTATTTTGGTGGTAGCTGCAGTAAATTTCTTCTACTTCACCTGTTTCCGCATTTACTTTATAATCATCACAAGTAACTTTATAGGCATCTTTGAGCCTTGTGCTTAGACCCGGACCCAGCCTGAAAAATTTCTTTGGGGGATCGATCAAAAAATCTGATCGCTCAATATATAACTCCCGGCTGAAGGACAATTCTCTCGTTCCTGAATTATCATCTTCCGGATTATTGGTTGAAGTCAGAATCTCATTCTGGCCTTCCGGATAATTGGTGATAATCATCTTTATCGGATCCATAACCACCATAACCCGGTTTGCGATCTTATTCAAATGATCCCGGACGGAATATTCTAAAAGTGAAACATCAATTACATTTTCTCTTTTGGCAATACCGATTCGCTCTGCAAAATTCCTGATAGATTCTGGTGTATATCCTCTTCTTCGTAGCCCCGAAATAGTGGGCATCCTCGGATCGTCCCAACCTGAAACATAATTACCCTTCACCAGTTGAAGCAATTTACGCTTACTCATGATCGTATAACTCAGGTTCAATCTTGCAAATTCAATCTGCCTGGAAGGGAATATACCAATATTCTGAATAAACCAGTCGTACAAAGGTCTGTGGTTCTCAAATTCAAGGGTGCAGATGGAGTGTGTTATCTTTTCAATGCTATCGGACTGACCATGTGCAAAATCATACATCGGATAAATGCACCAGTCATCCCCTGTTCTGTGGTGATGCGCTTTTTTCACTCTATACATCAGTGGATCCCGCATGTGCATATTGGGAGATGCCATATCTATTTTAGCTCTGAGCACTTTGGTGCCATCCTTAAATTCACCAGCTTTCATACGATCAAAAAGATCCAAATTCTCTTCAATGGTCCGGTTTCTGAATGGACTTTCAGTCCCTGGAATGACAGGCGTTCCTTTCAATTGAGCAATTTGTTCTGCACTGGAATCATCCACATAAGCCAACCCCTTTTTAATAAGAATTTGAGCATATCCGAACAGCGTATCAAAATAATCAGACGTATACAAAGCTTCCCCATCCCATTCAAACCCAAGCCATTTGATATCTTCAATTATGGATTCAACATATTCAGTATCTTCAGTTACCGGATTCGTATCATCGAATCTCAAATTGGTCTTGCCCCCATATTTGAGTCCCAAACCAAAATTCAGTACTATGGATTTTGCATGACCGATATGAAGATAACCATTGGGTTCAGGAGGAAATCGGGTCAATATCCGTCCATCGTGCTTATTTTCTTTCAGATCCTTTTCAATAATCTGTTCAATAAAATTAACTGATTTAGTTTCTCCAGACATACTATTATTTTTCAGAGAGTAAATATATATTTAATTATTTAGTTGGAATCATATTTTTAACAATGCAATCCCCTCCTATTAGCACTTTACAATAATTCATTTTCAAGGCAAGAAATCAACAAAACATGCACTTCCTTAAGACTACATTTTATCTACCATTTCAATCCCTAAAAGCCCCATGCCTTCCTTCAGCACTTTCGCTACATTGCCTATCAGTTTTAATCTGAAATTTCGTAAATCTTCATCCTCTTCACTATTGATCTTAACCTCAGCGTAGAATTTATGTAATTTTTTGGCCAGGTCATAGCAATAATTTGCAAGCGAAGAAGGCTGATATTCAATAGCTGCCTGTTCAATCACATCCGGAAATTCAAAAAGACTGGATATCAGATCTTTTTCAAAATTATTGATATTTATCGTTCCGTAATCCTCAATCTGATCCGGCTGTATGTTCATCTTGCGGAAAATAGATTGAATCCGTACGAAAGCATTTTGAACATATGGCCCGGTTTGTCCCTGCATATCCAAACTCTCCTCCGGGTTAAAGACCATTCTCTTTTGCGGATGCACCTTGATGATGAAGAATTTTAGGGCAGCCATCGAGATCCTCCTCAATTCGGCTTCAGTAGCAACCATTTCTCTTTCCATTTCTTCCGCTCTTTGCACAGCAGAATTCCTGGCAACTTCAAATACTTCTTCCATCAGGTCGTCAGCATCTACAACTTTGCCCTCTCTGGATTTCATTCTTCCTGAAGGCAGATCAACCATTCCATAAGACAAATGATACAAGCCTTCAGCATAAGGTCTTTCCAGACGTTTTAGTAATTCAAAAAGCACCTTGAAGTGATAATCCTGTTCGTCTCCGACCACATAAACCATTTTGGTAGCCTGATGGTCTCCGAATCTCAATTCGGCCGTACCAAGGTCCTGTGTGATGTATAAAGCCGTTCCATCGCTTCTCAACAGAATCTTTTTATCCATTTTTGCATCGGTCAGATCCGCCCAGATGCTATTGTCTTGCTCCTGATAAAATTTATCTTTAGCAAGTCCTTCTTCTACGATATTCTTACCCAGTTTGAATGTCTCCGACTCATAATAATTACAATCGAAATGAACACCCATATTTTTATAAGTCAGCTCAAAACCGGCATATACCCAGCCATTCATTTTCTTCCACAGTTCCACTGTTTCCGAATCTCCAGCCTCCCACTTCAGCAACATTTCTCTTGCTTCCGCTCCAATTGCACTATATTGATTGAAATAATCATTTTTGAATTTTGAAAAGAATGCTTCTTTGTCATCCCCTTCCGCTTGTTGAAAGACAGCTAATGCCTTTTCACTTTCCTGCCATTTCAGATATTCTTCTCTGAACTTCTGGTCAAATTCTACATAATACTTTCCAACCAGGTGATCTCCTTTTATGCCAGAGGACTCCGGCGTTTCTCCCTGTCCGAATTTTTGCCAGGCTAGCATACTTTTACATACGGCAATTCCCCTGTCATTTATGACCTGGGTACGCACAACTTCATAACCGGCAGCTTCGAGAATGGAAGATACGGACCATCCAAGTAAAATATTTCTGATATGCCCCAAATGCAAGGGCTTATTCGTATTCGGAGAAGAATATTCAACCAATACTTTCTGATTTTTACTTTCTGCTCTTCCGAATTTCGGATCCTGATGAATGGATTCCAGTCCCTGATTCCAGAAACTTTCTTCCATTTCAAGGTTAAGAAAACCCTTAATTACATTATAGGATTTGACCAGCTTATTTTCACTAACCAGATAATCTCCAATCAGCGCAGCTGTATCCTCAGGCGATCTTTTGAAATATCGGATCAACGGAAACACCAATAAAGTGAAGTCCCCTTCAAATTCCTTACGGGTAGCATTGATCATCAGATCCTTGCCGGAAATCTCATTTCCCGATTTATCTTTTATCAAAAAAGCGACATCATCCAGTATGTTGGACATCAATTTCATCCATCTAAATTTTAATTGGCGCAAAGGTATTGAATTACATTGGCAATTTGATTGGTTTCCTTCCCAAAATAGTCTGCAAGGCTTTGCCAAATCAAATTGAAGCTAAATAAAAATCAATATTGAATACCGACTTAAACATTTCTTATCACTCGAATCTAAGCTGATTCACTTAAAAATGAGGACATTTCCATAAAACAAGCAATAAGATTGTCTTCAAATTGCACATTTTGAATTTGATATTATAAAAATATACATATATAAATATTTAAAATGTATATTTGTCATTATAATAGTAAAATAGTTAATGAAACGAAGGGTACCAATTGGTTTAATTCGAGTAGTTGCATATATGGGACGTATGCAACTGTACACCCGTTTGATTTTATTTATAATTTTTGCTCTGTTGCAACTGAATTTATACGGACAACTAAAAGTAACTGATGCTGAAATAAATCCGTACTCCCCCGTAAATTTAATCAGTAATATTTTTCTTGGAAATGGTGTTGAAATTATTAATATCCAATATGAGGGGGCTGATTACTCTGTAGGTTATTTTGAGAATGCCACGGCTCAGATCGATCTGGAGCGTGGTATCATTATGACGACTGGAAGAGCAGATTTTGCTGATGAGCCAAATAACAAATCAAACACCAGTTCACATAGTTCAGCCAACAATCTATCGGATGTTAATCTGGCTAAGGCGATTGAGCTGGATCCCAATACCCCAGTATTGTTAAAAGATATTTCCAGGTATACAATCAGTTTTATCCCCTATGCGGATTCTTTGAGTTTCAATTATGTTTTTGCTTCCGAAGAATACCCCGAATATGCCTGTTCTAAATACAAAGATGTCTTCGGGTTTTTCGTTTCCGGACCAGATCCGAAAGGTGGACTTTATAATGCCAAAAATATTGCGCTAATTCCAGGCACCGGCGAATCTGTCAGTATTTCCAATGTCAATGGGGGTGATGACACAACGCCATTTTGCTATCCAAAAAACGGGCAATTTTATAATGACAACAGCGATGACCTTTATCTCACCTACAATGCTTATCTGGATGTTTTTACAGCTGGTGTAAAAGTTATCCCGTGTCAGGAGTACACCATTAGCATCGCCATAGCTGACGTGGCAGATGGCCTGTATGATTCAGCTGTTTTTCTTGAGGCTAAAAGTTTTTCTACCAATGGCATTGAAGTTCGGTTGGATACACCGACGCCTGATCACAAAATTGCTGAAGGATGCAAAGAAGCATTTATCAATTTCAGTTTCGATGAGGCCAGACCGAGCGATTTTGAGATCAATTACAAGCTTCTGAATGCGTATGCCGGATACCCAATGGCCAGCAGGAATCAAGATTATTCCGGAATCCCTGAAAAGATCATCCTGCCTGCCGGACAAAAAAGCGTTGAGGTTCCTATACAGGCAATCCAGGATGGAATGATAGAAGAGGATGAATTTATCATCATTGAATATCAAAAAAACACCTGTCAGCTGGATACGATTTTTCTTACCATCATAGACCAGATCATTCCGGATATCCTGTTGCCCGACAGTCTTGAAATATGTACAGGAGACAGTATTCAGATCGAAACAAGTTTGTCTGAAGGATTTCAGTTTCCAGGACCAACAAGCTATCAGAATTCCAATGATCTCGTAATTTCTCCAATCAACACACCCGTTTTTTCTAACATTCACATTTCTGGAATAAATGCCCCTTACCTCAGTGAAGGAGTGATAGAAAAAGTTTGTATTGATACTGCCTGGAACAGTAATCTTGAAGATTTTGACTTTTTCCTATATACACCTGGCGGGCAATTCATTGAATTGAGTACGGACAACGGCAAAAGAACCTTTGGTGGAGCGGTTATCGATTCCTTTGTGAATACGTGTTTTACAGAAACAGCAGCTCAAAAGATCCATTTAGGGAATTCAGAAACAGGCCTGATGAACCCTACCAATCCAAGTTATACAGGCAATTATTTGCCGGAAGGCATCTGGTCTGATCTATGGCCAGATGATGAACAACCGGTAAACGGGATCTGGAGATTAATGATCATCGATGATGCACATTCATTTGTAGGAAGGCTTGAGAGCTGGTCCATTACACTCAATTCTGAGTATGGATTACATTATACCTGGCAAACGGTAGACAATAATATCTCATGCCTGAATTGTGACGATCCTGTTGTTTTTCCTCTACAGAATTCCGGGTATGACCTTATAACAACAGATTCTTACGGCTGTATCTCAGAAGATTCAACATTCGTATCCGTGATACAGATTCCCTCTCTGGATTTGGTCACTTGCGATAGTGTCTCCACAGATATGATCCAATTTTCCTGGACGCCTGTAGAAGATCTTCCAATGTATGAATATGAGGTAAACGGATCTGGCAATTGGATCGAGACTAATCAAACAGTTGTAAATTTCTCAGGATTGAATTTTGATGAGGAAATTTTTATTTCAGTTCGCACAAAAGATGAGAAATGCAAGGGGGATATTAAAACTGCTTCCTGCCGGACTTATCCATGTCCCGCTCCTGATTTTACCATTGAAAATATACAAAACCCTGCTTGTTTTGGGGATGCAAGTGGCTCAATTGTATTATCTGTAAGTGGAAACAACGAAGCATTTATGTTTGAATTGAACGGATTGACAAACAATACTGGCGTTTTTAGCAATCTTTCAGGTGGTGCAGACACACTTTATATTATTGACTCAGAATCTTGTCGAATTCCAGTTGAATTCAACATTTCAGCACCACCGAAGATCAATTTTAATATTGAAATCGAAAACATAACTTGTCATGACACTAATGACGGTAAACTCTCTGCGGAGATATCCGGAGGAACGGGTCAACTGAATTATTACTGGCTGGATGGGAATGGAATTGCGTTGGGAAACGACCTTTTGACTGACTTAAATCCTGGTTTCTATTCATTATTTGCGACAGACGAAAATGGATGCAAAAGGGACACAATGGTGTCAATAAGCTATCCTGAACCGATCAATATTATAATAAACACTACGCCCGTCGCCTGTAAAGGAGAATCTTCGGGCTCGATCAGTATCTCAACTTCTGGCGGTTATGGTGGATTTGAATATTCCTGGACAAACCCTTCAGGTATACAATCCGAAGTTGAGGACCTTTATGGAATTGAAGGGGGAATTTACTTTTTAACGATAAAGGATGCGGGGGGTTGTAATTTGGATACTATGGTTCAGGTCGAAGCACCGGATGCTGCCCTGAGCTATCAGTTTGAGATAAAAGATACACTCTGTCAAAATGCGGCTGATGGTTTTATTCATCTAAGTCTTTCCGGAGGGACTGGAAATAAAACAATAGAATGGAACACAGGAGATAACGATCTTGAATTAAATGACTTGACGGCGGGCCTGTACGGTTTTATAATAAATGACGAAAACGGTTGCGAATTAATCGACAGATTTGAATTGATAGAATTGAAACCGATTTCTATTGAAACAAAAAACACAGACCCGAGTTGCTTCGATTCAAATGATGGGATCATAGAGGTGACAGAAATAAGTTATGGCGAAAAAAATGCGAATTCATCCGATTTTAGTTTTAGCTGGCTCACAAATCCGGTCCAATACAATAAAAAGGCACAACATTTGACCGGGCCGAGGACTTATAAGCTCATTATTGAAGACAAATATGCTTGTCAGTATGAAAAATCAGTGTTTCTCGAATCGCCTGATTCCATCAAAACTGTCTGGTCACAAAAGACAGATCCAAGTTGTTTTGGCTATGATAACGGATCAATTGCCGTTCATGCCACAGGTGGAATCGCGCCATACACTTACCGATGGTCTACAGATCCGGAAACGGATTCAGATTCAATTATTAATGGACTGGATGCCGGTTTTTATGTCCTTAGCATAACGGATAATAATGAATGCCGGGCCGCTTTTACCTATGTTGTTCAAAATCCTGAACCGATCAGTACAACAGCCAGCATTAAGAAAGTAAATTGTTATGAAGGACAAGATGGGGAAATCGAATTATCTGTATCAGGTGGTGCCCCACCCTATAATTTTACTTGGTCAGACGGACAATTTAACAACCCTGCCAACAATCTGGCATCCGGCCCTGTAAGTGTGAAGATTACTGACAGAAAAATGTGTGTTTTGGAAGCAGAATTTGAAGTAAAACAACCGATATCAAGACTTGAAGCTTATGGTGAAAGTACTGATCCGATCTGTTTTGGAGAGCAAAGCGGAGAGGTAATAATATTTGCTGAAGGAGGCACAAAACCGTATGCATATCAAATTGGAGATCGTTATTTTCAAGGCACGAATTCATTTATTGGTGTTTTAGCAGGAAATTATATGGCCAGCGTAACGGATGCAAATGATTGTGAAATGGAAATTGGCCCCATCATGGTTGGCGAAGGGAATAAGATACAGGTTTCAATTGGGCAAGATACGATCCTGAATTTTGGAGAACGCATAGAATTGGAGCCCTTTATAAGCTCGGAAAACAGTTTCTATTTTGATTATTTTTGGGAAAGCACAGATCCGGCTGGTTTATCCTGTTCAAATTGTGACCGTACCATCAGTTCATCCGAAGTCCCCAGTTACGTAAGCTTGAAAGTTACAGATGAAAATGAATGTGTTGGTCAGGATATTAAATATATAGGCATCCAATTGGATAAATTCATGAATGTTCCTTCTGCATTTACGCCAAATGGAGATGGCATAAATGATCTTCTTCAGGTATTTGGATCTCCAGGCAGCTTGGTAAAACAATTCAATATTTTTGACAGGTCCGGTCATATTATTTATACAAATAGTGATTTTCAAATAAACGACTCTGATTTGGGTTGGGATGGAAGATATAATGGTCAAAACATGGTCTCCGACGTTTACACATGGTATGCTGAAGTTGAACACATCGATCACACAATCATAATTTATAAAGGTCAAACCAGCCTGCTCAGATGATGTATATAAATAAAATATTATCCATTATTCTTGTGATCGCGGGCTTATTACTTCCCGGATCAATGCAGTGCCAATTTGCAAGTTTTACGCCATTCAACAATACGCCAGTTCATCTAAACCCCGCTTTTAATGGGATCTTCAATTCAAAATACCGATTGTCAATTCAATATAAGAATCAAGGCAGATCTTTTCTGAAAGAAAATGCATATCAGGATTATTTTGCGGATGCAGAAATGAGATTAAATGCTTTTGGGCATGATCAGTGGTCCGTTGGTTTGAGCTTAGCAAACAGTGTTGCCGGGGCATCTAAATTTCAGAATAGTCAGGTGATGATCAACACAGCTTATCTCAAAAAATTAGCAGGAAACAATTATTTGAGAACGGCCCATTATCTGTCAGCGGGGCTTCAGATTGGGGCTGGTCAAAGAAGAATATCTCAAGGAAATTATTTATTTGGTGATCAGATTAATCCGATAACCGGAAAACCAGAATGGGAATCAATCGAGCAAATAGCGCACACCCGACAATATTGGGATTTCAATGCAGGCCTGGCCTGGTATTTTGTTGATGCAAAAAGATATAGTTTAACCGCTGGGATAGCTGTCTGGCATCTGAATTCTCCGCTAGTCTCAATATTGCCAGATGGTATTGAGGAATTAAAACCTGGTTGGTCACTGACTTTAAACGGAAACTTTTTGATTGGTGATCATTTCTCATTGGAACCAGCAGTCATTTGGAAATACGAATCCATTTTTCACAATATTTATGTGGGGACGCAATTTAATACAGGCAATTTTGACGGATCAGATATGACCTTGTCTCTTGGGGCCTGGTTAAGATCAGGATTGTACAATAAATCATTTTTACCCGGTTCATTCATCATAACAGCATCTGTTAAGAAAAGTCAGGTCCAAATAGGACTGGGCATTAATTTTTCAATCAATGAAATTCAAATGGCAGATGAAGGATTCGGTGCCCTTGAATTTTCAGCTATATTCCTTATTGGTGAATTAAAAACCAAACATAATTTACTTTGTCCTGACTTATAAAAAAAAATCCCTGAACGCGAACGCCCAGGGATCTAATTTTAACTTTAACTATAATTTACTTACCACCTTTATTTCCCCACATCCCTTTTCCTTTCTTACCTTTTTTACCTTTCATCATTTCTATGATACAGTCTTTTAGATATTCCTTTAAGTCTTTCATATCTTTAATTTCTACATCAGCCCCATCACCTTCCATTTCAATTAAAATTGGGAAAACAATTACAGGGTGGTCTTCAGCACCAGGGTTATTTAATTTCCATTCGCGCATTGCTTCCTTTAAATCCATAGGAGTTTCCATTGTTTCTGGATCTGTCTCTCCTGGGAAAAGGATATCAAGCGGAAAAAGTGGTTTAAAACAAAGTTGCCATCTCGGAAAATCAGGTCTGTTGTCAAAGCACTCTTGTTTCAATGCTTCAAAGTCTTCTTGACCGCCAATAGTTCTTATGTCACCCCCTTTTAATTCCACTTCAATCGGGAAATCAAATATCGGATGTTCTGCACCCGGGTTTTCAATTTTCCAGGCTTCCATTGCTTCACGAAATTCCTCAGGACTATTGAATTCGCGATTTTCCGTATCTGAAAATATGACTGTTAGAGGGAAAATAAATTTAAAACAAGGTCTTTTTCCTTTGAATCTTTGCATTTCAGGTCCCCACTCCTCGTTCATATCCACTTCTGCCAAATCTGCCGTGTACTCTTCAGCGCTTAAAGATTCTACATCTATTAATAATCCCTGAAGGATCGGATCTTCTTCTCTCAGTTCATCCAGATTACAGGAAACTAAAAACAATAAAGCAAAAACCGGGAGAATAAATTTTAAATTGAAATATTTATTAAACATAAGTATCATTTTTTTTTGTTAAAAATACAACTTTCAAATGTATAAGACAAGTAAACTAATTTTGTACTCAGAAAAAAACAAATTTTTTATTTCAAAGTTCATTCAAAACCCGATCTGCACACAAATTCTAATAAACAATGGACAACTGATTCAATAATCATATTTATCTGGCAGTTTGTTTAATATAAATTTACTTTCTTTGGATCATATTATTAAATAACTCTTTCGTGGAAGATCATTTATTGTGGGAAAAAATGCTTAAAGGTGATAAAAAGTCACTGGAAGCAATTTACATAGATCATGTGGATGCCTTATATGATTATGGGCGAAAATTCAGCATGGATCATTCACTTGTGGAAGATTGCATACAAAATTTGTTCATTTATATATGGGAAAAAAGAGATACGCTGAGCCAGACCACATATATCCGTTCCTATCTAATGTTGTCATTACGAAGACGAATCATTCGTGAAATAAAAAATGATAAAACTAAAGATTTAAGTAATTCAGTAGTTCATTTTTTTGAAGAACCCGGCCTTGGAATGGAAGACGAAATAATCCGTGATGAAATAGAAGAAAAGAGGCATTTCCAATTAAAGGGTGCCATTGAAAAGCTAAGTCCAAAACAAAGAGAGATCATTTATTTGAAATTTAATCAGAATATGAGCAATCAGGACATTGCTGATCTTTTAGGAATAAACAATCAATCTGTCCGGAATTCGGTAAGCCGAGCAATCAATTCAATAAAAAAATATATTTTTCTTCTGCTTTTTTGAGTACAAGTTGAGCTTTTCATGCTTTTACTAATGAAGATAAATTGTCCAAGAAAAAATAATGAATGATAAATATTTACATTTCGATCTAAATAACTTCCTTGACGACCCTGATTTTATTGAATCAGTCAAAAGTGGTGAAACTGAAAAAGAAGTTTGGAAAAATTGGCTCGGTGACCATCCGGATCAGCAAGATGCTTTCGATCAGGCAGTAAAGTTGATTCGCCAAATTCAATTCAGCAAGCACACGCTAAGCGCTGATCAAAAGGATGTTCTGTGGAACAAAATTGACAATTCGATCTCAGGCAAAGCAAAAGTCAGAAAGTTATCTCCTCAATGGAAGAGTATTGCAATAACAGGTATTGCTGCTTCTATTTTATTTATTATCTATTTTGGTGTCGGAATACTATTCCCTTATACTTCTGTAAGTACAGTCCGTACGGAGCATGTAAATTATGTATTCCCTGACAAGTCAAACATCCATTTAAATGCCGTTTCCAGTTTTAGTTATAATAAATCTGACTGGAAGAAAAAAAGAACCGTATTACTGGAGGGCGAAGCATTCTTTGATGTTGTAAAAGGCAATGAATTCAGAGTTGAATCAAAAAATGGGCATGTAAGTGTCTTAGGCACTAGTTTTAATGTTGTTAGCAGAGATTCCCGGTTTGAAGTATTGTGTAAAACCGGAAAAGTACTCGTAATTTCAACAGATAATGATTCTACTTATTTGACCGCTGGCATGGGAATCATGATAGATCAGCAAAAAGAACACAGCGAATCCATTATTTTGGATGCTGACAAAATAAATAGCTGGACCAATGGCGTTTTTGAATATGATGGGGCAAGAGCAAATATGATATTTGAAGAATTAGAGCGCCAATTCGATATTAATTTTGTGATGGAAGCAGATGTACAATTAAAAGATATAATTTATACTGGTTCATTCAAAAACAATGACCTTGAGAAGGCATTGCACGATATTCTTTGGCCTATGCATTTAGCCCATAAAATTGAAGGTAAGATGGTGTACATTAGCACCCATAAATAATAGAATGAACCTTAACAAATACTGCTATCTCATTTGTCTGATCAGCTTCGGCACAAGTATTACTTTGTCCGGGCAGCCAAATCAATTTTCAAAACTTTCCGATTCAAAACAAAATAATTACTTCCTTAAAAAGCTGGAGAACCTTAGTCATCGGTATGATGTAGAGTTTGCTTATGAACATGATCTTTTGTCAGAAAAAATTGAAAAGGAATGTCCGGAAGATTTCAACCTGGATGACTGTCTCGGGTATATTTTCAGTGCATCCGGAGTTGAGTATGAATTAAGAGAAAAAAAGGTATTGCTTAGAAATAGAAGTTATGCCGAAGATCAAGTTGAAATAAGTGGATATATTTCAGATAAGGATTCAGGAGAACCCCTGCCTTACGTGCTTATCGATGATGGTTTAAATCATGCTTTCTTTTCTGATTCAATGGGCTATTTTAAACGCAGTTACCCAAAAGCGATCGTCCCGGACTCTTTGCAGTTCAGTTATCTTGGTTATACCAGTACAAAAAATTCGATCAGCAGTATAGCTGACCATTTGAAAATCCGGATGCTCCCCCGGATCAATCTCATACCTGTAATTAAGATCACTGATGTATTTTCAAAAAATGGAAGCAGGCGAATTTCAGAACTTGATCCGATGAAAACAAATGGATTTCCATCCGGTTTGACAGGCAATGATATATTGAGGAACATCCAGCTCCAACCAGGTATCGCTGCCCATAATGATCTGTCAGCAGAAATAAAAATTCGCGGTAGTGAGGCCTATGAAACCATGATAGACCTGGATGGAATCGTTTTGTATAATCCCACTCATTTTTATAATTTTTTTAGTGCCGTTAACAGCGAATATGTAGAACATGTGGAATTGTACCAAAATAATATGCCCATAGAATATTCCGGAAGAACTGGGGGATTGGTCAAGATGGAATCCAAGCAACTCAACAAGCCGCGATTTAGGTTTAATACAAGCGCAGACCTTTTGAATGCAGCTGCCTTGATCGAGCTTCCAATTGAAAAAAATACAGGCTTGTTGTTATCTGCCAGAACTTCGTATACGGATATTTTGAGAAACAATATTCTGAGGACCATCAGTGGGAATGCCATTTCAGATATTGATCCTTTGAAAAACAATAATTTAGTTGAACAACTCAGCCCGGATTTTCAATATTATGATATTAACGCGAAATTTCAGACCCTGTTGGGAACAAATCAGATTCTGGATATAAATTTTTATTCAAGCCGGGATAAATTAAATAATGCGTTAAAAAAAGAATTGGGTCCTTTTGAGAAAATTGAAAATTATATTTTTGATTATAATGAAGATAGCAATTGGCGAAACATGGGTTTTTCATCCAATTATAATTTTAATTTTTCCCCAAATCATAAATCCGCTATTACACTAAGTTACAGCCGTTCTGATTTTGATGAAGATTTCTCTTTTTACAATTACATCGAAGCGAAGAACTTTGACAGAGAATTGAATTATAATAATCTGATGAAAAACGAAATACGCGATTTCCATTTAAATTGGAAGAATACATGGCTGATCGGAAATCAATTCAGTTTAAGATATGGTATTGAAGCTGGTGAATACCAGTCAGACACCCGGATTTCTTCGGATGAAAAGACCATTAAAAACCTGGCGTCGAAAGAACAATCTCTTGCCGTATTTCAAGAATTAAAAGGATATTTTGGAGATTGGCAGCTTAGTTTTGGATCCAGATTCAATTATTTAGTTCAGAACCAAAAATTTCTGGCAGATCCGAGACTTTCTCTAAGTTATAAGTTATCCGAAAACAGAGGGGATCTGTATGGATCTTTTGGCTTGAACCATCAGTTTTTATATCAATTTACATATGAAAATCATCTGGGGCAAAGTTATGCTTTCTGGACCATTGCGGATGAAAACATCCCGGTGATGAATTCATATAACACCACCCTTGGTTATAGTTATAAGAACGAAAGGTTCAAATTCATGATTGAAGCATATCATAAAAACAGGAATAATATTACTGAAATTGCATTGCTAAAACCTGGCTTGCAGAATGAAATGGATCCGGGCAATCCGGATGAATTTAAAATATTCACCGGGCAAGGCAACATCCTGGGTATCGATCTGATAATCGCCAAAAAAATTAATAAAATTACAAGCCAATTAAACTACACGCTTAGTTCCAATCTTGTTCAATTCGATGAGATTTTTAAGGGCAACCCATTCCCGTCCCAGGATGACAGAAGGCACCAGCTTAAGTGGCTGAATAGTCTGAATCTGAATCATTTTGCTTTCTCAATGAACACAATTTACACCAGTGGACGGCCCTATTTTGATGTAAGCAACCTGAATAAAGATAAAAACAGGAAAGATCTAAAACTCAATGATCAGATCAAATTCATCCCTCCATATTTCCGAATTGATCTCGGCATTGAATATGACCGTCAGGTCTTAGGGAAAAAATTTAAAATCGGCTTATCAGTGGTAAACCTGACGAATCGCCTGAACCTATATAACATTCAGTATATAAGACCAGTCCAAATAAAAGGTCAAAATTCAGGACTTTCCCCTGTTGGAACGCAATCCAGTTTACTGGGAAGAACTTTAAACTTGAGTTTAGCTTTAAAATTCTGATCAGGTCCTCAAATAAGAAGCGCCATTTATATCCAGAATAGCTCCGGTTGTGAATGCGGATTGGTCAGAAGCCAGATATAAGACGGCATCTGCTATTTCTTCAGGTTTAGCCATTCTGCTCAATGGTGACTGATTCTCTACAGCCTGCCACTCTTCCTTGCTAATGAAATCAGTAGCCATATCTGTTTCTACAAAGCCTGGGGCAACTGCGTTCACATAAATATTATGTGGCCCGAGTTGTTTCGCCAAAGACTGACTGAGGGAATTCAATCCTGCTTTACTTGCACCATAAGCTGGTTGGTCCGGTTCTCCTCTAAAAGCACCGCGGGAAGAAACGTTAACGATCCTGCCTGATTTTTGTTTGATCATTTGTTGAGCAGCAAGGTAGCAAGTGTTTGCGATGGCTGTTAAATTAGTATCCATGATACTCTTCCAGGAATGTTGCCAGGCTTCAAATGAAATCTGATCAATCGGATGAGAAATAGCAATCCCTGCATTATTCACAAGAATATCCAATCTACCATATTTAAGGATTATGGTTTCAAACAGTTCAGACAATTGAATTGGGTCGGAGATATCAGCTTTGGCGAGAAGGTGCTTGCCTGACTTCATTTTCCCAAGGGTGTCATTTGCTTCAACCATGTTGTTTCTGTAATTCACAATGACATTTGCCCCCTTTTCAGCAAATTTAATGGCAATTGCCTTTCCTATTCCTCTGGAAGCACCGGTAACCAAAACTATCTTATTTGAAAAATCCATATGAATGATTTATAGTTATTTTTTATATTCTTTTAAAAATCGCTTCCAAATGAATCACCTGACTGATGCTTCAAGTTCCAACCAGCTTATACACTCAAACTTATCCGATGCACCCCTGGCAGATATTTTTTAGCGATCAGTGATTTTATAATCTCATAATATTTATGTTCAGCAATAAAATCAAGCTCATCCAGATCGATGACCAAAACAGGGAAGGTGACAATATTTTTGAAATAATCAAAATAAGAGTCCTGGATACTGTAAAGGTATTCTCTGGTTATGTGTTTTTCATATTCCCTACCCCGTTTTTTAATTTGGTGTAGCAATACATCCACCCCCCTATGCAAATATACCAGCAAGTCAGGGTTCGGAAAATTTTTCTGTAGTGTCTGAAACAATTGCTGAAAAAGTCTGAATTCCTCATTTTTGAGGTTCTTACGGGCAAAGATCAGCGTCTTGACAAATGTATAATCTGAAATTGTAAATGGGCTGAACATATCCTGTTGAGAGATCAGGTTCCGTTCCATTTGCTTATATCTTTCGGTCATAAAGAATAACTCAACCGTAAAAGCAAATCTATCAGGGTCTTCATAAAAATAAGGTAAAAATGGATTTTCACTAAATTCCTCCAGGATCATACGACACTGGTATTCTTTTTCCATCATCCTGGTAAAGGAAGTTTTACCCGTCCCAATATTTCCTTCTATACAAATATAACTATATGGAAATTCCAATCTACTCATTTTTTATTTCCCTTTCTCAAATGGTTCCTGGTTATCAACCAGTTGGTTCACCTTTGTTTTATCTTCACAAATTGCCATCAAGTCAGAAACAGCTTTTCCTAAAAGAGGATGGACGATATCCGGCGCTATTTCATTTAATGGTACAATCACAAAATTACGTAAATGCATAAAAGGATGAGGTATAATCAAGCTATTTTCAAAAATAATTTTTTGACCATATAGTAAAATGTCAAGATCTATGGCACGTGGGCCCCAATGCACTTTTTTGTTTTTGTTCAAAATTGTTTCAATCTTACTGATTTCTGACAAAATTTGCCAGGGATTTTTATCCGTATCAACGGCAATCACCTGATTCAGAAAAACAGCTTGTTCCTCCATGCCCCAGGGATCCGTTTCATATAATGAAGAACATTTTTGAATATGCCCAACCTGCGCTTCAATAAGCTGAAGTGCCAAAGACAGATTCTTCCGTTTATCGCCGACATTGGACCCAAGTCCAATCATCACTTTTTCAGAATTATTCAGTTTGCTTTTGAGCATAAAATGCTTTAATTGCTTTTATATATCGTTTGTATTCCTTTTTAACTTCCGGAGTCAGGATGATCAATCCGATCATATTTGGAAATACCATGGCAAAAATCATAGCATCTGAAAAATTCACAACCGCGCCCAAACTTGCGGACGAACCGATCACAACAAATACCAGAAACAGGATTTTATAAGATAAATCTGCTGTTTTTGTTTTACCAAAAATAAATTTCCATGACTGCAGTCCGTAATAGGACCATGAGATCATTGATGAATATGCGAAAAGCACAACCGCAATGGTAAGTACATATTTAAAATGAGGAATGGCAGAATCAAAAGCCATCGATGTTACCGTTACTCCTTCAGACGTACTTCCGGGTGCCTGCACATAAAATCCAGTAATAATAATCACCAAAGCGGTCATTGTACATATGATAACGGTATCTACAAAAGGACCGATCATGGCAACCAGCCCTTCACTAACCGGATATCTTGTTTTAACCGCAGAATGTGCAATAGCCGCAGAACCGACACCTGCTTCATTCGAAAAGACAGCTCGTCTGATCCCCTGAACAAGTACGCCTACAAATCCACCGGTAATTGCAGTTGGACTAAAAGCTTCAGTAAATATCAAAGAAATAGCTGTTCCTATCTTATCGTAATTGATCAAAATTATAAGGAGGGCAGCACCTACATAAATAATGGCCATGATCGGAACAATCTTGGAAGTTACACTTCCGATCCGCTTGATACCTCCGATGATCACCAATGCTACAAAAAAGGCCATGATTAAACCGAGTGCGAATCCGGCATAACCTGCATCCCAGCCGATGAGTCCAATCAATTGCTCTGAAGCCTGATTGGCCTGAAACATATTTCCACCTCCAAATGAACCACCAACGGTCATAATGGCAAAAAATATAGCCAACCCTTTACCCAGCTTTGCCCAGCCTTTGCCGGCCAAACCTTTGGTCAGGTAATACATAGGACCACCGTGCACCGTACCGTCCTTCTCAATATCCCTGTATTTTACCCCAAGGGTACATTCCACAAATTTGGTCGTCATACCGAACAAACCTGCAAGGATCATCCATAAGGTTGCGCCCGGGCCTCCCAGCCCAATTGCAATGGCCACTCCTGCAATATTACCCAATCCAACCGTAGCGGATAATGCAGCAGTCAATGCCTGAAAATGGCTGACCTCACCTATGTGTTTTTCTATTTTTTCTGTTTTAAGGATATCCCCTTCTTCCGTTCCAATCAGGTAATCATCTGTATGAACTTCTCTCGCTTTGGAATCCATCTTATCAAAAGCTCCTCTTGTTACTTTGATAGAAAGCAAAAAGTCCTTGACATTGACAAATTTGAAATAAAAGGTAAAATATACAGCACCAAACACCAATACCAACATCACAATGGGTATTTCGACCTCACTTGTTACAGGTATTGCAAAAAAGATAACTGCCTCAATCAGGTCTGTTGCAGGCTGGAACCAATCATTGATTTTTTCATCTAGTCCTTTCTGTGCAAAAGATATCACGGGTGTGAATAATGCCAAGATTATTCCATACCATTTTAGCGTTGACTTATTTAAAAACATAGGTATATTTTTTATTTAAAAAGTGCCGGTGTGCAAACCAGCTTTAACTGGTTTTTTCCATTTTCTAAGAACAAAGATATGGTGAAAACCAATATCAAAATCCAAAAAACAAGCAATGAAGGTAATAATATATTTTAATTTTTTAAATATTATTTTATTTAATACGAAGGGCTGCACATTTTCATATATTTGTCACTGGCTAATAAATATTGTTATATGCAGCGAGTTTTGTTTGGGGCTATTGATATTGGAACAAATGCCGGAAGATTACTGATCGGATATGTTTTAACTAATGGGGGTTATTCCCGGGTCAGACAGACCCAATTGGTCCGTGTACCGCTTCGGTTAGGAGACGATGTTTTCAGTACGGGGAGTATTTCAAAAAGAAAGGAACAGCAATTTGTCAATGCGATGAAAAGTTTCAAATTTCTAATGAAATCATATGGGGTCAAAACCTATAAAGCCTATGCTACCTCAGCAATGCGTGAAGCGATTAATAAGGATGAAATAATTGCAAATCTGTATAAAAAAACCAACATCCATTTACATACCATTGAAGGTGAGCGGGAGGCTAACTTGATCTTTTCCACTTTTTATACTCAAAAATTGCCAGACCACCAATACATGTACATTGATGTGGGTGGTGGTAGTACTGAACTAACATTGATATTTAACGGAGAAAAAAAAGATTCTAAATCATTTAGTCTGGGTACGGTCCGTACTCTAAAAGGAAAAACCAATCCAGCAGTTTGGGATGATATTGAAAATTGGCTTAGAGAATCAAAAATAATTGAGAAAAATTTTGCAGCTATCGGAACCGGAGGTAACATTAATCGCGTCGCCAAGATCCATCAGAAAAAATACCTGGAACCTGTAACGACTGATGAAATTGAGACTACACTTGATGAAATCAGCAAACTGACTTATGATCAGCGGATCGTGGACCTCAGACTTAAACCGGACCGGGCTGACGTAATTATTCCCGCGCTCGAAATTTATTTGAGAATCATGAAAGTGGCAAATATAAATGAGATCATTGTTCCCAAAATGGGCCTCGCTGATGGCATGATCCTGGAACAATATTTTGATAACATCGACAAGAACAATTTCTTCTGACCCAAACAATAAAATTTCAGATGAGAGCTTACCTGGACTTATTACAACATATTATTGAACAGGGTACGGAGAAGAATGATCGTACCGGAACCGGCACCATTAGTGTATTTGGTTACCAAATGAGATTTGACCTGAATGAAGGTTTTCCAGTCCTGACGACCAAAAAATTACATTTGCGTTCAATTATTTACGAATTGCTCTGGTTTCTTAAAGGGGATACGAATGTTAAATATTTGCAAGACAATGGCGTTAGGATTTGGAATGAATGGGCAGATGACAATGGAGATCTTGGTCCAATTTATGGCAAACAATGGCGAAAATGGCAATCTCCGGATGGCCAGATCATTGATCAGATCCAAAATGCGATTGAATTATTAAAAAATAATCCGGATTCCAGAAGGATCCTGATCAATGCCTGGAATGTCGGGGAATTAAAAGAAATGTCTTTAACACCCTGTCATGCAATGTTTCAGTTTTATGTTGCAGATGGCAAATTGAGTTGCCAATTATATCAACGATCTGCGGACACATTTCTTGGGGTACCATTTAATATTGCATCCTATGCTTTATTAACCATGATGATGGCACAAGTAACCGGTTTGCAGTTGGGAGAATTCATCCATACATTTGGAGATGTGCATCTTTATAAAAACCATCTGGAGCAAACCAGACTTCAATTGGGCAGAGAACCCAAAAAACTACCGATAATGAAGATCAATCCATCGGTTAAGCGAATAGACGATTTTAAATTTGAAGATTTTGAATTAGTAGGATATGAACCGTACCCTGCTATTAAAGCACCCATCTCCGTTTAATAAAGGCCATACAAACATCTGACGGTAAATAAGCTAAAATATTCCCATGAAAAATATTGAGATAAAAGCCATTTGTACAAACCCAAACAGGATTGAGGAACTTTTATTAGAACACAAGGCAAAATTCATTGGTCAGGACCATCAGATCGACACCTATTTCAATGTACCAAATGGCAGATTAAAATTAAGGGAAGGCAATATAGAAAATGCCCTGATCGGTTACCAGCGAGCGGATCAGAGTGCGGCAAAACAATCTAATTTTAGTTTATACCATTCAGAAGATCCGGTCAAATTAAAACAGATTCTGACTGACAGTCTGGGCATTAAAATTGTGGTGGATAAACAGAGAAAGATCTTCTTTATTGAACATATAAAATTTCACATTGACGTAGTAGAACAACTGGGGGATTTTGTGGAGATCGAAGTCACGGATCCTGAAGACAAATTCGATCCAACTGAAATGGATGTTACCTGTCGGTATTACATAAATTTACTTGGAATAAAATCGTCAGATCTATTGTCAAAAAGTTACTCAGATATGCTGATAGAGCATCAGAATGTTTAGTGTAGAATTTTAAAAATCAATTCCCTCAACAAGCCAATATCACTTACGCTTTTATTGCCAATCCCTTTTGCCCTTAAATCGTATTCTACCAGCAAGCTGAAAATTTGAATTATTTTCTGTTTTGGAAAATTTTTGGCTGCTATTCTGTATTCCTTTACAAAAAAAACATTTGGAATACCCGCAAGATTCTTCAAATTCGCATCATTCATGCTGGAATTTTCCTGAACGATAATAATTTTGGAAAAATAACCAGTCAATGTGTTGATCACCAACACCAGGGGGCCGCTTTTAGGATTAGATGCAAAATAATTTATGATCATATTTGCTTTCAGAATATCCTTCGACCCGATTGCCTTATTTAATTCAAAAATATTAAAATCCTTGCTGAGTCCGACATGTTGCTTGATCTCATCGGAAGTGACTATATGATCTTCCCCCACCACCAGGGACAGTTTCTCAAGTTCGTTATCGATCTTTGAAAGATTCGCCCCAAGATATTCCGCCATGATTACTGAAGCTTCCGGTCCTATCTGCAGTTTGTGTTTCACCGCCCGTTGACTGATCCATGCGGGCAACTGATTATCGAACAAATTTTTTGATTCAAAAACAACCGAATGAGATGTAGCTGCCTTGTACAATGCTTTTCTTTTATCCAGACTTTTATATTTGTGACAGATCACCAATACGGTCTGAGGCGAAGGTTTGGTCAGATAATTAGCCAAGTCTGCCAAATCTGCCATTGCCTGAGCTTCCCTGATTATAACCACACGATACGGTGCCATCATTGGAAATTGTCTGGCATTATCTACCACTTGCTTGGCATTTGTATCCTTACCATATAATATTACCTGATTGAACTCACGTTCACCCTCGCCCAGGACATTTTTTTCTATGAATCCGGAAATATCATCAATAAAAAATGCTTCAGGTCCATGAAGAAAATATACATTAGAAAATTGCTTTTTTTTCAAAGAAGCAAAAAGGGTCGCGTGCGTAATTGAATTTATCTTACTCAAGTTAAATTAATTTGGAAGTTGTAAAATTATGGTTTAATGTTCTATTTAACTGAATTTGTTGTCATTATTATCGGGATCATAAGTCTTTTATTACGATTCAAATTTGATAGTCCCTTAGATTTTAAGATATTTGGACTTATACCTTTAACGCAGAACAACTTTGGATCATGAGTAAAAATCAATGTTTTAATTGCAAACACGAACTGAATGTTAAAGACAAGTTCTGTCCCGAATGCGGGCAAAAGAATAAAAAGTCATTCATTAGTGCTAAGGATATGTTATTTGAATTGATGTCCAGCATGTTCAATATTGATAGCAAAGTTATTAATACTGTGCGCAATATTTTTGTTCCGGGAAAACTTACTACTTTATATTTTGAAGGAAAAAGATCCAGTCATTCAAATCCAGTCAGGATCTATTTATTCATGTCCTTTTTCCTGTTTGCAATGCTCAGTTCTGTATTCAACCAAAACTTTCAAGACTCTGATTTTTTTGAACAAATTGATGTTAACAAAAAGCTGGAGCAAAAAACTAGTTTGTTAAAACTGGATTCACTTTCAAATGTTATCTCCTCTAAATCATCTGTAGAGTCATACAAAAAAGGATCTAAAGGTTTACTATATTTATATATGAACACCCATCAAAAAAGGATGCTTATTGACTCGATAAATGGAGGGCTTAATGCAATCACTTATAACCCTGCTGACTCTTTTCCTGTGATAGATTTTACTGCATTAAATGATCAGCTATTTGAATACGCAGGCGATGACAGTTTATTCAATGAAAATAGTTTATTATATGAAAATGAACTGCAAAAATCTATTGAACCGGATAGTATAGAAATCGGATTCTTATCTTTAAAAATAATCCCTCTGGGATCTTCCAGTAAGATGGGAATGAAAGATTTGATCACTGAGACACCTGAGTTCGTTTTTGACACATATGGTATTAAAGGGTTTTGGAACAAACTTTATCTTGGTCAAATGATGAAAATTTTCAAGGACCCCGGAAATGCTGCCCTTTTCGTCCTGTCTGGTTTTTCATGGGTTGCTCTGTTCTTTATTCCATTAACTGCCTTATTCCTAAAATTACTTTATCTAAGAAGAAAAAGGTTCTATGTAGAGCACCTAATTTTTACAGTTCATACTACTAGTTTTTTGTTCCTTTTACTTTTTATTACTTTATCTATTAGCTATTGGACTAATTTCAATGAAATTGGTTTCATTCTATTGTATTTCCCCATTTATTTATGGCTGGCAATGAAAAAATATTATCAGCAAAACTATATAAAAACACTACTAAAATATTTAGTCTCAAATGCATTCAGCACCATACTGATTGTTACACTTGTCATTAGCAGTTTTTTAATACGTATGTTAATTTTTTAAGTATAACTTATTGACAATTCGGACGTAAGTCCTCATTCTCTTACTCCTGATAATTTCAAAATACTTATTATGGTACATACATAAGCCTGAAATTAATTAAAAGGCTTAATTCCCAATTTTATATTCTGAGACAACAAATGTTATCTGTAAAGTATCTAAGGTTCAATGGGGCTTCTATATTTATGGCAATATTGTTTTGATAATTGGTTTACATTTGATTAACTTTGGTGGCTATGTAATTACGCTCCTAATTACGTAATGTTGCATTTTTCACATGAACTCAAGTGAACATTTTAATTATAAAAAAAATATAAAATGAAAAGATCTTTACTTTTAATTTTTATTGCTTTTCAATCCCTCCTGTCCTATGCCCAGGTGGCGGATGTTTGTGGATCTACGGCTACTGAAGCTATTACAGTTTTCCCAAGTGATGAAACGGTGAATATGACCACCGCCTCATTCTTTGACGAAGGAGACTATACTACTTCTCTTACTGGTCCTATTATTACCGGATTTTACGCTTTTACAGTGGATCAGCCCGGTAATTATGATATTACTTTCCTTGCTTCTGGTGCAGCACCCGCTACCGGTGACCTAAGTGTCGCTTTCGGTACAACCGCCTGTCCGGCAGCTGAAGATCAGGCTAATGATATCACCGATGGTTTTCAAATCAGTTGTGAGGCGCTTTTGCCTGCTACAACTTATTATATATCCATGGCACTCGACGAAGTTAATGACGGAGAATTTACTTTCACCATTCAAGCTTCCGAAGATGTCTGTGAAGGTGCAGATCCTGTTTTTGATGGAGATATGGGCGATAATGCCTGTTCTGCTTCTGGTCTCGTCTGGTATCAATATACCGTGGTTACTGGTGAAAATGTAACGATAGATGTTGCTCAGGGTACCGGAACATTGGTTAACCCCGCTATAAATCTAGTATATCTTAATGATTGTGCATCAACTGATGACATATATGATAGTCCAATGACATGTCTGGCTCCTGGTGATATTTTATATATCCAGGTCGGAGAC
>Ga0102812_10000054_pt1 | contig 80277 bp, 72 predicted proteins | sample ColrivemetaGS713_FD_79334 | JGI IMG/M metagenome (GOLD analysis project Ga0102812, IMG submission 79334) | Estuarine microbial communities from the Columbia River estuary - Flood tide ETM metaG S.713 | ecosystem: Environmental > Aquatic > Marine > Intertidal zone > Estuary | place: USA...
ACGCTTCTTACCAGCTTCCATGAACTCTTTATTCCATTTGTAGAATTGAGTGTCTGAAATCGAATATTTTCTACATATCTCAGATATTGAAAGCTCCGCTCTCATGGCTTCCATTACGATCTGGATCTTCTGTTCTGAGCTAAAGACTCTTCTTGTCTTTCTGCGAACATCTTTGATGAAGTTCTCGTTTTTTTTTAGGTGTTTCCATAATTAATTAAATTTAAACATTAATAGATGAAAACTCCAACTAGCAATATACCTACTATCGGTCCACTTTATGCTGACGATTTACAATTTTCTAACGATTTAGATCAAGGATTGCAGCGATTCAATAAGCAACGATGCTTTGGCTTTGATCAAGACAATTTTAAAACTACAATTGAGGCCCATTTCTGTATGAAGTACTTCAATGCGTTCTTTTTTCAGAAAAGTCATTACACTTGGCATTTGCGCATAACTACACGTAAATTCATAAATAATTGATTCCTCCCTTTCAACTATTTCTGCAGCCATTAATGCTTCCTTAGCAGCACTGCGATATGCAGAAATTAGCCCCCCTACTCCTAGGTTTGTACCTCCATAATAGCGAACTACAGCGATCAAAATATTGGTGAGATCAAATGCTTGAATTTGACCCAATATTGGTGGTCCAGCTGAATTGGAAGGCTCTCCATCGTCTGAAGCACGAAATAATTGATGGTCGGCACCTATCCGAAATGCTGAGCAAACATGAACAGCCTGATGATGTTCTTTGCGTTTCTGTGCAATAAAAGCCTTCACCTGTTCTTCAGTTTCAATGGGAAGAGCAAAAGCCAAAAATTTAGAACCTTTTTCTTTGTAGAGTCCCTCACTAGGTTGCGCTATGGTTTTGAAAGTTGCCACAGCACGAAATTACAGCCATTATCCGTAATTTAGAACCATGATTTCTAAATTTACTTTGTTCCTATTACTACTATGTTCTTGTTGGGCTTGTGGTGAAGATCCAATCAACCCTCCAACAACTACAGGGTCACAACAATATGGAACTCCGCTAAGCAATGTTCCGGATCCGGATAAAGCAACCATTTATGAAGTTAACTTACGTGCACAGAGTTCAGAAGGAAACTTACAAGGAGTTATCTCTAAATTACAACATATTAAAAGTCTTGGCACGAATGTGATATGGCTTATGCCTATATACGAACAAGGAATTTTGAACAGTGTGGGTTCACCCTACTGCATTAAAGATTACCAAAAAATTGATCCTGAGTACGGTACACTTGCCGATTTACGAGCTTTGACTGATCAAGCGCACAGCCTTGGAATGGCGGTAATTTTAGATTGGGTTGCCAACCATACTGCTTGGGACCATTCTTGGATCAATACTCATCCTGAATGGTATACTCAAAATTCAAGCGGGCAAATTATTATTCCACCAGGCACAAATTGGAATGATGTAGCAGATTTAAATTTTGAGCAGAGTTCCATGCGAAAAGAACAAATAGATGCGATGAAGTATTGGGCCCTAGAGGCAAATATAGATGGTTTTAGGTGTGACTATGCCGATGGGGTGCCTTTTGATTTCTGGAATGAAGCAATTTCTTCACTTAGGGCCATACCAAAAAGAGATTTTTTAATGCTTGCAGAGGGAACTCGTTCAGATCATTACCAGGCTGGATTTGATTTGACTTATAGTTGGAATTATTACACTGCACTCAAAAACGTATGGGCAAGCGCATCTTCACAGACCCTTACCACAGCTCACCAAGCAGAAATTACTGCGATACCAAATGGCAAAGGAAAGGTGCGTTTTACAACCAATCATGATCAATCTGCATGGGAAGCATCACCTATGACCCTATTCAATGGTAAAAATGGTGCAATAGCCGCAAGTGTAGCTAATTTATTCTCAGGAGGAACTCCATTATTGTATACAGGTCAGGAGGTAGGTAAAACTGGTACAACTCCATTTTTCTCGAATTCAACAATTAACTGGAGTGCCAATGCAGATATGCTTGAAGCCTATCAAAAAATATATAGTATATACAATAACTACCCTGCTGCTCGATCTAATAATTTCTCTATCTATCAATTATCAAACGACCTCATCTGTTGGAAAAAGGTCAACGGATCCTCAACTCTTCTCATTTTAATAAATGTAAGGAATAGTAGTATTTCTATAACACTTCCCCCTGTACTAACTGGTGAATTGAAAAACCTAATTACCAATCAAATTGAATCCGTATCTAGTAGTTTTACATTAGCTCCATATAATTACCGCATTTATCAAATGAATTAAATAAGTATAGTATGAAACTTATTATTACCATCCTACTTCTTTTTCCAATAGTTTACCAGGCTCAAGTAACCAAAAAACCAGTAGTTTACGACGTTGTTCACTTAAAAAACGGTAAAGTTCTTTTTGGAGAGATCATTGAGTTTGCCCAAAAAGATGGCGATCTTACTTTTCGAGATCAATATAACCGCATGTATTCACTTTCAAGAGAAATGTATGATTATTTTGAAGAGGATAAAGTATTTCAAAAACGTGTGAAAAATGTGGATTCATTAGTGCGCCCAAGAAAAATCGACGAATTTGACTTTCATGTTGGGCTCTCAGGTTCATTTGCCGGTACTAACCCCAACTTCAAGCCAGGTAGTTATTATCTTTCTGGGAGCAATGGGATGTATTTCTACATTCCCATTTGTTTGAATTTGGGAGTAGGTAAATATTTTCACAGGCAGCATTATTTTGGGGCAAGTATGGACCTTAAAGCATTTAATGATCCGAGTACCTTTAGTCAATATAACCTGCAATATCGTTTTCAATATGATGCGATGAATAACAATGTAGCGCGCTATATTCCAATTAGTTTATTTTTCCAAAGCTTAAGCACACCTGAATATTACGAAATTCCAGACCCTACTCTACCCCCTGAACCGAATTACTATCAAATTGAAATAGATACTAAAATCTCTAGTCTGAACCTAGGTGTAGGTCACGGATTTTCTTTTATTGGAAAAGACCTACACTATTTTAATGTGGAATTTTTGTTTTATAAAGGGCTTTTTGCCAAACATAGTATGATAACCAACACCCTTACTCAACCAAACCTTCAGTACCAAACGGCAGGTGTACAACTAAAATTAAATTACCATTTTTAATATCAAATAATAGAAGCTTTGGAATTGCTTTGGATCATATTTGCTTTCTTATTATTAATTCTAGGATTAGTAGGGTGTTTTTTACCCTTATTGCCCGGTCCACCGGTATCATTTCTTGGACTTTTAGTACTTCATTACCTTGGAGGTCATCCGTTTTCAAGCTACTTACTCTGGATCTATGCTATTCTTAGTTTAAGCTCACTTATTCTCGATTACTACCTACCCATTTGGACTACTCAAAAATATGGCGGTTCAAAAGCCGGTCAGTGGGGCGCTACATTTGGGGTCCTTTTAGGGTTATTTGTAGGGCCATGGGGCGTCATCCTCGGGCCTTTTGTTGGGGCTTATATTGGTGAGCTCCTCGCTGGCCGTAAAAGTCAAGAGGCTTGGCATTCAGCGAAAGGTGCTTTCGTTGGGTTTTTATTGGGTACTGGCCTCAAAATGATGCTTGTAGGTGGAATGATATGGAGTGCTATTCATCATATTTGAGTATAACAGGGGTTGATGGTTAAATTAAAGAAGATGTTTAAAATTCTAATCGTATTTTTATTTGTATCGTCGTTAGGATACTCCCAAAAGATCCATGACCTTGCACGAACTGGGACTGCTTCTCAAATGGAAAAATACCTCCGTAAACATCCAGAGCACTTGAATCTGAAATCTGAACAAGGTGCAACACCTCTGCTGTTAGCAACTTATCGGGGCAACCACAAGGTTGCTGAACTCTTGTTAGAATTAGGAGCAGATCCTAACCAATGCTTCACTGAAGGTTCGCCAATCTATGGCGTTATCTTCAAAGCGGATTTGGAGATGCTTGATTTATTAATTAGAAAAGGAGTTGATGTAAATCAGGCATGCCAGTTTGAAGAACTAGGCTATCCCATACATTTAGCTATTAACTTACACAGAATCAATCAAATCAAGCAACTTCTGAATGCTGGCGCACGTCTAGATGTAAAAGATGCTTCAGGTAGATCCATTGACGACTTACTACGAATCCATCAAAATCCGGAATTGAATGCACTCTTTACTCAACATAACTAAAACAAGCAAATGAAAAAGTACATCCTCCTATTTAGCTTATTTCTTCTATTTATTTTACCGAGATCATTTGCTCAAACTTATACAACTGGAGTGGTGAATTTAAGCTCAACGGCAGGACTCAGCATGACAGCAAAAATTGATGTGGGGACACAAATAACGCTTACCCTCACTGGACCTGCGGGCCGTTGGTTTGCATTAGGATTCAATGCGAATTCAATGACCAATGGAACGGACGTTGTAGCCGTTCACAGCGCTACAACCCTAAATGCTTTTGATTGCAAGCTAAGTGGTTTTTCAGCACCAGTTGCTGACCTTCAACAAGATTGGACTATTACCTCAGATGCAGTAAATGCCGGAACGCGAACCATTATTGCAACCCGTCCCTTAAATACAGGCGATGTGAACGATTACCTATTTCCTGCTGTACCTAATCCTATAAGCCTCATTTGGGCACGTTCAAGTGCGGCTACTTTCTCATATAGTTACCACGGAGCTTCCAACCGCGGAGTGGTACCAGTAAGCTTTACATTTGTACCACCTCCAAGCCCTCCAGCTGCTCCTACCGGAGCAGCAAATCAGACTTTGTGTTCAGGAGCTACTATCAATCAATTAAGTGCAAACGGCGCTGCCATACAATGGTATATAACTCCTTCAGGGGGCACTCCTCTTGCATCCAATGCTGTATTGGTCAATGGCACTACCTATTACGCTACCCAAACTGTAAATGGTCTAGAATCTACTAATCGATTGGCTGTAACGGTAACCTTAAATACAATTCCGCTTGCCCCTACAACAATTGGAGGAAGCCTTGATTTTTGTTTCAGTGGGGGTGCGCAACTATTTAGTACACCAAGTATAACTGGTGCCAGCTCGTATGTTTGGACTACACCGTTGGGTGCGACAGGCTCCAGCACAGGGACAAATATTAGTTTGATATTTTCACAAAGTTTTAGTTCAGGGACACTTTCTGTACAAGCACAAAATAATTGTGGTCAAAGTCCCTCTTTCAATGTAGTAATCAATCAGTACCTTAACTCCAATACAACATTGGATATTACTACTTGTAATCCATATTCATTTAATGGGCAAATCTATGCTCAAAGCGGAACCTATTCTTATGCTGGCCAAACCATTCACGGTTGTGACTCCGTTGTAGTTTTGAATCTTTCTATATCTCCAAGTATCACAACCACAATCGATGAAGACGCTTGTGGATCATATCCTTGGAATGGTCAGTCTCTTATGTTGAGTGGCGTATATATTGACTCTCTACAAACAGTTGATGGCTGTGATTCCGTGGTCGTACTTAACCTCAATGTTTATCCAATAGAAGCCATTTTAATAGACAGTACCGTACTTGATGCGTTTTCCTGGAATGGGACCGATTATACAACATCGGGTACTTATACACAATTCTTTACTTCGGTAAATGGCTGCGATAGTACGGTAACGATCAACCTGACTATCGAAGATAGTGAGCTTATGGAAGCTAGATCGAGCTATTCAATCTACCCAAATCCCCTGTCAAAAGACAGAGTACTTACTATTGAAGGAATCCAAGACGAAACAAAATATTCCTTACTAAGAATGGATGGCAAAAGAGTTCAAGATGGCCATACTCAAGGTGAAATCAAAATTAATTCTCTTCTTCCGAGTGGTATATATTACCTACAAATAGATCAAACGAAAATCAAATTAATCCTCGATTAAGAGGTCGGTTCTTTTGACTTCGGTGCTTCGTGAACAACGAGTTGTGGGTAAGGAAATTCTATTCCTGCTTTGTCAAATGCTATTTTTAATCGGCGACGAAGTTCTCCAGTAACTTCCCACTGACTCAAAGCTAGTGTCTCACCTTGGATTTTCACCATAATTGCGGAATCAGCAAAATCTTGTATCCGAAGAAATGTAGGTGTCTCGGTAATCAATTTGCTAAATTTTTTATCGCGCTTCAGCTCTTCACCCACCTCGTTAATGACGCTGATTAAAAGATCAATATCTGTGTCATAGGCCACACCAATATCAAAATTTACATTGGCAAAATCTTTGGCAGCATTTGATACAATTGTAATCTCTCCATGCGGAATATAATGAACCGTTCCATCAGAATCTCGGAGTGTAGTTAAGCGCAACGAGATTTTTTCGACCGTTCCCTTGACGCCATTGATATAAACAAAATCACCTATGCGGTATTGATTTTCAAGGATGAGGAAGAAGCCTGTAATCAGGTCCCTGATTAAATATTGTCCACCAAATCCAAAGGCCAACCCAATGATACCTGCACTGGCAATAACGGGACCAATTGGAATACCAAATTCTTGTAAGATCATCATAAAAATGGTTACCCATACAATGATTCTTGTTGCCCACGTAAATATTTCAATGAGCGTGTTTTCCCGCTTTATTTCAGCTTCTTTTGTCGTGTATTTATCGCCAATTACAGCCATTCGGACAATCCTATCGACAAACCGATGAATCAATTTATTCAGTAACCACCCAACAAAAATATAGGTGAAGATGAGTAAACCGTGAGTAGACATCCACGTCCATAAATGGGAGATCCAAATTTCTAGCTTTTTTTCCATGCTTAAAATTAAACATTGCTAAGCAAAATGACTAGTTATTTTTTGTAGAAACGGTTCATAAAAAACACATGAGGAAAGGAAAGTGCAGACAAGAAGACAAATACTATACCCCAATTTTTTGCCTCGATAAAATGAAAATAACCAGCAAATAATACTATACTTCCTAGCGTAAATGGAAGCGCATGTAACCAAAGGGATTTGGAATCATAGGGTAGTTCCGTTACAAGATGTTTCCAACCATTCACACTGTGTTGAAATATAAAAAAAGTAGCAAATGATTCTAACAAAGGCACTTGACTAAGTAGCACGAGAATTAATATTGCTTCTGCCACACGCCATGATTTCAAAATAGTTAAAGGTATTATTCCCATGATACACCAAAAGGGCCATTTACTTATGAATGTTAGCGCTTCATGACTCCATTGGAGAGAAAACCCAACATGCATTTGTGTCAATAAGATCCCAACTTCATTTTTGTGCGTAGCCAATAAAAACATTAAATAATAACTACCCCATAAAAACGGATGCCAGATTGCTCTATTACAACGCCAAATTTGCAAATCTGCCTGCCCAAAATGCCATACAGAATAAATAAGAAAAAAGAAAAGGGCGAGTATTGGAGAAACGAACCAAAATGCCAAAACTGACATACCCAGAATCAGGTACCAAACAACATATTTCAATAATTGCTGCCTTGTAAGGTCGGGTAGTATATGAAGGTGATCCAATGCACCGTGGGGTAAGCCTACTATAAAAAAGCCTATCAGTAATATTGGCCAAACCCAACTTATCTGACCTATACTCTGGACACATAAACAAAGAAGTACTACCAAAAGGGCTGGTGAAATTTGTTTGGCTTTAGACCTTAACGTCCATAATAAATCACGAAGTGCAGCACTTACAAACCATCCGATTGGCAAACTACTCATCAATTTGAATTCTTCCAATGGTCGTGTTTTTTCATCTAAAAAATCCAAAACACGAACAGCATGATTTTTAGCAAATAAGCGTTCAAAGATAGCTTTACCCCGATGTGGAGTCCGAGATAAAATTTGAAGGAGTAAGCGGTCATAATAGTCAAACCGCCCTATTCTATTTCTTCGTGCTAATTTTTCCCTTTTTAAACTCAATGAATCCGCCATTTGTTGGGCATCTGTTAAGCTGCGGACAAATGAATAACCTGTACTAGGTTTGAGTTGCCCACCAGCCGCTCCTGTTCTGTACCAATTTGATGGCAAGTTTTCATCTAAAGGTGCTGAACTAGCCATTGGAATACAACCTTGCTCTTTTTCTTTAATTTCGTAAGGAGTTTGTAGCTCTATAAGGTATTTAACTATATACTGCTCCGCTTGTGATTCAGTCATTATTTCGCTCCCAAAACGCGTTGGTTCTATCAATGCAGTTTGCTGATCAAATGGCAATATGTATAGAAATTGTGTGTGGCCATTTTGGGGAAATGCAAAATCCATCATCGTAAATACATGAGGGTCAAAGACCGGCTTTTCCGTATGTACAATCCATCCATAGAAACTTTGGGAAAGCACGGCTTTTTGAGTTGTGCTTTTTTCAAACCTAGGAGGTCTAGAGTCAAAAACATATCGCGCTAAATTCTTTCTAGGTCGCTCTAATTGCTGAGGTATCCAAGTTGCTTCATATTGAGCAAGTATTTCTTTTGCGCGGCTGTAAAGCGTTTCAGATCTGATATAATAATAGCGCTTGTCTTCTAGCTGTTGAATTTGTTCATTTGTACATTTCACGTGTGACCAACTGTGGGTAACTAGTCCATCTAGGCCCGTCTCTTGCATTACTTTTGGTTCAAGCCAAAAGCAAAAAGTGCGATCATTTTGTTCTTTAAGAGATGGTTCATATACAACAATTTGACCTTTATGAAGTAAGCCCGCACGGTGCAACTCCAACAACAATAAAGAGTTGGCGCACCCCATGCCAATGAAGGCATATTCATAAGTTGCTGTATCAGAAGTCAAATGGTTAGTTTAGGTTGTAAATATAACCCTTTGATTGTCAAAATGTTTTACTAAATAAAGATTGTTATTTATTTAGCGCATGCTACCCCTTCTTCACTATCTTCTGGATCTCAGCTTCTGTCTGTTGAAGCTTAGTTTGGCAATATTCGACTAATTGGTTAGCGCGGGCAACTGTGTTGGCGAGCTCGTCAATTTTTACTTCTTTATTTTCCAATTTTTTGACTATCCCTTGAAGTTCGGCGAGTGCATCTTCATAAGTTAACTTAAGTTCCATGCTATTTTTGAATTTTAGTGATTGTACTAAATACCATAAATTGATCTGTAAGAGTTTGTAATTCTTGACCTATGAGTTCGCCTTTAAATTGAGAGAGATCTGTATTAGAAATACTACTTATAGTATATCCAACCTTCAATAACTTTAATGGGTTAAGAACAGCTATTTTTTCTTGTAGGTTGAGTATCTCTAACTTGTGAATTTCTATGTGGTTGGCTGAACGCAAGACCAACTTTTCTAATATTGAAGGCAGTTCAATAGTTTGAATCATCTGAATGAAATGACTCGCTGACACAACACCTTTTTCCAATGACAATTCCAATAATGCTTTCTGTTCGGCAAGGATTTCATTGGTTCCAACTTCAATGCGGTGCATCTTGGCTTGTACATCTGTGCGATAATCTGTAATGATATTTTGAAAGTAGTGTGTGAGGAATTTGTTGGTACTAGTGAAATGTTCGGTGATATGGGCTAAGGAGCTCAGTGCTTGATTTAAGATGCGATCAAGGCCAGATTGAAGTTCAGCTCTGAAAGTACCAACCCTAATATATAAAAATTTAGCCACAGCAGTTGGGGTTATTTGTTTGGTATGTGCAACTAAATCAGCTACTACCTCATCGGTCTCGTGTCCAATTCCTGTCAGTAGCGGTAAATGAAGTTGAGCGATAGTTTTGCAAATTTCATAGTCATTAAATACGTTCAAATCCATTTTACTACCGCCTCCTCTGATAAGTACAATAGCATCAGCAGCATAGGTATCAGCTTCTATAAGGGCTGCACAAATTTCTGTCACTGCTTTGTCACCTTGAACACTTGTGGCAATTTCTTGAACCACAAAATTGGTAAAGATTCTATTTTGCTGGAGTTCGGTCAAAAAGTCTCGATAGCCTGAAGTATCAGGAGAACCTACCAAAACAATCTTTTTCATGATGAGCGGTAAGTGCATTTGTTTTTGCACGTTCAACAATCCCTCTAGCTGCAATCTCTCGATGGTTTGCTTTTTTTTGAGCTCAATTTCTCCATAGGTAAAGGCTGGGTCAAGATCTAGGATGGTTAAAGACAAGCCATAAATTTCATGAAACGCTACAGCAACCTTGAACAAAAGCCGATTGCCAGGCTGCATAAGTTGTTTGAACTCTTCGCCTAAATTTTGCTGAAGTGCCAATACTTGTGTGCGCCAAATAGTAGCTTTCATTTGTGCAGTACTGTGGCCTTCCAATGAATCAGCTAGCTCCAAATAATAATGCCCGCCTTTAATATTGAGTTTTACTAGCTCGCCCGTTACCCAGTAACTTTGTTCACCGTAAGTGCGTGCCAATACGTGCTTGATACTTGCAACAAGTTGTGTTAGTGTATAGGTTTTTTTTTGCATTGACATATTCAATTATAAACTTAAGTCATTATTCCGTAATTTAGTTTACTAACTACAAACATATGAGACTCCTACTATTTATTTTTTTACTGCTTTCGAGTATTAGCTATGCTCAAATTCCTAGCTATGTTCCTGTGTATGGCTTGCAATGTTATTACCCTTTCAACGGGAATGGTAACGATGCTGGCACCTTTAATAACCATCTCACCAACAATGGGGCTGTGCTCACAACAGATAGGTTTGGAAATTCAAATGCAGCCTATAGCTTCAATGGCAGCAATCAGTATTTGATAAAAAATACACCAAGTTTTACCTTTAACCCAAATTCAACATTTACCGTTTCTCTTTGGTTCAATAGACAAAACACAGCCTCCACTGGAATTCCAATCATGCATGCTACAACAGCAGCGGGTAACTTCATTTGGATTTTTCAAACAGGTTCTGTTACGATGAATTTTGGCACTAATAAACAGCAATCAGCTTGGATATGGGCTCCTAGTCCTACTACTACCAATGTTTGGACACATATCGTGCTTGTCTATAATGCAGGTGCTATGACGCTCTACAAAGACAATGCTATTGCAGCAACAGCAACTTTTACGCATACCAACGTAAATAGTGCAACTCTTCCATTATATATCGGCAGAGGGGTAAGTGGAAATTATTTTTACGGTAAAGTCGATGATATTGGCATTTGGAATCGTTGCCTGTCGCCTTGTGAAATCAACGATTTATATACAAGTTCCAATTCCCTTACTACGGTCAGTGCTGGTCCTGACTTATATGCTTGTAATGGAGGTTCAGTAACCTTAAACGGAACTGGAGCCAATACCTACCTATGGTCTCCTAACATTACAAATGGGTCTTCCTTTGCACCAACAATTAATCAAACTTACACCCTAACTGGTTTTGATACTAATAACTGTTCTGCTTGGGATCAGACCAATGTACTCATTGAACAATTTAGCATCAATGCGGGTCCTGAGCTTACTATTTGTCAAGGAGACAGCGCAGTACTCACTGCAACAGGTTCCCCAAATATTATATGGAACAATAATGACGTAAGTAATGGAATTCCATTTTTTCCGCTAACAAGTGGCTACGTGACTGCTTTTGCAACAAGTCCAAATGGTTGCTTAGCCTCAGATTCTATATTACTTACGATCAATCCGGCACCAAATATTGATGCAGGGCCTGATCTGGTCGCATGCCCAGGAGACAGCATCACTCTTTCAGCAACAGGCGCCGGTAACCTCTTGTGGAATTCCTCCATTACAAATGATACATCCTTTGTGCCCACCTCAAGTGGTACCTTTGTTGTGAGTGGCATGGATACACTAGGTTGTTCAAATACAGACACCCTTGAACTTATCCTCGGTAACTTGCCAGATCTCAATGCAGGACCAGATCAAAGCATCTGTTTTGGTCAGGAAGTAACCCTTAGTGGAACTGGAGGTATCTTTTTATTTTGGGATAATAATATTATAGATGGCATTCCATTTATTCCACAATCAAGTGCAAGCTATGTGCTCAATGGGGCTAGCAATGAAGGCTGCGTAGGCACCGATACTGTTTTTGTAAGTGTCAATGAAGCCAGTAGCAATACGATAAATATTGCTGCAATTGACAACTACACACTCAATGGACAAACCTATACATCAAGTGGCACCTACACACAAGTTTTAACAAATAGTGTTGGTTGCGATAGCGTACTCACCATTAATCTTACGCTAGATTTTACTGGTTTGAACGAAAACCAACAAGCATTCAATCTTTATCCAAATCCAGCGAAGGATGTAATTGTAATAGCTATCATACCTGAATTAATTGGTCAAGAGCTGATCATGTGCAATATAGAAGGTAAGACCATATTAAAAGCATATTTGAGCACAGCTAGTCAAACTATTCCAGTACAGCATGTTCCAGCTGGAATTTACTTTATTCAAGTAAATGGCAGTACACAAAAAATACGTGTTGAGTAGGCTTTATCTCTTTGATGTCAATGGGTTGCGCAAATTCGTGTAACCCACTAAGTGTAAGCGCACCACTCCGACCGGTAGTTTAGCCTTGACTAAAACTGGTATTCTGTTTTCATCAGCAGTTACCCAAAATTGCACATCTTCCTCATCCTTAAAGTAGCGCCCAGTTTGAACAAGCGGTACAAACTTATAACACAAGAATTTACCCTTCTTCGTGTCAATAACTTGATGAGTTAGGTACTTGATTTGGAGGGTAAACACTTCATTATCCATAAAAACAGGAAACTTAAAAATTTGACCTTTTTTGGCATTTTTGAAATCTAAAGTTCTCGCGTAGTAAAAAGCAGAAATCATATCTTGGACACCCATCGGTATTGGATAGATTTTACCCTTATTGGTTTCAACCGTTTGATTCTGGTGATGAAAAGTATAATCCTGACTGATTTTATACCCGCCTTCATCTACCCTACGCTTGAAAAACCATGGCATTATACTGCGTTGATCGAGGAATGATTCGTAGGTATCCTCCACATGAAAAATATGGTCAAAAGTATTGATAGAATAGCCCTTAGCTACTGCATGATACAATGGACGACCATGCCCTTTGCGGTCGGTCCACTTCAGATATAGGGTCGCCTCTCCTGCATCTATGATCCCATACGATAAATGATAACGGAGTTTCTCTCCTAGTCCAAAAGCGTTATTGTCGGTAATGGGGAAAATTTCTTTACCACTACTCGAAAGCAAGAAACTTAATATCAGGATATAAAGTGTGAAAATGCGGACCTTCATAGCGTTAGTTTGAGAGGTCCAAGCAAAGCACATGCCAAAAATTAGTCGATTACCAGGATATAATTATTTTTCTTGCCCTTGCCTAATAATACATAGCGACCGTTGATCAAGTCGGATGAAGAAATAATGAAATCCTCGCCCACTTTTTCTTTATTGACTGAAATCGCATTTGCCTTGAGCTCGCGACGTGCCTCGCCGTTGGAACTTAAGAACCCAGTTTTAGACGCAAGTGCATCGATAATTCCCAAACCTGAGCCAAAATCTGCAGCAGCAATTGTTGCTTGAGGCACCCCTTCAAATACAGCAAAGAAATCTTTTTCCGAAAGCGAGCGTAGATCTTCTGCGGTAGATTTTCCAAATAGAATATTACTTGCGGCAATTGCCGTTTGCAAGGCTGCAGAACCGTGCACGCGTGTGGTGATGTCCTCTGCAATTGCCTTTTGCAAAATTCGTAGATGAGGAGCCTCTGAATGGGAGGCCTCTAAGGCTTCGATTTCTTCTTTGCTATGCAGTGTAAATATTCGGATGTAATTACCAGCATCGGCATCAGATGCATTTAGCCAAAACTGATAAAATGCATATGGGCTTGTTTTTTCTGGATCAAGCCAAACTGATCCACTCTCCGTTTTGCCAAATTTGGTGCCATCAGCCTTTTTAATCAAAGGAGTAGTTACCGCATAGGCCTCACCACCAGATTTTCGGCGAATGAGTTCAGTTCCAGTGACGATGTTTCCCCATTGATCTGAACCACCTAATTGAAGAATACAGTTATGGTGTTGATTCAGGTGATAAAAATCATAACCCTGCACTAATTGATAAGAAAACTCTGTAAATGACATGCCAGTCTCTAAACGCTTTTTTACGGAGTCTTTAGCCATCATATAATTGACAGAAATATGTTTGCCCACGTCGCGGATAAAATCTAGAAATGACATGTTCTCAAACCAATCATAATTATTGACCATTTCGGCAGAAGTAGCTCCACAATCAAAGTCCAAGAATGCTTCGAGTTGTTTACGCACGCATGCCACATTATGATTGAGGGTGTCTGCGTCTAATAAATTGCGCTCTTGACTTTTTCCTGATGGGTCTCCGACCATCCCGGTTGCACCACCTACAAGCGCATATGGTTTATGGCCGGCACGCTGAAAATGAACAAGCGTCATGATTTGAACCAGGTGTCCAACATGAAGTGAATCTGCTGTAGGGTCAAAACCGATATAACCAGCGGATACTTTTTTAAGAAGTGCTTCTTCGGTTCCGGGCATGATGTCGTGAATCATACCGCGCCATTGGAGTTCTGCGATAAAGTTGCTGGGCATTTTATTGGGTTAATTCTTTGAATACTTCTTCTAGTGTTTTTTGCTCAATGTTGAGTGTAAGGATCAGCCAATTGTTCGATTGAGCATACTGAGCAACCTCTTTTCTGAGGTCAGTGATACTGACCGATTCAAGCAACCAACCTTTGTTGAGCGCTTCTACCTTACTCACATGAGGAATTTGCTTGAGCTGGGTTGAACTTACGGCGTTGTCAAATTCTACGTAAACCGTTTGATGCGTTAATTCTTGCTGTAGTGTTTTGGCGGTATCGTCGGCAACAATTTGACCTTTTGATATGATGATTACGCGATCGCAGATGGCCTCCACTTCTTGCATGATATGGGTAGAAAGGATGACCGTTTTTTCTTTTCCTATGTTGCGGATGAGGTCGCGAATTTCTACAAGCTGATTTGGATCTAGACCAGTTGTGGGCTCATCCAAAATAAGCACCTCCGGGTCGTGAATAATGGCTTGCGCCAAGCCAACGCGCTGACGGTAACCTTTGGAAAGTGCGCCAATTTTTTTATGCTGTTCTACATCTAATCCAACCGCATGAATCATTTCTGCTACGCGGGATTTTAGATTCTTTATTTTATATACGCGCCCTACGAATTCAAGGTATTCGCGCACATACATATCGGTATATAGCGGGTTGTTTTCTGGCAAATAGCCAATAATTTGACGCGTGTCAAGTTTGTCAATATCGACTTTTTTTCCGCAGATAAATACCTCTCCTTGGCTTGCCGGCATAAAACCAGTCATGATTTTCATGGTAGTAGATTTGCCTGCGCCATTAGGGCCCAAAAAAGCAACGATCTCCCCTTTTTTGACTGAAAAACTAACGTCGCGAACGGCAGCTTGTTCTCCGTAATACTTATATAGATTTTTGACTTCTATGGACATAGGATGCGAAGTTACTCAATTTTTCAAAGAAACGTTTAATGTACTACCCTACGGGAGTAAAACGCAAAAAAGAAAGCAAAAATAGTAATACCCATTTGGGTCTCTAGTCCATCTTCGATAAAGAGCGTTAATAAGAAAATTAGACCCGTCAAGATACCATGAATTTGTTGATATTGAATTTGTCTTTTGATGAACAAGATAAGTAGAGTAATGAATAAAAGTAAACCAATAAGACCTAGATTAAGCCATGTTGTGAGGTAGTAATTATGAGGACGCAAGCGACGGTCTGGTCGAAGTTGAGACTCTCGCTCTTCATAACGGCTTTGCATTTGATCACTTAGGTCTCCAAGACCAACACCAAGAAGCCAGTTGTCTGCAATTAGTGAGGTGGCATTGCGCCAATATTCCAATCTTTCTAATAACGAATGATCGTTTGGATTGTCGCTGTGATGCAATTGATAACGCAAACCAAAAAGCCGCGCACTGAGTCCGCCTTTCGCCTCTCGTATATCTGCAAAACCTAATTCAATCCATCGAATCTCTTCATTATTCAAAGTCTCTAGACCTGAACCTGCAGCACAACCATTTTTACTGAGCACGAACCGCTCGATGGTAGAGGCTAATAACTGTCCTCTTAAATCTATTCCATCAAAAGGTAATGTGGAACGTTTTTGCCAAACTTCAGCCAATTGCGCAGGATTGCGTGGACAGGTTTCTCTTGTCTCAATAGGTTGAGCTAAATAATATATCAAACCGAAAACTAAGAAAATACTCATGGATCCAATTCCCAATACCCAGCCCCACTTTCTTCGCTGCAATAAAAATGAAACAGCATGACCGATCAGAACAATAAGAACAGTCAATACACCGGATAATGCCTGGCTTTCAAGCGTATAGAAGATAAACCAAAGTGCCAATAAAAAATACCACTTCTGTTGACGAATTCGAATTAAAGTAAATGATAAGCCGATACCGATTAAGATACCAAAGCGGATATGTGAGCCGAACATTGACATTTCTCTGATATCCACCAAATGGAGCTGCTCAGCAAAAAAGTGATAAGAAATACTATTGACTAGAGAAGTCAGTAATAAAGTAGCCAAAAAGAAACTCCAAAGCCCTTTAATTTTTTGGGGGGATGGTAATGCTCGCACAGAAATGATGAGCGGAATGAGTAACAAACTAGTTAGCCGACGTAACTGATCCAATCCTTCAACCCAGTTTTGGGACCATAACAGACTAACCCAAAAGAGGAAATAGAATAGTAAAAGAAGGTGAATCAAACGGTTTTCTTTAATCCGTCGATAATAGGTTTGGAAATCTGCTTCTAATAGGAGATTTAGACTGCCCAACAATAAGCCCATGGACATTAAAAACTTGCTGCACACCATTCCCACCGCAAAAAATAAGAGGGCGAGGTAATGTAATCTTGAATGGGCTTTTATCCCGAACCAGCGTTGTAACATGTATTTACTAACGCTTAATTTTTCAATATAGTATTATACTGAGCTGGGGCTGCTAAAATTTCTAAGCCCTTTTGAACGACTGGATCTGCTTTTAACTGTTGTTTGGCACGCCCCTCTTGATAGTAATAACGTGAAACAATTTCATCCTCAAGCAATTCGCTAATCTCCTGTTGAAATTTGTCGAGATCTCGCTCTTTTGAAGGTGTCACCTTCTCTAACATTTGGTTGTACTGAGCAGAAATATCTTCAAAATAACCCTCCTTTTCTGCCGTCTCTTTCATCTTGCGCAAAGCTTCTTCTGATGCAGTTGTATAGTCAAAATCAGGCTGAGCCATGACGTAAGCCTTAAACTTACCGTATTCTTCGGGGCTCAATTGATAAGTCCCTGGCTCTGCAATCGAAGCGTGATCGGCTGCATATTGAGTAGCGTAATTAAAAATATGATTCTTCACCAAAAGCATAGCTGCAAGTCTACTCAGGTCCTCAAAAGAGACTTCGACGTCTGGCTCTATTCCACGGCCATCAATTACTGGTCGGCCATTTTTGGTTTGAAAAGTCTTTAACAACGAGTCTGCCACTTCTTTTGCTTTTTCACCGCTAGCTTTGTCATAATATTCTAAACGTTGAACACAACGACCAGATGGAGTGTAGTATTTGGCAATTGTGATTTTTATCTTAGAGCCGTATTTGAGGTCGTAAGTACGCTGAACCAAGCCTTTCCCAAAACTTGTTTCGCCAATCACAACTGCACGATCTAAATCTTGAAGACTACCTGCTAAAATTTCGGATGCGGATGCAGAACTACCATCAATCAAAACTACCAAGGGCATATTTGGAGCAAATGGTTCTTCGAGCGTTTTATAGGTGCGGTTCTCTTCAGCTACTCTTCCTTTGGTAGTAACTACCACCTGATTTTTGGGGATAAAAAAATTGACGATTTTCACTGCCTCAATGAGTAATCCACCCCCGTTCCCACGCAAATCTAGAACCAATTGTTGCATGCCGTCCGCTTGAAGTTTTAAGATTGCTGATTTGACATCTGAAGCTGCGGTTTGTGTAAATGAATTCAGTTTAACATATCCGACTTTTTCTTGAAGCATTCCAAAGTAAGGGACATCAGGTAATTTGATTTCATCACGTGTGATTTTGACCGTTTTATTGCCTTCATTGATCCTTTCAAAAACGAGCTCAAAGGAGGTGCCTTTTGGGCCTTTTAGTGCGTCTGATACCTCTTCAGTTGTTTTTTTCTCCATGCTTTTGCCATCAATACTAATGATTTTATCACCAGCCTTTAGGCCTGCAGCTTGAGCAGGTTTACCCTCATAGGGTTCTGCGATGAAGCTGAAATCACCTATCCTTCGAATCAAGGCACCAATACCGCCATATTGACCCGTTGTCATGAGTCGGTAATCCTCAATGTTTGATTCATGATAATAAACGGTATACGGGTCTAACTCCTTGAGCATAGCGTCTATACCAGTTTTGGCAAGTTGGCCGTTTTTTGTTTCATCTACAAAATAGAGATCGAGGTGCTCATAGATTTGATCAATGATCTCTAGACTCTTGAGCGTTTCAAATGCATTTGTCTGTGCAAAACCAACAGGTAGACTAAATAAAAAAACGAATATTAAGTTGGTAAAGGTGGTGTATTTCATGATTGGATTTCTTTAATAAGTAGGTCTAGTGCTTTACATAACTTTTGTTCCAAAAGTTGATAACTTGGACGTTCATCTGAAACAAAAGTTAACGAAAAAACCAATTTTTTGTTGTGCTGAGCTAAGCTATCAATCAATGGTGTCTTGTGCTTTCGCAATATTTCTCGCATTAATCGCTTGATATAATTACGGTCATGTGCCCTTTTAAAGCGACGTTTCGGAGCCGAAAATAACACCTGAAAAGCAACAGCTTGAGGGAGTGCTGAACTTATTGGTTCCAGAACATACATAACACGTAATGGATATACTTTAACCAGTAATCCATTTTGATAAAGCTGTTCAATTTGTTTAAGACTACATAGCTTGTAAGCCTTAGGCAAACTTTGGTCGATATGTGTTTGTTGCTTACTCAAGGTGCTGATCTGATACTTCTTCGTATTCTGTAAAGTCTTCGTTGTCTTGAGTTGGATCTTTTTGTATTGGTTTAGGGCTAAATGCTTTAAGCAAGCGAAAAAAGACACTAAGCACAAAGAAGAATCCGAGTATTTGAAAAATAAAACCCAAGAAAAAAGCTTTCTCCAAACTTCGAATATTAGATTCAAACCAATGTGAAACCATATTTTCAGACAGAGCGGGCGAGAAATAGAGTCCAGTAAAGGCCAGTGCAGCCAAAATAAGGAGTAGTGTTTCTAAATTTTTCGAATAAGGCCTTTGTTGGATGGGCATCTGAAATGCTCCCAAAAATTGAAGCTGCTCCTGTTGTTTTTGAAATTTCCCGAGTAAATAGAGCATCAGGATAAGACCTCCTGGGACTAATTTTTGCCAGTTGAGTACATAGGCTGGTGCATGGGGATCCATATCAAGACAATAGGCAAAAGTGATATTCACAAGTAAAATGTACTTAATTCCCTTTAGCAGGTAATGTTCGGCTAAAGAAGGTGGTCGCACCCCTGTGAGCATCTTATGTAATAATTCTAAAAAGAACCAAATGAAATTAAAAATGGCAAAACGTACACCAAGCTTAAAGAGTAGGGTAAGTAAAATCATAAGCCGAAGTTACGAAGTTTCGGCAAGCTGCCCTTAAAGAAATTACCATCAACATGGGTGGGAATGCCATGTACAACAAGTTTTTCAGAAAATTGGTAGAAGGTCCATGGAAGATGATCCATTCGCTGATGAGGTCCGTATGAAGCAATCCATAATGGATAACCATCAATACTTCCTTTTAAATATCGTTCATAAAAATAACGCCCCGTGTATACAATTGGTTTACAATGGTAGTGTTGCTCAACTATTTTCAGCCAATTTTGAATCCCTTTTCGAAGGTTCGCAAGACCAAATGGAGACATTTTTTCAATATCTAATACTGGCGGAAAATCCCCTTTTTCTAATTTCACACAACGTATGTAATTACGAGCCTGAGTAGTAGAGTTTTGAAAAGGTCTATAATAATGGTAGGCTCCACGGATGATACCTACATTTTTAATGGCTACCCAGTTTGCAGCGAACTGCTGATCTACTCCGTCAACACCCATAGTGGCTCTGGCGAAAGCAAAGCGGAGTGGATGTTTGGTCAAAAGAACTTCTTCCCAATCAATGACACTTTGATACTGAGATACGTCGATTCCAAAACAATAAGTGTGGTCATCGGCAATTGCAGTTTCTGCCAAGGATTCCACAGTTGAATTCCTTAGGACCGGACGCAATAAGTCAATCCGATCAAAAAAACGGATAAATACAAATACATAAACCACAAAACCTAGGGCTAAAAGCCAAGGTAAATAAGGTTTTCGGCGGCGCCATTTTTTTTTAGTCCAAAAGAGTAAAATGACAAGCAGGATAAAAACACTTAAAATAAATGAAGGATGATGGAGTAACCAATAAAAAAGGGAGCGTAGAGTGGACATGACGAAATCTATTAATCCAAACACTTACACGGAGGGTCAATAAGGACTTTAGTTTGTGGCAAACGGGCCAATAATTGCTTGGCAAAGACCGTTCCATACATTACTCCTTCGATATTGAGCTCTTTCAAATTAGTAAGTAAGTAAATACCTTCTCCAAATTGTTCAATTGCATTTCCGTAGAGGTCCAAGGACTGCAATTGTGTGAGCGCACTTATTTGATTGGGAAGGATTTGCAACTCATTTTGTGCTAATGATAAGTTGAAAAGTCCCGGTAATTGACATAAGATTAATGGAAAATGGTCAAGCTTATTTTTCGAAAGATTCAAGGACTTCAAATTGGTAAAAACACGCATTTGTTCGGGCAAGTATGTCAACTTATTTTTCGATAAATCAAGTGATTCCAATGCTATATAATCAAATAATTTGATAGGTAAAGAATCCCATTTTAACCCTGAACAATCCAATGCATATACACTTGCTGGATTCATTTGTAAAGCATCTTGCCATTTGACTGCTTGTGCATTTGCAAGCAGTGTTATGTTTGAAAACAAAAGGAGTAAGCAGAGTTGTCGAAGCATTTATCTAAGGTAGTAAAAAAATAAATGAGGTGTCGTCAGATAATTATTGTACATTTAACAATATCTAAACATGGATTCAACTATGAAACTCATTTATACCTTCTTTATTGTTTGTACTACCCACCTTATTTTTGGACAAGCTGGACCAATTGATTTCGAACCAAATGGCTTTGGTGCAAACTGGGCCTGGACTACATTTGAAAATGGCAATAACCCCCCTGTTGAGATGGTTGCTAACCCCTCTGCAAGTGGAATTAATTTGTCAAGTACTGTGTGTAAGTTCACTGCTTTGGTTAGTGGTGCTCCTTGGGCAGGATTTGAGTCTGTTCACGGACAGGGAATTGGTGTTTTCAATTTAACTGCTGCCAATTGTCAGATCAAAGTAATGGTATATAAATCTGTAATTAGTCCGGTAGGCCTCAAGTTTGCAACGCCTTCGGGTGCATCTTCAGGTGAGATTCTTGTCTCCAATACGCTCGTAGACCAATGGGAAGAACTTACTTTTGACTTTACAAATGTACTCAGCAATCCTACCTCTATTGGTATTGACCAAATCATCTTTTTTCCAGATTTTACACAGCGATCAGATAACAATATCTGCTATATAGATAACATCAAATTTTCTAATCAAGATGGCTCCCAATCCGCAGCGCCAATGGTGCCTGCTCCTACCCCTACATATCCTGCAGCTTCTGTTATTTCTATGTTCAGTAATCCATATGTTGATGTAACAGTAGATACCTGGCAAGCACCATGGTCTCAAGCTCAGGTTACTGATCTTCAAATCCAAGGGAATGACACCAAGCGTTATAGCTCTATGAACTTTGCTGGTATTGAAACACTTGGCGGCAACCAGCTAGACCTTAGCGATATGACCCACTTCCGCATCGATTATTGGACTGCGAATATGGATCCATTCAACATTAAATTAGTTGATTTTGGAAATGATGGACAATATGCGGGTGGTGACGACAGCGAAAGTGAACTGAGTTTTCAACCTGTGGCACAAGCGTGGAATACACTGGAAATTCCTCTAAGTCAATTCAGCAACCTCAATAGCGTAAGCCATTTTTCTCAACTTATTTTGTCTGGTCTTCCGGCTGGAACTGGTGTTGTATTCATAGATAATGTACTATTCTTTGATGAAAGTCAGAGTAAAGTGCATACTGCTGACATGATTCCTTTTGTCATTGCGCCGAACCCGAGCTCTGGTATAATCAATATTGATGGAGCCCAGCATAGGACTTCAATTCAAATGTATAATATGTTGGGTCAGCTTTGTTTTACAGCTGTCTGTGAAGCAACAAATACTCAAATTGATGTGGCTCATCTGAAAGATGGCATGTATCTTCTGAAGCTCAAAGACCTACAAACCGGTCAAATGCAAAATTATCGAATAGATAAAAAGTAAGAGCGGATTTGTTGTTCATCAGCTTGAAGCTGGACTTTCAGAGCATCTAGATGCTCAAATTTTTGCTCTGATCGAATGCGTTCATGTAAGCATAGCGCGAGATAGGCCTCGTATATGTCTGACTTGAAGTCAAAAAAATGGACTTCAATTTTTCTTTCTACTTTGGTTTCCTCAATAGTTGGTCTCCAACCAATATTCATCATCCCGTAAAGCATGGTGCCATTGTACTCGCTTGAAACTGCATAAACTCCATCGGCTGGTAGAATTTTTTCTGCCTCAGTTAATTTTACGTTTGCAGTTGGAAAGCCAATACTACGGCCGTTTTGTAGACCACGTGAAACAAATCCCGAAACTTGATAAGGCTGGCCTAAATAGGTATTTGCCAATGCAATTTGACCTTGTTCTATTGCCTTTCTAATTTTAGAAGAGCTGATATATACCTCGTCTATTTGCTCCACGGGAATTTCTTTTACTTCGAAAAAACCGTTGCCTTCATACCTGCGCAAAAATGCTAAGTTGCCTTGCCGATCGTGGCCGAATTGATGATCGTATCCTATAATTACACTTTGTGCATTAAGCCCTTTAATCAGTACTTCTTCGACAAATTGAGCCGCAGTCTGACGAGCAAAATCAATATTAAAATCTAGGACTACAACGTGATCTATTCCTAGCGCTGCTAAACGAGCTAGTTTCTCTTCTTGCGTTTGAATGAGCCCTAAAGACTCCTCAGGAAATAAAACACGACGTGGATGAGGATGAAACGTAAGTAGAACAGAAGCTAACCCTTGCATTTTGGCTTGTTCACAAACCGTTGCTAAAATTTTTTGATGGCCTAAGTGCAGGCCATCGAAAGTCCCGATAGTAAGAACTGTCTTTTGGTTTTTTGGAAAGGTGCTTAAATGCTTATGAATCTCCATTAGAGGATGAGCATGGCGTCTCCGTATGAATAGAATCGGTACTTTTCAGTGACTGCTTCTTGGTAGGCTTTATGCATGAGTTCATGGCCCATAAAAGCCGAAACCATCATAAGTAATGTGGACAGCGGAGTGTGGAAATTCGTGATGAGGCTATCTGCAATACTGAATTCGTAGGGAGGGAAAATGAATTTATTAGTCCAACCATCATAGGGCTTCAGCATACCATCTGTTGACACCGAAGTCTCAATTGAACGCATAGAGGTTGTACCAACTGCACAAACCCTACGCTTGTTTCGTTTCGCGTCATTAACCATATGAACTGCCGCTTCAAGAATAATGGCTTGCTCAGAATCCATTTTGTGCTTGGTGAGGTCTTCAACCTCCACAGAACGAAAAGTTCCAAGACCAACATGAAGGGTTAACTCCGCAAAGTTGATGCCTTTTAACTCTAAACGTTTGAGCAATTGCTTTGAAAAGTGAAGTCCAGCAGTTGGTGCTGCTACTGCACCTTCAACGCTTGCAAACACGGTTTGGTAGCGCTCTTCATCTTCTGGTTCTACTTCTCTTTTGATATATTTTGGGAGTGGTGTCTCGCCTAATTCTGTAATTTTCGCCTTGAATTCTTCATAAGGACCATCAAATAAGAATCGTAATGTTCTTCCTCTTGATGTAGTATTATCAATAACCTCAGCCACTAGAGAGTCATCATCTCCAAAATAGAGCTTATTACCAATTCTAATTTTGCGAGCGGGGTCTACAAGGACATCCCATAATAGGCTTTCACGATTGAGCTCGCGTAATAAAAACACTTCAATTTTAGCCCCTGTTTTTTCTTTATTTCCATACATGCGGGCAGGAAAAACACGGGTATTATTCATAATCATCACATCCCCTTCATCAAAATAATCAAGGACATCGCGGAACATTTTGTGCTCTATGAGACCGGTAGAACGATGGACAACCATAAGACGGCATTCATCTCGGTTTTCTTCTGGATAATTGGCGATTAATTCTTCAGGAAGATTGAAGTCAAAATCTGAAAGTTTCATTTTGCTCATAGGATGTACTTTTGGACCCTTGATATAAAGGGAGCGCAAAGATACAACATCAAGACCCCCCATGTCAAGTATTTAAGCAACTATTTCTAGAATTGGAAGTAAACAAAGGCTTTAAAAGTATCTGAAACTGCCTGATACATGATAAAAACAGCCACTGCGAATGCAATTGCTTGAATTGACATTGGCCATTTAGAAAAAAACAGCACCGTTCTATCCTTCCATTTTTGTGGTAACCAATGTGTTAGGTAACCAAGAAGAATCAGTAAAAAAATGTTTCTGAAATAGTTCCATACTACCGACCAAGTCTCAAGAGTAAAGTCAAATTGTCCTGTGGCAATAGTTAAAAATTGCAGGGGTTGATCTGTCTCAGGTAACCTGAACCAAATTCTTGTAAAAGTGATAAAAGATAAGGTAAAGAAAATACGCCAAACACGAATGATTGCATTGTCTGAATTTTCATAAGGGCTGATGCGTTTCCAGTAATTGTAAATGACCAAGGCAGCGCCATTCAAAGCCCCCCAAATCACAAAATTTTGACTAGCTCCATGCCATAATCCACCTACAATCATGGTGATCAGTAAGTTCAAGTCACGTACTGCAAAAGTTCGAAATGCCTTCCAGAATTGCCATAAGATGAGGTATATTATCAGTAAAATCCCATAAGTATACCAAAGCTCAATCCAACCCGTAATAAAGTATAAAAACCCTAAAATTACAGCTGTTAATATTGCGGTTCCCCATGTCCCTTTCTTGTTGCCGCCAAGGGGTATGTAGAGATAGTCACGCAGCCAGGACCCTAATGACTTATGCCAGCGGCGCCAAAAATCAGCAACAGATACGGACTTATATGGAGAATTGAAATTCTCTAATAAATTAAAGCCCATGAGTTTGGAAACGCCTATAGCCATGTCAGTATAACCAGAGAAATCTGCATAAATCTGAAGAGAATATGCAAACATGGCTATGACACTCACAAATCCAGGGTAAGCACCGGGCGAATCCAGTACTTTATCAATAAAGTGAACTGCAATATAATCAGCAAAAATCAGTTTTTTCAGTAAGCCTTTTCCGATCATCCAGAGTGCCCAAGAAAACTCGTGCTTACTCAGTTGATACGGTTGATGTATTTGTGGTATGAAGTCTCTAGCCCGAACAATTGGACCGGCAATTAAATGAGGGAAATAAGTAACGTAAAACGCGTAGTCAAAGAAATTTTTGGAGGCAGTAATTTCCTTTCTAGAAATATCGACCAAGTAAGATATATTGTGAAAAGTAAAAAAGGATACACCTATAGGAACCAGAATTTTATCGACAAAACTTCCCTTGCCAAACCATTGATTACCTATGACAGCAAATTGGTTAACCACATTATAGTCAGTGCCAAATTGTGCATTAAAAGCATCCGTAAAAAAGTAGGCATATTTGAAATAAAACAATCCTGCCAAATTGACAATCAAACCTAAAATAAGAAAGACTTTGTCTGATCGTTTGCCCTCTTTTGGATTAACACCCAGTCCCATGAGGTAATTGAACAGCAACATAAAGCCGAGCAAAAGCACAAAATTTCCTGAGGTTTTAAAATAGAAGAAAAGGCTAACACCGGTTAGAAATATGCTTCTAAGCAAAAACTTTTTATGTACCAATACAAAAACGAACATGACCGCTAAAAAGAACAACCAAAAGTCAAGCCTAGTAAAAAGCAAAGATTCTTGCTGTTGCCATGAAAACAATTCGTGTAGTCGATTCATATCAATTGCGCAAATGTTGTAAACTAAAGAGGTTCTTTTTAAAAGCCTCTATCAATAATGTACCCTTCAGGTGGTAACCAGTTCCTGTAAAATGGACATAATCTGCTTGCATCAAGCCCGCATTTTTCCATGTTTTAGATGAACCTAGTTCACCCATGATCCCATAAAAGTCCCAGACTGCCATTTTATATTGGGCAGCCAGCTGAAAAATAACCTCCCGCTGTCTTTCTGTATTTCGATTTGGGTATTTCCTCATGAAATAATCATCGTTAGGAACAGTCAAAAGGATTGCACAATTTGGATTGCTTTTCAACACTTGTAAAATCATTTTTTCTAGATTGGCTTTATAAACCATTGGGTCAAATGAATCATAGGTACAGTGTGCGTCATTGGTGCCGACTGAAAAAATAAACAAATCTGGTGCACGCAATTCTAAATCTCTACTAAAATTACTGTTGCCTAGATAAGTAGGTAAGCTTGCGCCATTAATGCCTATGGCCGTATAGGTAATACCTGGAAGGTCATTCAAGAATTCGAAACCAAATAGCTCCATTGTAAAAGGCAGCGCACAATTCTTCACAAATAGGAGATCCAGTGAATCTAGGTGATCTGAGAATTGAATTTCTGTATATCCCATCTCAGGAAAATGATTGAGCTCCGTCACTAAGAGTTCTTGATCTCCAAAATTAAGCTCATAGGGAAAAGCACCGGTGTTATGGTATATTCGCAAGCGGTCAAAAGGGGGTTTGACAGCCGTACGTAAATGTTTGAAATTAATTACAACAATAGAGTCAGCGCATGAAATTGCCGCGCCGCTTAAACCGTAATCGAAGTCTTCTGAGCGCTGATGAACACTTCGAAAACCCTTCCAAGTATTCGGTGAGGAAAAATTATAATTAGAAGGGTTGTTTGTATGCGCTAAATTAAACGGGAAGACCAAGCCGCGTTCTCCACTTAAACCAGGCCAGTTGGATTGCAAGAAGGTGCGAAAATCATGAGAATAAATATCAGCTTGTAAATGAGATCCACCAATGTGATAAAAATTGAGCTTGCCCTCGCCGGTCTCAATCATTTGTGTAAGTGCCTGATTCAGGTAAAGCCAATTGGGGCTCTCGTTATCAAAAAATTGGAACTGATTACACTGAACCTCAATGAAAGGATATTTTTTGGAAATCTCCTGCTCTTCTTGACTTAGGGTATCGTTATTGCAAAGTGTCGTATATTGACTCAAAACAAAAAAGGGCAAGAAATAAATGAATAGGAATACCCTCATTCTACTCCCCCTTTCTCAGATTGCCACTCAGAATAGGCCGCAACAAATGCTTCATAAAAATATTGCGAGGCAATGCTTGCTCCCTTTGGACTAAAATGTACATAATCTTTACCGGCTAAACCCTGAGCAACCCACGCGGGCATCGAATTGATGCCACCCATTGCAGCATATAGATTCCAAAACGTCACACCACTTTCCGCACACATTTTTTGCATGTACGTAACTGTGTAAGGAAGGAAAGGATAAGTTTCAAAAACACCATCGTTAGGTCTTGACATATCGCTTGGGCCAATGAGAATAATAGCTGCATCAGGGACGAGTTTTTGAATGTAATTAATTCGATTCTTGAGCGCCATAACATAGCCCCGTACGCCACTGCTGTCTTTGAATGTATGTACAGAATTACCACCAAATTGAAGGATAAAAAGTTTGGTATTCGCATCTCGATGCATTTGAGCAAAAAGGCTTGCCTCTGAAGAACTCAGGTCATGACCAGATGAGCCTCGCATGGCCACATTGTTGACTGAGACACCCACATCACCATCTAAGCTAAATCCGATGAAAACTGGACTTTTGGTGGAAGAAAATACATAGCGTAATTGACCTGGTGTATGTCCAAAACTCAATGGTAATACATGGTCCTCGCCATCATTAATAAGGGAGTCTTCATGAATGAGCTTGTCGTTTTCATAGATTTTAACCGAGCATGGCGCAGTACAACTATTGTAGTAACATTTCACTTGACTGTAAGTGCGCGCACGGGTGTAAGCCGAGGCGGAAGGCGCTATTTCTATCCATGCTTCGGTGGGCATTTCTGTTGAATTATTGACATCAAAGGTTGCCGCTGACAAAAGTGCACCATAACGTCTAGAATTCATCTTTGGAGGCCAAAAAGCCGTATAGCGTTTAAAGTTTGGAGACACTTTTTGTTTGAAACTTAGCGTGCTGTATACGTTGTATGCTGGAATAAACCCCGGACCTACTCCGCCGAATTGTTGTTGGATACGTTGGCGTATATAGCCAGTCATGCGGTCGCCCTCAATTTGAGAGTCTCCGTAATGAAAAATACTGATTTTATCGCTCACAGCACCTTGAAGGGCTGCAAAAAAGCGATGCAACTTGGTAGCTGCAGATGAGCTCATTTGTAAAGGATTAGTTGTGTTTGCGTCTACTAATCCTCCCTCTGGGAGACCCACTTGACCAGAACTTTGATCTCCATGTTTAACCTGATCATTGATGTTACTCGTATCGACAGCAGCTACAATTTGCTCAATATTTTTCTGAACCTGTTTTTTGGCCTTCCAGACGCGCTCTATCGGTAAAAATCGCCACTTTATACCCATCCAATCTACTCCTTCTTCAGAAATAAGTGCGCTAGGAATACATAAAAGTGACAAGACTAAAACTAAAAAAAGCAGAACTTTGTAGGGTCGTATTTGTTGCACGGTATAATATCTTAGACAAATATAGCTGTTCTTTATTCAAATCTTTAGCTCATGGCCAATCAACTCGGCAACGAAAGTTCACCTTATTTGTTACAACATGCCAAAAATCCAGTGCATTGGGTGGCCTGGTCTGAAGAAGTTTTTGAGCGCGCTCAAATCGAGGATAAATTGGTTTTAATCAGTGTAGGCTATTCCGCCTGCCATTGGTGCCATGTCATGGAGCATGAGTGCTTTGAAGATCAGGAAGTTGCAGATCTCATGAATACACATTTTATCAACATCAAAGTTGACCGTGAAGAGCGCCCAGATGTTGATCAAATCTACATGACCGCTGTACAACTCATGACTCAACGAGGTGGGTGGCCACTGAATTGTTTTACGCTTCCCGATGGCAGACCTATTTATGGTGGCACCTATTTCCCAAAGGATCAATGGATACATATCCTCAAATCTTTAGCCCATACCTACGCTAACGACCGCATAAAAGCACTCGAATACGCCAAGCAACTTCACGAAGGTATTCAGCAGGCAGAACTGATCTCAGTTCCACAAGAAATTGCAGGATTCGAGGCAGAAAGACTCCACGAGATGGTTGTTCGCTGGGCGCGAAGTTTTGACACTTTTGAGGGTGGCACCAACAAAGCGCCAAAGTTTCCGCTTCCGAATAATTGGCTTTTTCTAATGCGTTATGCCCAGCTCTTCGATGAGGAAAAAATCGAAAAACAAGTACGACTTACCTTGGATAAAATAGCATTTGGTGGTATTTATGACCATGTTGCTGGTGGATTTACGCGCTACAGTGTCGATGTATTATGGAAAGTTCCGCATTTTGAAAAAATGCTTTATGATAACGGTCAACTTCTGGGACTTTATGCAAATGCCTATGTTCATTTTAACGTGCCGCATTATAAAGATCTCGTATTCCAAACCTTTGATTTTCTTGAGCGAGAAATGTGCTCAGAATTAGGTGCTTATTTTTGTGCTCTTGACGCAGATAGTGAAGGCGAGGAAGGAAAATTTTATTGCTGGACGATAAAAGAAATTGAGGACTTATTTGGTAGCCAAGCCGAACGGGTAAAGCGCTTTTATCACATTAATCAGATAGGTTACTGGGAAGACGATAAACATATTCCGTTACGCAAACATACAGATGAGGTGTTTGCTAAAGCAGAAGGTATAGCACTAAATGATTGGCTCCAACAAAAGACAGAAATCCTCGAAACCCTACTTTACGCTAGAAGCCTTCGTGAAAGACCAGGGCTAGACCACAAATTATTAGTCAGTTGGAACGCTATAACTGCCAAAGGATTGTTAGAATCCTATCGCGTCTTTGAAGCAGATGCGTTTTTAGTTCGAGCCCTCAAAATTTTATCTTGGATAAAAGAGGTGCAATGGGATGGCAGGCAACTGATGAGAGTTAACACCAATAAGCAAAAAAGCGTTGACGCATTTTTAGAAGACTATGCACATACAATAGAAGCCTTCAGCCTAGCCTATCAGTGTACTGGTCAGCTTGACTTTTTAGATTTTGCTAAAGTACTGACTGAAAAAGTTGGTGCAGAATTTCAGCATCCTAACAGTAAAATGTGCTTTTTCACCGAAACCAATTCAGCGCTAATCAGCAGAAATATGGAGCTTCATGATAACGTGATTGCCTCAAGCAATTCAGTTATGGCCCATGCTTTTCTAACAATGGGCTACTACTATCAAAACCAAGATTGGTTAAAAAGTGCGCGGCAAATGCTAGAAAATATTTACGATGGCATGGAAACCTATGGATCCGGATATTCAAATTGGGGTCTACTTCTCTGTAGACATTTATACCCGGAAAAGCAATGGCATGTGCTGAATAAAACCTCATCTTTTGAAGTTTTCAAAGCAACGAAGCAATCTCATTATTTGCTTTCATATCATAAAAGTCTTCCTTGCTCTCAAGCGTATACCACTGATGCTATATCGGTTTGTGAGTTCGGGAGCTGTTTTCGTCCAGTCCAAACAATAGAAGAAGCTCTGGTCTTGTAACTTAAACGATGATACTCTTGCGGGCCATTGCGCGTTGCGCTGCGGCAACCACATCTGGTGTATCAATATGGTATTTAGTCATAAGTTCCATTGGTGTACCTGACTCGCCAAAACTATCATTTACAGCAACATATTCTTGTGGCACAGGATATTGACGACTCAATACTTGTGAAACAGCCTCTCCTAAGCCTCCGTTCATCATATGCTCCTCTGCAGTGACTACACAGCCTGTTTTGCCAACAGATTTTAATATTGCGGCTTCATCGAGCGGCTTAATTGTATGCATATTGATCAATTCTGCTGAGATACCAATAGCATGTAGCTCTTTAAGTGCCTCTATTGATTTCCAAACCATGTGTCCACAAGCAATAATGGTAACATCTGTGCCTTCGGCCAATACATCTGCTTTACCTATTACAAATGCTGCATCGGGCTTCACAAAAATAGGCATTACAGGGCGGCCAAAACGCAAATAAACCGGGCCCTCATGTGCGGCAATTGCAATTGTGGCTTGTTTAGTTTGATTAAAGTCTGCAGGAACAATAACGGTCATGTTTGGTAGCATGCGCATCATGCCGATATCTTCAAGGACTTGGTGAGTTGCCCCATCTTCACCGAGCGTAAGACCAGCATGAGAAGCACAGATCTTGACATTCTTTTTGGAGTAGGCTACGGATTGACGGATTTGATCGTAAACACGACCTGTTGAAAAATTAGCGAATGTCCCAGTAAAAGGAATTTTTCCACCAATGGTCATTCCGGCTGCTAGGCCTATCATATTTGCCTCTGCAATACCAGTTTGAAAGAAACGATCAGGATACGCTTTTTGAAACGCATCCATTTTAAGAGAGCCCGTTAAATCTGCACAGAGTGCTACTACGTCGGGGTTTTGTTCGCCTAAAACGGCCAAACCTTCTCCAAATCCCGAACGGGTGTCCTTATTTCCGAATACTTCAAATTCCATTTTTATAAAGTTAAATTAGTGATTTTAAGGGATGATATCGTGAATTTCTTCTCTTTAGTGTAAGTGCTTGAGCGTTGGTCCTTTTGCCGGTATACAACCTTGAACGTACCTGGTTGCAGGCGAATAGTACCTGCGGACTGACTGGATGGAAGGTCACAGACCCATTCCCATTGTCCGATATTTCGTTCATAAAATACCTGGCCAATTATACTTTTTGGAGCTTGATAAACAAATTGACCTGCAGCAGGTATATCTATACTTGTTAGCTTGGATTGCTCAATTTTGACTTCTTTATAGGTTCGAGGGAGTGTTAATATTTCCAATTGATAGCTGCCAATCAAATATTTCTGAATCTCACCAAGTTGTTGAACATGGAGGGTTTTAGCATTTGATTCTTGTGTGATTCGCGTTTGTATCTGAGTACTTTCTGGACTCTTTACAGATGTGATTTTAAGTTGACCCTGACCTGCAGCTATTTGAATTGTATTGTGGGTGTGCGGTATAATTGGAATGTTATTTTTAGCAATTGAAGGGACTGTAGCCACTCGTAAATCATAACGTATTGAAGGGTCGAGTACAAGTGTATCTGGCAAACCTTTGCGATTGAGCGTATGAACAAATGTATATTTCAAGTCATTGGTGCCCGCCTCATAAAGAAACATACTCACATCTGTTTCTAGAGGTTTAGAATCAATCGTGTTGAGATTGATTTGAACAGTTGTATTTAAAAGAGCTTTGGACAAAATATTAGACAGTACATTTTCGAATGCAGCCTTACTCTCTGCATCCGTGTAACTTCCAATACACTCAAATTTATCTAGGTAACTCAGGTCCATACCAAGACCGATTACAAAAGGGGTGACCTTTACTCCTTTATCACGGAGTTTGCGGGCAATAAGACAAGGATCGTTGTCACAAGACTCGAGGCCATCGGTAATCAGGATGATGAAGTTTCTAGAGTTGGTGTCGGGAAAATCTTCAGCAGCGGCCTCAAGAGAACGTGCAATAGGCGTTGCTCCCTTAGCTTGCAATCCTTTGATTTTGATTTTGATTGGATCAATATTAGCTGCGCCAAAAGCAACTTCTAGTTTTGTGTCTTGGCAGTCTTGATAGGTATTAGTCACGTTTGATTGATGGCCATATACCCGCAATGCTAGTTCTAAGTCCGGAACACCTCTCAAACTCTCGACGCTTTTGCTCAATACCTCCTTGGCCGCTGCCATACGCGTTTGATTATTCCAATCTAGGTTCATGGAATTCGAGGCATCTAGTATAAAAAGAATACGCGTAGTGGTTTGGGTCCAGCCAAAACTGAATAAGGTCAGAAATAAAAGGGCCCAAATTGCTTTCACTAGTAATCTCCGAGTGTTTCTGAAAGTTGGTTAAGGGCAATTTGAAGCTGTTCTGCATTTGGGGCAACACCATGCCATTTGTGAGAGCCCATCATGTAGTCTACACCCTGACCCATTTCAGTTTTCATAATAATAACTATAGGTTTGCCATTTCCTGTCATGGCTTTTGCACGCTGCATTGTTGTGCGGATATTTTCAAAATCATGACCATCCATGTGTAAAACCTCCCAACCAAAAGCAACCCATTTTTGGTGAAGATCTCCAAGTGAAAGTACGTCGTCGATATCACCATCAATTTGACGGCCATTCGCATCTATGGTTGCAATAATGTTGTCTACTTTATTGGCTGCAGCATACATAGCCGCTTCCCAAATTTGACCTTCTTGCAATTCGCCGTCACCATGCAGCGTATAAACAATAGTGGGGTCTTGATTGAGTTTTTTTATTTGAGCAGCGCCTACACCAACAGAAAGTCCTTGACCCAAGGAGCCTGAGGCCATTCTGACACCAGGAAGTTTTTTATCTGTGGATGGGTGGCCTTGTAAACGCGCGCCTAACTTTCTAAATGTTCCTAGCTCGGCTATCGGAAAATAACCTGCTCGCGCAAGTACGCTATACCAAACTGGAGATATATGTCCATTTGATAAAAAGAAAAGATCCTCGTGATGACCATCCATTTGAAAATCGGCAGCATTATGCTGCATTTGCTCAAAATATAAATAGGTGAGAAAGTCGGTACAACCCAAAGAACCCCCTGGGTGACCTGAGTTGACAGCCGAAACCATTCTAACTATATCTCTTCTTACTTGTGAGGCAATGCTTGCCAATGCTGTGTTTTCCATGATAATTTTTTGTACAAAAGGTCTTGCAAAGCTACGTTTTATTAATTTAGTACTTGATTTAAAACTTTGAACATTTGACGCAACTTTTCAACGAGAATTAACGTCTTCTTTTGAATACCTCATCCTATGAAATTTATTTACACTCTACTTTTTACTTGTTTAAGCCTGTTTTCGTGGTCTCAATCCTCCTCCATCGATAATCAACTTAGCAAAAGCTATTCCAAAGATGAAATAGCTCAGTTTCGCAATGAAAACTCCCTACCTCTTTACGCTTATGCAATCGAGCATGCATGCTACCTTATCGATGCACCGCAAGGCAAAGACGTTGCTAACTTTAAATCAATTCAGCTGAGCAAAAACCCAGCTGTTCCGATGGAAATTTCCAACGAACCAATCGTTTTTACAGATTTTGGTCTTCAAATTCTAGATCAAACACAATACTTTTTGGTAACAAATACCAATAAAATATTGGTAGTGAAATCCAAAAACATTCTCCAATTAGAAATGCAAAACCATAAAAAATGAGACGTCTCCTACTCGCACTCATCGTTCTTTTTAGTCTCTGTAGTGGTCTAAATGCGCAAGTTACCCTTGAACTCACCGGGCCAGATTATGGTCAAACGAATCCGCTCAACTGTGCCGGAATTGTTCCAACTGGTGGCACTAATTTTATTGATGGACCAGGCAACTATGCGCCAAACATGGACGAAACATTAGTGCTTTGTCCTGATCTCAATCAAGGCTCCAAAGTTTCCATTGCTTTTGCGACAAATATTGGCTTTGAGTGGGACGTTCATCCAACAGATACCCTTTATATTTTTGATGGGCCATCAACTGCTGCCCCACTCATCGGTGCTTACAATAGCGGAACACATCCCGTTGGTTTATTTGCACAGGCTTCATGGAATAACCCTACGGGTTGTCTCACTTTGCGTTTTCGTTCAAACGGAACAAATGAAGGAACAGGCTGGGTTGCAAACGTTGCTTGTGGTAATCCACCACAACCAATTGAACCTCATGTTGAAGCCTTCAGAAATGGCGGAGGTGTCAACATCATGAATCCGCTTGACACCGGTTTTGTTGACCTCTGTCCGGGTGATAGCGTATTGCTTAAAGCACTACCCAATTTCCCTTACTCATTGGAAAACACAAATACTGGCTATTCGCAAACCAATACCAATTGCACCTTTACTTGGACGATTGGTGGTGTTGGACAATTCACCGGAGATCAAATTTGGTTTAGCCCTACCGCAAATACAGGTTATTACGTAGATCTTGCAATTACTGATCAGTTTCCTCAAACCATTCATACCAATTTCAAAATCCGCGTATCCATACCACCTGTTTTTACCGGAACTGGGCCTTTAGAAGATACCGTATGTCTTGGGCAAAATTCTTATCTCATAGGCGGAGTAACGCCACAAGATACCGTTGGTATTGAAATTCCTGGCGGTACTTTCCAAATTGGAGGCACCTTTGCAGGCCTGACCTTTTTACCCGATGGCGCTGGTCAAATGTATCAGACGTCTATCCCTATGTCTGGCTTTGATACCACAGCAGTTATTACCTCAGGTGCAGACATCGAACAAGTTTGTCTAGACATTGAGCACTCTTACATCGGTGACTTAGAAATCACTCTTACTTGTCCAAATGGAACTACCGTTTCCATAATGAATGCATATAACGGCACTCCCTTCGGTTGGAATGCACTTGTCCCTGGTGGATGTGGTAACGGAATTGGCACTTTCTTAGGAAACGACACCAACATTGACGGAGGTAATCCTGGATCACCAGTTTGGAGCTATTGTTTTTCCTCTACGAACAATACCTTCAATACCCTTTGTGCTGAAAACGCGGCAGGAAACACCGTGATCAATGATTATGGTTTCAGCTCAATGAACCCAAATGGTGTCTATTTACCAGATGGAGATTTCAATCAATTTGCAGGTTGTCCGGTAAACGGCAACTGGACCATCACCGTTCAAGATAATCAAGGTATTGATGATGGTTATATTTTTTCTTGGGGCATTTACTTTAATTCTGCACTATATCCTGAAAGCGAAGGTTATCAGAATTACGTAGTTAGTGAAGGTTGGATGTCTGACCCAACTATCATCTCCGGACAAAACGACACACTCATTGTTATTCAGCCTAATGTTGCTGGAATTACCAATTATACATACAGTATTACAGATAATTTTGGTTGTAACTATGACACCACAGTTTCTTTTGTTGTTTTGCCAGGCCCAGCAATTTTTTCTGATACCGCCGTATGTCACTACAGCTATTTTGTTGGTAATACCCAAGCATACGCCGGCGGCCAATGGTATGCACTCGATACTGCAGTTCACTTCATGCCGAGTAATTTAGTAGATAACCCCGAAATCATGACCTATAATATGGGGGGTGTTTTCCCCGTATTTTATGTGGATAATGCATGTCAAGATACGGTAGCGGCTAGTATAGAATTCATGCCCTATGTCTATGTCGCTATATTGGATTCTGCCATATGTCAGGGCTCAAGTTTATGGCTCAATCCTTATGTAATCAATACTACCCCGCTCCAAAGCGGCTATAGCCCGCCTATTAATGGTCAATGGTGGGATGGCAGTACCGATGTGCCTAGGTTGGCTACTGAAGCAGGAAATTATATTTATACCGCCCAAAATTCTTGTAACAGCATTAGCGACACAGCTAATATTACCTACAAACCATGTGACATCACTGCTCCTAACGTTGTAGTGCTTTCTTCACAAACAGGAAATGAAGCATTTTTTGTCAATTACGAAGGTATTGCCACTTTTAACTGTACAATTCTCAATCGATGGGGTAATGTGATTTATGAATATACAAACCCATCTGAAAAATGGTACGGTAAAACGTTAGCTGGCGATGTTGTGGAGGAGGGTACTTACTTTTACCGAATCGATGCAACCCTTGATGGTGGAATCGAAATTCAAAAACACGGATTTATCGTGTTGAAGTACTAACATTGATTATTTTTGTGGCAAAACAATTCAAATGATCAGTTTTGCCGACGAAATCAGACAAGGAATTCCATCTGAACTACCAAGTTCAAAAACTTGGAATGCAACAATAAATCATGCCCCTAAGCGCAAAGAAATTCTCAGCAATAATGAAAAGAAGCTGGCAATTGCCAATGCCTTACGCTATTTCCCCAAAGAACAACATGCCATTTTAGCCCAAGAATTTGCCCAAGAATTGAAAGATTTCGGGCGTATCTATATGTTTAGGTACATGCCTGAAAACCCCATATATGCAAGGCCAATTGACCAATACCCAGGGAATTCATTGCAAGCTAAGGCAATTATGCTCATGATTCAAAATAATCTTGATCATCGCGTTGCACAACATCCACATGAACTCATTACCTATGGAGGAAATGGAGCTGTTTTTCAAAACTGGATACAATATCGTTTGGTAATGCAATATCTATCAGAAATGACAGATGAGCAAACATTGGTAATGTATTCTGGACACTCAATGGGTTTATTCCCTTCGCATCCAAATGCTCCACGAGTAGTAGTTACCAATGGTATGATGATTCCGAACTACTCCAAACCAGATGATTGGGAGAAATTCAATGCTTTGGGTGTCACCCAATACGGCCAAATGACTGCTGGATCTTACATGTATATTGGCCCACAAGGAATTGTACACGGTACAACTATTACTGTTCTCAATGCGGTAAGGCGCTTAGCTAAAACCCGCGATGACATTAAAGGCAAATTATTTTTAACCGCTGGATTAGGCGGCATGTCTGGAGCGCAGCCAAAAGCAGGTAATATTGCCGGTGTAATATCGGTAACCGCAGAAGTTAATCCAAAAGCAGCGCATACACGTCACGAACAAGGGTGGGTAGATGAAATCATTACTGATTTAGACCATCTTGTGACACGTGTAAAACAAGCACAGACGCAAAAAGAAGTCGTTTCAATCGCCTACTTAGGAAATGTTGTAGACGTTTGGGAGAAATTTGATCAAACAGGTGTACATGTTGACCTAGGTTCGGATCAAACCTCTCTACACAATCCATGGGCTGGAGGTTATTACCCCGCAGGTTTGAGTTTTGACGAAGCGAACGATATGATGGCAAATGATCCTGAACAATTTAAAACATATGTTCAAGATAGTTTACGCAGGCATGCTGCAGCAGTCAATAAGCATACGACAAAGGGAACCTATTTCTTTGATTACGGAAACGCATTCTTACTTGAATCTTCAAGAGCTGGAGGTGAAGTAATGGCTGAGAATCAAATCGATTTCAAATACCCCTCTTACATACAAGATATCTTAGGGCCCATGTGTTTTGATTTTGGATTCGGTCCTTTCCGTTGGGTATGTGCAAGTGGTAAGCCTGAAGACCTCGAAAAAACAGATGCAATTGCTTGTGCTGTTCTCGAGCAAATGATGCAAGAAAGTCCTGCTGAAATCCAGCAACAAATGGCAGATAATATCCAATGGATCAAAGGAGCACAAGAAAATAAACTCGTTGTAGGCTCACAAGCACGGATTTTATACGCTGATGCAGAAGGTCGAATGCGCATTGCTGCAGCCTTTAACAAAGCCATTGCCAGTGGTGTAATTGGTCCTGTTATTTTAGGTAGAGATCACCATGATGTTTCCGGTACAGACTCTCCTTACCGTGAAACATCCAATATATACGACGGCTCACGCTTTACTGCAGATATGGCCATCCAAAACGTGATTGGTGATAGCTTCCGAGGAGCAACTTGGGTGAGCATTCACAATGGCGGTGGTGTTGGTTGGGGTGAAGTTATCAATGGTGGATTTGGCATGTTATTAGACGGATCTGAGCAAGCACAACGAAATCTCACTAGTATGCTGCATTGGGATGTAAATAACGGTATCGCGCGTCGCAATTGGGCGCGTAATGAAAATGCAATTTTTGCGATTAAACGAGCTATGGAATCCGAACCACTTCTGAAGGTGACACTACCCAATTTAGTAGATGAAAATCTTTTGGAAGATCTCTTTTAAGCAGCAAACTCCACATTTTTATTTTATGGGGAAGGCTTCTTGAAGAAATGCTCCTTTACTTGTTGGCATTTCAAAATGAAAAATAGTTGCAATTGTTTTTGAGATGTCGATCGCGTCAGTTTTCTTAGCAACAATCACTCCTTTAGGAGTGTCCGGACCCAAGACTAACAGAGAAATGTGCCGACAACCAGCACATCGGCATCCATGATTTACAAATCCAGAACGCACCCCATCAAGGTGACGACCATGATCATTAGTAATCATTAAGGTAGTTTGATCCTTTAGTAGTGGGTTTGCCTGGATCATTTCCCATAACTGAGCTGCATAGGTGTCCGATTGTGTGATGGCCTCTAAATATTTATCCCAATTGTTTGCATGACCGTATACGTCTACAGCCAACAGATTGATTAGTAGTAGCTGAGGAGGATTTTGACTCTGAACCAAAGCTGATACCTTAGCAAAAGTTTTATCATCTCGACCATAGCCTAGACCGTTTCCGTTTGGACCACAATAGGCGCTTGCTACATACTGATTGTGCCACTTTTTATGTTTGGTATTTACTAAGACATCTAACTTGCCTTTGCTCGCCACTACATAAGCAGCACTAGCATCCTGATTAGTTGCCTTAAGAAAATACTGAAATATAGAGGGTTGTTTGGGTAATGTTGTACCCGAATTGGAGATGCGTTGATAGTTCCCAGTCACGATTGCCGCATGACCAGGTACTGTAAAAGTGGGGCCATTGTTTTGGAAGTTTGCATAGAATGTTCCTTCTTTTTTAAGCGAGTCACACAGAATTGGACTGTATTTACAATTCTGTTCGCCGTAGGTTTCTGAATACCTTGGACCGTCAATCACAAGAATATATACATATTTAGTATTGAAGCTATAGTCATAGACTTGACTAAAAGCTTGACCGTTAATACCAAAAAAGCAAAAGAGAACGAGGAAATTGACTTTCATCTGCCAAAATTAAGTAGAATCTCAAACAAGCCTTGAATTTCTTTGTTTAATTCTTTGGATGCAATACCATTAAAGTGGTAAATTTGCACCAAATAAAGTGTTTTATTTATAATTAATCTAAATAAAAACGAGATGCTAACTGTTACTGATGCCGCCAAAAAACAAGCGCTTCGCCTTATGGAAGACGAGCAAAAAGATGGATTATTTATTCGTGTAGGTGTACAAGGAGGAGGCTGTTCGGGTCTAATGTATCAACTTACCTTTGATAATCAAGAAAATGAAGGAGATATGTCCTTTGAAAATAATGGCGTAAAAGTTGTTGTTGATAAAAAGAGTTACCTCTACTTAGTCGGAACCACACTGGATTTCTCTGGTGGGCTAAACGGTAAGGGTTTCGTATTTCAGAATCCCAATGCTGATCGAACATGTGGTTGTGGTGAATCTTTTTCTGTATAATTATGTCAAACTACACTGAAAACGAACTTGCTCAAGAACTAGAAAACCAGGAATACAAATTTGGTTTTATAACTGATATTGAATCAGACACGGTTCCTATTGGTCTAAATGAAGATATCATTCGCCTTATATCGACCAAAAAAAATGAACCCTCTTGGTTGCTTGACTACCGACTCAAGGCCTTTGCCATATGGAAAAATATGGCTGAGCCAGAATGGGCACATGTACATTATCAAAAACCAGACTTTCAGGCAATTGCTTATTATTCTGCCCCAAAACAAACAAAAAAATATGAATCTTGGGATGATGTAGACCCAGAGCTCAAAGAAACCATGAAAAAACTAGGGATTTCCATGGAGGAACAACAACGACTCACGGGTGTAGCTGTTGATTTTGTTATGGATTCTGTCTCTGTCGCGACCTCGTTCAAAGCCAAACTAAGTGAACTTGGAATTATTTTTTGTTCCTTTTCAGATGCAGTTCAGGAGTATCCTGAGCTCGTTCAAAAATATATGGGGACCGTTGTCCCTAATACCGATAACTTTTATGCAGCACTTAACAGTGCAGTATTTACAGATGGTTCATTCTGTTATATCCCAAAAGGCGTACGCTGCCCAATGGAACTTTCAACCTACTTTCGAATCAATGCGGGGGGTACTGGTCAATTCGAGCGCACGTTAGTAATAGCTGATGAAGGATCCTATGTATCGTATCTAGAAGGCTGTACTGCGCCACAGCGAGATGAAAATCAACTACACGCAGCAGTAGTAGAGCTCATCGCTTTACAAGATGCAGAAATTAAATATTCAACTGTTCAGAATTGGTATCCTGGCGATAAAGAAGGTAAAGGCGGAGTTTTTAACTTTGTTACGAAGCGTGGTATTTGTGAAACCAATGCCAAAATTTCTTGGACTCAGGTAGAAACGGGCTCTGCGGTTACTTGGAAATATCCTTCTTGTATTCTCAAAGGGGATAATTCAATCGGTGAATTCTATTCAGTTGCTGTTACCAACAATTTCCAGCAGGCCGATACAGGCACTAAAATGATTCATCTTGGTAAGAACACCAAATCAACCATTATTTCTAAAGGTATCTCTGCAGGAAACTCACAAAACTCTTATCGCGGACTCGTACAAATTCAAAAAGGCGCCCAAAATGCACGCAACTTCTCACAGTGCGATTCCTTACTCATGACTGACCATTGTGGAGCACATACCTTTCCCTACATTGAGTGCAAAAATCCTAGTGCAAAAATTGAACACGAAGCAACAACTTCCAAAATTGGTGAAGACCAACTTTTTTACTGTATGCAACGCGGAATAAGCGAGGAGAAAGCTATTAGTTTAATAGTTAATGGCTACTGCAAGGAAGTACTCAATCAGTTACCCATGGAATTTGCTGTTGAAGCTCAAAAACTTTTAGCAATAAGTTTAGAGGGTAGCGTAGGTTAATAATATTCTTATTTCTAGACACGAACGAAAATACAATGATAAAAATTGAAAATTTACACGCAAGCATAAATGGTAAGGAAATCCTAAAAGGACTAAACTTAGAAGTCAAAGCTGGCGAAGTACATGCTATTATGGGACCGAATGGTGCAGGAAAGAGTACGCTCGCCTCTGTTCTAGCTGGCCGTGAAGATTACGAAATCACACAAGGTAGTGTAACCTTTCTCGACAAAGATTTACTAGAGTTATCTACCGAAGACCGCGCACGTGAGGGTTTATTTTTAGCATTTCAATATCCAGTAGAAATTCCTGGCGTGAGTAATGTTAACTTTTTAAGAACAGCATTGAATGAAAAGCGAGCTTATCTTGGGCAAGACCCCATTTCTGCCAAAGAATTTATGGCACTCGTTCGCGAAAAATCTGCACTTGTTGAACTCGATTCAAAATTAGCCTCTCGTTCAGTGAATGAAGGCTTTTCAGGAGGTGAAAAGAAACGAAATGAGATTTTCCAGATGGCGATGCTTGAACCAAGACTTGCCGTTCTTGATGAAACTGACTCTGGACTTGATATTGATGCACTGCGCATTGTCTCACAAGGTGTCAACGCCCTTAAATCTCCAGCAAATGCGAGTATCGTTATAACCCACTACCAACGCCTACTCGACTACATCGTTCCAGATGTAGTTCATGTACTTTACGACGGAAAAATTGTCAAATCAGGGCCTAAAGAATTGGCTCTTGAACTTGAAGAACGAGGTTACGACTGGATTAAAGAAAGTTTGTAAGATGGAGACTAAATTGGACAATAAACTCGAAAATTTTTGTGCCGATCTTCAGGCTAAACCATCTCGAATAACCTCAGATCTACAAGCGGAGGCGCAAAATTACATGCTAGGTAAGGACTTTCCTACAACTAAATCTGAAAGGTTTAAATATACCCGATTAGCTAAACTTTCCAATACCACTTTCAATACAACCCAAGCATTAGCTTTAGCTGAACTCGAAGCGCATTGCATTTTGAATAATGCATATACCATCTACTTTAACAACGAACAAGTTTTTTTACCGAACGATCTCCCATTGGGTGTAACTATATGTCCAATTGCTGAGTCCCAAACACATTACCACGAAGCTTCGTTTAATGATGTTTTTAGCGCACTCAACGTGCTTTACGCACAACACGGGGTGAGCATTAAAATAAATGCACATTGCGCTCTTGACAAACCAATTCAACTCATTCAAGTTAATAGTGGTGGAAAACATTTTTATAGGCACCACTTTGAATTTGGAGAAAATTCAGAGGCGTCTGTTTATATTGTCTCCAAAAGTATAGCAGCAACTCATAGTTTTGCGCATACTCATTTTCAGTACGAAATTGCAAAATCTGCTCGTATTAAAATTTCAAAAATACAAGATTGCAGTACAGGACATTTTGATTTTACCGAAGACCGTGCCAAACAAGATGCTCAATCTCATTTTGAAATCAATACAATCACGCTAGACGGTAGCTTTGTCAGGAATGATTCCGTTGTAAAAATAGAAGGTCAACATGCTCAAACATATCTAAATGGAGCTTACTGGCTTAAAGAAGAGCAGCATGTAGCTAATTATACCACAATGGATCATAAAGTAGCAAATTGTGAATCATTTGAGACATACAAAGGTGTTGCCTCCGACAGATCTACAGCAGTCTTTAACGGTAAAGTTTTTGTTCGTAAGGATGCGCAAAAAACTAATGCGTATCAAAGTAATGCCAATGTTTTACTCTCTGACCATGCCAGTATCAATTCCAAACCGGAATTAGAAATTTATGCAGACGACGTCAAGTGTTCTCATGGCTCTACCACTGGCCAACTAGATGAAACCGCTCTGTTCTATTTACGCGCAAGAGGCCTTAGTGAAGCATCTGCAAAAAACCTGCTTTTACAAGCATTTATGGAAGATGTATTGACCTATATTAAAGAAGAGGAGGCATTGAATTATATACATGAACGCATTACTTCTAGATTTAATTGGAATTACTAAGTAGAAAAACATATCCAATAAAAAAGAGCGCTCAATAAGCGCTCTTTTTGTATCTAATTATTTTTTGACTATCCATTAAGGGCCTCAGCACCACCAACAATCTCAAGGATCTCATTGGTAATCGCTGCTTGTCTTGCTTTATTATAGCTCAACTTGAGACTCTTCTGAAGTTCACTTGCGTTATCTGTTGCTTTGTGCATTGCTGTCATGCGTGCACCGTGTTCTGCAGCAAATGAATCTCTAATTGCTTTATAAAGCTGCAATTTCATTGATTTTGGTAAAAGGTCTTCGACAATGTCCATTTTTGATGGTTCAAAAATATAATCGCCAGACTCTGCATTACTCGCAGTTGGAACAATCGGTAAAAATTGTTCGGTTTCGATTGCTTGAGTAGCCGCATTTATAAAACGGTTGTACACCAATACCACTTTATCAAATGACTTATTGAGAAATTGAGCCATGATTTCTTCCGCTACTTGAGCTACTAACTCAAAACGTAAGTCTGCATAGACATCCTCCATGTTTTCAATCTTCTCATTGGCATAAAAATGAGGAGTGCGTTTGTATACATCCTTAATTTTTTTACCCAAACAAAGTACTGAAACATCTTTTCCTGCGTAATCCTCAGCGATGAGTGTACCTACTCGCTTGATAATATTGTTGTTGAATCCGCCGCAAAGACCACGATTAGAAGTGATTCCAACAATAAGTATTTTATTGGCTTCTCGTTGTTCAGCATAAGCATTTTCCGAAAGATCAAGACTAGCGCTCAAATTCTCAAGAATTTCGCGAAGTTTACCTGCATACGGACGCATTTGCGTTACAGCATCTTGGGCGCGTTTCAATTTAGCAGCCGACACCATTTTCATTGCAGAGGTGATCTGCATGGTGGAGCCCACTGAACTGATGCGGTTACGTATTTCTTTTAGATTCGCCATTGTAATCCTAAATTAAGGCTGTAATTATGCAAATTTACCAGCAACTTCTTTTGCTGTCTTTGTAAGTACAGCTTCTATTTCGTCTGTATATTTTCCTGCTTTCAATGCAACAAGGGTATCAGCATGACTTGCTTCCAAAACAGTAAGATAGTCTTTCTCAAATTCCTTTATTTTAGCAACTGGAACTGGCTGCATTAGGCCTTTCACACCAGCATAGATAATTGCAATTTGCTTTTCTACTGGATATGGATCGCCTTCGCGTTGCTTCAATATCTCTACGTTACGAGCTCCTTTATCAAGGACAGCTTTTGTAGCCGCATCAAGGTCCGAACCAAATTTAGCAAATGCCTCAAGTTCGCGGTACTGTGCTTGATCAAGCTTTAATGTACCAGCAACCTTTTTCATGGATTTGATTTGTGCGGAACCTCCAACACGTGATACAGAGATACCAACGTTAATAGCTGGGCGAATTCCAGAGTTGAATAAATCAGACTCCAAGAAGATTTGACCATCAGTAATCGAAATTACGTTAGTAGGGATATAAGCTGATACGTCACCTGCCTGTGTTTCAATAATTGGAAGTGCCGTTAGTGAACCTCCTCCACGCACTTTTTCTTTCAAAGATGCAGGAAGATCATTCATTTGCTTAGCGATATTATCATCGGCGATTACTTTCGCTGCACGCTCAAGTAAACGGGAGTGAAGATAGAATACATCTCCTGGATAAGCCTCGCGACCTGGCGGACGACGTAAGAGAAGTGATACCTCGCGGTATGCAACTGCTTGCTTAGAAAGATCATCATAAACAATAAGAGCTGGCTTACCACAGTCGCGGAAGTATTCTCCTACTGCAGCACCAGTCATTGGTGCATAAAATTGCATTGGCGCAGGATCAGAAGCATTTGCAGCAACAACCGTTGTATAGGCCATTGCACCAGCGTCCTCTAGTTTTTTTACAATTCCTGCAACCGTTGAACCTTTTTGACCAATGGCTACGTATATACAATATACAGGCTCGCCACGATCATAAAACTCGCGCTGATTAATGATGGTATCAATAGCAACTGTAGTTTTTCCAGTTTGACGGTCACCAATAATAAGCTCGCGCTGACCACGACCAATTGGAATCATGGCATCTACAGCCTTAATACCCGTTTGAAGTGGTTCATTTACTGGTTGACGGAAAATAACACCTGGTGCTTTACGCTCGATTGGCATTTCGTAAAGTTCACCTTGGATAGGCCCTTTTCCATCAATTGGCTGGCCTAATGTATCAACTACACGACCAACCATGCCATCGCCAACTTGTACCGAAGCAATTTTACCCAAACGACGAACTGTGTCACCTTCTTTAACGCTAGATGAGCGACCAAGCAATACTGCTCCGACGTTATCTTCTTCTAGGTTTAGTGCAATTCCTTGCATTCCACCATCAAATTCAATGAGTTCGCCGTACTGAACGCCGTTCATTCCGTAAATGCGTGCAATACCATCTCCTACCTGAAGTACCGTTCCTACTTCTTGCAATTCAGCCTCTGAGCGGAAACCTGAGAGTTGCTCTCTCAATATTGCGGAAACTTCTGCTGGTTTAATATCTGCCATGTGTACTTATTTTTTTGTCTGTTGACGATTATACAAATTGTTGTTTGAGACGCTTAAGTTGACTTGCAACGGAAGCATCGATTTGGTGGTCGCCCATACGAACTATAAAACCACCGATTAGATCAGCATCTATTTCTTCAGTAATTTCTGGGGTGCCGTTAACGGAAGCAGAAATTTTAGAAAGTATAGAAGCTTTGGTATTTTCTTCTAATTGTTGCGCACTTACAATTGTAACTGGAACGATTCCTCTGTGCGCCTTTAATTTTGTAATAAACTGTTTGGCAATTTCAATCATAACCCCTTCACGGCCATTGTTGGTTACCAAGGCCAAGAAGTCTAAGGTAGTTTGGTTGAAATCCTGAAATAGCTGCTTAATAACAGCAATTTTCTTGTCGATGTTGATAAGTGGGGAATTCAAGAATACTTGAAAATCATGAGCTTCTTCGGCTGTACTCAAAAGCTTTAAAATATCTGCTTCTATGAGCTCCACTTTATTGTGATCAATAGCCAACTCTAAAAGAGCAGTGGCATAACGAACAGCTGATTTATTAGACTTCATGGATTAGTTCATTTTGATTTCACCAGCAAGCTGCGTTGCAAGCGCTTTTTGTTTATCGTCTGAACTGAGTTCTTGACGTACAACTTTCTCCGCAATTTCTAATGAAAGACTGGCTACATGATTTTTCAATTCAGCCATAGCCGCAGCTTTTTCACTATTGATTGTTTGACGCGCAGACTCCACGATTTTTGCAGCTTCGTCCTTTGCTTTGCCTTTGGCATCTTCTACCATTCCGGTAGCAGCTTCCTTCGCTTCTTTTAAAATAAGATCACGCTCTGCACGGGCTTCTTTTAAAATTTGATCGTTCTCTGCTTTAAGTGCCTGCATTTCTGCCTTTGTCTTCTCGGCAAGTTCTAATGCTTCAGCAATTTTTTCTTCACGAGTATTAACCGCATTTAGAATAGGTTTCCATGCAAATTTGGCTAATAAGAACAATAAAAGGCTAAAAACGATGCCAGTCCAAACAAGTAAACCAAAATCAGGTAATATCAAATCCATTTTTGTGTGTTTTAAAATTTAAAAAAAGGAAACCGCAACCAACCGTTGCAGTTTCCTTTTGAGTTTAATTACGCTTTTGCTCCAAGAAGACCAACTACGACTCCAAACAATGCAACACCTTCAATAAGTGCCGCTGCGATGATCATCGCTGTTTGAATTTTACCAGCTGCTTCTGGGTTGCGCGCAATACCTTCTACTGCAGAACCACCGATACGACCGATTCCTAGACCTGCGCCTAAAACTGCCAATCCAGCTCCGATTGCTGCAATACTACCAAACATTCCTGTCATTGTATTTAATTTAAAAGGTTACTAATTAATGGTGTGCTTCCTCAACAGCTGCCCCAATGAACAATGCTGATAGCATTGCAAAAAGGAAGCCTTGCAAGAACGCAACAAGGATTTCGAGCACCGAAATAAACAAAGCCATCGGGACAGACAAGCCTGCCCAAGCGATATTTTTGTTGATAAAGATGATTGAAATCAAAGCTAATACGATAATGTGCCCTGCAGTGATATTCGCAAATAAACGAATCATGAGCGCAAATGGTTTTGTGAGGATCCCGATAAGTTCTATAGGAATCATAAAGATTTTCATGGGGACAGGGATTCCAGGCATCCAGAAGATATGGCCCCAATAATTTTTGTTACCAGAAAATACGGTCACAAGCAAAGTACAGAAAGCCAAAAATAAGGTAATAGTGATATTTCCTGTGAGGTTTGCACCACCCGGAATAATTGGAATAAGTCCTAACATATTATTGATCCATATAAAGAAGAAAATGGTCAATAGGTAAGGAACATATTTGTGATATTTGTGCTTATCAATATTAGCTTTTGCAATGTCGTCACGAACCATGACAATAATAGGTTCTAAAAACTTAGCTAAACCTTTTGGAGCAACGGCACCGTTTTTACGATAAAACCTAGCCACTGAAAGCATTATAATCAGAATCAGTAAAGATCCAAAAAGTAACGAGGCCACGTTTTTAGTGATGGATAAATCTGTCGGAGTAGAGTTATGCGGGTGTTCACCTACAAAGTGTAGTGAGCCGTGTGTGTCTAGCTTGTAAATTTCCTCATGATAAAGCGCATATCCTTCTGCAGGCCCTACACCAGCCATAAAATGGTAAGATATGCTATCATTGATAGCAACTTCCATTTTTTGACCATGATAGAAATGCTTGGAGCTAAAAAACTTGAAACCGTTGTCGTGAAGAATGACTGGAAGATATACACTAATGCCTCCGTGTTCTGGGCCAGCGATGTGCCACTCATGCGCATCTTTAATGTGGTGCATGATCATTTCGCCAACGTTGAAATTTTCTTCTTCAGAAGCCTTTGCAAAAGGTTGATAAACAAAGAATGACAATGCGAAAACTATGATTTGCAAAAGTGAAGAAAACTTACCTGCCTGCTGCATTAGAATGTGTTTTTGCGTGTTTGCGAAAAAATTTTTGCAAAGGTAGTCAAACTTTCTAAAGAAACAATTTAATTTTTGAACAAATCAGGCTTGAGTTTTCCTCAATTTCTTATAAAGTTTGATTCCGAGCATTAATGCAATGCCCACACTAAAAAACCCAATTGTTCCTCCTAACCAGCCTAAACGGCTTTTCAAAACAACTAAAAATACGATGATAACTAATAGTAAGGTTGCGACCTCATTCCAAATCCTAAGCTGATTGGAGGTCCAACTCAGCTTGTCTGCTTCTGCGTTTCTCAAAAGTTTTTGAGAGTAAAAATGATAGGCAAGTAAGAGAACAACAAAGCCTAATTTGAGGTGCATCCAAGGTGAATGGAGTAAATAGGTTGCATTGAGTGCAATCATCCAAATACCAAAAACAACCGTTAAGACCATCGCTGGCGTAGTTATGATCCACCATAGACGCTGCATCATAATGATGAATTGCTTCTGTAAGATTTCTTTTTCAGTGATTGGTTTGTCTGCTGCTTCCCTGAAGTATATAAACAAGCGCACCATGTAAAATAGTCCTGCAAACCAACTTACCACGAAGATGAGGTGTAACGCTTTGATGAAGTCGTAGGATTGATAGGTCATTCTACAAATTTACATGAAAGGTCTTGAATCCTACTATATTTGTGATAAAAGCAAGCAAATGTTGGTTCGTTTATTGTTCTTATTACTCATTTTCTCAAGCCTAATCTCTAATGCACAAGTAGAGTTGCTCTCGCTTGAAGGGACCTACCAAGAAAAGAACTTAATTGTCAATAATCCACCCATGGCCGATGGTTTTGGCTTTTGTATCAGCAAAGTGCTTGTCAACGGAGAGATCCTTCCTGCTGTCATTCAAACATCACACTTTGAAATCGATTTTAAACTCTTTCACCTCAAAAAAGGCGACGATGTTTTTGTCGTGCTCGAGCATGCTGTAGGCTGTGAACCTCGATTTTTAAATCCGAGCATCTTACTTCCTAAAAGCACATTTGTCTGCACGCAAATCAACACAACTAAAGAAGGAGAACTAACCTGGACGACTAACAACGAACAGGCCATTTTAGATTTTAGTATCGAGCAATTTAAATGGGGGCGGTGGGTAGAAGTTGGACAAGTAAAAGGAAAAGGCAGCAAGGGAGCAAATCATTACCAATTCCAATTAACGCCACACTCTGGCAAAAATACAGTGAGGGTGAGTCAAACGGATAGCTCTGGCAAACCTAGGTTTTCAAAAAGTACAAGCTTTATATCAGCTACACCTGAGGTGGGGTTCAGTCCAACAAAGGTGCACACAACATTGACGTTCAAGGCTAAGGGCCAGGTAGTTAAAACCAAATATGAAATTTACGACGCTTATGGTAATCTGCTCAAAACCGGCTTCGGAAATACCGTAGATTGCCGCAACATCGTGAGTGGAGTCTATTTTATCAATTACGATAATAAAACAGGCAAATTCATCAAAATCGACGATTAACATGAAACGCATTGAACACCTCGGCATTGCCGTTCAAAGTATAGAACAATCTTTACCTTTATTTGAAGCACTCCTTAATACCGTATGTTACAAACAAGAAGCTGTAGCATCTGAAGGGGTTAAAACTGCATTTTTTCAAGTAGGAGAATCTAAAATTGAATTGTTAGAAGCAAGCAATCCAGCGTCACCAATTGCCAAATTTCTAGAAAAAAATGGGCCTGGGTTTCATCATGTTGCGTTTGAGGTAGAAAATATTGATGACGAGATAGTGCGCCTTTCTAAAGCTGGTTTTCAACTGATTCACCATACACCAAAAGACGGAGCAGACAACAAACGCATTGCTTTTTTGCACCCGAAGTCAACAAATGGATTGCTCGTGGAGTTATGTCAAGAAAAAATCTCGTAAAAGTCTTGGGCCACTTGATAATAAAAAGTCTGTAAACCTGCTGCCTTTGCACCCTCAATATGCTGTGGGGAATCATCTATAAACAAGACTTCTCTTGGATCAAAACCCATTTGCCTACAAGTCCATTTAAAAGTGTCAGGATGTGGTTTTCTTTTACCAATTTGATGAGATAAAAACACTTGCTCAAAGAAACTATTTAAATGATCTTGAGTATGCTTTTTCAACGAACGTTCCACCTCAGTGAAGTGAAGCTCGTTTGTATTACTCAATAAAAACAATGGGACTTTCGCTTGCTTAAGGTTTTTTAAAAGGGCCAATTTTTGGATTGGGAACTCTCCTATCATGGCATTCCATGCTGCTACTACTTGGTTTGGAGAAGTGCCCATTTTAGTCTCAGGCAATAACAAATTAATAAAGTGTTGTGGAGAAATTTTTCCGCACTCAAAACGATCAAAAACCTCATTTTGAGCAAATTGCGTAAACCGATCTTTAAAGTCTGTAACACCAAGCTTTTCGAACGCTTTTTCTGTTGCCATATAATCGATATCAATGAGAACGCCGCCCAGATCAAAAAGTACAGCCTTACAAGCAATTTTCATAAAGCAAAGTTAAGCTTCTTGGGTTATTTGAACCCATTCTAAATTAGTAAATATGACATTTCAATGACAATCCCGCTGCAGCTAGTGCTTAGTTTTGCAGCATAGAAAAAGCGCTTTGTTGCAACAACTCCATATTATCGCCTTTACGCACCGGCAATTAGATGTCAGTAAAATAGGATTGTTACACATCGAGAAAGAAGCGCAATCCCAACAATTAGCTCAACTCAAAGAAGAATTAGGGCTTACAGAACTCATGTTTCTTACAACCTGTAACCGCGTTGAACTCACAATTGTCAACGGTTCCGATCTCGACACGCCTTTTCTAACGCGTTTACTTCAAACCTTGTACCCTAAGTTAGTACCCATTCAGCTAGAAGACTTTGTTCGAAAAGCCGAGGTCTACACCGGAAGCGCAGCTGTTCAGCACGCACTTTCTGTAGCATCATCCATAGATTCAATGATTATTGGGGAACGTGAAATTATTACACAAGTTCGATTGGCCTATGAATATTGTCACAGTCTTCGACTCACCGGTGACCTCCTTCGCTTACTGATGAAAAAAGTGATCGAAACGGCCAAACTCGTCTATACAGAAACAAGCATCTCTACCAAACCTGTTTCTGTTGTTTCATTAGCTTATCAGCACCTCAAACAACTCAACATTCCTCTTGAGGCACGTATCCTGATTATTGGAGCCGGCGTAACCAACACCACTATGGCTCGTTTTCTAAAAAAACATGGGTTTAAAAATTTTCAAATTTTCAATCGTTCCTTATCAAACGCCCAAAAACTTGCTGACGAAATTCGGGGTCATGCATGTGTTTTAGAAGACCTTGCAAACTACCAAAGTGGTTTTGATGTCCTCATTACTTGTACGGCAGCAGATGGTATCATCATTACACCCGCTCTCTACGACTCTTTACTCCAAGGAGATAAACAAGAAAAAATAGTCATTGATCTAGCAATCCCACAAGATCTAGATGAAGCCATCATTAAAGAATATCCAGTCAAATATCTTTCCATCTCATATCTTCAGCGCATATCTAATGAAAACGTTAAAGAGCGCTCTAAAGAACTCCGGCAAGTAGAAGAAATCATTGCTAATGCCCGCTATGAATTCCAACATCTTTTGCGCGAACGCAAGGTGGAAATTGCAATGCGCGATGTCCCAGCACAAGTTAAAGAACTTCGGGTCATGGCTTATGCAGAAATATTTAAAGAAGACTTAGAAACTTTAGACCCGCAAGCTAAAGAGGTGCTTGATAAAGTGGTTAGTTACCTAGAAAAAAAATACATCAGTGGCCCTATGAAATTGGCCAAAGAAATCATACTCAATCATGCAGACTAAACCGCACATCCGCATTGGAACACGCGGCAGCGACCTTGCCTTGTGGCAGGCAAACTTTGTCAAAAGACAACTCGAAGAACTCGGCTGTGAGGTTCATATTCAAATCATCGTCACACAAGGTGATCGCATTCAAAATCTCAGTTTTGATAAATTAGAGGGTAAAGGTTTTTTTACAAAAGAAATAGAAGCTGCGCTGATCAGCAACACCATAGACCTTGCGGTTCACTCTCACAAAGATCTTGAAACCACCCAACCAGCAGGCCTTTGCATCGGTGCAGTTTCATACCGAGAAGATCCTTCAGAACTTTTACTGATGCGAAATTCCGCACACGATCCTTTGCAAAAATGGGGGCTAAAATCAGGCGCCGTCATTGGGACTTCCTCTGCACGCAGAAAGTCTATCATTAAAGCGTTGCGTCCTGATCTTCAAATTGAAGAATTGCGCGGAAACGTACCTACCCGAATAGATAAACTTCGAAATGGCAACTACGATGCAATCTTACTTGCCAATGCTGGAGTAAGTCGTTTGCAGCTTGCTATTGAAGATCTTTACACGATTGTTTTAGATCCTACCGAATTTGTTCCAGCACCAGCTCAAGGTGTTTTAGGATTACAAATCCGTGAAAATGACAATCAAACACAAGAAATAGTTAACATGCTCAATCATCCAGTTGTTGCGGCAAAGATTGGTATTGAACGAGGTGTGCTACAAGCTATGGATGGGGGTTGTCAATTGCCACTTGGAGTGTTTTTTGGCGATGACAAAATCCATGTTGCCCATGCTGCAAATTCAAACGAACCCGCCAAGTTTTTTCAATTTGCAATCAATGCAGGAATTTCTGAAATTGTGTCAACCTTAAACTACTGATCGTGAGCAGGGTCTTCATATCAAAAGATCCTGAAGATCTACAAGAAGGATTACACTTCCTGCTGCAAAATGGAATTTTAGAAGCACGATCACTTATTGAATTCAAGGGGCAAAGTTTTGAATGCCCGACCAACTACGATATCTTGTTCATAGCAAGCATACATGCAGCGTCATTCTTTTTAAGTAAGTGCCATACTACAGCTCTAATTGCTTGTGCTGGTGTGGAAACTGCTAAAAAAGTAGCCGAACGCTACCAAAAGAAAATAGATTTTATAGCTCAGCAATCTGGCTTGCCCATAGAAGAAGCTGAGCGCTTTAATATTTGGCGAGATGGGCGCACTGTTTGCTTTCCGAGCAGCCAACTATCTCTCGGCACCTACTCCAAGCATATTCCAGAAAACGAGAAAATTATAATGCCTGTTTACCAAACCCAATTCAAAAGCCTTATCATTCCTGAAAAAGATATTTATATTTTTACCTCTCCAAGTAACGTTAGTGCCTTTTTTAACAACAATCAAATCCCATCAAATGCAAAAGTCGTAGCATGGGGTAGGTCGACTGAGCAGAAACTCCTTGAGTACCAAATATCTGTAACTCAGGTTTTGAAAGGACAACAACAAATGGAACTTTTGACTTGGTTGAGTAAATACCTATAAAAGCCTAACTCGCAAATGAAATTTGAACAAACTGAGTACATTAATTCTGATTTAATTAGGCTTTTTGAACAAACAGTACTCGGTACAAATGGAGCTAAATACAAACATTTGGATGTTGGAGAAAGTGTGGCTCATACCGATAACCCGCTCAGTTTTTCCTTGAGAAGAAAAGAACAGCTCATCGCTAATATTACTTTCTGTAAGCGCCCATTTGGTTTATATCTGCGCTATTTTGCATTCGACAAACGCTTTCAATCAACGGGGAAAGCCAGAATGAATCCCAAGTCACAAATAAAGAAAGAAATAGAAAATGTTTTTCTAGACATCACCTCTCAATTCCCCGGTAATCAAAACTATTGTTACGCCTATATTGATGCAAAAAACGTACGCAGTAAATGGATGAGCGAAACTTTTGGATTTCGAACAAAAGCCAAACTGAACACACAAACTTTTAGTCGCGTATTTCCAAAGGCTCTAGCGAATTTGAAAAAAGAAGCAATTTCAAGTGAGCTTTCCCAAATCATAGAAAACAACTATGGCCATTACACTGCTTATTTCACACATTTCTTTGAAAACGGGACTGTATTTTCACTTTTTAATGATAATGGTGATCGTTTAGCCTTTGCACAATTTCATCACGTTCGTTGGGAAATTCAACGATTCCCAGGAAAGTTAGGTGGGCTTTGGGTAAAATTATTGCCTTTCATACCCTTTTTACGTAAAATAATCCAACCAAAAGAACATACGTTTTTAGTGCCGGATATTGTTTGCAATCCCTCAGGAAACATTGCGGATGTGCAGCGCTTATTTGAAGCGGTTCTCGCTCACGAAAATTTGCATTCCATGCTTTGGTGGAACGATACAAGAGATCCTATATATCAAAGAGCCCAGAAGCATTTCAACTGGGGCTTGCTTCATCATATCATTGGTATAGCGGAGGTCGATGTTGTGATCAGAGGAGACTACGAGCCAAAAGAACCCATCTTTATTGCTGCCTTCGATATGATCTGATTTTCAGTAAGAAAGCAATCTAGTAATGAGGAGTTCCTTAATGCGTTTATCAAGCGCGTTTTTATTTCTTAAGTAAAATTGAAATTCTTCCTCGCTAAATAATCCGATGATCATACCAATATATCGATGAACTAGTCCTGGAGTTTTGGAGAGCAAATTAGCAAGTTTGCTTCGTTGCAAAATAGGGTTTTCAATGGATTTCAAAATCTCAAATACAGGGTTTCTCGACCATTCTATTTGAAAAATTTCATGCTGTAACTTCAAAATTGGTCGCAGCACTTCATTTTGAAACTGCTCTAATTCGTTGGATTCACCATTTTCCTTTTGAATAAGTGGTCTCAGGTTTTTTAGGGTGTCGTTTGGCCTCATGCTTCTTCAGACAATTCAAGGATGCGAATGTTTGGATAGAATTCATCTAGGTAACTTACGGAGCGTTCCTCGTCAGGGTTTGCTGTAAAAAACAATGACTTACATTTTGGCAAACTCTCAGTAAGCCTTACAATATAGCCTTTATGGCCAGCACGCATTTGTTCTTCCAAACCAAGTACTATAAATAATTTCAATTTTTTAATATTGAAACCATTTTGAAAATAGAGTTCGGCCATTCGGCGAGTAGTACCGACGATAATCTCGGTGCCATCAAAAAGATCATTGCGCTGTTGTAATTTGTTTCCTTTTTCGACCACAAGGTCAACAGTTAGGTCCTTTGCTTTAACTAACTTTACAAATTCCGCATGAATTTCTCTGGCTTGTGTATCGCTTGTACATAATATTATTGCTCGAGGTGAGCCTTCCTCGGGTTGCGGAATCACTTCGTCAATGAGGGGCCAAAGATTCATTTGATATTGACTTGGCAGTGCTGATACCAATAAATATTGACTGGGTTGTAATGCTTTTTGAATGATTTCCATTAAGATTTTAGTTTGGGGTTTTCATGATGGCGTGTCGCATCGCGATGTGTCTTTTTTTCTAGATTTTTAACTAGGGCAGTATCCAAATCTATTCCCGTTTGATTGGCCAGGCAACAAAGTACAAATAAAATGTCGGCCATTTCATCTCCCAAGTCTTTGTCCTTGTCACTTTCCTTCTCAGATTGCTCGCCATAGCGCCTTGCTATAATGCGTGCAAGTTCACCTACCTCTTCCATGAGAACTGCCATATTGGTTAGTTCATTGAAATAGCGGACGCCGAGTGTTTGGATCCAATGATCAACTTTTGCTTGTGCTTCTTTGATTTCCATGTTACAAAGGTATCAAAACCTCTCGTTGATATGCTTACCTTTGTAGTGTATGGAAAAATTAAGCAATTTCATCAACGGCCAATATGTCGCTCCGAACAATGGCCGCTACATAGACAACTACGAGCCTGCAACTGGTCAAGTCTATTCCTTGATTCCAGATTCTGATGCCAATGATGTTGAACAAGCCGTATTAGCAGCTGAGGCAGCATTCCCTTTGTGGTCCACAATGGGAATAGAAGAGCGCGCGGAAATTCTTCGCAAGTTATCAGAAGGGATTGAGGCAAACATGGACGCCTTTGTAGCTGCTGAATCCAAAGACAACGGAAAACCAATAAGTTTAGCACAACATGTAGACATACCAAGAGCGGTATCTAACTTTCATTTCTTTGCTACGGCCATTGAACATTTTGCCTCAGAATCTCATCAAATGGAAGGTGTAGGTCTCAATTATACCACTAGAAAACCTATCGGTATAGTTGGTTGTATTTCTCCTTGGAACTTACCATTGTATCTTTTCTCTTGGAAAATTGCACCCGCTTTGGCTGCTGGGAATTGCGTGATTGCAAAACCCTCTGAAATTACACCTTACACAGCATTTATGCTTGGGAAAATTGCCAAAGATGCAGGTATGCCAGACGGAGTTCTCAATATACTACACGGCACAGGACCTAGCGTTGGAGACGCAATTGTAAAACATCCGAAAATCAAAGCAATTTCATTTACGGGAGGTACTAAAACAGGAGAATATATTGCTCAAACAGCTGGCCCTATGTTCAAGAAATTATCTTTGGAACTAGGTGGTAAAAACCCAAATATCATTTTTGCCGACTGTGATTTCAAAGATGCTCTCAGTACAACTATTCGTTCTTCTTTTGCCAATCAAGGTCAAATTTGTCTTTGTGGCTCACGTATTTTTATCGAACGTTCTATATATGAGCCGTTTAAGGATGCCTTTGTAGCTGCAGTATCTAAAAGTAAAGTTTCATTCCCAGAAGACCCTGAAGCAAAACTTGGAGCTGTTGTTTCCAAGCCTCACATGGAGAAAATATTAAGCTACATAGAACTCGCTAAAGAAGAAGGAGGTACCATTTTATGCGGTGGGAAACGCAAGATTTTAGAAGGTGAGCACTCACAAGGTTATTATATAGAACCAACCATCATAGAAGGTTTACACTACAATTGTCGAACCAATCAAGAAGAAATATTTGGGCCTGTGGTTACGATTACACCTTTTGATACAGAAGAAGAAGTCCTTACCATGGCCAACTCTACCCAATATGGTCTTGCAGCAACTGTTTGGACATCTGACCTCAAACGCGCACATAGAGTAGCCGATCATGTTCAGGCTGGCATCGTTTGGGTCAACGCATGGTTAGTTCGGGACCTTCGAACCCCTTTTGGAGGTGTAAAAGCTTCAGGGGTTGGCCGCGAAGGTGGTTGGGAAGCATTGCGCTTCTTTACTGAGGCTAAAAATGTGTTTATCAAGTATTGAGTTGGTGAGATGCACTTTCCTTTAATTAGTTGAGGCCTTATCTTTGAAACGATAACCGGCTACAAACTTAAGGGCAAAATAAATTTGGCGGTACTTCAAGTCATCAAAACGCAGACTTTTATTGTCAAAATCACTTACTAAAAAGAAGAATTTTTCATCGGAAGAGTATCCACCCATTAACCTTACATCATATCGAGGTGCAAGTCCCAATCTGATTTGAGAGTAAGTGGCTGTATGGTATTCCTTGAACTGAACAACCGGCCCAACACCAGCCCAACCGCCAATTTGCCAATTCTTTTTGCGGTTGACATACGCAATGCCTGGTGTTGCACCAAAGTCAAATGCTTTGAGTCGCTCGATTGTCAATATTTGATCATTCCCGTTTTGAGCATCATTTGGGATCAAACTACCAGATGAATTGCCTGATCCAAAATAATTAAGCGTCCCTTTTAAGTACCAGGTAAGAATCTGGGCATTGTAGTGAGCTCTTTTACCTAGTAGTCCATCGATTTGAAAATCTGGATTGTGAAAATACCGCCCGTTAGTCATTAAATTAAAAGAGTATGCATCAGGTAAAATGAACTTGGGTTGTTTAAGGGCATAACCGAATGTTGTTTTCAATTCCAGATCGTACCAAATGTGCTTGTGAGAAAAATCATAGGCAAAGTTGTATTGGGTCGTTTTGCCAAATTTATTATTTGGACGTAAATTGCCAATAACTGGAAAACCGAAGCGTACATGAAACCATTTGTAGGCAAAACCCAGTCCTAAAAAAGGACTAAAATTATTTTTATAGGCTAATGCTCCTAATTGCCCTGAAAATGGATATTCAATCCGAAATGGGTTGACATTGTAACCGAGGTCAGCATAAAGAATTGGACGATTCTTAAAACTAACTACAGCCTGATTTTGGGCATTTGTTTGAATTACCCAAACCAGAATGTAAATACTAAAAAGTGCTACCTTCTTCAAGCCCTAAAATAAATGCATATACTTTAGCGCGCTCTAAGCGCTCCACACTTCGACCTGAACCACCACCATGGCCTGCATCCATATTACATTCAAAAATAAGTGGTTCATTATTGCTTCGCATAGACCTAAGCTTGGCAACATATTTAGCAGGCTCCCAATATTGTACTTGTGAATCATGGTACCCTGAAGTAATATACATAGCCGGGTAAGCCATTTGATGCAAGTTGTCATAAGGAGAATACTTGAGCATATAGTAGTAATAATAAGGGTCATTTGGATCGCCCCACTCTTCATATTCACCTGTAGTGAGTGGAATACTTTCATCTAACATTGTTGTAACCACATCAACAAACGGAACCTCAGAAACAATTCCTTTGAATAGATAAGGGGCCATATTTGCGATTGCACCCATGAGTAATCCACCTGCGCTTCCTCCATTTGCGTATATGCGATTTGGATCGCAGTAGCCCATAAGACCTAAGAATTCAGCGGCATTGATAAAATCGGTAAACGTATTTATTTTTTTATCAAATTTCCCGTTCTGATACCATTCTTCACCTAGATACTTGCAGCCTCTAATGTGTGCTGTTGCAAATACAAAACCGCGATCGAGTAATGATATCCTAGTTGGGCTAAATACATCTGGGATTGTATAACCGTACGATCCATAACCATATAATAATAAAGGAGCTTTTTTTAAAACCGTTCCCTTCTTATATACAAGGCTTATTGGGATTTGAGAGCCATCATTGGCAGTTGCCCATACGCGTTCAGACACATAGTTGTCTGGACTAAAATCAGGGTCTCTTAACTTTTTTTCAAAGAAAACTTCCCGATTTGAAGACTTGAGGTCATAGGAATAAACCCTTGATGGGGTGGTCATGGAATTGAAAACATAATAAATTTTATCTGCCGAATATTCATCGTTTGTAGCCAGTCCCAAGAAATAGGTTTCCCCATCTACATCAATATACTTTTCATGGCCATCCGTTAGATTTTTTAATTTCAATTTCAAAAGACCATTGGTTCTTTCTTCCAAAAGCAAGTAGTCTTGAAATACACTTATGCCTTCTATCAATACATCCCGATCGTGTTTGATGTACTCTTGACAAGCAGTAAGGTCTTTGGGAATCCCTTTAGAGAATAGGATGCGATTATTCATCGCATTGTCATTGCTCAAAATATAGAAACCATTCTCATGATGGGCTACTTCATATAAATGTCCTGCCTTTCTGGTTAAAAAGACTTCTGGCATGGCCTTAGCTGAGGAGGCATCGAGAAGTTGAATTTCTGCAGTAGTGGTACTGTAACTATAAATTAATATGTACTCATCGGTGATGGTTTTACTGATATCTACACTGAATTTGTCATCCTTTTCTTCAAAAACTAATTCATCAGCACTTTGTGGCGTTCCCAATTGATGACGATAGACCAAATACTCTCTGAGTGTTTCCGGATCTTTTTTGGTGTAATATACCGTTTTGTTATCCTTGGCCCAAACAATACTACCGCTTGTTTCAGTGAGCACATCTTTAAGGTATTTGCCGTGCTCACGAAATCGTATTTCATATTTTCTACGCCCTTTGAAGTCCTCAGACACAGCTAAAATTTCATTATTCGGAGAAGGTGCCCAACTCGCTAGTTCATAAAAGGACTTACCCTTAGCACGTTCATTTTCGTCAAAAAATAATACTGCCTTATCCTCTTGATCATAACGGTAAATCTGCTCGTAATCTTGACCTGCTAGATTTCGCCTTTGATACTTATAACCATTTACAATAAATGGGGCGCTTGTCTCATTTGGATCAATTCGCGTTTCAAATTCAACTAATAATTCATGAACCAAAGGCCCCAAGTTATTAAAGTATGCCGTTGCAAAATCATTTTCCTTTTCAAGATAGTCCAGTACAGGTTGAGCATCTCGTTCACTCAACCAGTAGTATGGATCAAGGCGCTGGTGTCCATGTTTTTCGAGTAAATATTCTTGGCGCGGTGCAATGGGTTCTTGGGCAATAAATTGGTCTAGCATAATCAAAAAGAGACTTGTAAAAATGAGCCGTAGTTTCATGACAGGATTTCTAGCAAAATTAGCGATATTCTCTCTTGAAAAGTTTAACTTTGAAATGTGAAGAAACTTTATAAATACTTACTCAATACCCTACCACGTCCTTTACTCATCAGGCTGAGTTACCTTTTTAGAATCATAGCTCCCACATTGTACAAAGGAAATAATGTACACTGCCCAGTATGCGACAAATCATTTTCCAAGTTTCTGTCTTATGGTTCTGATGTAGCTCACCGTGAGAACGTTCTCTGCCCTTACGACCTTACGTTAGAACGACATCGCCTGATGTGGCTTTATCTCAAAAACCACAGTGCTTTTTTTACTCAACCAAATTTATCGGTACTACACATGGCCCCTGAGCAATGTTTTATTGACCGATTCAAGGCGCAAAAAAATTTAAACTACCTCACTGCCGATATCGTTTCCCCGATTGCAGATATGCATTTTGATTTACATCAAATTCCTCTAGAAGACAAGCGCTTTGACGTCGTTTTTTGTAATCACGTCATGGAACACGTGCAAGACCCTATTCAGTGCATGTCGGAATTATTTAGGGTCATGAAACCAGGCGGTTGGGCTATTATGCAAGTGCCACAAGATTTTTCTAGAGATACCACTTTTGAAGACCCTTCTATCATCACAGAAGCTGACCGGGAGAAATATTATTGGCAAAAAGATCATGTGCGCTTATTTGGGAAAGATTACCCCAATTACCTTGAAAAAGTTGGTTTTCAAACGGATATTTTTGACTTCCATTCTCATTATTCAACTGAAGAAATAGAACGCTTTCGCCTTATGAAAGATGAAGTATTCTATATTTTTAAAAAACCCTAGCTCATGAAAGCAATTGGTTTTATTTTGAGTTTGATGTTTGTGCTAAACGCATTTGCTCAGAAAAATATCTTTTTAAATATTGAACCAAAATTTGGCAATCAATCATTTGTATTAAATCAAACCTATATTGGTAATGACGGTGTTGCAGTAGAAATCCAAGATTTCAATTATTATTTATCAGATGTCAGTATTTTCCATGACAACGGGCAACAAACCGATCTTTCAAACGATATTTGGCTAGTGACTTCAACCCAACACAGTCTTTATCTAGGTTATTTGGGAATTGATCAATTGGACTCTATTTGTTTTACTATAGGTGTCCCCAAGCGCTACAATACGCAATCTGGATCCCTTGCACAGGATATTTCGACTTATCCCGAGACTCACCCTTTGAGCTTTCAAAGTCCATCAATGTATTGGGGCTGGGCTTTTGGTTACATGCACATGATTGTCGGGGGAAAAGCAGACAATAATAATAACGGCATACCTAATGCTTATTTTGAATTGCATAACCTGGGCAACAACAACCAACAAACAGTTACCTTACCACTTATTCAAACTAACATAGGCTCACAAATTGATCTGTCGATAAATTGTCATTTAGATCGCTGGCTCAACCAAATGCCACTTTCTAGTGTAGGTGTTTTGCATGGTGAAACCGGACTCAATCAAAATGTGATGCAAAATATTCTAACTCAGGATGTATTTACATTAGATGCCGCGGCACAAACAGTATCGCATCAAATAAACCCATTTACCTGGATGCAATCTGCCAATGAAGTCACTGTTTTTTGTGATCAAAATGAGGTAATTGACCATTTTAAGGTATACGCCAACACAGGCCAACTTTTACTTGAAGGCGCCCCCTTTCTTTCTACAGCAATTATTCCACTTGATCATTTCAACAGTGGCGTTTATCTCTTTCAGATTGAAACTTCAAAGGGTCCTTATCCCGCTTTTAGGATTATCAAACCATAACGTATGATGCGCTTTTTTTCCATAGCGCTGCTTGTGACTAGTGTTTTTTTGATGCTTAGATGTGGTCAATCTCAAGATTTGAATGCATCAGTTTTTATTCCGTCCCCAACGGATAACCCTCCAAACGCTGAGAAAATTGCACTAGGCCGAAAACTCTTTTTTGATAAACGACTCTCTCTTGATGGAACCATCTCTTGCGCTAGTTGCCACGATCCGCGCAAGGCTTTTACAGATAACCAAGCTAAAAGTATAGGTATTGGCGCTCAATTAAGCGATCGCAATGCCCCAAGTATCCTCAACGCTGCATTTTTAAAAACGGCCATGTTCGACGCACATTTAAAGAGCCTTGAATTACAGGTAATTGTGCCCATACAGGAACCGGTAGAAATGGGGCACAATATGAAAAACCTCATCAAGCAGTTACGTCAAATCCCCGAATACCAATCCGCAGCACAAACGATCTTTGGTCGAGATTTCGACGCATGGGTGCTCACTCGCAGCATTTCTGCATTTGAACGCAGCCTAATCTCCATGAACGCACCGTTTGACCAATACTTAGCTGGCCAAAAAAATGCGCTTACGCACAATCAAAAAGAGGGTTGGCGTATTTTTTCCGAACAATTGTATTGTACAAAATGTCATCCAGCACCTTATTTCACAACTTATGAAGCAGCCAATAATGGCTTGTACAATTCTTATGAAGGAAAGGTCGATCAAGGTCGTTTTCGCATTCACCATGATTCTTCTGAAATAGGAATGTTCAAAATTCCTTCACTCAGAAATCTTCCACTAACTTACCCTTATATGCACGATGGTAGCTTAAATTCTATTTCGGAGGTGCTTTTGCATTACCAAAAAGGTGGAGCCAAGCATCCATTGCAGGATCCTCGAATTGTGGCTTTTGATCTAACATTGAAAGAAAAACAGCAGCTCATGGATTTTTTTAATGCATTAGTAGATACTTCTTACCTGCGTAGAAACGGCTTTTAAGCGAGATTGCTTACCTTTGTAGCTCCAAAATCAAAGGTTATGTATCGCTCACACACTTGCGGAGAATTAAGAATTCAACACGTCGGAACCAAAGTTACACTCGCAGGCTGGATGCAACGCTCTCGTGACCTCGGTGGAATGACCTTTATCGACCTTCGCGATCGCTATGGAATTACGCAACTTGCTTTCAATATGGAAGTCAATTCCGATCTTTGCGAACAAGCACGCAAGTTAGGTCGCGAATTTGTGATTCAAGTTGAGGGTGAAGTCATTGAACGCAGCAGTAAGAATAAAAATATTCCAACTGGGGAAATCGAAATCAACGTTACCGATTTGGTTGTCCTCAATGCCGCCAAACTGCCCCCATTTACAATTGAAGACGATACCGATGGTGGTGACGAATTACGCATGCAATACCGCTACCTCGATTTACGTCGCAACCCTGTTCTGGAAAAACTACGCCTGCGAAACCGTGTAGCGCTCGAAACCCGTAAGTTTTTAGATTCTAAAGATTTTTTAGACGTAGAAACACCTGTCTTGATTAAGTCAACTCCCGAAGGCGCCCGCGACTTTGTAGTGCCAAGCCGAATGAACGAAGGTCAATTTTATGCTCTTCCTCAATCACCACAAACTTTTAAGCAGCTATTAATGGTGAGCGGATTTGATCGTTACTACCAAATTGTCAAATGCTTCCGCGACGAGGACCTCCGTGCAGATCGCCAGCCAGAGTTTACCCAAATTGACTGCGAAATGGCATTTGTGGAGCAAAATGATATCCTTGAGATGTTCGAAGGCCTCATCAAACACCTTTTTGAAACAGTTCGAGGGGTTAAATTTGAAGGCGCTTTCCCGCGAATGACTTACGCTGAAGCGATGGATCGTTATGGTTCTGACAAACCAGATATTCGCTTTGGAATGGAATTCGTAGACCTTACTTCACTTGCGCAACAAAATGATTTTGTGGTATTCAATAGCGCTGAAGCCGTATTAGCTATCAATGCAGAAGGCTGCAGCGAATACACACGCAAACAACTCGATGAACTCACCGAATGGGTGAAGCGCCCACAAATTGGCGCCAAAGGCTTAGTCTATATCAAGTGTAATACTGACGGGACATTTAAGTCGAGTGTAGATAAATTCTATTCCGAAGATGACCTTCGCGCAATGGCAGAACGCGCCAATGCAAAGGCCGGTGACCTCCTTTTACTTTTGTCAGGAGATCTTGCCAAAACGCGCAAACAACTCAACGAACTACGTCTTCACCTTGCTACACAACTCGGACTTCGAGATCCAAATATATTCAAACCACTTTGGGTACTCGATTTTCCGTTACTCGAATGGGACGAAGAAAGTGGCAGATATCATGCCATGCACCATCCTTTTACATCTCCTAAACCAGAAGATCTACACCTCATTGATACCAATCCGGGAGAAGTTCGCGCCAATGCTTATGACCTCGCCATGAATGGCGTTGAGCTTGGTGGAGGTTCAATAAGAATTCACGACCGCGCTCTGCAATCTAGAATGTTTGACCTCCTTGGTTTTAGCAAAGAAGAAGCTCAAGCTCAATTTGGCTTTTTGATGTCGGCTTTTGAATATGGAGCGCCTCCACACGGTGGATTGGCCTTTGGCCTTGACCGCTTAGTTGCTACCATGGGCGGATCAGAGTCTATCCGCGACTACATTGCTTTCCCGAAAAATAACTCAGGTCGAGACACAATGATTGATGCGCCATCTCCTCTAAATGAGGCTCAACTGAAAGAATTAGGCCTTAAGCTCAACTAAGCTGCATGTTTATTGTTGTAAAGATATGAACCCACAAATCGATCAACTTCAAGTTGCGCTAAGCGCACACCGCAACAAACTACTCGAGCACCCAATGTATGCTCAAATAAAAACTATAGAAGATTTTCAAAGTTTTATGGAGCAGCACATCTTTGCTGTTTGGGACTTCATGAGTTTACTCAAATCCCTACAACGTGACCTGACATGTGTAGAGGTTCCTTGGTCGCCAAAAGGTTCTCCAATCACGCGTCGCTTCATCAATGAAATCGTATTAGGGGAGGAATCAGACCTTGATAAAGATGGTAAAGTCTTGAGTCATTTTGAAATGTATTTGGAAGCCATGCAACAAATTGGCGCTAATACACTTCCAATTCACCAACTCACAGAGTGGCTTTCATATGGTAAAACCCTCGACGAAGCACTATACCAATTAGAAATCCGTGAAGAAACCCGCGAATTTGTGCGCTTCACATTTGAGATCATAGAAAGTGGTCAAATTCACAAAATTGCGACACTTTTTACTTTCGGTAGAGAAGACCTCATTCCAGATATGTTTATTGAAATCTTGCGCGAAATGCAAAGCCAGGGCCAAGGAAACATTGACAAACTACTCTATTACCTTGAAAGACACATTGAAGTAGACGGAGGTGATCACGGACCTATTTCTCTACAAATGATGGATGAAATTTGTGGCACTGATGTCATGAAATGGCAAGAAGCTACGGAGGTCTCTATTCAAGCTCTTGAAAAACGATACGCCCTTTGGGATGGCATCCAAGCCAGTCTTAGCTCCAGGTAGTACCGTCCTTACCATCTTTAACAACAATACCGGCATTTGCAAGGCCATCTCTAATCTGATCAGAAGTTGCCCAGTCTTTATTTTTTCTGGCTTGACCTCGCAAATCAAGTACTAAATCCATGACTGGAACCAGCCGACTTTCTGAACCAGCAGCTTCTTTTTGTAAGCCTAAAACGTCATAGACAAATACGGCCATTTTATCCTTGAGCAAGTCAAGATCTGTAGCAGAGATATGTTCCTTTCCGTCATTAATTAGATTAATAAGACGTGTAGCCTCAAACAAGTTAGCAACAAGAATGGGTGCATTGAAGTCATCATTCATAGCTGTATAAAACGACTGAACTAAGGCATTCACATCAAAAGAAGATGCCCCTTTTGATTCCAAGCGGTCCAAAGTAGCAATTGCATCAGTAAGTTTAGACAAGCCTTTTTCTGCCGCATTCAGCGCATCTTGCGTGAAGTCAAGGTTACTGCGATAGTGGGCTTGCATCATGAAAAAACGCACGACGTTTGCAGTATATGATTTTTGAAATAAACCTGTTGTGCCGTCCAATATTTGTTTAGGTAAAAAATAATTCCCAAAAGACTTAGACATTTTTTGTCCGTTGACATTGAGCATATTAGCATGCATCCAATAGCGTGCGGGGTTGCATCCAAATGAACCACAACTTTGTGCGATTTCATCCTCGTGATGAGGGAATTTAAGATCCATACCTCCGCCGTGGATATCAAACTGTTTTCCGAGGTATTTCGTACTCATAGCAGTGCATTCAATGTGCCAACCAGGGTTTCCATTACCCCAAGGTGAGCGCCAAATTTGCATGTCGTCTGGATTGGCTTTTTTCCAAAGGGCAAAATCTGCGAAGAAACGCTTTTCATCCTGGGAATTAAGCTGACGAGTTTCATTTTCGAGCTCATCTACCTTTCGACCACTTAAAATCCCGTAATGAAAATCTTGCATGTACTTGCGCGTATCAAAATAGACTGAACCGTTTACTTCATACGCATAGCCATTTGTTAAAATTTGCTCTATGATTTCTATTTGCTCTTGAATGTGCTGTGTAGCGGTCGGCTCAATACTCGGTGGTAAAAGGTTATAAATACGCTGCAATTCTTGGAATTTAACGGCATATTTGTAGACAATTTCTAAAGACTGTAGCTGCTCGGCTTTTGCCGCAGCACCAATGCTATCCACCTCTTGGCCTGCAGAATTGGTGATATGCCCTGCATCTGTGATGTTACGTACATACTTCACTCTAAAACCGAGATGAAGCAGGTAGCGATATATCAGGTCGAAATTGATGAAAGTACGCATGTTACCCATATGCGGTTCGCTGTAAAGCGTTGGTCCGCATACATACATGCCAATATTTCCCTCTACAAGCGGAACAAAAGGTTCTTTCTCACCTTTTAAACTATTGTATATAACGAGTTGATCTTGCTGCGCTTTCATGGTACTTGATTATTCTCACAAATTTAGCCAATTTTACGGCATCATTTTTGTTAAGTTTGTGGCATGAATGTAATTTTCGGTTTCCTGACTGCCTTGTTGTTTTCACTTAGCCTCAGTGGAGATCTTCCTTATGCTACAATACAACGAGGGATGGAATCTAACGATGCGCATGCAATAGTTGGACTAGGAAAAGATAAAATCTTATTGCAAGTTCCTGGTTCAGATGGTGCCTACCCTCTTTCGCAAGCTGAGATGATCCTAACAAGCTTCTTTCAAAAAAATCCAAAAGGGACATTTGTCTTCAGATATAAAAATACCAGATCAGTCGAAGGAAATGGAACGGTAATAGGCTCCTATATTTCAAAAGGCAACAGCTATCGAAGTACTTTTCAGTTCCGAAGTGGCAAGTACGAAACAAAGCTTGAAAGCTTAAGCATCGTTAAAGAATAATACTTAGGCTTGCTGTCCTCTATTCTCTTTGAGGGTATTGAAAAATATGATGCCGTAACCAATGGCGAGCATCAGATGGAATGGCACCATACCGAGGTCGCCGTATAGCGCTCTGTTTACTGCCGTAAAGCCAAACGTCACCATGAAAATACCTTCCATGATATTGATGATCGATAGGCTCTTTTTGTCATATTTATTGCCTTTGAATTCATCTTTCTTGGCTACATTGAATTTTGGGGTGCGCACAAATGAACTCTTGATACCGAGGTAGCCCTCGATAACTGCCACCGCATTGCTGAGGCCAAGAGCCATCGAAACCGTTAAGAACTGAACAAAACGACCCAAGAAACGAAAGAGGTCGCTAAAGAAGTTGCCACGCTTGTCAAGGAATGAATTCCAGTAGTAGAAGCCCAAGAAGATGGTGCTCGAGAAGAAATACATCCCGTACTTAATATAAATATTGAGATCAGAGAAAGAATCTTTGATGTGCAATACCGCCAAACTGAGCAAGGAAAGGATCAGAATAAATACGAACACCGAAGAATTGAAAAGGTGTGCTAAACCGTGAATGCGGTCGCCAATTTTGAGGCCCTTAGTTGTTGCCAAACGCTTCCACATTTTGATAAATACCTCTGCGCCGCCTTTCATCCAGCGATGTTGTTGGCTTTTGAGCGCAGACATTGTGATAGGCAATTCTGCCGGCGACTCAACTTCTTCTAAGTATACAAAACGCCACCCTTTCATTTGGGCTCGGTAGCTGAGGTCGAGGTCCTCGGTGATGGTGTCGTGTTCCCAACCACCAGCGTCGTCAATTGTGGCGCGGCGCCAAACACCAGCCGTGCCGTTAAAGTTGATATAATGCCCACTTGCATTGCGACCGCCTTGTTCTATAGCAAAGTGACCATTTAAGCCAAAAGCTTGAAGTTCTGTTAATAATGAATAGTCTTTATTGAGGTGACCCCAACGCGTTTGTACCACACCTATTTGATCAGTGAAATAAGGAATAGTGCGCAATAAGAAGTCTTTGCTCGGCACAAAATCCGCATCAAAAATGGCAATAAACTCACCTTCAACTTTATCCATTGCTGCATCTAGTGCACCTGCTTTGTAACCAGTGCGGTCAACGCGGTGAACATGCTGGATATTGATGCCACGTGCAGCTACTTCAGCACATTTATTGGCAATAATATCTTTGGTTTCATCAGTTGAATCGTCGAGAACTTGTATTTGAAATTTATCTCTAGGGTAATCCATTTCTGCACAAGTCTCAATAATACGTTCTGCCACATACATTTCGTTGAACATTGGCAATTGTACAGTTACTTTAGGTGCAGTAGAAAAATCAAAAGGTGGTGTAACTCGACTTTGTTGCTTTTTTCTATTCTTTACATATGTAATTGCCAAGCTCAATTGGATCACGCTATAGAAGAAAATCAAGACCAAACATAAACCGTAGATCACGAGAATGATACGGGCCACCATATGTGACCAATAATGTTCTTGACCTTTGTAGTCTCCCCAGTTAAATAACCAAGAAACTTTTAATTGGGCAGTAAAAGGCTGGGTCCTACTAAAAGTATAATGAATGAGGTGCTCTTTAGCATTGGTTTCAAACACTTTGAGTGTGGTAGCGCGATAATCTTGATCGACTAGACTCAATTTAGACTTACCAATTGGAACTTTTTTGAAAGTAAACTTTCCGTTTGCATCGGTCTCAGTAGTATAAACTTTACCATTTACAAAAGAGGTTAGCTGGACCTTAACCTCATCTACAGCCCTTTTGGTTTTGTAGTCGACAAGATAGCCCTCAATTTTCTTAGAAACTAGTACCGGTAGGAGGTCTTTGTGGGCACGACCAGAAAAGGCCATAAAAAGACCAAAAAAGAGTAGCAATAAAGAATACTTCATTCGAGAAAAAGCAATAGGTGTGAAAATAAAAAGCAAATATAGATTTATTCTTTCATTAAGGTCATTTCATCGACCAAGTGTTTGGCTCCTGAATAGATATCCATGACCCATAATACATATCTGATATCTACTACAATATTGCGACAACGGTTAGGATCGAATAAATAATCACTCATTGTACTCTCCCAACTTCGGTCAAAATTTAGCCCCATTAGATAGCCATTCTTATCTAAAACAGGGGAGCCTGAGTTGCCGCCAGTAGTGTGATTAGAACCCGTAAAACAAACCCATAATTCATCTCCTTGTGCATATTGGCCATAATTTTTTGCTGTGTGCAAATCAAGCATTCGCGGCAAAAGTTCAAAATCAGGGTTGCCAGTATTGTACTTTGCAACTATCCCATCCAAGGTAGTATGTTCGGTATAGCGCATGCCATCTGTCGGTGCAGAACCTTCAAGCTGACCATAAGTAATACGCAAAGTAGAATTGGCATCTGGCCAATGTTTGTCATCAGGGAACATAGTGTATTTTCCTTCGACATAAATTTGCATCCATTTATTCACCTTAGTCTGAAAATCCCTAAAAGCAGGAACTATTTCATTCCTAAAAGGATTGAAAAACTGATTAAAATGTACAAAACCGGCATCTTTTTGCAGTTTTTTGACGGATTTTACACTAAAACTGCTTAAAAATGACTTAAACCGTTCTTCATTAGTGAAAATGGACTGGCTATAAATCTCCTCGGTAAGTTGCTCCACGGTTGTGCCTTTTAAAGATTGTTGAGAATAATTAAGGTATAAATTCGTCAACTCTAAAAAGATGCGGCGATCTACGTTGGTATTATAATTCTTGAAGAATCCATCTGCAGTGGTTTGGAGTTTGGCAAGTACGTCCTTCAACTGATTATTTGCCATATATTTTGGATAATTTGCAAGTAAATCATCTAAGCCTCGGACCAATTTAAAGTATTCCGGTCCGACAGAGAAATACTCTACGCCTACTGCATAATTATATTCAGTTTGGGTTCCTTGTAACATTAGACTATTGAGCTTCTCGAGTGCCGCTGCATACTTGGACCATTCAGGCTTACTTGCTGCCATTGCTTTATATCGTTTCTCATAGTTGAGCTTCAACTCATACGCATTTAAGTTTTCAAGACCTTCTACTTGTCCAATCCATTTCTTCCAGGCATTGGCAATTCTTGCTTGTTTTGCCGAATATTGAATGCGCGTTAAATCAGAAGACTTCATGCCTTCATCAATAGCCGCTAAAGAATGATTACGCATCTCTATGCGGGTTGGGCGTTCCTTTTCAATAATGAATTTGAGGTATTCTGAAACAACGTGCTGCTCGGTAAGCCCCGGAAAACCATATACCATTGTGAAGTCGCCTTCCTTGCGGTCTTGAAAGGATATTGGTAGATAATGTAAAGGTTTATAAGGTTGATTTTCATTGGAAAATTCTGCAGGTTTATTATCCTTACCTGCATAAATTCTAAACACTGAAAAATCGCCAGTATGTCGTGGCCAAACCCAGTTGTCAGTGTCGCCACCGAATTTACCTATTGAATTCGGAGGGGTGCCTACAAATCGAATATCAGTAAATGTTTCATTGACCATCAGATAATAATCATTACCGTAATTAAAAGGCTTGATTTCAGCCCCATAATGCGTACCCGCAATAGCGGCCGCAACGATTTTCTTAATATTAGCTGCAATAACAGCGCGATCATCCTTTGAGCTCGTACCTGCTAAAACAGCCGCAGTGACGTCTTCTATTCGCACAATACGCATTGCCGTTAAGCCAGGATTTGGTAACTCTTCAGCTAGATTCTTGGCCCAAAAGCCATTTTTCAAGTAGTCGTGCTCCAAAGAACTGTGCGCCTGAATCTGGCCGTAACCACAATGATGATTGGTCAAAAGCAAACCTTTATCAGAAACCAACTCCGCTGTACAGCCACCACCAAACTGAAAAATAGCATCTTTTATACTCGTGTTGTTCACACTGTAAATATCAGCAGCATTGAGCTTCATGCCCTTGGCTTTCATGTCGTTTTCAAACGCCGCAATCAAAGACGGAATGAGCATGCCTTCCTCTGCCAACACTGGCTTAAGGCCCAAAATAGCTACACAAAATAAGACGAGTAAACGCATTTTCATAGGATTGATAATTTGAATACGAAGGTAGGGAAATTATAGAATTAGCTATATGTACTTAATTCGGAGGTGTACAGGTGAGCAACAAAAGGGATGCAAATCGCCAAAAAAGTCGATTTTTTATGGATTGTTATCGGCGTTTATTTGCCGATACATGAACTGATAACAAAAGATAAAACCTGAATCCCTTTACTAGAGCGGTTTTTCGCAATTTTCGCGAGCAACAAATGAGCAACAACTCATCAGATTTCGGCTTCTTTGAGCAACAGATAAGCAACAAAAAAGAACGACAAAACGAAGATAAAATAATTTAGCGAAAGTTGTTTTTTCTTATCGATATTTTCCGATTTCTACCTACTTCCATTTCTTCAAAAAGTACTCCGGTGAACATTGAACAAATGAATAAATGAACATTGAAAATCGGCCAGTTTCTTATTGATCAAAGTCGAATAATAGTCTTAATATGTCCAAACAAGTCTAAGTTTGAGTCCTATTCCGTACTCAAGTGTCCGAAGCCTTTTTCTTCAGAAAAAATGATTTTACTTTAGTCGTCTATGGAAGCAAAAAATAGTAAAGCCATCACCAACGAAATGATCTTTGAAGAGCTTCAAATCTTGAAGTCTCAAATGCAGCAATTACAAGCCGACATGGAAAGCTTCAAAAATCCCGTTGGTGAGTTTACCTCTAAATGGGTTGATACCTATGACGTCATGCAAATGCTACGCGTGAGTCGGCGTACTATGGACAATTACATTAAGGAGGGAAAGCTTACGCCAACTCGGATTAAAAAGCGCAATTATTTTGAAGTAGCTCAAGTAAAAGCACTCATGAAAATTCCGGATGAAAGGCTTTTTTCGTATGGTGTCGATGTCCCTTGGTTACGAGAACATGTCCGGCCTTTTTTGGAGATGGGGGATGATTATGCCATTTGAGTTATTGCATTTTTTGCAACATCTCATCATTCATGAATATTTCCAGTTTGGAAAAAGTCAAATTCAACAAGTAATTTTTTCAACTACCGAGCATTTCTCGGTAACTGAATATATACTATTTTCCTGGTTCATGCACCTATTCAACCCCACGGTAAAACAGTCCTAAGTGTTAGCGAATAAACCCAATTATTTTGAAGTGGAGAAGGTAAAGGAGGTGATGTATATTCATAAACTCACATCATACCAGTAAGATATAAATAAGATGATCCAGAACATGACAAATTTGGAGAAAGGAGAAGATTAAAATCACGATTTATCATTTGAAAGCCAAATTGAATGCATGCCTTAAAAAAGGGTATGATTACCTTTTTATTTTGATGTTTTGGTGTATAGATTTGTTGGGGTTAAGATATTTGCTTGGTGCTCGGAATTATTAGGAGAAAGATGAGCATATAAACAAGTTTCCACCAATTTTAAAAAGACAGACATGGCAGACGATGAAGTTAACGAAGATGTAGGTTACGAAAAATTTGCGCAAAGTATTTATCAGACTCTTCTTGACAACGAAGACATTAAACCGACAAAAGTTCAACACAATGTTGACTTACTTGGACGTTCAGGTTGCAAACACCAAATTGATGTTTATTGGGAATATGAAATTGCTGGAATAGTTCACCGAGTGGCTATTGAATGTAAAAACTACAATACCAGTAATATTTCAATTGGACGCGTTCGCGACTTTTTTGCAGCGCTTACAGACATTGGAAATATTAGTGGAATATTTGTTTGCAAATCAAACTATCAAAGTGGTGCAATAAAGTTTGCAGATTTTTATGGTATAAATTTAGAAGTCTTAAGAGTACCGATAGACGAAGACAGGCAGGGTAGAATACAAACAATTCAGATTAATTTATCCTCTATACACTTTGACATTAAAAGTCGACTCACAAATTTTGACAATGATTGGTTTAAGGGGACGTATCCTAACCCGAGCACAAATATGTCCTTTCAAATAAAAGGCATGAATAAAGATATTCTCATCAAGGATAGCAGTGGCAACAAAATCACCGACATGTTTGAACTTGACAATAAACTACCACATGAATGGAAGGAAGAGAGAAATAAGGAACACGAATATAAGTACGAAGACGCTTATATGGACATAGAAGGACTTGGACCAGTCAAACTTCTATCTATTAAATACACTTATGACGTATTGACAACGGATCCAGAAGTAATAACTATTTCAGGTAAAGAAACTGCAAAAGCAATTTTAAAGGACGTAAAAACAGGAACAATTAAATTCTTCGACAAGGACGGAAACATTAAGTAAAAACTGGTGGTAACACGGGTTTTGCGTCAGGTGGGCTGACGTGCAAACTTGGAGTTTTGTGCTTCTATTCAAGTTCAGTGCTTGTTGACTGTTTTGTATTCCGAAACCCGAACGAACGAAAAGCACGAAAACGTTAGCACTAAGCGAAAGATTGTCTGACAAACCGGAGAGAAATTAAAATTATGCAAGAAATAAAAGAAGAAAGTAAGTGTTTAGCATCATTGGCAGTTTTCAGAGAACTATACAACAATGACAAAGACGTTCGCAGCATTATCTGCGAGTTTCTAAAAGAAATTATAACATCAAAAGCTAAGCATCAGTTCACTCTGACAGAAATTACAGCACTGCTAAATGAAACGTATGACTTCAAAATTCCCGAAGCAGTTGTAAATACCTCTTTAAACCGTTTCAAAACTGCACTTATAAAAGCAGAAGGCATATTTACTGTTTCAGACCAAACAGCATTCAACACAACAGGCAAACTGACAGACAAACACAATGAAATTAAAACAAGCAATGAAGCAATTATCTACAATCTGTTCAATTTTATAGAAACAGAAAAGAATACTACTCTAACAGATGACGAAAAAGCTGCAATAACCCACTCTTTCATTTCCTTTATCATTGATGAAGCAACAACTCAGAATTTTTCAAATTATATAAGTGCCTACATTGTAAAAGAAAAACAAAATGCAAATTTCACAAAGCAACTCAACACAATTAAAGAAGGTATTGTTTTATACACAGGTTTAAAATACAATTCAAGTTTAAACGAATTAGGTTCTTGGAATACCGAGCTAACTATTTTCCTAGAAATGGAAATACTATTCCATTTCGTAGGATACAACGGAGAATTATATCATCTTTTGATCAATGATTTGTTTTCGTTGATAAAGGAAATAAACCAAGCAAGTTTGAAAAATAGCGGTAAGAGATTAATTCACCTTAAATATTTTTCTGATGTAAAAAATGATATTGAAGGCTACTTTAAAAAGGCAGAATATATCGTTCAAGGTAAAGACAAAGCTAATCCATCAAAAACGGCAATGACAACAATTATTGATGGCTGTAAAACTCCAGCTGATATTATTGCTAAAAAAACCAAGTTTTATGAATTGCTTAAACTTAATTCAATTTCTGAGGACGATTATTCTCAATATTATTCTGCGCAAAATCACAAATACAATCTTGAGGATCAAGATTTACTAAAAGAGCTTTCTAAGAAATTAGGCATTGCCAATTTACAGTCGTATCTGAAATACCTCAGTTTTATTAACATTCATAGAAAAGGAAAGAACGATAATACATTTGAAAGAATAGGATTTGTTCTGCTGTCTGGGACATCAAATACATTGCGTTTGGCTTTGGACGAAAGCATAAAACTGAATGGTAATATTCCGCTTGCTTCAAATCTGAGTTTTCTGACAAATAAATTTTGGTTTAAATTGAACAAGGGATTTGGTAAAAGTGAACACCCAAAATCTTTTGACATAGTAACAAAAGCACAAATCGTTCTCTCAACACAATTAAACGACTCTGTTTCTGACAAATTTGACGAACTTCAAATTAAGTTGAAAAATGGCAAAATGACCAAAGAAGAAGCTATTTCAACAATAGCAAGGCTAAGAAGTGAATCTAAGAGACCAGAAGATATTGACGAGGACAATATTGAAAATATTTTAAGTTCGATTGAAGAAAGTAGTATTGAAACACATTTAAAAGAACAAGAACTATTCAAACAAAAAGCGAAAGAACAAGAAGCTGAAAATATAAAACTGAAAGAAACAATTGATAAAAGTGTTGTAAAGGAAGATCAGTTAAAGGAAGATATTAGAAAGAAAGAAGAAGAAAACGAACGAAAAGAAAATCAACTCAAAGCATACAGAGATGCTGAAAAGGCAAAAAAACTAAGCGACTTCCAGAATGACCAATGGAAAGACTTTACAAACTCTAAGAGGCAAGACAGTTTCTATTTTGCGAAAATCGCTTTCTTAACACTATTACCAATTTTAGTTGGCATAATTCTAAAAAGCGTTAAGACTTTGAGTGATTGGGTTGAAAGTTTAGGAACTTATCAATGGTGGATTTGGGGTGGATTGGTTGCCATTACATTAATTGAACTCTTTGGACGTACATACATATTTAATAAAGAGAAAATAAAATCAGGCTGGTTTTGGTTGACAATTAACATGGACGAAAAACTAAATTTAAAAGTTCAAAAATTAGACGAATACAAAAGTGAATTTGACAGAAAAAACTAAAATGGAGAACAAGAAACACTTACTGTTAACAGCGGTTTGGCGTAATGGCGGGTGCAGTACTTCGTATGACAGTTTTGTGCTAGGTTCAAGTGCAGTTCTTCAATTGAACTTTTGAGCTAACATTCGCCACTACGCCATGCCTCAAACTGATACATGTAAGTTTAACAAGCTGAAAAAATGGACAGTAAAGCAGAACAATATTATCCGACATACAACTTTATTCCCGAAAATAGGGATGTAGTTTTATTAGAGTTTGATGAAGCACAAAAAATTGCAAACGGACAGACTAAAGTTTACGGACAAGTAACTAATATTCTTTTAGCAGTAGTTACTGTTTTAATTCCATTATTCTTTAATCAAGATAAAGAAACCGATCACACTTTCAACTTAATCAAGGAAAATGCCTTATTCTTTTCGACTATTATTTTTCTATTTGGTGCATTGCTTCTTCGCTACTTTGTGGACTTGCAAAGGCAAATAACAATAAACGGTAGAAAAGTTGTTACACTCAGGAAAATGCTAGGTCTTGACTATGGACACATCCATTTAACTCTTCCCAATTGGCGAGTAGAAGGAGCAACTAATCCTTTCGCCATAAAATATTTCAATGGTTGGTTAATGTTTCAGAGTATGCCATTTTGGGTATTGACCATCAGTGTTAACGCAATTTGGTGGCTAACCACTAACGAAAGAACTTCATACCCAATTTTAATAGACAACGTAGAGATTTTCTATATCCCCTGGTTAACAGGAAACATAGTAATTACAATTGCGTACCTATGTATTTTCAGACGTAATTTAAATGACACCCACGAAACAAGTTTTCTAAACATTGGGAGATTTGTAGCAAAATCGATTCGATTCAAATTGATTGAGAATTTTGAATACACAATTTATAGGGCAAAGCTTGAAGTCTTTGAAATGTCACGGCTAAATGTAAATTTCGAAAATCTCAAATCTATACTTGTCGACATTGAAGATAAAAGATTTTACACGAACAAAGGTGTTTCCGTAAAGGCAATAATCAGGGGCAGCATTAGCCAAATAATGGCTTTAAGAAAAGCATTCCGGCTATTAGAAAGTGGCGGCTCGACGATAACTATGCAATTGGCAAGGACATTATTTATACCTTCCAATCAAAACAAGTATCTAAGAAAACTATTCGAAATTTGGATTGCGATGTGGCTGCAAAGAAAGTTCACAAAACAAGAAATACTAAATCTATACATAGTTTCTGTTCGTTACGACTATGGAGTAATGGGACTTTCCAAAGCAATCAAACATTTTTACGGCAATCTAAGACGAAGGACTTTAACCCCAGAAGAAAGCTTTGTTTTGGTTGAGAGACTATCAAATATAACAGGAACTCATAGACAGGAAAGAATTGACTATTTGATAGCTAAATCAACAGTTAAATTGAACCAAACCAAAATCAATAATATTTACCAAACATTAAAAGGACAAGGGAAAATAAAGTAATAACTACCGCCAATAAGGATTTGGCATCAATCAGACTGAAGTGCAAACTTGGATCTTAGTGCTTCTCATTATTTCAATAAATGATTAAAACTAAGTTGCACCGTTTCTAACACATATTCTGCGTCAGTCTTAATGCAAAACAGAGATTCGGAATTATTTTTTCAGCTCAAAAGAAGGTTTAGTATTATTCACTGAACCAGCACTAACTTACTCCTCATCACGAACTGGCAAAAAGCCTTTGTCGCCTAGTTGTTTAATAATGCTCCTAATTAAATAACTATTATCAAATCTTAAAACATACTTGCGTGTACCCTCTTTCTCTGGAATCAACATTTTACGATCAATTAATTTTCTGATTTGTCGAGATACTTCTGCATCCGCTTTTCCTGGAAAAATATCTTTTATATCTGATGCTGAAATTACCTGTTTATCTACGACTCTTTTTAAAATCTTAGTCTCTACATCTGTGATAAACTTTCGTTCTAAAGAATGATTGATGGATGGAAGTAAAATCTCTTTGCGTAAGAAATTATAATCAGACAACTTATCAATCTTTTCAATCTCATCTTTTAGACCTTTTAAAACATACTCAATCCATGATGTAAGACCTTCAACAGTGCCTTCATCGGCTTCAGATAAAAACTTGTAATAGTCATTCCTATTGCTGCAAAACACTGCCGTAGGATTAATAATCCTACCAACATTTACGTTGAACCCAGCTTTTACTAGCATGGCATATGTAAATAACCTTACTGTTCTACCATTTCCGTTTCCAAATGGGTGAATCCAAACAAAACGATGGTGTGCGATTGCTGTTTTAAGTAAATCATATTTGGGGCTGTCATCTTTGTTTACAAATTCAAGCAATTCATTCATATAATCTTCAACTGCTAACCACTCAGGTGGCTTGTGTGAAGATTTGTTAATTTTTAAGTTTACTTTTCGGTAAACCCCTGGAGTAGAATCACCTTCCCCATCTGGTGGTGGAAGTAAACCATCAACAATCTTTTTATGCATCTCACTAAGAAATGCCCTGTTAATTGGGTAGTCGTTAACATTCTCTTCTATAAAAGCCATCGCTTTTTCAATATTCTGAATTTCACGAATACTCGGAGTAACGACTTTAATGTCTGATAATTTTGTCTCTATGTATTCAGCAATTGTTGTGTTATTCCCTTCAATTCTAGCTGATCCGATACTTTCTAAAGTGTGGAAGATGTGTTTCAGTTGAAAAAACACTTTAGGGTGCGTTGAGCCCCCTAGTTGTTTTTTACGCAAGTGATCCAATTCAATGATTAAGTCTGTTAGCGTAGAGTCAAAAGTCGGCTCCACTAATTTCAAGTTATAATGTTTAAATACTGCTTCTGACATTTGAAATTTCTATTTTAATAAATTAACAGATGTAATTTGTTTGAATTAACATTAATAATTGTTTAATCCTTATTTTTCAATACTTTACAAGTATACATTATTTTTCAATAATTTACAATTATAAGATGAAACATTTGCATTTTGAATGTATAATAATTAAACATCAATGAATAATTATTTGATAAATTTCCATCAAAACTGAGCTATTACCGCACCTTAAACTTTTTAAAATACCCCTCCTCCGTTTGGCCTTCGGTAAAAATCATAAAAGTTTGACGCAGATTGTGGGGCTGCACTGGAGAAAACGGCCATCTTGACCACCCCAAAACGGAGTATGTTGACCAGCTATTTTCATTTGTCTAAAATCGCGATTTAAGAGATTCATTGTATATCAAAAATATTACTTTTTTTCGATTAA
>Ga0102812_10000056_pt1 | contig 78510 bp, 73 predicted proteins | sample ColrivemetaGS713_FD_79334 | JGI IMG/M metagenome (GOLD analysis project Ga0102812, IMG submission 79334) | Estuarine microbial communities from the Columbia River estuary - Flood tide ETM metaG S.713 | ecosystem: Environmental > Aquatic > Marine > Intertidal zone > Estuary | place: USA...
GCACGCCGGACATCACCTGAACAGACCGCGACCCAAAGATCGACACCGGCACCACAAGGTTGTTGACGATGTGCAGCATCGCGATTGTGACGATGAAGGACAGGAAGAACCAGTTTGCCACATAGATGTGGGGTTCTTTCCGCTTGATGATCGTGCCCAGAAAGACCGCGAGGTAGGCGACCCAGACGATTGTGAGCCAAAGGTCCACATACCATTCCGGTTCGGCGTATTCTTTCGATTGCGTCGCCCCCATCAGATAGCCGGTTGCGGCCAGCACGATGAACAGGTTGTAGCCCCAGAACACGAAGGACGCGAGGTTGCCGCCCCACAGCCGCGCGGCGCTGGTGCGCTGCACAATATAGAACGAGGTCGCGATCAGCGCGTTGCCCCCAAAGGCAAAGATCACTGCGGAGGTATGCAGCGGGCGCAGCCGGCCAAAGTTGCCGTAGCCCTGCAGGAATTCGAAATTCAGCTGCGGAAAGGCAAGCTGGAAGGCGATAAACACCCCGACCAGAAACCCTGCGAGCCCCCAAAAGGTGGTTGCGATAACCCCCAGCCGGATAACTCCGTCGTTATAACCGGTCGGTGCCGGCCCTTTGTCGTCACCCGTGGTGCGCACCGTCCAAACGAAAAGTCCGGCTGCGACCAGCATGACAATGATTGCATGGACCTGGTAGGCCAGGTCGCGTGCAAAATTTGCAGCGATAGCGGCCAAAAGGGCAATGATGCCCAGCGCCGCGATCTTGATCCAATCCCACATATCAAGCGTTCCCTTCTTTCGCCCAAGCCAGAATCGTGGCGTGGACTTGTCAGCTTTGAAGGCTGTTTCGCCTGCGCAGGGGTTCGCCGCCTTGATCCATGTCAAGTTTCCGTGATCGGCTTTTTGATAGTGATCAAAGACGGCGCGCTGTCGGGTGCCCATTTTGGAACCCGAACCGCAAAGGGAGATCGACCATGGCCTATAAGACAATTTCTGTCATCGTCACCGATATGTCGGCAGACGGGCCGACGCTGAATGCCGCGCGCGACATCGCAGATCGGGAAGGGGCGCATCTGGATGTCCGTTGTATCGGGATCGACCCCGCCCGCTATGAACCCATGCCCGCCGGAACGGCGATTGCGGTGTTGGAATACGGCGCAGCCGAGGCCGCCGAGCAAGCAAACAAGCTCAAGGATTGGGCGACAGACCATCTTGGGCCCAACCTGTCATCGACCAGCATCGAACCGGTCATCGTGCCGCAAATGGGGATCGAAACCCTTGTCGCGCGATCAGGGCGATATTCCGATCTGATCGTAGCGACAAAGCCTTATGGTGCTGGCCGGACGCCACTACACACGACTGTTCTAGAGGCAGAGCTTTTTGGCACCGCCTCGCCCGTGCTGGTCGTGCCGGAACAGGGCGATCTTGCTGCCGTGCCGTTCAAACGGATTGTCTGCGCATGGAATGAAAGCAGCGAGAGTTTCAATGCGATCCGGCTTGCTCTGCCGTTCTTGCAGGCAGCCGATAAGGTCGATTTGGTCATGGTCGATCCGCCCACCCATTCCCCCGAACGGTCGGACCCCGGTGGCGCGATCACCATCATGCTTGCCCGGCACGGGGTAAAGGCGCAGGTGTCGATCCTTGCCAAGACCATGCCGCGGATTTCCGACGTCATCGCCCGCTTTGCTGAAGAACAGGGCGCGGATCTGATCGTGATGGGTGGCTACGGTCATTCGCGGTTCCGCGAATCGATCCTTGGCGGTGCCACACGGGACACGCTGGAAAACAGCAAATTGCCGCTGTTGATGGCGCATTGATCCGATGCGCGCTGGTCGGAAACCACAAACGCGCGTTGGGCGGCGGCGATCAGGCGATCATGCCGCCGTCCATATCGTCGCCGGTTTCCATCAGCAAAGCCTGAAAATCGGGAACGTGGATCTTGCGCTTGCCCTCAAGCGTGATGATCCCGTCATTCTTGAGCGCCGAGATCTGGCGGCTGACGGTTTCAAGGGTAAGACCCAGATAATCGGCCATCGCCTCGCGCGTCAGGGGGAGCTCGACCTGAATAGGGCCAGACAGCGGTGCCATTCCGATCGCGCTTTCACGGCGTGCGATAATGGACAAAAGGCTCGCGATCTTTTCTCGGGCAGTCTTGCGGCCAAGGATCAGCATCCATTCGCGGGCGGCATCCAATTCGTCCAGCGTCATATCCAACAGCCGCTCGCCGATATGGGGGGTCTTGGCCATCAGCTGTTCAAACGGTTTGCGCCGGAAACAGCAGAGGGTCACGTCGCTGACCGCCGTCGTGTCGTAGGGCGAGGTCGCCCTGCCCGGCCGTCCAATGAAATCGGAAGGCAACAAAAGACCCAGCATCTGTTTGCGGCCGTCTTCGAGCGTCTGGCTGATCGTGGCGACGCCACGCACAACCGAGGCCACAAAGACCATTTCATCACCCGCCCAGGCAATGGGCTGCCCGGCTTCGTAGTTCCGGTAATATTTGATCGCTTCGAGCTGCTCGAGTTCTTCCGTCTCGCAGCGCGCGCAGACAGCGCGGTGCCGGATCGGACATTCGCCGCAATCAAGCTCTATCGTCGAGTGCGCCATCACCGCTCCCAAATCGCATGTCGTCCTGTTCGCGACACCAGTAACCCATTATTTTGAAAGTTGTGCAATGACCAGCAACGACCGTCTCCGTGAATTGGGACTTTTTGACGCCCGTGCGCCACGGTACACCAGCTATCCGCCGGCCAACCATTTTTCCAGCGATGTGACCCCTGACGTCACGGCAGAATGGATCAAGGCTGTGCCCGCCGGTGCCCGGGTCTCGCTCTATCTCCATATCCCCTATTGCCGCCGTCTGTGTTGGTTTTGTGCCTGCCGGACCCAAGGCACGGCGACAGACCGGCCGCTGGTGCCCTATCTGGCGCTTTTGAAAAAGGAACTGGCCCGCGTCGACACGCTTTTGCGCCCCGATGTTGAACTGAGCCAGATCCATCTGGGTGGCGGCACGCCGACGCTTTTGCCGCCCCATATGATCACCGAACTGGGGCAAGCCATCGCCGATTTCCGGCCTTGGGCCAAAGATGCCCAGTTTTCGGTGGAGATTGACCCGACCGAGGTTGACCAGGACCGTATTGACGCGTTGCAAGCTATCGGGATGACCCGCGCCTCGATCGGGGTGCAGGATTTCGACCCGATGGTGCAGGATGCCATCGGGCGACAGCAAAGTTTCGAACAGACCCGTGATGTCGTTGCCATGCTGCGCGCCGCGAATGTCCGGTCGCTGAATATGGATATCCTTTACGGTCTGCCGCACCAGACCCGCGAGAGACTCGCCGATTCCGTGCAGCGGGTCCTGTCGCTGAACCCGGACCGCGTCGCCCTGTACGGCTATGCCCATGTGCCGTGGATGGCGAAACGGCAGGTCATGATTCCCGGCGACGCCCTTCCCGATGCCGAGGCACGACTGGACCTGTTCAACACCGCCCGCGAATTGTTCCTGTGGGACGGGTATCGCGAAATCGGGATCGACCATTACGCGCGCCCCGATGACAGCCTTGCCCGTGCGGCAGACGACGGCAGGCTGCGGCGCAATTTCCAAGGCTACACCGATGACACCTCCGAGGTCCTGATCGGCCTCGGCGCCTCTGCGATTTCGCGGTATCCGCAAGGGTTTGCCCAGAATGGGTCTGCCTCGTCCCGCTATGCGACCGCGATTGAAAACGGTGGCCTTGCCACAGAACGCGGGCATCAGATGAAAGGCGACGATGCCCTGCGGTCGCAGATGATCGAGGATCTGATGTGCCAGTTTTCGCTGGATATCGGTGCCCTGTCCGAACGCTTCGGAACAAAGCCCGATGCGCTTTGGGCGATGGTGGCGCGGATGCGCGACCGGTTTGGTGACCAGATTTCGATCAAAGGCGACCGGCTGATGCTTAAGCAAAACGCACGATTGATCGCTCGCCTCTGCGCGCAGGAAATCGACGCCTACGCCATGCCCGAAGGACGGCACAGCCGCGCGATGTAAACCGGCCAAAGCGTTGCCATAGGCTGTTTCCTGTGCCACCTCTGTCGCGACAAAGGTTCAGGAAAAACTTGCGATGACCAATCCGCTATATGACCAGTTGTTCGGAATCCATGCGGGTAAAGATACGCCGTTTCTGTATCTGCCAGATGGCACAACCCTGACCCACGCCGCGTTTCTGGCGCGGGCGTCACGGTTTGCGAATGCGTTGACCCATTTGGGTCTGCACCCCGGCGACCGTGTCGCTGTCCAGATCGACAAAAGTGCGGATGCCCTCGCTGTTTATGCCGCCTGCGCGCAGACCGGATTGGTGTTCTTGCCCCTGAACACCGCCTATACCCCGCACGAAGTGGACTATTTCCTGTCAAACTCCGGTGCGGGCCTATTGGTAGCGGCCCCGCCCAAGGCAGAGGCGCTAGCGCCCATCGCGGCCAAGTCGCAGGCGCGGCTTGAAACGCTGGACGATGCGGGCGGCGGGACACTTGCCGCGCTGGCCGCAACGATGCCCGATACTGCCGCCACCTCTCCACGAACCGACAGCGATCTGGCGGCGATCCTTTATACTTCGGGCACGACGGGGCGGTCCAAGGGCGCGATGCTGAGCCAGCGGAACCTTTTGTCCAACGCGGCGGCGCTTTGTGAACTTTGGCAGTTTACTGACCGCGACGTGCTGCTTCATGCCCTGCCGATCTTTCATACCCACGGTCTGTTCGTGGCCACCAACATCACCCTTTTGGCGGGCGGTGGGATGGTGTTTCTGCCCAAGCTCGATATCGACGCTCTGATCGAACACATGCCCCGATCAACCGCGATGATGGGCGTGCCGACCTTTTACACCCGGCTTTTGGACGATCCGCGGTTCGACCGTGCGCTGACCCAGCACATGCGGCTATTCGTGTCGGGGTCTGCCCCCTTGCTGGCCGATACTCACCACCAGTTCGAGGAACGGACAGGGCATCGTATCCTTGAACGCTACGGCATGACCGAAACCAATATGAACACCTCAAACCCCTATGACGGCGACCGCAGGCCGGGAACGGTAGGGCGCGCCCTGCCGGGGGTCGAGGTCAAGGTTTGCGACCCATCGGGCCGCGAATTGCCGAGGGGAGAGATCGGCGTGTTGGAGGTGCGCGGCGACAACGTGTTCATGGGCTATTGGCAGATGCCCGAAAAGACCGCCGAAGAACTGCGCCCGACAAGGTTCTTTATCACCGGTGACCTCGCCACGATGGGGGACGATGGATACGTCACCATTGTCGGCCGCGCCAAGGACCTGATCATCGCGGGCGGCTACAACATCTATCCAAAGGAAATCGAAGAGGCATTGGACGATCTTTCCGGAGTTCTGGAAAGCGCGGTGATCGGTGTGCCACATCCAGACCTTGGTGAAGCTGTGGTGGCCCTTGTCGTGCCCGAAGCGGGCCAAACGCTCGACCCCAATGACCTGAGCGCGGCCTTGGTCGACAGGCTCGCGCGGTTCAAACAACCCCGCCGGATCGAGATTGTCGAAAACCTCCCACGTAACACGATGGGCAAGGTGCAAAAGGCGGAATTGCGCAAGATCTATGCGGACAGTTTCAAAGGCTAAGGCTGGTCGCCACGCCATAGGCTACGGCACCCGCAACGGTCGAAACAGCCACAGACCGCGATAGCGCAAAGACCCCGCCGACAGCCGCGACGCCTGCGATCAGGTTCACATGCAGAACCCCATCCTGAACCTCTGGAAGAACTGAGGCAACAAACAGCGTGGCAATGGCTGCAGGGCCGGTCGCCGACAAAAATCGCCCGACGGGGCCGTCACCGCCCGCTTTGGCGATCGGAAAGACCATAGGCAAAACGCGGAAACACCAATTTGCCCCGCCTACGAGAACTGCAAGAATGACCAGATCAGCCGCCATTTTTCTGCCCCCTAATAACCCCGGCCAATGACCCGATCAGGATGCCGCCCAGAATTCCCGTTGTCCCTGACACGAAAACGGTTCCCAGGATCGTCACTACGACCGCGACGCCGATCACCGGCACTTGGGCACGGGTCAGGATGGACAACAGCAGCGACAGAAATAGCGCAGCGAGCATAAAGCCCAGCCCCGCCGAAACCGCTGGATAGGCATCGAGCGCCGCGTTGCCCGCAAATGCCCCCACAGCCGTGCCCGAAACCCAAGCCGCATAGGCCCCGAACCCGATCCCGAACATATAGGGTTCCGAAAACCGCACGCGCCCACGGGCCAGCCCACCCAGCGCGGCCGCAAAAGTTTCGTCTGTTAGCCAGAAACCCCAGCCCACCACGGTCTTGGTCGACGCGTCGTCGCCCGCCTGTTTCAAAAGAGACGGACCATAGACCAGATGCCTGAGATTCATCGCCATCAACGTCAGCGCCGAGATCACCAACGACGCGCCAGAAGTCAAAAGAACCAGCGCCAGAAACTGCGAAGCGCCCGCATAGATCACCAATGACAGAAACGTCGCCTCGATCGGGGTCAAGCCAGCGCGGGTCGCGGCCACACCAAAGGAAAAGGCAATCGGAAAATAACCGAGCGCGATAGGGATGGCAGAGGCAAGACCGGTTCGGAAACCGGCACGAGGGATTGGGGGCATGAAGGCTCTCATAGCTTGACGGCGTATCGGTAGCCCGCCGACGGGAGCCCGGTCAATTGTCGGCTTGAACTGAAATCACCCCCAAGACAATGTGGAACTATGTCCAGACCGAGCACACCCCACGCATATCATACTCGCATAGCAGCGGCAGTTGACGTGCCGGGAATCGTGCGCCTCCTCTCGCAACTGACTTCTGAGAACCCGACGGATGAAACCATCGCTCAAAGTAGGCTCGAAGCCTTGGCACTATGGCCCGGTTCCGGCGTTTGGATCGCGTTGGAGGGTGATGCCGTTGTCGCAACCTGCACCCTTATTGTTGTGCCAAATCTTAGCCGTCATGGCACGCCATGGGCACTGATCGAAAATGTCGTCACGGACAGGGATCACCGAGGCAAGGGGTATGGCCGTGCTGTAATCAAGTCGGCGGTCGACAGCGCCTTTGGTTTGGGATGTTTCAAAGTCATGCTGGCGACCGGATCGACAGACCCGGAAACTCATCGCTTTTATGAAGGGTGCGGATTTGCCCAGACAAAACTGGCCTATGAAATTCGGCGCCTGCCAAAGAGACCCGACTGACTGGTCACCTCCTTGCCTCCTCGCTCCCCCCCCCTTCCTGTTTAGTGTGCTTGCCCTGCCCTGTGTGATCTGCCACCAATCGCAGGAAGTCTGACGGGGAGTGGTCAAAATGAAACTCGGGATCGTGTCTCTCGTGCTCGCCTATGTGCTGAGCCAGTTTTACCGGGCTTTTCTGGCGGTGCTAACCCCGGCGCTCAAGACCGACCTCGGTGCCTCGCCCGAAGATATCGCCTTTGCCTCTGGCGTTTGGTTCATCGCCTTTGCGGTCATGCAGATCCCGGTGGGTTCGGCGTTGGACCGGATCGGGCCACGGTTTACGGCATCGGTCCTTTTTGCCATAGGCGGGGCAGGTGGTGCGCTGCTGTTCGCGGTCGCGCAAACGCCGATGCAGATCTATGTTGCGATGGGTTTGATCGGGGTCGGCTGTTCGCCGGTGTTGATGGCGTCCTATTTCATCTTTGCGCGCACCTATCCGGTGGCCGTTTTCGCGACTTTGGCTGGGGCCACGATCGGGTTTGGGTCGTTCGGCAACATCATCAGCTCTGCGCCTTTGGCTTGGGCGGTCGAAACATTCGGTTGGCGTGGGACGATGGCCTGCCTGTCTGCCCTGACCCTGACGGTCGCCATTCTGGTCTTTGTAACGGTCAAAGACCCCGAACGGATCGTCACCACGCAAAAAGGATCGGTTCTCACACTCCTTGCCATGCCCGCGCTTTGGCCGGTCTTTGCGATGATGCTGGTGAACTATGCGCCCACTGCGGGGCTGCGGGGGAGCTGGGCGGGCGGGTATCTGGGCGACGTATTCGGCGCGGATGCCGCAACCATTGGCACGGTTACGCTGGCCATGGGGATCGCGATGATTGCCGGGAATTTTGCCTATGGGCCGATGGACCGCTGGTTCGGGACCCGTAAATGGGTGATCTTTGGCGGCAACTTGATGGGTGCAATCGGCTGTCTGGCGCTTTGGGCCTATCCCGATCGCGGGATCTGGACCGCGGCGGCCCTGCTTGCCGTTGTCGGCTTTTTCGGATCGTCCTTTCCGATGCTGGTGGCCCACGCCAAAGCGTTCTTTCCGCCCCACCTGACGGGGCGCGGGGTGACCCTGATCAACCTGTTCGGGATTGGCGGCGTCGCGGTGATGCAGTTCGTCACCCGCCCCGTTTTCGCCAGCGCAAAGGTCGACGCAACGACAGCCGCCGCCCCCTATGCGACGTTGTTCCTGTTCTTTGGGGTGACCCTGCTGATCGGCCTTGGGCTGTATCTTTTTGCACAGGACAGGACCGACTGACGCTGCCCTCTTCCCCTTGGACAGCTAAGGGACTATAGCCCGCGACAACTGAACATACGGAGCGGGTCTTATGGGCTATAAAGTCGTTGTTGTTGGCGCCACGGGCAACGTGGGCAAGGAAATGCTGAACATCCTCGCAGAGCGCGAATTTCCGGTAGACGAAATCGCGGCGCTGGCGTCGCGCAAATCGCTGGGGACCGAAGTCAGCTTTGGGGACCGCACCCTGAAAACTCAGGACCTTGATACGTTCGACTTTACCGGCTGGGACATCGCCCTTTTCGCCGTCGGGTCGGATGCGACCAAGACCTATGCCCCCAAGGCCGCCGCGACCGGCTGCGTGGTGATCGATAACTCCTCGCTATATCGCTATGACCCCGACGTGCCGTTGATCGTGCCCGAAGTGAACGCCGACGAGGTCGTAAACTACACCAAGAAAAACATCATCGCGAACCCGAACTGTTCGACCGCGCAGATGGTTGTGGCACTGAAGCCCCTGCATGACCGTGCGCGGATCAAGCGGGTCGTCGTGTCGACCTACCAGTCGGTGTCCGGCACCGGCAAAGAGGCAATCGACGAACTCTGGAACCAGACCAAAGGCGTTTACGTCCCCGGTCAGGAAGTGGCGCCCAGCGTCTACCCCAAGCAGATCGCGTTCAACGTGATCCCCCATATCGACGTTTTCCTCGATTCCGGTGACACCAAGGAAGAATGGAAAATGGTCACCGAGACCAAAAAAATTCTGGACAAGTCGATCAAGGTCACCGCGACCTGCGTCCGCGTTCCCGTGTTTGTCGGCCATTCGGAATCGATCAACGTCGAGTTCGAAGAATTCCTCGACTGGGAAGAAGCCACCGATATCCTGCGCGAAGCCCCCGGCATTATGGTCGTCGACAAACGCGAGGCCGGCGGCTACGTCACCCCGATCGAATGCGTCGGTGACTATGCAACCTATATCAGCCGCATCCGTCAGGACGTCACGGTCGAGAACGGCATCAATTTCTGGTGCGTGTCCGACAACCTGCGCAAAGGCGCGGCCCTGAACGCCGTCCAGATCGCCGAAGTCCTTGGGCAGCGCTGCCTGAAAAAGGGCTGATCCCCATTACAAACCAATTCAAAGGGCCCCGTAACTCGGGGCCTTTTTTGTTGCCCGACAGAGAATCGGCCCAGCGCTGCCACAATTCCAACCGATTCTCTCGTGTCAAAGCCGGCTTCGCGGCGGCGGTTATCGCCGGTTGGGGCGCTAAACCTTTAGTTTTGAGGCGTCACCGCCTATCCTCGGGGCGATGATTGCTAATCCAAAGGATATGTTGGCTAACCTCAAGACCGCCCCCACGCTCCCTTTGCGATCATCGCAATAGCCCTGCTTGGTGCTAAAACTATTTGTGTAGGCAGCACAGTGATGCAGCCGCACAGTTGGACCGAAACAAGCGATTTAGGGGGCTAAAATGCTGAACCAGACTTTCACGACCGAGGCACGCCATTTGCGTTCGAATGGCATCAAATCCAACGAAATCCGTGAGCGTCATGTTTCCAAGTTTCGTTCCAACGATAACCGTCACTGAAAGGGGGCTTTTTATGAACTCGACTGAAAACAAATCCATCAATCTGGCACTCAAGGCACGCGAGCGTCGCGATGCGGCCGTGCAGATGATCATGAAGCGCGAAGCCAATATCTTTGCCGAGGACTTTGCGGAAACACGCCGCAGCCGTCCATATTAATCATAGTTCTTGGGGGCAAGAGCGGGAAAAGGGCGTGCCGGTGGGGGCACGCCCTTTTTCTTTGTTGAGATCGATTGCCAGAAGAGTTTGTTAGCGCTAAATCGATTTAGTAATTCTCTGGAGCCTCGACCTATGTCATTCGGACTTTCGCTGGCACCGCAACACCGCGTCTATGCCGCTTTTGGTGTCTATTCCTTTGCCATGGGTAATTTGTTCCCGCGCATCCCGGACATTCAGCACGCGATGGGCGTCGCGGAAGGCGCCTTTGGCCTTGGGCTTATTGGAACGCCGATCGGAACCTTGATTTCGCTGTCGCTCGCGCCGCCGTTGATCGAAAAGGTTGGCTATCGCAAGTCGCTGTTCGTGGGGCTGATGCTTATCGCAACGCTCTTTGCGATCGCCTCTCATGCGCCATCGCCATTTGTCCTGTTCTTTTTGCTGATACCGGTCGGTCTGTGCCTAGGGGTCGTGGAAATCACGGTGAACACCGAGGCCGACAGGGTCGAACACCAAGTCGGTTTCCGGATCATGAACCGTGCCCATGCGTTTTGGAGTTTTGGATTTTTCGGTGCTGGCATCTTTGGCGCGTTCATGGCGGGGTCGGGTGTGTCTCCGGGTGTGCATCTGGCCCTTGTGATCCCCATCACTCTGTTGGGAATCGTGATTTTTCTGTCGGATTTTCAGCCTGCCCCAGTCCGACCGGGAACTGGTGCAGAGGCCGGGCCGCGTTTCGCCCTTCCTACCTTTGGCATCCTCGTTCTGGTGTCGGTCACGCTGTCAGCAATGTTGATGGAAGGCGCGAGCATCGATTGGTCAGGGATCTATATGCGGGATGTCTTTGACGCGTCGCCGTTCATTTCGGGGTTCTCTGTCGCTGTCTTTGCGATCAGTCAGGCGCTGGCCCGGTTCTTTGCCGACCGTTTTGTCGACCGGTTCGGGGCGGCGCCCGTGGCAAGAGTATTGGTCGTTGCCATGGCTGTCGGATGTCTGGCTGTTACCTTTGGCGCATGGTCGACGCTGTCCCTCGTTGGTTTTTCCCTCATGGGAATTGGGAGCAGCGCGTTATTCCCTCTGGCCATGTCGGCAGCCGCTCAACGACCTGAAAGAACAGCTGCGATCAACGTTGCAGCGCTGGCGCAGATTTCATTTGTCATCTTCCTGATTGGTCCGCCGCTCTTGGGGTATGTTGCGGAACATTGGGGCATTCGGGCTTCGTTCGGGCTAGGATTGCCGCTGATTGTGCTCAGCTATTTGACGGCCGGATCGTTGGGTCGCAAAGCCGACTGAATTTGAAAAAAGAATCGGTCTATCAATAGGCGCTGGGGAGGTTTCTCGGCGACTGTCGACCTTTCGCGCTATGATAGTGAAATCACAGCTTTTGGGTAAAATCTTAAAGATACTTTTGGATAGTTTATAGGCCTTAAGATACACACCAACATCCTAGCGCACAGATAGTTTTCCCACCGGAATGAGGGTAATTTAGACCAGCGGATGGGAAATATAGCCACTCGCTGAAATGTAACCTCCTCTGCCGACAGGGACGCCTCTCACATTGTGGTCTCTGTCGGGAGAGAAGTAGCTGGATGGGGATCCTAATGTCTTTGATCAATTTTATGCCGACGATCTTCCGGCGGAACGACCCGAAAAAATCGATCGATTCCCAGCAGAACCGCGTCACACGCTCCGAGATTTCCGCGCTCTTTGCTCAAGATCTTGGCTATCAACGCCCTTTTGCAGAAGCCAAAAAGCTTCAGCGCGGCTTCTGAAATTCTTTCAAAAAGAATCAAACCGCCACTGACTTTTTGGCAGCGTGATCCAGAACAATCGAGCAGACAGGGTGGTTTCAGACCACCCCGAACTTCATCTCTTCCGGATCATAATGTTCAAGGGTGCCTTCGCCGATATCGTTCCACAGACCGTGTAGCGTCAGCATCTCGTCCTCGACGGCCGCGCGGACGAACGGGAATGACATAAGGTTTTCAAGGCTAACGATCACAGCCTCTTTTTCCAGCGCGCGTGTCCTCTCGGCATCGTCGCCCTGTGGCAAACGTTCAAAGCCAGGGCGCAGAATATCCATCCAACGTCCGATAAAGCTGGTTGTTTTCTCAAGCTCGGGCGCGTTCCCGCAGCACATGTCATAGCAGCCCTGAACGCCACCACACCCCGAATGGCCCAACACGATCAGGTGCGCGACTCTGAGCGTGGTCACAGCATATTCTACGGCCGCACTGGTGCCGTGGTATTCGCCGTCCGGGTTATAGGGGGGCACCAGGTTGGCAATGTTCCGGTGGATAAAGAATTCGCCCTGATCCGCGCCGAAAATCGACGTGACGTGCACGCGGCTGTCGCAGCAGGAAATCACCATGGCCCTTGGCCGCTGCCCATCTTCAGCCAAACGCCGATACCAGCTACGATTTTCGGCGTAAGTGGTTGCTTTCCAACCGTGATAGCGCCGCGCGAGGTATTCTGGCAGGGGCTTGGCGATCTTCATGGGCATCGTCCTTTTCTGTCTGATTGTTCAATAGGCTGCATTTTCCAGAATTTCGAGGGATTTCTGCACCTGCATATAAACCGAATACTCACCTTCGAACGGTGAATTGGCGCCATGAAAGCGACCCCACAATTCAGCCAGCCATGTCGCGCGTTACATAGGCTATCTTTCGCGGAACGACCGGGGGTCGATCCGGCGCCGTTGATCTGTTTGATTTCGGAACTCGGGTCGACCCGCACAGAAGAAGTCGTCTGCCGCGCACTGGATAGCATTCTTAGACATCTGGTCCGGCTCAAAGGGACGGAACCCGATACGAAAGATGCACGCAGGATCGCCGCGATCGCCCTGCAGATCGGCCAAAGCGGGATAGCGCAGGTTGCCACAGATGTCGCAAGGACCATCGATGCTGCCGATGCCATCGCTTATGCCGCCACTTTGGCCCGCCTCACCCGCTGCTGCGAGGTCGCATTGAACACGCTTTGGGACGACATCCAGAAATCTATTCCCTAGGGTGACACTGACAACCACTTGCGGCTTGAAAGACAAAGACTAAGGTTCCGACAGAAGCCCAAAAAGGAGCCTTTGCCGTGACCCCGAAATTTTCCAACGCCGCCGATGCAATTCCGGTCACTGTGGTTTCGCCAGACCAGCTTGACGCCGTTTTGGCGCAACTCGCGCCTGCTACGGCCCATTGGGCGACCACCATGGGCTTTGCCGCAAAGGCGGGCGAATGCCTCGCCCTGCCCGGCCCCGATGGCAAACTGACCGCCGCCCTGATCGGGATCGGCGGTGCCACGGCGCGGGCGCGCGGCCGGTTCTATGTGGGTCTGGGGGCATCGCGCCTGCCCGCTGGTGACTATGAAATCGTTGCAGGGCTCGACCCCGCCGACCTAACCGAGGCCGCGCTGGGATGGCTGCTCGAATCCTATCGATTTGACCGATACAAATCGCAGGATCGGTCCGCCGCGCGACTGGTGGCGCCTAAGGGCGTCGACGCCGCCCGGATCGAGGCGATCGTCGCCGGCGAGTGTCTGACCCGCGATCTGATCAACACACCTTCGTCCGACATGGGGCCGCGCGAATTGCAGGCCGCCGCCCATGCCGTCGCCGAAGAACATGGTGCCACCCTTTCGGTAATCCGTGGTGACGACCTGCTGGACGCGAATTTTCCGATGATTCACGCGGTTGGGCGCGCCTCGGTCCGCGAACCGCGCCTGATCGAACTGCGGCACGGGACCAGCGGGCCAAAGCTGACCCTTGTTGGCAAGGGGGTCTGCTTTGACACTGGCGGGCTTGATATCAAACCGGCGTCATCCATGGGGTTGATGAAAAAGGATATGGGCGGCGCGGCGACTGTCCTCGGCCTTGCGCATATGATCCTTGCGCTCAAGCTCCCGATTCAGTTGCGGGTTTTGATCCCGGCGGTCGAAAACAGCATCGACGGCAATGCCTTCCGTCCGCAGGATATCCTGACCAGCCGCAAGGGCCTGACGGTTGAGATCAACAACACCGATGCCGAAGGCAGGCTGGTGCTGGCAGATGCCTTGGCCTATGGGGCCGAAGAAACGCCAGACCTGATGGTTTCGATGGCAACGCTGACAGGGGCTGCACGGGTCGCTGTCGGGTCGGACCTCGCCCCCTATTTCACCGACGAAGACGGGCTTGCCCAAACGCTCGATCAGGCGGCACGCGCCGTTCAGGATCCGGTTTGGCGGATGCCGTTCCATGCCCCTTACGAATCCCTCATCGAACCCGGGATTGCCGATCTGGACAATGCGCCGGGTGGCGGGATGGCGGGGGCAATCACCGCGGCCTTGTTCCTGCGTCGGTTCACCGATGGCCCCTATATCCACTTTGACATTCATGGCTGGCAGGCAAACGCCGCCCCCGGACGCCCCAAGGGCGGCGTGGGCCAAGGTGCGCGCGCCCTGCTGGAAGCGCTGCCAAAGATGCTCGGGCTGTAACGATGGATCGCCGGACCACACCTGCCAACGCCCGGGTCGCAGCGCTCCACCTGCGGGGGCTGGTCGATGCGCCCCGCTTCTACGAAGGGGAAAAGCGGATGGTCGCGGTGCAGGTCACCAACCTTGCGCCCGAACCGATGGCGATGCGGGATCGCCAACTTTTGCTGGGAACGGCTGTCACGGTCTATGAGGACCGCAACGGCTGGAGTTTCGTGCAATCGGACCAAGACGAATATGTGGGCTATGTCCGGTCAGCGGATATCGGAACCGGCCCGACACCCACCCATCGCGTCGCAACACCGGCAACCCACGCATATCAGGATGAGGACATGAAATCGCCGGACCTGCACCGGCTGTCCTTTGGCGCCCGCGTCGCCGTTTTGGCCGAACGCCAGAAATTCTTTGAGACAACTGTCGGGTATATCCCGAAGAAACACCTGAGGCCGCTCGACCGACCGTTTACCGATCCTGCGACGGTGGCACAGCAGTTCTTTGGGGTTCCCTATTTGTGGGGCGGCAATTCATCAGACGGTATCGATTGTTCCGGACTGGTGCAGGCGGCGCATCTGGCCTGTGACATTCCCTGCCCCGCCGACAGCGATATGCAACGCGCTGATTTGGGCATTGCGACATCAGAGAGTTGGCGCCGCGGTGATCTGGTGTTCTGGCGCGGGCACGTCGGAATCATGGTTGATGAACAGACCCTGTTACACGCCAATGCGCACCACATGGCCGTCGCCTATGAACCGATAGATGCTGCCATCACACGGATCGCGGCGCAGGACGGCGGGCCGGTTCTGGCGCACAAACGGCTTTAGTCGATCACGCGGAACAGTTTGCGTTCCAGAACGGCCAAAACCTGCCGCAGGTCATTGCCCCGCTTCAGGACCTGGCCCTCGGCCCCAAGGATCGCATATTGGCCCTGTCGCAAGCGCAGTTTTGGGTGCTTTTCGATCCGGTACAAAGGGTTCTCCGCCGTTCGCCGGAATACGGAAAAAATCGCAACCTCCCGCAATGTGGAAATGCCGTAGTCGCGCCATTCACCTGCGGCGACCATCCGGCCATAGAGACCCAATATCAATGACAGTTCCGTTCTATGAAAGGAAACCTGGTCATGGGTCGGCCCCGGAAATTGGATGGGCGGCTGTATCGTCATAAGACCAGATTTGCGCCAAATGGCGGACAAATCAACCATGCCATGACTTTGCCCCAAAATCGCCCCGTAAGAACCCCACCTTGTTCAAAGCAAAACCACATCCGAAGACGACATAAAGGTCATAGCGAACGGACTACTGCCGGGGCGACAGCAAAGCCCCCACCCAGTGCGCCCTGACAGTAGTCCAACGCTTGTAACGAGGCCCGCCCTGAACAGGGGCGGGTTTTGTGTATCTGGCATCCCGATTCCTCGGTCAAACCAATTGACCCCCTGCGCGTTTGGCGCCATTGAAGGAACGTAATCGATTTAGCCACAGGTAGCGCCATGACCGACCGTAGCCCCGAAACCCTTGTCGATGCGATGACGCTTGAAGAACAGGTCGCGATCCTGTCGGGTGCGGATTTCTGGTCTTTGCCTGTGATTGAACGCCTGAACATCGGCAAGTTGCGGGTCACCGATGGACCAAATGGCGCACGGGGCGGCGGGTCGCTGATTGGCGGGGTTACCGCTGCAGCCTTCCCCGTTGGCATCGCCATCGGCGCAAGCTGGAACCCCGACCTCGCCTATGAAATCGGCAGTGCCATCGCGGATGAGGTCAAATCCAAATGCGCCCATGTTTCGCTGGCCCCGACGGTCAATATCCATCGGTCGGTCACCAATGGCCGCAATTTCGAATGCTATTCCGAAGACCCCGAACTGACCGCTGCGCTGGCTGTCGGTTATATCAAGGGGCTGCAAGACAAACGCGTTTCCGCAACGATCAAACATTTCGTCGGCAACGAGAGCGAGATCGAACGCACCACCATTTCGTCCGAGATCGATGAACGGACAATGCGGGAAATCTATCTTCGTCCGTTCGAGGACGCTGTCAAAAAGGCGGGCACATGGGGGATCATGTCGTCCTACAATAAACTGAACGGGACCTTTGCCGCCGAAAACCACTGGCTGCTGACCAAGGTTCTGCGGGAAGATTGGGGATATGACGGGATTGTCATGTCCGACTGGTTCGGGTCGCGCACCACGGAACCGACCATCAACGCCGGACTTGATCTGGAAATGCCGGGGCCCGCGCGGGACAGAGGTGCGAAACTTGTCGCGGCGGTCGAGGCTGGCACAGTAAGCCGCGACATGGTTCGCACCCGTGCGCTGAACATTCTTCGCCTGATGGATCGCGTCGGGTCGTTGGACGATACGACTGAATTCCAAGAACGCGCCGATGACCGGCCAGAACACCGCGCATTGATCCGGCGTGCGGGCGCCGAAGGCACGGTCCTGCTCAAGAACGACGGCATCCTGCCGCTTGCCAAGACCGGCCGCATTGCTGTGATCGGCCCGAATGCGAAAACCGCACAGGTGATGGGTGGCGGATCTGCGCAACTCAACCCGCATTATCTGGTGTCTCCCTTTGACGGGCTGGCGGCCGCTGTAGGCGCCGAAAACCTGACCTATGCAGCGGGCTGCACCAACCACCGTTGGGAACCTTTGCTGACATCGGACCTGACGGTCGAATTCTTTGACAATCGCACGCTGAACGGCCAACCCGCCCATACCGAAGCCATGCCGATGTCGATGGCGTTCTGGTTCCCGCCCTTTGCGGGTGGCAAGGTCGACCCGACCAATTTTTCGGCCCGGATCACGGCCAAGGTTACGCCTGATGCGTCTGGCGTGCATACTCTGGGCCTTCATGCCGCAGGCTTTGCCCGCGCCTATCTTGACGGGAAACTGGTCATCGATCTGGGGGAAGGCAAATGGACCAAGGGCCGCACCTTCTTTGAGGAAGGCTGTGACGAGGTGGTCGCCGACCTGATCCTGACCGCCGGAACCGAACATCTGATCACCGTCGAATATGTCTGCAAGTCCAGCGATAATCTGACCTTTGCAGCCCTCCGCTTTGGGCTGTCGCGGCCCCTGTCGGATGCCGATATCGCACAGGCTGCGCATGTCGCCGCCGCAGCGGAGACCGCGATCGTCTTTGTGGGGCGGTCGGGCGAATGGGATACCGAAGGGTCCGATCTGGACAATATCAGCCTGCCCAGTCGGCAGGACGAACTGGTAGCAGCCGTTCTGGCCGCAAACCCGCGCACTGTCGTTGTCCTGCAAACCGGTGGCCCCGTCGAATTGCCGTGGATGGATCAGGCGCCCGCGATCCTTCAGGCGTGGTATCCGGGTCAGGAATGCGGCAATGCGATTGCCGATGTGCTGTTCGGTGATGCTGACCCCGCTGGCCGTCTGCCGCAGACCTTTCCCTATCGCTGGCAGGACAACCCGACCCGCAGCCAGGACCCCGAGGTTTATCCCGGCCTCAATAGTAGGGTCCGTTATGAAGAGGGGCTGTTTATCGGATATCGCCATTACGAACGCGTCGGCATCCCGCCGATGTTCCCCTTTGGCCATGGCCTGTCCTATACGACCTTTGAAATCGGGAACCTGAGCTTCACGCCTCGCGACGGTGGTGCCGAGGCAACCCTGACCGTGACAAACACCGGCGAACGCGAAGGCTGCACCGTCGTTCAGATTTACGTCACCGACGACCAAGCAAGCGTAGACCGCCCGGCGCGGGAACTGAAATCTTTTGCCAAGCTCCGACTTGCGGCGGGCGAGGTGCGGACCGTGATCCTGCCATTGGACGCACGCGCCTTTGCCTATTTCGACGTCGAACAGGGCAATTGGCGGGTCGAAGCAGGGACTTTCACCCTCTCGGCAGGGTTTTCGGCCACCGACATCCGCGCGACTGCGCAGGTAGAACTGTCAGAGGCACGCCTGCCGGTTTGACCTAGCCGCAGTGGATGCTTTGAATCCGGTTATCGGGGCCGATGTCGAAATTGATCCGGCTTTCACTATAGTCGGCGGTTACAGGCTGGCCCGGTCGGATCAACCGGATCTGTCGCATAATCAGGACGCGTTCAAGCGCGGTCGCGTCTTGCCCTACCAAATCGGCATAAGGCCGGGCGGCGCAGGTATCTGTCGCCGCGTCCGGGATCGGTGGCAGTTTTGGGCCGGTGGCCTGTGGCGCGGCGCATCCGATCAGGAAAAGGGCCAAAGGCGCTGCTAGAATGTTTCTCTGTCTCAACTTTGAATACCTTTTACTTGCACTGTATCGCCCCCAAATCAGCCACAGTCGACCGCTGTGATCCGGCCATTTTCATCGATATGGATGTTCATGCGATCCAGCCGAAGATCCTTGGTCACTGCGTCACCGGGGTGGATCACGCGGACCGTATGCGGAAACGCCATCGTAGACAGCGCCACTTCGTTCTGGGTGACAAGGCCCTGATACTGTTCAGCGGAACAGGCATCGGCATCGGGCATCGATGCAGCGGACGGTGAAGGGGCATCCTGCATTTGACAACCAGCGACAAAGGACAGGGCGAGCGGGGCCAAAAGGGCAATTCGGAACGATTTCATGGTTCCGAAATTTTGCGCGATGCCGGTTTTTGTGCAAGCCCCTTCGGATCAGGAGTTGCCTATTGGTCCAATTTTGGCCGATGGTCTTCACAACACTGAATAAACCGGAGGAAGACCCATGCGCACCCGTGCCGCAGTTGCCGTTCAGGCAGGCAAACCGCTCGAAATTATGGATGTAAACCTAGAAGGCCCCAAGGCGGGCGAGGTTCTGGTTGAAATCAAGGCGACCGGCATTTGCCATACCGACGAATTCACCCTGTCAGGTGCCGACCCCGAAGGCCTGTTCCCCGCGATCCTCGGGCATGAGGGTGCTGGCGTCGTTGTGGATGTCGGCCCCGGTGTGACCAGCCTGAAAAAGGGGGATCACGTCATCCCGCTCTATACGCCCGAGTGCCGCGAATGTCCGTCATGTCTGTCGCGCAAGACCAACCTTTGCACGTCGATCCGTGGCACCCAAGGTCAGGGTCTAATGCCTGATGGAACCAGCCGTTTTACCACGCTCGATGGCGATCCGATCCTGCACTATATGGGCTGTTCGACATTTTCGAACTACACCGTCCTGCCCGAAATCGCGCTGGCCAAGGTCCGCGAAGACGCGCCTTTTGACAAGATTTGCTATATCGGCTGCGGCGTTACCACGGGTGTGGGTGCTGTCATCAACACCGCGCAGGTCGAGGCAGGCGCCACCGCCGTTGTCTTTGGTCTGGGTGGGATCGGCCTGAACGTCATTCAGGGCCTGCGTCTTGCAGGTGCCGACATGATCATCGGCGTCGACCTCAACAATTCGAAAAAGGAATGGGGCGAACGGTTCGGCATGACCCATTTCGTCAACCCCAAGGAAATTGGCGAAGACATCGTTCCCTATATCGTGAACATGACCAAGCGGCGCGGGGATCTGATCGGCGGGGCAGACTACACCTTTGACTGCACGGGCAATACCACGGTCATGCGGCAGGCGCTGGAGTGCAGCCACCGTGGCTGGGGCCAATCGATCATCATCGGCGTTGCCGCCGCCGGTGCCGAGATTGCGACCCGCCCGTTCCAGTTGGTCACCGGTCGCGTCTGGAAAGGCACCGCATTCGGGGGGGCCCGCGGCCGCACCGACGTTCCGAAAATCGTCGACTGGTATATGGAAGGCAAAATCGAGATCGACCCGATGATCACCCACAAGCTGGCGCTGGATGACATCAACAAAGGCTTTGATCTGATGCATGCGGGCGAAAGCATCCGCTCGGTCGTTGTCTATTGATCGATACACAATACGTCGGGGGCGGGATATGCCTGCCCTCGGCGACCAGTCGGGCGACATTTCGGACCTAAGGTCAAGGTGATGCCCGACCTTTCATCCCTCGTGCAGTCTTTGACGCCCCCATTGGCATTTGCGGGCATTGCGGTATCGAAGGGCGGCCAGCGATCTTTTTACCTTTCCGCCCCCGGTTTCGCTGTAACCGAACGCACCCTGTTTCGCAGCGCATCCATTTCGAAAATCGTCGTGGGCTGGACAGCGCGGCTTGCCTTAGCGAAACAAACGGGGGGCCGCGCAACCAGACCCGAGGACCAAACGGTCGAGTCCCTTTTAGGTATCCCGCTACGGCATCCTTTGGCACCCGACCAGCCGATCACCGTCGGACAAATCGCATCGCATTGCGCGGGCCTGACCGATGCTGCGGGCTATGCATTACCCGTGGGACAATCCTTGGCAGATTGGATCATCGAACGGGGGACCGCAATCTGGTCCGACCATCCGCCGGGAACCTATTTCGATTATTGCAATCTAGGCTACATCCTCTTGGCGGCGGTGGCTGAAAAGGCATCGGGCCAGCGCTTTGACCAATTGGCACGCGGTTTGGTGTTGGATCCGTTGGACATCGAAGGCGGCTTTAACTGGTCTGGCGTCATGTCCGAACGGCGCATGGACCGAATTCCGACCTATCGCGAAACGTCTGGCCAGTTTCACCCAAACATCGACGACAAGGTCGCGTCGGGCGGCATCAGCGGCAACGACGGCAACCAGATCACAGCCGACTATAGGCTGGGCGCGGATACATCGCGGCTGTCACCGCAGGGCGGTCTGCGCATTTCGCTGTCCGGTATGCTGAAACTGTCCGAGGCGTTGACCAAAGGCCCGCAAACGCGGATCTGGTCGCCGGATATCCGGCCGGGGGCCTATAGTGGCGGTCTGTTCGAAAGCTATGGTTGGGGCCTGCAGTTTCTGGATAACCCGCCGTTTTACCCTAGGCCACTGATCGGGCACTGCGGCAATGCCTATGGGTTTCGCGGTGGCGTTTGGCATGACGCGGCGGCGGGGCTGTCCTTTGCCTATGCGCTGAACGGGTTCCCCGAAACAGACGACAGCGACGATTTGCATGAATACGAAGCAGCGGTGTTCGATGCTCTTGCCAATCAGGTGGCATAGGTTAGTTTAGAATCATTCTAAGAGGTGCCAAATGATCCCTGGACTGACGAACCGCCGCCGTTTTCGTGACCTAAGCGAACAGGAAATTCTGGCCTTGGCCATTTCCTCGGAAGAGGACGATGGGCGCATCTATCGGTCCTATGCTGAACGACTCAGAGCCGATTTTCCGGCATCGGCTGCCGTGTTCGAAGACATGGCCGCAGAAGAAGACCAACACCGGCAGCGCCTGATCGAACTGCACCGCGCGCGTTTCGGCGAAGTCATCCCACTGATCCGGCGCGAACATGTGTCGGGCTATTATGCGCGCCGCCCCATCTGGCTGATCGAAAACCTGTCCCTGGACCGCATCCGCGAAGAAGCCGCCGGAATGGAACGCGACGCCGAGCGGTTCTATCTGGCCGCAGCAGCCCAGACCAGCGATGCAGCGACCCGCAAGCTGTTGGGCGGGCTAGCCGCCGCCGAGGCCGCACATACCACCCGCGCCGGCGAGCTGGAAGAACGCCATCTGGACGGCGATGCCCGATCTGAAGAAGAAAGCGCCGCACACCGGCAATTCGTCCTGACATGGGTGCAACCCGGACTGGCAGGGTTGATGGACGGGTCGGTTTCGACACTCGCCCCGATCTTTGCAACCGCCTTTGCGACCCATGACACCTGGACCACTTTTCTGGTGGGGCTTGCAGCCTCTATCGGCGCCGGGATTTCCATGGGCTTTACCGAGGCGGCCAGTGACGACGGGCAAATTTCAGGCCGCGGATCACCGATCAAACGCGGAATCGCGGCAGGTGTCATGACGACGATCGGCGGGCTCGGCCACGCCCTGCCCTATCTGATCCCCGATTTCTGGACCGCAACGTTCATCGCCTTTGCGGTCGTGTTCATCGAACTTTGGGCCATTGCGTGGATTCAGAACAAATACATGGAAACGCCGTTTCTGCGCGCCGCCTTTCAGGTGGTGGTCGGCGGGGCCCTGGTCTTTGCAGCCGGGGCTTTGATCGGCTCTGGATGATCACTATTTGGCCGAAAGGCGCAACTGCCGGTTTCACTTGGCGGCCGCCACGGTTAGAACATGGCCAAAGCCGCAAGGAGACCTGACATGAGCCACCCCAAACCTGTCGTTCTATGCATTCTGGATGGTTGGGGACTCCGCGAAGAAACGGTCGGCAATGCGCCTGCGCTTGCCCATACACCGAACTTTGACAGGCTGATGTCCAAAGGCCCACATGCCCAATTGATCACGCATGGCAACGACGTCGGTTTGCCCTTTGGCCAGATGGGCAATTCCGAGGTCGGGCATACCAATATCGGTGCAGGGCGGGTCGTGGCGATGGACCTTGGCCAGATCGATCTGGCGATCGAGGACGGATCGTTCATGAAGGCGACCGCGCTTTTGAAGTTTATCGAAACGCTTCAGGCAACCGGCGGCACTGCTCATCTGATCGGGGTCGTGTCCGATGGCGGGGTGCATGGCCATATTTCGCATATCATCGCAGCCGCACAGACGATCCATGCCGCCGGTGTTCCGGTGATCATCCATGCCATTACCGACGGGCGCGACGTGGCCCCGGCATCATCCGACAAATTCATCAAGGAACTGGTCGACGGTCTGCCTGTTGCGGCCTCGGTCGGAACAGTTATCGGGCGCTATTGGGCGCTGGATCGCGACAACCGCTGGGAACGCGTGCAAACCGCCTATGAAGCGATTGTCCACGGCACAGGCGGACATGCCCATACGGCTCAGGACGCGGTCGGGATCGCCTATGCGGCAGGCAAAACAGATGAATTTATTCCGGCAACTGTCGTTGGCGGCTATTCGGGCATTGCCCAAGGTGACGGGCTATTTTGCTTTAATTTCCGCGCCGACCGCGCCCGCGAAATTCTGGCGGCCATCGCCGACCCCGACTTTGCAGGATTTGACCGCGGCGAACTGCCGCCGCTGGCGGCGCGGCTGGGCATGGTCGAATATTCCGACGCCCATAACGCGTGGTATGACGCGGTTTTCCCAAAGCGCGATATTCGCAACACGCTCGGGGCATGGGTCGCCAGACACGGGCTGACCCAGTTCCGCCTGGCCGAAACCGAAAAATACCCTCATGTCACCTTCTTCCTGAATGGCGGCAAGGAAAAACCTGAACCTGGCGAAGACCGATATATGGCCCCCTCGCCCAAGGTCGCGACCTATGACCTCCAGCCGGAAATGAGCGCGGGCGAGGTTACCACTGCCTTTGTCGGAGCCATCAAAAAAGGTTATGACCTGATCATCTGCAACTACGCCAATCCGGACATGGTCGGCCATACCGGTGACGTGAATGCCGCGATCAAGGCCTGCGAAGCCGTCGATGCAGGTTTGGGCAAGGTCATCGACGCACTGGAAAAGGCGGGCGGTGCAATGATCGTGACCGCTGACCACGGCAATTGCGAAACCATGATCGACCCCGACACGGGCGGGCCCCATACTGCCCACACCACAAACCCCGTGCCCGTCGCCATGATCGGCGGACCCAAGGGCGCCTATCTGCGCACCGGTCGTCTGGCTGATCTTGCGCCAACAATCCTTGACCTGATGGGGCTGGACCAACCGGTCGAAATGACGGGTCGGAGCCTGATCATCAGATGATCCGCTGGTTCGGCTGTGCGCTGGTATTCTGGGGGACACTGGCCATTGCGGAACAGGGTCCGGCCGATGCTGCGTTGGCCGCGTCGGATCGGCTCGAACAGGCATCGGTCCTTTTGGAACAGGCCAGCGGTTCGCGGGATCAGGTCGCGGCCCTGACCGAAACCGTCCAAGCCTATGAAGAGGGTCTTATTGCCCTGCGCGATGGTCTTCGGCGCGCGACGGTCCGACAGCAGGCGCTGGAAACCGAACTGAACGCAAAACGTGCCGAAATCGGCCGGCTTTTGGGTGTGCTTGAAACGATGGGACGGGCGCCCGCGCCCCTTTTGCTTTTGCACCCATCAGGTCCGACCGGAACCGCTCGGTCCGGTATGATCCTCGCCGAAGTGACACCGGCGCTCAAGGCAGAAGCCGACGCGCTGCGGAGCCAGTTAGAAGAGGTCGCTGTCCTGCGCCAATTGCAGGACAACGCCGCCGAAACCCTGCGAAAGGGTCTCGATGGTGCGCAAAGGGCCCGCGCGGAACTCTCTGCCGCAATTCAGGACCGGACCGATCTACCGCAACGTTTTACCGAAGACCCTGTTCAAACCGCCCTCTTGATCGCATCGACAGAAACGCTGGATGCCTTTGCCTCGGGACTGGCAGAAACCGTAAGCGATCTGCCCCAAGGTGCCGCGCCTGACGCGACAGACCTGAAAGGCGCGCTGTCATTGCCGGTTCAGGGGCGGATTGTCTGGGGTTTCAACGAAGAAGACATGGGCGGCATGAAACGGCCTGGCATCATCCTTGGTGCGCAACCGCGAAGCCTTGTTACAACGCCGGTTGCGGCCACTGTCCGGTTCCGTGGCCCATTACTCGATTTCGGGAACGTGATCATTCTGGAACCGGCGGCGGATGTTCTGTTTATCTTTGCAGGACTGGCCGAGGTCTTTGGCGAGGCGGGCCAGATCCTGCCCGCTGGTGCCCCAATCGGGTTGATGGGGGGCGAGATCCCGCCAGTTGACGCGATTTTGACTGAAACAAGCGCGGGGAGTGGGCCAAGGGCCACAGAATCCCTTTATCTTGAGGTCAGAGAGGGGCAAGGTCCCGTTGATCCCGCAACTTGGTTTGCGATGGAATAAGGTAGGAAGAGAATGAAGAAATTTGCGATGGCCGCAGCGACCGGCACTGTCCTCGGGCTCTTGGCCACGACACAGGTTGCCGGCCCTTTGATTGCACAGGAAGCGGAACGCAATGTCAGCGTCTATGAACAGCTTGATCTGTTCGGCGATATTTTCGAACGAATCCGTGCGCAATACGTCGAACCCGTCGATGAAAAAGCGCTGATCGAAGCCGCGATCAACGGCATGCTAACATCGCTAGATCCGCATTCTTCCTATCTGTCCGCAGACGAAGCCGCCGATATGCGGACCCAGACCCGTGGCGAATTCGGCGGGCTGGGGATCGAAGTCACGCAAGAAGAAGGCTGGGTCAAAGTGGTGTCGCCGATGGATGGTACACCCGCCGATGCCGCCGGTATTCAGGCTGGTGACTTTATCACGGCTGTGAACGGTGAAAACGTTCTGGGTCTGACGCTGGATCAGGCTGTTGAATTGATGCGCGGGCCTGTCGGGTCCGAAATCATCATTACGGTGGTTCGTGACGGGGTCGATCAACCCTTTGACGTCTCGATCATCCGCGACACCATCAAGCTGACGGCCGTCCGGTCCCGCACCGAAGGTCAGGCCGTTGTCTTGCGTCTGGTGACATTCTCGGACCAGACAACGTCGAGCATGGAAGAACAGTTCAAGCAGCAGGTCGAAGAGGCCGGCGGCCTGGATAAGATCAGCGGCATCGTGCTTGACCTGCGCAACAACCCTGGTGGTTTGCTTAATCAGGCAATCTCGGTCGCGGATGATTTCCTTGAAGCGGGCGAAATCGTGTCGACCCGCGGCCGCAACCCGCAGGATGGCGAACGCTATAACGCGACCGCCGGTGACATCGCCGAAGGCAAGCCGATTGTGGTTTTGGTGAATGGCGGGTCGGCGTCTGCGTCCGAAATCGTCGCGGGTGCCTTGCAGGATCATCGCCGCGCGATTGTTGTGGGGACCAAGTCGTTTGGCAAAGGGTCGGTGCAGACCGTTATGCCGCTGCGCGGCGACGGTGCAATGCGCCTGACCACCGCCCGCTATTACACCCCATCGGGCCGGTCGATCCAGTCGCTGGGCATCCAGCCGGATATCATCGTCCAACAGCCGCCACCCAAAGACCCGACGGCAGAGGAAGACACCTCGCCCCAGTTCCGGTCCGAGGCCGATCTGCGCGGCGCGCTGAACAATGACAGCCTGACCGAAGACGAGATCAAGCAGATCCAGGAAGATGCAGCCAAGGCCGAAGCCACAGCCGCCCTGCGTGAAGAAGACTATCAGCTGGCCTATGCAATCGACATCCTCAAGGGTCTGTCGGCGCTGGCTCCGTCCGAATAATCCAACCCAAAGCGGGGCGCGTCGTCAAATAGACGCGCGCGCCCTGCAATATCCCCGGAACTGGCCCGCCATGACCCCCCAAGAGATCGCCCGCCTGCCCTATCGACCCAACGTCGGCGTCATGCTGGCGAATGCCGAGGGTCATGTTTTTGTCGGGCAACGGATCGATAACAATCAGGACGCGTGGCAAATGCCGCAGGGCGGGATCGACCCGGGCGAAGATGCCCGCACCGCCGCCTTGCGCGAACTGTGGGAAGAAACCGGCGTTTCCCCCGATCTGGTAACGATCGAGGCGGAAACCAAAGGCTGGGTGCCCTATGATCTGCCTCATGATCTGGTGCCAAAGATGTGGAAGGGAAAATATCGCGGGCAGGAACAGAAATGGTTCCTGATGCGGTTCCACGGCACCGACGATCAGATCCGGATTGAAACGGACCACCCTGAATTTTCCGCTTGGAAATGGATGGCGCCCGATCAGCTTGTGGCGTCAATCGTTCCGTTCAAGCGGGCGGTCTATGAAAAGGTTCTGGCAGAGTTGGGGCCGCATCTGTGATCCGGCTGGCGCTGGTTGCCACACTTTCGGTCGCGGGCCTGCCTGCCGCTGCCCTATCCTGCCGCGAACCTGACCCGATCCGGGCCTTTCTGTCCGCGCAGGCGGCGCCCGAAACCTATCGCATTCTGGTCGGGACGATCGAATTTGACGCCGGTCAATTCGGGCCGACGTTTCAGAATGCGCCAAAGGCCAATCCAGTTACGGTCGCTGCGCGTTTTTCCGGGCAAGGGCTGGGGCTGCGGGGGCTTGTTCCCGTTTCGGATCAGACCATCAATCTGGTCCAAGACTGCGCAGGGCCATGGTGCGGGGCGATCGAACCGAATGGTCCCTATCTGATGTTCGTCAAACAGGGCACCCAAGGCGCAGAGCTTGCGATTGATCCCTGCGGCAGCAATGTCTTTGCCGCGCCCGACCCCGCAACCATCGACGCATTGACCGAATGTCTGGCGGGCGGGGATTGCCAGACCAGCGACCGACGCGGAAATTAACTGCCCGAATGCCGACGCCGTTTGACCTTGCGGGCCTCTTGCGCGCCTTTCAGCTTGGCTCGTCCTGCCATCCGGCGCGGCCCCTTGCCGCCCTTGCGGGACGGACCTTTGGGCATGGTGCGTTCGTCGAGTTTGACCAAATCGACGATCAATCCACCCGTGGCAGGGGTTGCCTCGGTCAGTTTGACTGTGACCCTTAGGCCAAGGCCGATCACGATTCTGCTGTCGTTGCCGACCAGCGTGGCGGATTCCGGATCATAATGGAAATACTCGGCCCCCAGATTTCGGATCGGGATCATGGCATCGGCGCCGCTGTCGTCGAGTTTCACAAAGACACCAAACTTGGCAATGCCACTGATCCGGCCCTCGATCTCGGACCCGACTCTTTCCGACAGATAGGCGGCAAGATAACGGTCGGTCGTGTCCCGTTCCGCCAGCATCGACCGGCGCTCGGTGTCCGATATCGCCTCGGCGGTTTCGTCCAGACGGTTCACGTCCTCTTCGCTTAGACCATCCGGCCCCCAACGATGGGCGGAAATCAGGCCGCGATGCACAATCAGGTCGGAATACCGGCGAATGGGCGATGTGAAATGCGCATAGTTGCGCAAGGCCAGCCCGAAATGGCCAAAATTTTCGGCGTTGTAATAGGCCTGCGTCATGGACCGCAGCGTCTGAATATTGATCAGTTCGTCATTGGGCGTATTTTCGGCCGCTTTCAGCAGCTGGTTCAGGTGGCGCGTCTGCAGCACCTGCCCTTTGGCCAAAGTCAGCCCCGAGGCCTGCGCCACTTCACGCAAAGCGTCGAGCTTTTGCGGGCTGGGTTCTTCGTGGACGCGGAACAAAAGCGGGGTCTTTTTCGCGATCAGGGTTTCGGCGGCGGCCACATTGGCCAGAACCATGAATTCTTCAATCAGACGATGCGCATCAAGCCGGTCCTTAAAGGCGACGGAAACCACCTTGCCCGTGTCGTCTAATTCGATCCGGCGTTCGGGCAGATCGAGGTCCAGCGGCTGTCGGGCTTCGCGCGCCAGAACAAGGGCGGCATAGGCGGCGTAAAGCGGTCGGATCACATCGTCCAACAGGGGTGCTGCCCGATCCGACGGTTTTCCGTCCATCGCATCCTGCACCTCTTGGTAATTCAGCGATGCACGACTTTGCATCAGGCCCCGATGGAATTTATGGCCGATCTTTTTGCCTTGTGCGTCGATCTGCATTTCGACTGCGATGCAGGCCCTCGGAACATTTTCGTGGAGAGAGCAAAGATCGCCCGACAGCCGGTCAGGCAACATCGGCACCACGCGGTCGGGGAAATAGGTGGAATTCCCGCGCTTGCGCGCCTCGCGGTCCAGCGGACCACCGGGGGTGACATAATGGGCGACATCGGCAATCGCGACCCAGATCACAAACCCACCGGGATTGCGTTGGGGGTCATCGGGAATGGCGAGCACCGCATCGTCACGATCGCGGGCATCAACCGGGTCGATTGTGACCAGCGGCAGATGGCGCAGATCGTCTCGGCCCGACAGGCCGGCGGGTTTCTGGCGGTCCGCGGCCTCTAACACTTCGGCCGGAAAGCTGTCTGGGATTCCGTGCTGATGAATGGCAATCAGGCTGACCGCGCGCGGGCCAGACGGATCGCCCAGCCGTGCCGTGATCCGTGCCTTTGGCAGGCCAAGGCGACCTTTCGGTCCGGCCTGTTCGGCCTCGACCAATTCGCCATCTTTTGCACCAGCTTCGGCACCCGGGGCGACGGTCCATTGGTCCATCCCCCGCTTATCCACGGGCATGATCCGGCCACCTTCGGCGGATTTGCGGAATATCCCGACGATCTTTAGGGGGTTATGGCCAATCCGGCGGATCACCCGCGCTTCATAGTCGTGATCTTGACCCGAAACCTTGGCAAGCCGCGCAAGAATACGGTCCCCACCGCCCAGCGCCGGATCGCCGTCGCGGGTAATCATCAGTATCCGCGGCCCCGCGCCTTCGCCCTGCCATTCTAGTGCACGGGCAAACAGATCGCCCTGATCGTCTGGCGGCAAAACCTGCAGAACTCCGACAGGCGGCAGGTCTGTCGCATCCCGATAAGACGACTTGCGTTTACGCAAATGGCCCTCGTCCTCCAGCTCACGCAGGATGCGTTTCAGATCGATCCGGGCAGCGCCCTTAATGCCGAAGGCTTTGGCGATGTCGCGCTTGGCGGTCAGGGTCGGGTGATCGGAAATCCATTGAAGGATTTCCTCTTTCGAGGGGATGCGTGTCATACAACACCGCTAGCACGGCCAAGGGTGCACGTCATCGGCAAAAGGTATCTGGGTGGTGAACCAGTCGCCGGTCCGTCAACAAATGAGATGGACGAACCTCGCCGGTCCCGCAGCAGAGCAGGGTCCGGTTTCGCTGCGATCATGTTAGCTGTCGGCACAGGTCAAGCCGCCGATACATTCTTGGTACTGGCGGCAGCCCGACCAAGGCGTGACATTCCGGTCAGCGCGTATTTCGGCTTTCCGACCAAAATGGGCACAAAAGGAACAAGGCTCAGGTCTTTGCCCCTGCGGCTCCGGCCTCGGCGACAAGAGCGGCGAGGCGGTAGAAGCCGTGGACCATCTTGGAAAACGGCATGAGAAGGAACAGAACCATGACCGTGGCAAGGTGGATCGCTAGCAGCGGACCGACCAGCGCCGAACCCGTCGCCGCATAAAGCGCAAGTCCGGTCAGGGCCACGGCGCCGAGGAGCAGGACGAACGCCATCTCGCCCCCCCAGACTCGCGCTGCGCCCAAGGACCGGTCGGCGCGCAGCTTGAGCCACGCCAGCCCGACCGCGCCCGCGACCATCATCAGCCCCCCCGGAACCCCCAGCAGCTTTGGCAAGGACAGGAGGGGATAGGGTGCCTGCCAACCAAACACATAATGCATGATCGTGCCGCTGGACGTGGCACCAAAGCACAAAAGGAAGCCATACATCATCAACTGGTGGAACACCCGACGGCGGTCAGTAAAACGGTCGCCGTCTTCGAAATTGCAGCCTTCCCCATGGCCGCCCGACAGGTTCCGCATCCGCGCGGCGCTGCCCAAGGCGGCCCAAATGTGTGCAAACCCCACGCGCCCGCCGCCCACCTCGCGCCAGTAGTCGCGGATCGACAGGGCCATCAGTACGAGCGGCCCCAGAAAGGCGGGAACAAACATCGCAACCATCGTCGTATGGGCAAGATGGGCATAGAAGCCTGCGCCAGTGTCGGGCCGCCAGGCTGAGAGCGCCCAAAAGAACCACGCCAGAACAACGACCAGCAATCCTGCCAAAGCCACGCCTTGCGATTGGAACAATCGTGCAAGCGCTGCCGGGCGGGCCAGCCGCTCCCAGCTTTCGACCCGCACCTCGGCCAGAACCGCGGGAATGTTTAGCGCGAATTCATGGGGTTCGGTATATTGGCAGGCATAGTAGCAGCCCCGACAGTTGTGACAGAGGTTCGCAAGCTGGGTCAGGTCGCCGTCGGCAAACGCTTTGTTCCGGGTCATTGCTGGAAAGACGGAACAGAACCCTTCGCAATAGCGGCAAGCATTGCAGATCTCGATCTGGCGGCGGGCTTCTTCGGTTGCGGTCAGATCAAGCGACATGGGCGGCGGCCTCCTTGCCTGCGATGCGTCCGAAGACGGTGCCAATGGTCATGCCGAACCCGGCCAGATAACCTTGGCCGAGGATCGACCCGGCCATGATCTCGCCCGCGGCCCAAAGATTGCGGATTGGTCCGTGTGGGGTGTGGACTTGCGCGTTCGCGTCCACCTTCAGCCCCAGATAGGTAAAGGTCACGCCGGGCCGCAGCTGATAGCCGTAGTAGGGCGGGGTATCGAGTGGGCGGGCCCAGTTGGTTTTCGGCACGTCAAGCCCTTGGGTGCGCAGACCGTCGAGTTCCGTCGGATGGAACGGACCGGGGCGGCAGGCGGCGTCGAACCCGTCAACCGTGCGCCGCACCGCCTCCGGGTCAAGGCCCATCGCCGTGGCCAACCCTTCGACGGTATTGGCCTTAACCGCCGGAAAGACCGAGGGCATGAACAGATCAATGGACTTCGCGTCGATCAGCGCAAAGCCGACCTGATCGGGCTGGGCTGCCACCAGACGCCCCCAGATCGCGTAACGCTTTGGCCAGACATCCTCGCCCTCGTCATAGAACCGTTCGCCATCCTTGTTCACGACGATGGAAAACGGCACGCAATCGAGCCGGGTGACAATCCCGCCATCGTATTTCGGGGCACGCCCGTCGATGGCGACCGCGTGGCACTGGGTCGGGTCGCCCACGCTTTCCGCCCCTTGGTCAAGCATGTCACGCAGCACGACTCCGCGATTGTAGGGCGTGCCACGGATCAGGAAATTTCGCGCCGAAGGCCCCCAGGCCCGCGCCAGCCAGTCGAGATCGGCCTGAAACCCGCCCGAGGCTAGAACGAAGGCCCGCGCCTTGATGGTGTGCGGCTGTCCGGCGATCTCGGCGTCGAGATGGGTGATCTGGCCGCCATCCAGATGGACATGGGTCACTTGTGCTTCGTATGCGATGCAGACGCCAAGGTCGGTCGCGGTGTTGTAGTAAGCATTCACAAGCGCCTTGCCACCACCCAGGAAAAACGCGTTGGTCCGCGACAAGGACAGCGTCCCCGAGAGCGAGGGCTGAAAGCGCACGCCATGGTCCTGCATCCAACCAAGACATTCCTCGGACGACCGGATTGCCAGACGGGCAAGGTTTTCGTCCGTCTTTCCCTTGGTCACCAGCATCAGGTCGTGCAGGTATTCGTCTTCCTCATAGGCGTCGGTCAGCGGGAACATCGGCCCGCGATGCATGCAACGGAAATTGCGCGTGTGGCGGCTGTTGCCCCCGCGATAGGGCTTTGGTGCACCTTCGAGGATCAGGACGGATGCCCCGGCCTCTGCCGCCGTGATTGCGGCGCAAAGCGCGGCATTGCCGCCGCCAACAACGGCGAGGTCGAATGTTTCCGGCCAGTCTTTCATGCGTTGTCCTCAAGTGGCAGCTCGCGGTCCCGCATGCCACGGATACGGGCGGACAGGGCGGCATCGACATGGGCACGCATTGCGGCCTCGGCTGCGGCGCCATCCCGCGCTGCAAGCGCGGCCAGCACCGCCGCATGTTCGGCCACCGCTGAAACGGCCCGCGATGGGTCGGCAAGTGTGGTTGGCCCGAGGATCAGCAGGGTCTTTTGCAGCGCGTTCATCGATTTGAGCAAAAACCGGTTTCGTGCAGATTCGAGCATCATGCGATGGAATTGCCGGTTCAACTCCTTGGCCTGCGGTCCGGCGGGGGCTTCAGCCAATTCAGTATTCAGAGCAGTAAGTTCTGCAAGTTCGATGTCTGACGCCGCACGCGCCGCCAGTCGTGCCGCGGTGCCTTCCAGAACGGCGCGCATTTCGTAAAGTTCGACCACTTCGGCATGATCAAGGCTGCGGATGGTTGCACCCTGCCGCGGCAGATGCGCGACCAACCCGTCGGCCTCTAACTGCCGGATCGCCTCGCGCACGGGGGTGCGGCTGATGCCCAGCCGATCTGCCAGTTCAGTTTCGCGCAGCCGCGCACCGGGCGCCAAGGCCCCGCTGCGGATTTCGTCAAGCAGGCGTCGATAGGCGCCCTGACCCTGAGGAAGTTCGGTGTCATCTGTCATGAAACGACTCACTTGCGGCTATTGTGTCCATATGTATACATTTGGATACATAATGGCGCAAGGAGTTTGGCCGTGCCACAGGATATGTCGAAACGGATCACGACGCTGATCCTTGCGCTAGGCGGTGCGGGGGTCTTTCACCTGTTGGGGCTGCCCCTGCCGTTTCTGTTCGGACCGATGGCTGCCTGCCTGATCGCCGCGCTGGCCGGTGCCCCGCTCAAAGGCATGGGCACGGTTTCGACACTGGCCCGCACGGTCCTCGGGGCGGCCATCGGGGCCTCGATCACGCCCGAGGTGGTCGGGCGCATTCCGCAGATGGCGGGCAGCGTGGCGTTGGTCCCGGTCTATGTCGGGCTGATCGGGCTTGTGGGCTTTCCGTTCTTCCGTAGGCTTGGCTATGACGTGCCGACCTCGTGGTATGCCGCGATGCCCGGCGGGCTTCAGGATATGGTCCTGTTCGGGCAAGAAGCAGGCGGGGACGCGCGGGCGCTGGCGCTGATCCATGCGACACGGGTCCTGATGATCGTCACGATCGCGCCCGTGGTCTTGACGGGTCTATACGGCGCGAGCCTGACAGGGGCCGTCGGCAGCCCTGCCCGCGACCTTCCGCTGGTGGAAATGGGGCTGCTGGCGATGGCGGCGATCGTAGGCTGGAAAGGGGCGGAACGGATCGGGCTATTCGGCGCTTCGATCCTTGGGCCGATGATCCTGACAACGGCCCTGTCCCTTGCCGGGCTAATCCACACCCGCCCACCGGCAGAGGCCATCGTGACCGCGCAGTTGTTCATCGGCATCGGGATCGGCGTGCAGTATGTCGGCGTCACTTGGCGCGAACTGCGCAGTTTCATCCTGTCAGGGATGGCCTTTGTTCTGCTGCTCGCGATCCTTGCGGCCGTCTTTACCGAGATCGTCACCCTGACCGGCCTCGCGCATCCGGTAGAAGGCTTTCTGGCCTTCGCCCCCGGCGGTCAGGCCGAGATGACGGTGCTCGCGCTTGTTGCCGGGGCCGATCTGGGTTTTGTCATCCTCCACCACATCACACGCATGGTCGTGGTGATCCTTGGGGCACCAATCGCGGCGCGGTTGGTGTCCGCCAAGGCGATACGAAGACGCTAAAGCCGCACTATTTTCCACCCCAGATCGCGCCGGGAACCATGACCTCGCCCCGCGCCAAAAGACGTGCGGTGCGCAGGAGCCCCGCGGATTTCAGGGCAAAGCCGTCCGGCCCATTTTCATAGTCGACCGTCACGTCGATCACGCCACCGGGGTGTTCAATCAAAACCAGCGCGGGCATGCCGGTAGGCGGAGTGAACAGCCCTTCGGCCACGCTGCCGGGGGTCAGCACGCAGGAGGCAAGACATTGCGACCCAGTAACCGCCATGGTCGGGTGGCAGTTTTTCGGCATGAAATAGCGCGCCGTAATGGTGCCGCCGTTGCGCGGCCGGGCAAGCAGGGCGAATTTTGGCGTAACAGAATTGGACACATCGCCCATGCCCATGCGGCGCCCGGCCTCTTGCCGGATGGGTTCCATCCTTGCGTAGAAATCGCGGTTGGCATCCAGTTCCTCGACCGTTTCGTATCCGGTCAGCCCGAAATCGGCGGCGCGGGCGATGGCGATGGGCATGGCGACGTCCATGCAGGTCACCTCGATCCCGTCGATCACATCGCGCAGCGCACCCGTCGGCAAAAGCGCCCCGGTCGAGGACCCGACAACATCCAAAAAGTTGAGATAGATCGGGGCCGCCGTGCCCGGCACGCCGTCAATGGCGGCATTGCCCGCATATTCAACCTGCCCGTCCGGGGTCTGCACCACGGCCTCGACCCGCGCTTCGGTGTTGACCGACCGGATGCGGATGCGGGTCACGTCGCCTTGCGGGGCGATCAACCCCATCTCGAGCGCAGCCGGACCGACGCCCGACAGGATATTCCCGCAGGTCGGCTTGAAATCGACCTGCCCGTCCTCGACGCTGACCTGAGCAAAGAAATAATCGATGTCGCAGCCGGGGGTTTCCGAACGCGACAACATCGCCACCTTGGTCGTGACAGCCGCGCCACCGCCGATGCCGTCGATGTTCAGTTTGTGACCGGACCCAAGGGCCGACACGAGAACACGGGCAAGCGTATCGCGGTCTTCGGGCAAATCCTCGCGCCGGAAATAAGGGCCGCGCGATGTTCCGCCGCGGAAGAAGTGAAAGGGAATGGCGGTTTGTGCCATCATCAACTCCAGCATTTGAAATGGAAAAGGAACACCATCTTCTGCGCCGGGAAGCCGGCGGTGAAGAAGGCGAAATAGGCATCGTATTGTGCGCCAGACGGCGTTGCGCCGGTCAGCGTCTCATAGGCTTCGACAAAGGACGGAAGGTCGGGGAAAGTCGGGTCGCGAACAACCTCGCCCGCCTCGTTCAGAACGCCCCAGCTGAACAGCGGCACGGCCTGACCCGCATCGACGAGCGGCTGCACGTTCTTGATGTAGGCCGAGGAGGTCTGATAGTCGATGTTCACTTCGCCGCGTTCAAACGCCAGACGGCCATCGCCACGACCTTTGAAGCCAAAGACGTGTTGGACGTCAAAGCCCATCAGCTTAAAGCCAAGCAGCGGCACGAGGTCGAGCGAAGTTGCCCCTTGGCTCGCGTATACAAGGCTCTGACCCTGCAGCATGGCGATATCATCGGGGCCGCTCAGACCCAGCGACGGCGTGGTGTAGACGACACCACCGGTCGGGCTGGCCATTGCTATGCGCCAGTCCTTGTATTCATAGCGCACCCGCGGATCGCCCAACAGGTAGCGGAACTGGGTCGAACCCGAAGTGCCCAGAATGGTCAAACCATCGGGCTTGGCGCGTGCGGCAAAGAGGTTGGTGCCTTTGGTCGAACCACCGCCGGGTTCGTTCACGACGACGACCGTCGGTTCACCCGGCAGGTATTTCGACAGCAGCGGCGCATTGAAGCGTGCCCAAGTATCCGAGCCGCCACCGGCCGAGAACGGAATGATCCATTCGATTGTCTGACCGGCAAAGGTCACCTCAGCAGCGGCCGGGCCAGCAAGGCCCAAGGCAATCGCACCTGCGGTAAGCCCAAGGGCCGCACGGCGCGTGATTGAATATTCTTTGGTCATCTTGTCCTCCCGTTTCGATCTAATTACGCCGATCAAAGCTCTATTTGGAACGGCGCGATGCCGATCTTGATTTCTCCTCGCAAGACCGGCTTGATAAAAGACCTACAGCGGGTTCCTGTCGACAACCTGTCGGGGAACCAGAAAAAGGCGCTTGATGCGGATCATTTTGGTAGAAGACAACATTGGATTGGCTCGGGGGATTGAAAATGCTCTGACGGATATGGGGCATGCCGTCGACCATCTGGATGACGGAATCGATGCTGACACATTCTTGTAGCGGCACTCTGCCGATGTGGCGATCGTTGACATCAATCTGCCGCGGCTGACAGGGATCGAGATCATCCGCCGCTTGCGCGCCCGCGGCGATGCAACCCCAGTGCTGGTTCTGACGGCGCGCGGCAAGACCTCGGAGCGGGTCGAGGGGTTGGATGCCGGGGCGGATGACTATCTGATCAAACCATTCGACATGGCCGAGCTCGTGGCGCGGCTACGCGCCCTGTCGCGGCGCCGGCCCCAAGTGGCCCCATCGCGCGAAACGATTGGCCAACTGACCTATGACAGAGAACAGCGGGCCGTCCTATTCGAGGACCGCAATCTTGAACTGCCGAGACGCGAACTGGCCCTCTTCGAGCTTTTGATGGAAAGCCGCGGCAGACTTATCGACAAGGACCGAATCTCTGACGCCCTTTACGGCACCGGGGCATCGGTTGAACCCAATGCCATCGAACTTTTGATATCCCGCTTACGGCGCAAACTCGACGGCTCGGGCGTGGTCATTCGCACGGCACGCGGCCTTGGCTACATGATGGATGAGGGCTGATGCTGTCGCGACTGTCCTTGCGCGGGCGACTTTTCCTTTTGCTGATCCTGCCGTTGATCCTGGTTGCCGGCGCGGCCTCTTTTGCGCGCTATATTGCTGCGACCCGGCTTTCCGAAGAGCTTTACGACAACACCTTGCTGGCGGTGGCCCTGACCATTTCGCGCGACGTTATTCTGTCTGAAGGCGACGCGCTGACAGAACAGCTATTGGATGAACTCACAACCGCCTTGGGCGATCCGGTCTATTATCGGGTCACCGGTCCGGGCGGTAGTTTCGTCACCGGCTATTCCGACCCTCCGGACCTTCCCGACGGCGCCGAGATCGAACGGGGGAAACCGTTCTTCTTCGACAGTGTTTCGCTTGGCCTTCCGGTTCGGGCGGTGGTTCTACAAGAGTTCATTAGCGAACCGCAGTTCGGTGGTTGGGTCACTGTAGAAGTCTGGCAAACAGTCACCCAGCGGATTGCGCTTTCAGGCAAGCTGCTGGTCCAGTCTTTTATGGTGCTCGGGTCGGTGCTTCTCACGGCAGTGTCTATTCTTTGGTTCGGTATCCAGCTGGGTCTCAAGCCGCTTCTTGACCTGCGAGACGCTATCGGCGAGCGCAGTGCGGACGATCTACGCCCGATCCGTCGCTGGGTGCCGCCAGAACTTCGCCCGTTGGTGGCAACGACGAATTCTTTGTTCGAACGGCTAGCCAAGGCTTTCACATTGCGCGATGGCTTCATTTCCGATGCGGCGCATCAAATGCGCAATCCGGTCGCCGCAATGCAAAGCTTGGCCGAGGCCGCGGTCAGTGCGCCAACAGAAGAAGAGTTGCGGGCGCGCGTCGCCGATCTGGCCGAAAGTGCACGCACGACCAGTCGCCTGACGTCACAGCTCCTGTCTCTGGAACGCGTGCGGGGGCGGTCATTGCGTGCTTTTGTACAATCGACTGATCTGGTCGAGCTTGTGCGAAAACGCGTGCATTCTTTGGCCGAAACCCAATTGCGCAAGGGTGTAGATGTCACTTTCAAGGTCAGCGGGCAAAGGCAATCTGTCGACTGCGATCCGATCCTTATCGACGAGATGGTTGTCAATCTTCTGGACAACGCTGAAAAATATGGACTGCGGCCCGGCGGCAGGCTGGACGTGTCGGTCGATTTCGAACCGGGTTCGGTTTCGCTGCGCTTTGCGGACGACGGGCCGGGTATACCGGCAGACATGCGTGAACGTATCTTCGACCGCTTTTTCCGACTGGACCAAGACCAATCTCGGGGGTGCGGACTCGGCCTGTCTATCGCGTCAGACGTGGCCCTCGCCCATGGTGGGACAGCCACCTGCGAAACCAGCGAAAGCGGCGCAGTTTTCAAAATAACCTTGCCATCACAGCGACGTTGATGCCGCTTTAAAGCAGCAAATTGCAATTTATGAATGGCGAAAAATTGGATGTTTGGTGGAGCCAAGGGGGATCGAACCCCTGACCTCTTGCATGCCATGCAAGCGCTCTCCCAGCTGAGCTATGGCCCCATATTGCGGCTGGTATCGTCCGCGACCCGCTCTCTAAGCGGCGTCCGAGGCGAGTTCAAGGGAAAAACGCGCCTCGGGATTATTTTCAGTCGTCGTCTGCTGCGACGTCGCCCAGATCGTCAAACGAGACGTTATCGTCTTCGTCATCTTCATCCAGAACATCATCGTCGAGATCAACATCATCATCTGCATCATCATCCAGAATCAGATCGTCCTCGTCTTCCAGAGGCTTGAGCTTTTTGGTTTGCGCATCTTCGGCGTCGGCCACCATCGTCCGCGTCTTGGCGGTGTCGATATTGACCATTTCGCCCGTGTAGGGGCTGACGATCGGGTTAGCGTTCAGGTCGTAGAAGCGTTTGCCGGTGGTTGGGCAAATACGCTTTGTACCCCATTCTTCCTTGGGCATGATCATCCCTTCAAATTCTTACGTGCACTTGCAGCGGATCAGTGTCCCCTGCCATAAGCTCGGTGTGGTGTCAAAGCCTTTGAGAGGCTTCTTGCAAGAAGGTGCATATGGGCCGACATGTCGTGAAAGGCAACCCCCCGATTGCGGTCACAATCCGCAAAACTGCGCGCGCGCGGCGTTTGTCGCTGCGAATTTCGCGGTCTGACGGGCGGGTAACCCTGACCATGCCTTTTGGCGTTCCTGAACGCGAGGCGGCGGCGTTCATTGATTCTCGGGAAAGCTGGTTGCGGATGCATTTGACCAACCGGCCAGAATTGATTCCGGTCGCGTTCGGATCGCAAATTCCATTTCGCGGGGAAAGTCTGATGCTGGTTGCGGGACCGGTGCGGCGGGCGACATTGCAGGGCAACAGTCTGATCCTTCCCGATGACCCCGACCGGGTGGCGCATAGGGTCCAGGCCTTTCTGAAGATGCAGGCGCGCGACAGACTGGCCGAGGCGTCGGATCGGTATGCGCACGCGCTTGGCCGCCCCTATCGAAAGATCGCACTGCGCGACACGAAATCCCGCTGGGGGTCCTGCACGTCGCAGGGCGACCTGATGTATAACTGGCGGTTGATCATGGCCCCGCCAGAGGTGCTCGACTATGTTGCGGCGCATGAGGTCGCGCATTTGCAGGAAATGAACCACTCCTCCGCATTCTGGGACGTGGTCGAAAATCTGTTTCCCGATCACGCCCGCTGCCGCAGATGGCTCAAATCAAAGGGCGAAACCCTGCATCGGGTTCGATTCGGCGATTGACCGAGCAGTAGTTTGTGATCACATAACGCAACTATGCTGACCACACGCCCCATAGATCCGACCTCGGCCGCGCATGAACGTGTCTATCGCACATTGCGGGCACAGGTCATGCATGGGGAACTCATGCCCGGGGTGGCCCTGACCCTGCGCGGGATCGGCAAGCAGTTCGATGTGTCGATGACCCCTGCGCGCGAAGCGGTACGCCGACTGGTTGCCGAAGGGGCTTTATCCCTGTCTTCCTCGGGGCGTGTGACGACAACGGAACTGACCAATGAACGGATCGAGGAGCTCGCGTCGCTGCGTGCTATGCTGGAACCGGAACTTGCTGTGCGTGCCTTGCCGCGTGCGCATTTCGCGCTGATCGACAGGCTCGAATCGATAAATCAGGGCGTCAGCCAGATGGTCGCGCGGCACGATGCATCCGGCTATATCCGGATGAACCTCGAATTCCACCGCACGCTTTATCTGCGGGCGCAAGCGCCTGCGATGTTGGCGATGACAGAAACGGTTTGGCTGCAACTGGGTCCGACGATGCGGGCGCTTTATGGCCGTCTGAACCGCAAAGACCCGCCGTATCACCACAAGCTGATCCTTGCGGCATTGAAGGCCGGGGATGAACCCGGCCTACGCATTGCGGTGCGGTCCGACGTCACCCAAGGCCTGCGGATGCTAAAGACCTAAGGCCCAGCAAAGCCCCAGGGACACGGAGGCTTTGCCGATTGGGACGCACTGCGACGAAGGTCAGTTCGCAGCCATATTCGACAGCATGCAATTATAAGTTCCGCCAGCCACGAACATCACGTCGCTTTCCTTGGTCGATTGGTCATGCGACAGGTCGAAAATGATCCGGTGCACCTGCATGTCTGCCAAAGGTGCAGGAACCCCGTCAGACATAAAGGCATAGACCGAGGAAAGTCCGAGCGGGAACAGGGCGACGTCCTGACCTTCAAAGGTCGCCGTGGCGGACATGATCAGCGTTTGGGTGTTGATCGCATAGGTTCCGCTGATCGCGGTGCCGACAAATTTGCCAAAGGTATCCATGCAATAGCTGTCGCCTGCGGGCGCGCGCGATCCGGTTTGTTCAACCGCATAAAGCTGGTCGAGTTTTGCGTCGTAGCTGCCGTTTATTTCTTCGGCCTGAGCCGCGATGGGGGTAAGGATCAACATCGCGAAAAGTGTTTTGGTAAAGCGGTTCATAAGAAACTCCTGTAATCTGGACGCCCGTGACCGAGCACCTACAGGTTGCGTGAAAAAGCCAAGAAACCTCTGTATGCTAGAACACAGAGTTGGCCGAATTTGCAGGAAATTTAGTGTCGCGGGAGGCTCGTCGGCCTAATGGCCCCGCGCCGCCTGATGCAATGCCGTAGTGGAAAGGCCCAGCGCCACGGCCAATCGTCTCAGATAAATGGCAGCCTCGTCGTCCTCTGGATTTATCGGACGGCGGACTAGGTAGAGGTTGACGGCCTCTTGGAACACAGCGGGCCGAAGGGTTTCAGCGATCTGCCCGGACAAGGGCGCTAGGTCCATCATGTCAGGGTCACGTTCGGCCAAGGCGAAACAGGCGGCGATGCGGTCGGCATCAAAAGATTTCCCCAAAAGCCGTTCAAGCGCCTCCTGCACCTTGGGCAGCAACACATCCGCGCCCCGCCCCGTGGCCATGGCGGCGTGGATCAACAGGTCGAGCGCCGCAAATTCGGAGTCTTCCGTGGCACCAAAGGCGGCACGGCGCTTGCCCAATCGTTTCGTTTCGGCCCTGCCCATCAGGCTGCCGATCACCACCATCCCTGTCAGGATCGCACCCGCAATCAGCCAGCCCATATGGCGCCCCCCCTTATGCGTGAATAGCCCCGTCGCCGCAGGCCAGCGCGGCCTCGCGCACAGCTTCGGAGAAGGTCGGGTGTGCATGGCAGGTGCGGGCAATGTCTTCGGCCGCGGCGCCGAATTCCATCGCCACGCAAATCTCGTGGATCAGGTCACCCGCGCCGGGGCCGATCAGGTGGCAACCGAGGATCCGGTCCGTGGCCTTGTCGGCCAGCAGCTTGACGAACCCGTCGCCCGCGAAAACCGCCTTGGCGCGGCCGTTACCCATGAACGAGAATTTGCCGACCTTATAGGCGCGGCCCTCTTCCTTGAGCTGGTCCTCGGTCTTGCCGACGCTTGCGACCTCGGGGTGGGTGTAGATCACGCCGGGGATGACACCATAGTTCACATGGCCCGCCTTACCGGCGAGGATTTCGGCCAGCGCCATGCCTTCGTCTTCGGCCTTATGCGCCAGCATCGGGCCCTCGATCGCGTCGCCGATGGCATAGATGCCGCCGACGTTGGTCGCATAGTGGCCGTTGGTGGCAATCTGGCCGCGTTTGGTCATCTCGACGCCCAGCGCCTCGAGCCCGAGGCCAGCGGTATAGGGGCGGCGGCCGGTGGCGACCAGAACGACATCGGCCTCGACCGTGTGTTCACTGTCGTCCTTGCGCAGCTTGTAGGTCACTTGCGCGCCTTTGCCTTTCTTCACAGCGGACTGGACAGCGGCGCCCATGACGAATTTAAGACCTTGTTTTCCAAGCATTCTTTGGAAAGTCTTCTGAACTTCGCCATCCATACCGGGGGTGATGACATCGAGGAATTCGACAACGGTCACTTCGGCGCCCAGACGTTTGTAAACCGACCCGAGTTCCAACCCGATGACACCCGCACCGATGACAACCATCGATTTCGGCACCTTCGGCAATTCCAGCGCGCCGGTGGAGGTGACGATCACCTTTTCGTCCACCTCGACGCCGGGCAGGGCGGAGGGTTCGGACCCCGTGGCGATGATGATCGACTTGGCCTCGTGCACGTCATCGCCGACCTGAACCTTGCCCGCGGCGGGGATCGTGGCCCAACCCTTGATCCAGTCGACCTTGTTCTTTTTGAACAGGAATTCGATGCCCTTGGTGTTCTGGCCGATCACGTCGTCCTTATAAGCCAACATCTGTTTCCAATCGACCGAAGGCGATTTACCCATCAGGCCCATCTTGGTGAAATTATGTTCGGCCTCGTGCAGCATGTGCGAGGCGTGCAGCAGCGCCTTGGAGGGGATACAGCCCACGTTCAGGCAGGTGCCGCCCAGCGTGTCGCGCCCTTCGACGACAGCGGTTTTCAGGCCCAGTTGGGCGCAGCGGATGGCGCAGACATAGCCGCCGGGGCCAGAGCCGATGATGATGACGTCATAGGTGGACATGGGCATTCTCCTTGGGTCGTAGTCGGCTGCTAGATCATAGCTAGAAACCGTATAGCAGATGTATAGCTGCCAGTCAGGTCAGCAGGGCGGCGGCGATCATCGCCATGGTGGCAAGAAACCCCACGAACCAGATCAGCGACCGCCACGGGGCGAGGCCGAAATAATAGGCAGGGACATAAAGGATACGCGCGCCCAGATAGGTCCAGGCGCAGGCGGCGGTGGTGCCAGAGTTCTTGTCGCCAAGGCTCACGATCACCACGGCGATGGTGAACAGGATCAGCGCCTCGAAATGGTTATTGAAGGCGCGGAACAGGCGACCGGATTTGACACCCAGCTGATCGGCAAGCGCCCCGCCCAACCGCTGCGGATCGCGCGGCGACATGGTTTTTGCGGGGCCAAGGTCGATGTTGGCGGCAAGCGACATCAGCGCGAACTGGACGCCTTGGAGCAGGGCGGCGTAGGCGAGGATGGTGAGTTCGGGGGTCATGGCTCCTCGCGCTCAATAGCTAAGTCGCTCAATGCAACCGGTAACTTATATACAGTAAAACCGTGTTGAATGAGCCACTTTCGAGCCTCCACTGAATTGAAGTCTTCCTTACCAGTCGCCGCGCGGTAGGCGTCTTTGACACCAACCACCCAATGTACAGCTCCTGGTTTCAGTCCAGTGTCACCAGCCATATCAGTCTCAAATATCCATCAACAGCCGCCGCGGATCCTCGAGCGCTTCTTTGACACGCACGAGGAAGGTGACCGCGCCTTTGCCGTCGACGATCCGGTGGTCGTAGCTCAGCGCCAGATACATCATCGGGCGGATCACGATCTGGCCGTTCACTACAACAGGGCGGTCCTGGATCTTGTGCATGCCGAGGATGCCCGACTGCGGCGGGTTCAGGATGGGCGAGGACATGAGCGAGCCATAGACCCCACCGTTCGAGATGGTGAAGCTGCCGCCTTGCATGTCGGCCATCGACAGCTTGCCATCGCGGGCCTTAAGGCCCAGCGCGCCGATTTCCTTTTCGATCTCGGCAAAGCTTTTCTGGTCGGCGTCGCGCACCACCGGCACCACGAGGCCCGTCGGTGTGCCGACGGCCACGCCCATGTGGACGTAGTTTTTGTAGACCACAGTGTCGCCGTCGATTTCGGCGTTCACATCGGGGACTTCTTTGAGCGCGTGCACACAGGCCTTGGTGAAGAAGGACATAAAGCCAAGTTTCACGCCGTGTTTCTTCTCGAACTGGTCTTTGTAGGCGTTGCGCAGTTCCATGATCCCCGACATGTCGACCTCGTTATAGGTCGTGAGCATGGCGGCGGTGTTCTGCGCCTCCTTCAGGCGGCGAGCGATGGTCTGGCGCAGGCGGGTCATCTTGACCCGTTCTTCGCGCGACGCATCGTCGGCGCTGACGGGGGCGCGGGGGGCGGCAGCGGCAACAGGTGCTGTGGCCTTGGGGGCTGCGAGGGCGTTCAGCACGTCCTCTTTCATCACGCGGCCATCCTTGCCGGTGCCCTGCACATTGGTCAGGTTGTTTTCGGCCATCAGTTTCTTGGCGCTGGGGGCGTCTTCGACATCTTTGGCGGCAGGGGCAGGCGCGGCGGCAGCGGGGGCTTCGGCCTTGGCGGCGGGAGCAGGGGCAGCAGTGGCGCCTTCGGCGATCTGCGCCAAGAGCGCGTTCACGCCCACGGTCTCGCCTTCGGCGGCGACGATTTCGGACAGGACGCCAGCGGCAGGGGCCGGAACCTCGACCGTGACCTTGTCGGTTTCCAGTTCACACAGCATTTCATCCTGAGCGACCGCATCGCCGGGTTTCTTGAACCAGGTTGCGACGGTGGCTTCGGTGACGCTTTCGCCAAGCGTGGGGACGCGGACTTCGGTTGCCATGATTATTTCCCTTCGATCGTCAGCGCTTCGTTCACGAGTGCTGCTTGTTGTGCTTTGTGCTGGCTGGCCAGACCCGTGGCGGGCGAGGCCGAGGCCGGACGGCCCGCATAGGACGGGCGGGTATTCTTTGCCTTGATGCGGGTCAGGACCCATTCGATGTTCGGTTCGATGAACGACCAAGCACCTTGGTTCTTGGGTTCTTCCTGACACCAGACAAATTCGGCGTTCTTGAACCGTTCGAGTTCTTTGGCCAGGGACATCACCGGGAACGGATAGAACTGTTCGATCCGCATCAGGTAAACGTCATCGATGCCACGGGCGTCGCGCTCTTCTAGCAGGTCGTAATAGACCTTGCCCGAACACAGGACGACCCGCTTAACCTTGTCGTCTGCCACCAGTTTGGTGTCGGAATGGCCTTTTTCGGCGTCATCCCACAACACGCGGTGGAAAGAGGACCCGGTGGTGAAATCCTCGACATCGGAAATCGCCAGTTTGTGGCGCAGCAGCGATTTCGGCGTCATCAGCACCAGCGGCTTGCGGAAGCTACGGTGCAACTGCCGACGCAGGATGTGGAAGTAGTTCGCCGGCGTCGTGCAGTTGGCGACGATCCAGTTGTCATTGCCGCACATCTGCAGGAACCGTTCCAGACGGGCCGAGGAATGTTCCGGCCCCTGCCCTTCGAACCCGTGCGGCAAAAGCATCACAAGGCCCGACATCCGCAACCATTTGCTTTCGCCGCTGCTGATGAACTGGTCGAACATGATCTGGGCGCCGTTGGCGAAGTCGCCGAATTGGGCCTCCCACATCACGAGCGCGTTGGGTTCGGACAGCGAATAGCCGTATTCAAAGCCCAGCACCGCATATTCCGACAGCATCGAGTCGATGACTTCGTATTGCGCCTGACCTTCGCGGATGTGGTTGAGCGGGTAATACCGTTCTTCGGTTTCCTGATCGACAAAGGCAGAATGCCGTTGGCTAAAGGTGCCGCGGGTGGCGTCCTGACCGGCAAGCCGGATCGGGTAACCTTCAAGCTGAAGCGACCCAAAGGCGAGCGCTTCGCCGGTGGCCCAGTCAAACCCTTTGCCGGTTTCGAACATCGCCTTTTTCGCATCAAGCTGACGTTCGATCGTCTTGTGCATGTTGAAATTCGCGGGCGCTGTGGTCAGCGCGCGGCCGATTTCCTGCAGGGTTTCGGGTTTGATCGCGGTTTTGCCGCGCTGGTATTTGCCCTGCTTCTGGCGGTCAACGTGGCTCCACCGTCCGTCGAGCCAGTCGGCCTTGTTCGGTTTGTATTCCTTGGCTGCTTCGAACTCTTCGTTCAACTGCGCCTGGAATGCGGCTTTCATATCCTCGATTTCGCCTTCGGGGATCAGACCATCCCGCACGAGCCGTTCGGTATAAAGCGACAGGGTCGTCTTTTGCGTTTTGATCTTTTTGTACATGATCGGGTTGGTGAACATCGGCTCGTCGCCTTCGTTGTGACCGAAGCGGCGATAGCAGAAGATGTCCAGAACCACGTCTTTGTGGAATTTCTGGCGGAATTCGGTTGCCACGCGGGCGGCATGGACCACGGCCTCGGGGTCGTCGCCATTAACGTGGAAGATCGGAGCCTCGACCATCAAGGCGATATCCGTCGGATAGGGCGAAGACCGCGAGAAATGCGGTGCGGTGGTGAACCCGATCTGGTTGTTCACGATGATATGGATCGTGCCACCGGTTTTATGACCGACGAGACCCGACAGACCAAAGCCTTCGGCCACGACACCCTGCCCGGCAAAGGCCGCGTCACCGTGCAACAGAACCGCAAGAACCTTGGTCCGGTCCTTGTCGCCCTTTTGGAATTGCTTGGCACGAACTTTGCCCAAGACCACGGGATTCACGGCCTCGAGGTGGCTGGGGTTCGCGGTTAGCGACAGGTGCACAGTGTTGCCGTCGAATTCGCGGTCAGACGAGGCGCCAAGGTGGTATTTCACGTCCCCCGAGCCATCGACATCTTCGGGCTTAAAGCTGCCGCCCTGGAATTCGTTGAAAATCGCTTTGTAGGGCTTTGACATCACGTTGGCCAAGACCGACAGACGGCCACGGTGGGGCATCCCGATGACGATCTCTTCGATCCCCAACGCACCACCGCGCTTGATGATCTGTTCCATCGCGGGGATCAGGGCCTCGCCGCCGTCCAGACCAAAACGCTTGGTGCCCATGAATTTCACATGGCAGAATTTCTCAAAGCCTTCGGCCTCGACCAGTTTGTTCAGGATCGCCTTGCGCCCGTTCTGGGTAAAGGTGATTTCCTTGCCGTAGCCTTCGATCCGCTCCTTAAGCCAGCCAGCCTGTTCAGGATCGGAAATATGCATGTATTGCAGGGCAAACGTGCCGCAATAGGTGCGCTTCACGATCTCGATGATCTGGCGCATCGTCGCGATTTCCAGACCCAGCACATTGTCGATAAAGATCGGGCGATCCATGTCGGCGGCAGTGAACCCGTAGGACGCCGGTTCCAGTTCGGGATGGGGTTTGGTGTCACGCATGCCCAAGGGGTCGAGGTCGGCAATCAGGTGACCACGGATACGATAGGCGCGGATGATCATCAGGGCGCGGAGCGAATCCAGCACCGCCTGACGGGCCTGCGCGTCGGTGATCTGCACACCTTTTTCAGCGGCTTTTGCCTTGATCTTGTCGCCTGCGGCTTTGGGGTCGGTCGGCCATTGACCATCCAGCGCTGCGGTCAGGTCGTCCTGCGGAACAGGCGGCCAGTCGGCACGCGCCCAGGACGGGCCTGCGGCCTCGGCGCGGGCCTCCATCGGGGCGTCACCCAGCGACTTAAAGAACGCTTGCCAGCTTTCATCGACCGAGCCGGGGTTTTCCGCAAACCGCGCGTGCAACTGTTCGATATAATCCGCGTTGTGCCCTTGGAGGAAGGACGAAGCGTGGAACACGTCGTTGGGGGAATGGTCGTTCATTCTATGGCCTCTCGTAGACTGGACCTGAAACAGGATCGGGCGGGTTCCCCCGCCCTGTCTATTACCCTTTGATTGCTTTCATCACTGCCTCGCCCAGATGGGCTGGGCTTTCGGCGACGACGATCCCGGCGGATTTCATCGCCTCGATCTTGCTCTCTGCGTCGCCTTTGCCACCGGACACGATGGCACCGGCGTGGCCCATGCGGCGGCCGGGGGGGGCGGTGCGGCCCGCGATGAACCCTGCGGTCGGTTTCCAGCGGCCTTTCTTGCGTTCAGCGGCAAGGAATTCTGCGGCTTCTTCTTCGGCCGAACCACCGATTTCGCCGATCATGATGATCGAGGTTGTTTCGGGGTCATCAAGGAACATGTTCAGCACGTCGATATGTTCGGTGCCCTTGATCGGGTCGCCACCGATGCCGACAGCGGTGGACTGGCCAAGGCCAAGGTCCGAGGTCTGTTTTACAGCCTCATAGGTCAGGGTGCCGGAACGGGACACAACGCCGACCGAACCACGACGGTGGATATGACCGGGCATGATGCCGATCTTGCACGCGTCAGGAGTGATGACGCCCGGGCAGTTCGGGCCGATCAGGCGCGATTGGCTGTCCATCAGCGCCCGCTTGACCTTCATCATGTCCAGCACTGGGATACCTTCGGTGATGCAGACGATCAGCTCCATCTCGGCGTCGATGGCTTCGAGGATCGAGTCAGCGGCAAAGGGCGGCGGGACGTAGATCACGGAGGCATTCGCACCCGTCACGGCGCGGGCTTCGTGGACGCTGTCGAACACCGGCAGGTCCAGATGGGTCTGGCCACCTTTGCCGGGCGTCACGCCACCGACCATTTTGGTGCCATAGGCAATGGCCTGTTCACTGTGGAATGTCCCCTGAGAGCCGGTGAAGCCCTGGCAGATGACGCGGGTGTTTTCGTTGACGAGGATTGCCATGGTCTTAGCCTTTCACCGCTTTGACGATTTTCTGCGCGCCGTCTTTCAGATCGTCCGCTGCAATGACGTTGAGGCCCGAATTCTTGATGATGTCCTTGCCGAGTTCGACGTTCGTGCCTTCCAGCCGCACGACCAGCGGCACTTGCAGCCCGACCTCTTTCACCGCAGCAATCACGCCTTCGGCGATGACGTCGCAGCGCATGATGCCGCCGAAGATGTTCACAAGGATGCCTTTGACGTTCGGGTCGCTTGTGATGATCTTGAAAGCCTCGGTCACCTTTTCCTTGGTCGCGCCGCCGCCCACATCGAGGAAGTTGGCGGGTTCGGCCCCGTAAAGTTTGATGATGTCCATCGTCGCCATGGCGAGGCCCGCGCCGTTCACCATGCAGCCGATTTCACCGTCGAGCGCGATATAGTTCAGGTCGAATTTCGATGCGGCGAGTTCTTTGGGGTCTTCTTCGGTCTCGTCGCGCAGGGCGGCAATATCGGGGTGGCGATAGATCGCGTTGCCGTCAAAACCCATCTTGGCGTCAAGGCATTTCAGATCGCCCTTGTCGGTGACGATCAACGGGTTGATCTCGAGCATCTCCATGTCTTTTTCGACGAAGAGCTTGTAAAGCGTGCCCATCAGCGCGACGCACTGCTTGATCTGAGTGCCAGTCAGGCCGAGGGAGAAGGCGATGCGGCGGCCGTGGAAGGCCTGATAGCCGGTGGCCGGATCGACGCTGAACGACAGGATCTTTTCAGGAGTGGAATGCGCGACTTCTTCGATATCCATCCCGCCTTCGGTGGAGGCGACGAAAGAAATCCGGCTGGTCTGACGATCCACCAGAAGCGCGAGGTAGAGTTCGCGTTCGATCCCCGAACCGTCCTCGATATAGATCCGGTTGACCTGCTTGCCAGCGGCCCCGGTCTGCTTGGTCACCAGCGTACGACCCAGCATTTTCTTGGCTTCCTGCGCGGCTTCCTCGACCGATTTGGTCAGGCGAACGCCGCCCTTTTCGCCGGCTTCGACTTCTTTAAAGGTGCCTTTACCGCGGCCGCCTGCGTGGATCTGGGCCTTGACCACCCACATCGGCCCACCAAGTTCGCCAGCTGCAGTCTTGGCATCTTCGGCCTTGAGCACCGCACGCCCATCGGACACCGGAGCGCCGTAGGACCGCAACAAAGCTTTGGCCTGATATTCGTGGATGTTCATCGCGTTTCCCCGCTTAGCTTTCGGTTTGATCCGTCTTAAACACAGGTTTTGCTGGGCAAGAACTAGAATTTGCGCTGATAGCGGTAAAAAGCGACATTTGTGATCACAGCTTCAAAAAGTGTGATCACAAAAGATCAGAGGCGCACAAAGTGACTGTCCCGGGGCAAAGCAAATCTGGCCTCTTGGCTGAATCGAGTCACCGACGACTCGGGCTGTGGAAAATCCTTTGGGGCTAATTGACACTCATTTGGAAAACGTTTTTCTCATTCAAGGCGAAAATTACATTCAGGAGCGCACTTAAAGTGGTAAAATTTGTTTCAATTGCAAAGCGGCTGGCTGTCGTGGCGGCGCTCTCTTTGGTTTCGACGGCGGCGACCGCGCAGACCATGGCGGTGGACAACACCTACGGCGGCGGAGAAATGCGCTGGGACACCCGCGGCGGCGGGGTCAAGTTTCGTTACAGTCCAGTTGTTCAAGACGGCACCATTTATGTCTGCGGGGCGTTTGCCACCTTTGGGGGTCCTGCACAATCGCGCCTCGGCCGAGAGGTCATGCGGCAAGCGCAGCTGCAGTTCCAGGGCCGTCGGGTCAAAAGCAACCTGAGCTTTTTCAATTGGGTGTCCTCCACCGGTTGGGACGACACGCTTGTCGGTCGCGAAGTCGAATGCCGGTCAACAGACATGCCCGCAGCGAATGTCGATCTAACCCAGTTTTCGGTCTATATCCGCCCGGGCACCTATAGCGTCCGGCGCTAAGCGGATTTCGCGATACACAATATCTGCCCTCGCGGCAGGCGGTTGTCTTTGATCTCTACGTCGAACCCAGCTGCCTGCGCGAAATGCCGGACGTCTTCGGCAACGGTATGATAAGGCGTTCGCGTCGGGTGGGTCACAACCCCGTCAGGCTGGCGCACCGGCCCCATGGCAGTCTCTACGTCAGGGGCCAGAAACACCGTAAACATGAACTGTTGTAGCCGCGGGAAACTGCGGCGCACGGACATCAGCCCCTGCCGCAGGTGGTTCATCGGAAGGTGGGTGAACACCGCAAAGGCCAGCGCGATGTCGATGTCGGGCGTAACGCCGGGAAAGGCGAAATTGGCGTCCTCGATCAACTGCGCGACTGGCAGCCTGTCCTTTTCCACAAGTTCGAGGTCATAGCCCCGCCGCATCAGATCGCCTGACACATCGGTTGCCCAGTAATTTCCGGGGTTCAAGAAAGGCACCAAACGACACCCGAGCCGCAGCGACCCCGCGCCTATGTCCAAGAACCTGTGATCGGGGCGCAGGCCGTATTGTTCCAGCATCTCCATCTGGATGATGCCGGTCTCCTCCCAACGTCCGCCAACGATGTCGCGGTGTTTGCCCTTGGCCAGTGCCTCCTCGAAGAAACCGGGGGCATGATAGGGCGACACATGCGCCATTAGCGCGCGGCCGCCTTTGCCGTGATTGCCAGCATAAGGTCAGTGGCAACGCCCATGTCCTGCACCGAAACCCATTCAAGCGGGCCGTGGATGTTCTGCATCCCCGTGAACAGGTTCGGGCAGGGCACGCCCATTTCGGTCAGACGGGACCCATCGGTGCCCCCACGGATCGGAACGCTTTCCGGTTCAATGCCGAGGCTACGCGCCGCGTCGCGGGCGAAATCGACCGGCGTCATATCCTTTTCCAGCCAATAGCGCATGTTGCGGTATTGCGGGGTGATGTCACAGGTGATTTCGGCCCGCGGTTCTGTCGCCTGAATGGCTGCACAGACCTGTCGCAGCAGATCCCCCTTGGCCTTAAGCCCATCAAGTTCAAAGTCGCGGATGATGAATTTGATCTTCATTTCCGACGAACCGCCGACCATATCGGTGGCATGGATAAAGCCTTCTTTGCCGCTGGTGGTTTCCGGCGTCATGGTCACCTGTGGCAGGGTATCGACGATCTTGGACGCCAGATGGATCGCGTTGACCAGTTTGTCCTTGGCCAGACCCGGGTGGATCGACACGCCTTTGACATGCACGACGGCGCCATCGGCGCTGAAGGTTTCATATTCGATCTCGCCCACGGCGCCGCCGTCAAAGGTATATGCGAAATCGACGTTCAGGTCTTTGGGCAGCCGTTTGTCGACGCCGCGCCCGATCTCTTCGTCGGGGGTAAAGGCGACGCGGATCGTGGGCCGCTTGATTTGAGGGTTGGCGAGTAGGTGACGGGCGGCAGTCATGATGATCGCGACCCCCGCCTTGTCATCCGCGCCCAGCAGGGTCAGACCCGAGGCCGTGATGATGTCATGCCCCTGTTTAGAGGCCAGGTAGGGAAATTCAGCGGGGCTCAGGACCAGCTCCGGATTATCGGGATAGGTGATGTCGCCCCCATTGTAGCCCTTGATCACACGGGGTTTGACGCCCGTCGCGTTGAACTGCGGCGCGGTATCGACATGGGCCAGAAAGCCGATGGTCGGCCCGTCGCAATTGCCGGGGATCGTCGCGATGACGGTGCCGTAATCGGTCTTGGTCACATCCTGCGCTCCAATCTCGGCCAGTTCCGAGACCAGCAGATCCAGCAGTTTGTGCTGAATATCGGTCGAGGGTGCCGAGGGGCTGTCGGCGTCTGACTGGCTGTCGATCGCGGCATAGCGCACAAGGCGGGATTCAAGTTCTGCGGAATAGGACATGGGACCTCCTGTCGTTGGCCGAGTTGTGGCGCATGAACCGCCAAAGTCAACCCGATTGCCCCCCTAGAGAACGAGGAACAGCCCAACCGCAAGGGTCAGACACAGCGGCCCGTAAAATCTGTGATCATAGGTGGCAAAAGGTTCCAGCGGCGTCAGTTTGCGCCAGAACGGCAGATAGGACATCCCGCCCCGAAACAGCAAAACCAGGGTGGCAATGCTCAGAAAGGCGGTGCGCAGCATCGAGTCTGGCCACCAGATAACGATGCCCGTCGCAAGCAGAGCCAGTGAAACCAGAGCGCAGGGTATAGCTCCGGGCATGCGGGTTGCAGATTTGAACCCCACAACCGCTTGAACCAAGTCGGCCTCTTCACTGATCGGAAACCAGAACCCGACCGCCCACAACAAATGGATTGCTGAAAGCACAATCAAGATCGCGGTGATGGACAGTGCAACGATTAGCATGGCGCATCACTACGCCCCAAACCGTGACAAAGATAGGGGCGCGAATGTCGCGCCCCTTTTGTAGCTTTTCAAATTACAGCGAGGCATCCATTCGCAGGGTCACCCTGACCGATCCTTTGCAAGACACTTTCCAAGTCAGGCGCGCCTGATCCTTGTTGGTGCCGATATTCGGGTCGGCATGGGGGTAATCGTGAAGTTCGGAACCAGATGAATCGGTGATCGTTCCCACAGGCAGAACAGAATCCACCGCCCGCACCCGCCCCCCAAAGGGCAGTTTTGGCCCGCCATTCACTGTCCATGTTCGCGAGGCAGAGGATTGGGTGTGTTCGATGATGATCGGGTTTACCGCGCCGTCGTTGATCCCGTTGAACGTGTTGTTCTGGAAATTCACGTTCTTCATCCGGCCAAGATCCAGATCGGCAAAGGTGGTATCGACGCCTTCGATCCGCTCGACCGATCCGCTGATCACGCGGAACACGTTGCTGATCACCGACAAGCCCTGAACATAATGCCCCGACCCATAGGGTTTGATCACCAGCCACCGGAACCACGGCGCTACGTCGATCGCCAGAAAGATGTTGCCGGTAATCGTCAGCCCGCCAAAGGAATACTGCACCCCCAGATCGGGGGAATTGCTGTGTTCATTGGTCCATTCGATGAAATTGTTGTCGATATAATTGCCCGTCACGACAGACATGCAATTGGGCAAGGTAAAGATGATCCCCGCCAGACGCAGGCCCGAAGGCGTTGTATCCCCGTGGAACCAGTGGTTGCCCGTCACAAGGTTCCCCGTGCCTGCGATGATCGCGAAATGTTTGAACCGCACAACGCGGCAATCGCGGATCTTGACGTCATTGGCGTTGGAATTCATCGCGATGGTGGTTCGATCCGCGACCGGCGTTGAAACCTCTTTCGACACAAACTGGCACCGATCCACCAAAAGCCCCTGACACCCGTCACCGATGGATGTGATGGCGCGGTCGGCCGGCTGGGTGAAAAAGCAATCCCGCAGCGCAAAGATCGACCCCGATTTGGGGAGCATGATCCCGCTCGCCTCGGCGTCACAGTGAAAATCGATATCATTCATCGTGAACTGGCTAAGGGCTTCGAACCCCGAGAAATCGAGCAGGTATTTGAAGCGGGTAAAGGTGAAAACCTGCGTGCCTTCGGCATCATAGAGTTCTTGCGACAGGGTCACGGTTTGCTGCGCGATATTGACGGCATTCACATAGACCTCGCGCCCGACGCCATTTCCAGTGACCAAGGACCCGACCTGAATATTGGCAACATTGACGACGCCTGTCAGCTTGTGCCCCTGCGAGGTTGAATAAGTCGCTTGTGATGTGACAACGGTCGGGGCCCATGCGGGACCGCTGATCGGTTCGATCTGGCCGTTCCGGATAACACGGCGGGTGGCATAGGATGTCTTTGACGCTTCTGCGGCCTGCATGTCGATCGGGGCGGATATCTGGATGCGGCGGCCTGCAAGGTCGAAACTGTCGTGATCAGAAAAATTCAGCAGCGCCTGAAACCCTTTTTTCAGCGCGGTCTCTTCGCTGCCGAAAGCATCGACATAGGTGGGAAAGTCAAAGTTCTTTTGAAAGATCAGTCGCTTGTCCACAGGCATTGTTACCGTGCCTTCGAACCTGATCTGGTTTTCGATGGTGACGTGGTCGCCCAGATAATAGATGCCCGCCGATACCAGAACCTCGCGCCCGTTGGCATCGGCATCGGCGGCTTCGAACGCGGCGCTGTCATCGGTGACGCCGTCGCCCTTGGCCCCATAGTCGCGCACATCGACGACCCCCATCATGTCGCGCAAAAAGACGCTGGTGATATCTTCGATCACGATGTCATCGACACGGACGACAGTCCCGTTCGCGCCCGTGAGGTCGAGGCCGAAGTGGCCATAGATCGCCCCCTGCCACGTCATATCAACGCCGGTCCGAAAACCAGTCCCGACAATCGCGGAAATCTCGACCACCTGCCCATAGGTCGTCAGCAGGGTCGATGGTCCGGTCTCGGTCAGCCCGCCGACGTGGGCACCCCCGGCGCCACCGGCCCAGCCCGCGATACGAGCCGAACACATCGGGCCGGACACCGCTTTGACCTTGGCTGTGATCCGCAGATAGCACCCCGGCAGGATCGTTGTTTGTCCCATATACCTGAGCTTGGTTGTCGACTGCGATTTTAGGATTTCGAGACACCCCCCGAAATTCGCGTCTGCCGGAACAAAAGCGCCAGTCCCCGAGGTCGCATAGGTATCGGACCCGGGTGTGCCGTCGCCGCTCGACCAGACACCCAACCCGTTCACAAAGGGTGGCGGCATCAGCACCAACCCGTCGGTAATTACTTTGTTCATTCCGGAATACCCCTTGTTTCAGGGCGGAACCGGTTGGAGGATATCCAGACCGCGTCCCGCCCGCCGAATTCGCACGCGCCCAAAAGCAACAAGCCAGGGCAACGGCCACAGAGGTAACGCCGAGACGTAAAGACCAACTGATCCGACCGTCACGGTCGGGATGCAACGGGTGTTCGATCAGGCCCCGACATCGGGGGGAGGCAGGACTTGCACCGCATTGATTTGCCACCCATCCGGGGTTTCGATCATCTGGTAATCAAGGATCGCCAAGGCGCCCAGCGCGTCGCGCACCATCAGCTTTTGCCAAAGGTTCCCCGCGACCTCGCGCAGTTCCAGAAACCGGACTTCGGAATTGTCCCAAACCATCGGGTATCCTTCGGACACCATACGGGCAAAGTTGTCAGGGTTACCGAAGATGCCTTTGATGTTCGGGCTTGCGTGGGACCAAGCACGGTCGATGTCACGGGCCACAAAGGCATCCATCTGGTCGGAAATCACGTCTTCGATGGCACCGCGGTCCTGTGCGGCAAGGGGGGCGGCCAAAAAGAACAGGCCAACAAAAAGGTAGGCTATCAGGCGCATGGTGGCTCCTTTCCTATTGCATGGAAAAGATACGCACCAAGGCCCGAAATGGTTTCATTTTGGCGGCAAACCCCGACAAAACGCGCATCTCGCGATCATGCCGGGGGGATTTGGCCCTGTCAGGCCACCAGTTTTCCAGCCAGCCCGTCCTCGATCAGCTTGATCGATTCCGGCACACCGTAAAGCGCGATGAACCCGCCAAAGCGCGGGCCTTCGGTGGCCCCCATCAGCACCTCATAAAGGCAACCGAACCATGCCCGCAGCGGCTCGAACCCGTGGTTCTTGCCGATGGCAAAGACGACCGATTGCAGGAAATCGTCGCTGGTATAGTCCGGCACGGGCAGCGGATCGGTATTTCCGGCGGCGGCGTTTTTGTCGGCAATAGCCTGCAGCGCAACCTGCGGATCTTTGAGTGCATCGCGCAGGTTTTCCAGCGCCGCACGTTCCTGATCGGTGGGCAGACGGAAGGTCCGGTGAGGTTTGACGTGGTCGGTGTAGTAACGCACCGCATAGCCCGCCGCTGCATCCAGATCGGGATGCGTTTCGGGCGAGGCGTCGGGCGCATAACGGTTGATAAACGCCCACATGGCGGCCTTGTCCTCGGCCCCCGACACGGACGCAAGGTTCAGAAGCATCGAGAAAGGCACGGTCAGCGTGCTTTGCGGCACCTGCCCACGGTGGATGTGATACACCGGATTGTTCAACTGGCCCGCCGTGTCCTGGGTCGGATAGGCGCGCAGTTGCTGGTGATATTCATCCACCATTTTCGGGATCACGTCCCAATGCAGGCGCTTGGCTGTCTTGGGCTTTTGATACATGAAATACGAAAGCGATTCCGTCGCCGCATAGGCCAGCCATTCGTCGATGGTCAGACCGTTGCCCTTGGATTTGGAAATCTTGCCGCCTTCTTCGTCAAGAAACAGCTCATAGGTCATGTGGTTCGGGCGCTTGCCACCCAGAACCTCGCAAATCCCGTCATAGATCGGTGTATTGGTGGAATGGTCCTTGCCATACATCTCGAAATCGACGCCCAGCGCCGCCCAGCGCGCGCCAAAGTCGGGCTTCCACTGGAGTTTCACATTCCCGCCCGTAACGGGAAGGGTCCATTCTTTCCCGTCTTCATCGTCAAAGGTGATGGTGCCGTCTTTGGCGTTGACGTCCTTCATCGGGACATACAGCACGCGGCCGGTTTCGGGGTGGATCGGCAAGAAGCAGGAATAGGTCGCCTGCCGTTCATCGCGCAGGGACGCCAGCATGATCTTCATGATCCCGTCATAGCGTTCGGCAGCAAGGCGCAGAGTGTCGTCAAACCGGCCCGAGCCATAAAACTCGGTGGCCGAGATGAATTCATACTCGAACCCAAAGGTGTCGAGGAACCGACGCAACATGGCATTGTTGTGGTGGCCAAAGCTTTCGTATTCACCAAACGGGTCCGGCACCGATGTCAGTGGCTTTTGGACATTGGCGAGCAGAAGGTCGCGGTTCGGCACATTGTCCGGCACCTTGCGCATGCCATCCAGATCGTCGGAAAAGCAAATCAGCCGGGTCGGGATATCCGAAATCACCTCGAACGCGCGGCGGATCATCGTGGTGCGCAGCACCTCGCCAAAAGTGCCGATATGCGGCAGACCAGACGGACCATAGCCGGTTTCGAACAGGACATAGCCCTTTTCGGGGGCCTTCTTTTCGTAACGTTTGAGAAGGGCGCGGGCCTCTTCAAAGGGCCAAGCCTTGGAAGTCATCGCTGCATCGCGCAAAGTGGTCATCGCTCTTCTCGTCTCTGGTACGCCTGCCCCAATGGCAAGACTCGCCCGCTTCCCTATTGCGGGGGCGGCACGGGGTCAACATCGGCTAGTACGACGGGCCCTTTACAGAGGCATTTCAAGGTCGAAATCCGACTTTGCGCTGTCGCTGGCGTCGCGGGCAAGTGCGACTCGGTGACCTAGCTTGCAGCGGCATAGGACATTCCCGAGACACTCCATGACAAACTTTTCGCAAGCCGACGCAGGACGGGCCACGCCGCCACCCGCAGAACCCATCGTCCCTGTTTCCGGTTTGACGGCCAGCAAGCCCAGTTTCTCGGTCTCGCTGGATTCCCTGCCCGTCGAAGGTGGCATCGATCCCGCCTATGGGACGGTGCTATGGAAAACGCTGATCAACGGGACCGCTGCGGACCCAAAGGAATTTATCCTGGGCGTTGCCGAATTCGGTCCGGGTGGCGTTCTGCCACCGCATCGGCACGCCCCTGCCGAATTCTATTTTGGGCTCGATGGGGATGGGGTGGTGACAATCGATGGGGTCGCCCATCCGATCCGCCCCGGTGTCGCGCTTTATGTCGCAAGCTACGCAGAGCACGCGACCGTGGCGGGACCGAAGGGGCTCCGAATTGTCTACGGGTTTTCCGAACCCAGTTTCGAAGGGATCGAGTACCATTTCTCGCCCTTGCCATAGTCGCTGATGGCGGGTTGTCTCTTGTGACAGGGCGTAATGCTCACTATCTCGTTCAAGACAGACAGAGGTATATCATGATCGAAGACGCCCCAATGACCGCCCAAGACGCCCTCGTGGCGCTTATGATCACGGTATCCGCATCGGATGCCGATGTGCGCACTGCAGAACTGGTCAAGATCAACAACGCGATCAACCACCTGCCCGTCTTTGCCGAATATGACACCGACCGGCTGCCGCGCATGTCACATATGGTGTTCGATCTGCTGGATCAGGATGACGGTCTGGATGCGCTTTTCGGTCTGATCAAGGACGCTCTGCCGGAAAAACTGTTCGAAACAGCCTATGCGCTGTCCTGCGACGTGGCCGCCGCCGATGGGCGTATCGACGGGCCCGAGGCCCGGATGCTGGAAGAAATCCGCGAAGAGCTGGATATTGACCGGCTTCACGCCGCTGCGATCGAACGCGGCGCGCGTGCGCGTCATATGACGCTTTGATATCGCTTAGGTGATTTTGCCCCAACGCTGCAGCAACTGCTGTTGCAGCCGCCGTGCCCGCGCATTCCACGGCCCGGCCCCCGGTGGCAGATCCTCGGCATAGTCCGAAGTTTCGGCGCGTCGTTCCAGATTGCCGCTGAAAATCGCAAAGGCCAATAGCCTGCCATTTGCGGCCCTTTCATATCCCGCAAGGGCGCTGACGAAATTGAGCGTTCCGGTCTTGGCCGCAACCTCTATCCCCAAACCTTCGATTTTACGCCCCTCGGGATCGGTCATGTCGATCTTTTTCAACAAGGACAACAAGGCACCCTGCGCGCCTTCAGCAAGTAAAAGCCGCACCATCGCGCGGGCCGAAATACGGGTGTCCCCATGAAGACCGGAATGGTCCATAAACCGCGCCGCGACACCTGTCCTACCCAAACACCAAAGCGCCATTTCACGGGCCGATGCGCGTTGGCCGATCTGCCGACCTAAACGCTTGGCTGTCGCCGCCAACCCAACCACCTCGGCAGTCAGGTTTGTCGAATGATACAAAAGATCGCGGATGATGTCTGTCAGCGGCGCACTGGTCCAACGGGTAAGTTCGACACCTTGGGGCAGTGTTTCCACCTCTTGCGGGTTTGGCAGATTGATCCCGTGGTCCCGCGCGAAGACCTGAAAAACCTCGGCCGCATATTGACCGGGATTGCGCACAGGGAGCCAGCGCCCCCCAGCCTCGCGCAGGGCTTGGCGCGATACCGTCCAACTGTCGCGCCCTTGGTCGCGCTGATACCCAAAAATCGGCGCAGCCCGATCAACGACCCTGATCTGCGCCATTGAAACGGCAGGGCGATATAAATCGCTTCGGGCATCCATCGTGACCCGATAGTCCCCGCCGCTTTGGCGTTTCCATTCGAAATAGACACGGTTGAAATTCAGGTTCAGCCCCGAAACGGCGGGGTTATATCCCAGATGGTCCGGCTGACCGGGTTCGATTTCGGCCATGAACGGCAGCGCGCCCTGCCAATATAGAAACCGCCCATCGACCTGCTTTAGGCCGGCGGCGGCCAAAAGTTTGGCAAGTTCGGCCAGATCATCGGTCAACAGTGCCGGATCGCCCCCGCCGACAAGCACCAGATCGCCAGAAACTTTGCCATCAATCATCGGCGTGGTTGCGAGGACCCGGGTCGCAAACCGATAATCTGCCCCAAGCACCTCGAGCGCATAGAGACTTGTCACGACCTTTGTGACGCTGGCAGGTGGAAGGGTGGTCGCGGCCTGAGTGTTTTCGATTTCCTGCCCCGTGGTCGCATCAGCCACGACAAAACCGACGACCCCGCCAAGGTCGGCCTCGTCGATCAGGCTTTGGGCTGACGGGCGTGGACGGGGCCGCATATCCTTGGCAGGCGCGATCGAGGGCGCGAGTGCTGGGTCGGGCCTTGCCTTGGGACGGATCGCGCCAGTTGGTGCCTCGGCCAAAGCGGTTGAGGCCAGAAACGACCCCGCCGCAGACAGAAAGATGCGCCGGCCGAACCTCACGTCCATTCCCCCCGCGCGCGGATCGCGCTGGACGATTGATTGCTCATCGGGAGGTTGACAAAGCACCAGGCCGGGGCCGCCATCTGGCCCAGACTATGCGCTGCCGAAGGGTCGACGCGGGCGTGGTCATAGACCATCGCGGCTTTGGACAGCCCTGCGGAAATGCGCGCGCCGGGGCGGGCAAAAACCCCGATTGGCAGGCCTTCGATGATCCCGCGCCAGTCTTGCCATTGATCCAGTTGAACAAGGTTATCCGCCCCCATCAGCCAAACGAAGCGGACGCCGGGGTATATCCGACGCAGCCGCACCAGCGTTTCGGCGGTATAGCGCGTGCCCAGTCGGGATTCGATGTCGGTGACCAGAACGCGCGGGTGCCGCATGATCGCCCGTGCGGCCTGCATCCGATCCGCCAGCGGAGCTGGGCCACGGGGTTTGAGCGGATTTCCCGGACTAACCAGCCACCAGACACGGTCCAGCCCGAAACGGATCAGGGCATTTTCTGTGATATGCACATGCCCCGCATGCGGCGGGTCGAAAGACCCGCCCAACAGACCGATGGTCTGTCCTTTGCTGGCAAAAGGAAACCCCTGCACCCGTAGACCCCGTTCTTTCAAATGCGACGCGACACCAAAGACCGCCGCCGCACAAAAAGTAAAGACCAGCGGGGGTGGGAAACCGGACTAGGGTTCAAAACGGACAAAGGCAAAGCGGCGACTATCGGGGGCCCAACTGGGGACGTTGATGGTCCCCTGTCCGCCCAAAAGCGGCACCAGAACACGGCCCTGCCCCCCAGCGGCGGGCATCAGGTTAAGCGTCACGTTGAGGTTCGCAGGATGACCTTGGGTTCCGGCGGGATAGGCGAGCCACACAACCCAGTCGCCATCGGGCGACGGATGCGGGAACCAATCCACGCTTGGCCCCGTGGTCATCTTTTCCAGCCCTGTGCCATCGGGATGGATGCGCCAAAGATCAACCGCTCCATCCCGTTCACCATTGAACCAGATCCAATTTCCGTCCGGCGTATAATCTGGCCCATCGACATGGTCGAAGTCGGGGGTCAAAAGCCGTTCGCCCGACCCGTCCAACGCGCAGGTATACAGCAGGACCGGTCCATCGTTCCGCGCGCCCACATAGGCCAGTGTCGCACCATCGGGCGACCATCCGTGCCACCAGCTGGGCGCGAGGGGCGTAACGCGCTTCGGCTCGCCCCCAGTGACGGGCACCAGATAAATGACCGAAGTCCCCCGCCCCGTCGTTTGGGAAACGGCAAGAGTCCCAGCGTCGGGAGAAAGCCCGTGGTCATTGTTGAGGTTGGCAAGATCGCCAGTCGGGATCAGCTCGGGTTGCGGATTGTCCAGCGGCAGCCGATATATCCGCCCACCGCCGTTGATGATCAGATACCCGTCCGGGTGCCAGTTTGGGGCTTCGAAATGGCCATCGAGCCGCGCAACGACCGTTACAGTTCCATCGAGATCACAGGTGCAAATTTCCGAAATCATGATGCACCCCTTGGAGTGTAGTCAAATCGATGAAACCGGGCTTCGCGTGCCCGACCGGTAATATCCATCGCGACCATTCCAACAAAGGCACCGGTAAATGACGCATGTTCGCCACGTCCGCCTTCGTCGGAAATTACGGCGGCATTCAATACCGGTCCGAATTTCTGCCAGTCCCCACCTTGTCGGACCCAGAATTGCTGTTCGGCCTTATCGACCGTCACCCGAAGATCAACCGGGCCGGGACCAAGGGGAAGCGGATCAGCCGGCCAGAACAGTCGCTGTTCCGGCCAGTCGCCGGGACAGGACATTAGCGTCAGGCAGCGACCGATCTGTTCATCGTGGCTGACCAAGGCGGCATGGAATTTGTGCCGGTTGTAATAGGTCGTCAGCCCGGCCGCCTGCTGATAGGTTTCAGGATCAAAGTCCAAACTGGTTTCGGCGGAATAGGACGGGTCCTCTTGCCTGCGGGCCACCAGCGCCTGTTCGAACCACGACCCGATGCTTTCGCGCCCGATAAGAGTGAGCGCATCAGGGTCTTCGCGGAAAATCCGGTGTGTTTCAGGCGTGCGGAGCCACATGAATTCGGACGGCAAGGCGCCGCCCAGCCTCCGTCGGATCGGGCCGCGCGGCGCGGCGCTGGCCCCGGTGGGCGACGGCACCTGATCGCGGACCACTTGCCCGCCCTGTTCAAGCCACAGCCAACCGTCGCGCCAGACCACGCGATCAATCCCGGTCTCGCGGCCCGTGGCGCAAAACATGGCGCCGTCCGGCCCGACCTGGGGACGGCCCATCAGGAAGGTGTGGTAATGGGTGCCCCAGTGCGTTTCGACATATTGGCCATGTCCGGTGCGCTGGATCGGGCCATTGGTGCCCTTGGCGCTGATCAGGTGCTTTTGCGGGTGGGTTTCGTAGGGCCCCCAGATATCGCGGGATCGCGCCATGGTAACGGCGTGATCATAGCCCGTGCCGCCCTCGGCCGTTGTCAGGTAATAATATCCCTCGCGCTTGAACAGATGCGGGGCCTCGGTCAGGCCGCGATCCGTGCCCGCATAGATATTGCGGACGGGACCAATCAGGCCATTATCGGGCGACCATTCCTGCAACAGAATACCGTCAAAGGATGCATGTGCGGGGTTGCCGCCCGTGCCGGGGCCGCGATGGTTCCACTGCATGTTGACGAACCATTTTCGACCATCGTCGTCATGGAACAGGGAAGGGTCAAAGCCGCTCGAATTCACATACCATGGATCGGACCAATGCCCGTCAATCGTGTCGCAACAGGTGATATAGTTATGCGCATCCTTAAACGCGCCATCCAGCCGTTTGACATCGGTATAGACCAGCCAGAAATTTTCGCCGTCATGGCTTAGGCAGGGTGCCCAGATGCCGCAACTATCGGGGTTGCCGCGCATATCCAGCAGGGCGGCGCGGTTCAGCGGGCGCGCGACCAGTTCCCAATTCGCCAGATCGCGGCTGTGGTAAATGCAAACGCCGGGATACCATTCAAAGGTCGAGGTCGCGATGTAATAGTCCTCGCCCACCCTGCAGAACGAAGGGTCAGGGTTAAAGCCCGGCAGGATTGGATTCTGGATCATCTGTTCCCCGATCAGTCCGAAATTTCAGCAGATTGCGCCCAAAGATTGATCTTTTCCTCGTCGGCATAAGTGTCGATCAGGGCAAGCTCTTGGGCGGTGAATTCAAGGTTATGGATCGCGCCAACGCAGTCGATCACCTGTTCTGGCCGCGATGCCCCGATCAGGGCCGAAGTGATGCCGCCCCCACGCAGCACCCATGCAATCGCCATCTGCGCGAGTGTCTGGCCACGGCTTTGTGCGATTTCGTCCAGCTTGCGGATATTGGCGATCGCTTTTTCAGAGAGCATCTTGGGATCAAGGCTCTTGCCCTGCGTCGCCCGCCCGCCTGTGACGCCGCCGAGGTATTTCTTGGTCAACATTCCTTGGGCCAAGGGGGTAAAGGCGATGGAGCCGATACCAAGCTCTGACAAGGTATCCTTGAGCCCGTCCCGTTCGACCCAGCGGTTCAGCATATTGTAGGATGGTTGGTGGATGACGCAGGGCGTCCCCAGATCCTTGAGGATCGCGACAGCCTCGCGGGTGCGTTCGGAATTGTAGGACGAAATCCCCGCGTAAAGCGCGCGCCCCGACCGCACGATATAATCGAGCGCACCCATGGTTTCTTCAAGCGGGGTATCGGGGTCAAACCGGTGGGAATAAAAGATATCGACATAGTCCAGGCCCATCCGTTTCAGCGACTGGTCACAAGACGCGATCAGATATTTCCGGCTCCCCCATTCGCCATAGGGACCCGCCCACATTTCATAGCCCGCTTTGGACGAAATGATCAGTTCGTCCCGATAGGGCTTCAGATCCTCGGCCATGATCGCGCCAAAGGCATATTCTGCCGAACCGGGCGGCGGGCCGTAATTGTTCGCAAGGTCAAAATGGGTGATGCCGTGGTCAAAGGCGGTCAGGCAGATATCGCGTTTGGTCTGATGCGGAAAGTCGTGGCCAAAATTGTGCCAAAGCCCCAAAGACACCGCAGGCAGCTTTAGCCCCGATTTGCCACAACGGCGATACACCATACGTTCATAGCGGTCGGCAGCGGCAACATAGCCCATGGTCAGTGCCCTCGTCCTGTGATTTCTAAATCGTTTACGGGTAAAGAACACTTTCCCCAACGCGGTGTCAAATGCTGCTGTTGGCCTCGCTCAGACTTGGGGATATGACTTGGCCATGACAGTCGATCTATGCCCCGTTGACCCCGCCTCGCCCGATGCTCTGGCCTGCATGCAGTCCTATTTCGGTGAATTGGACAGGACCTTTCCTTCTGGGTTCGATCCCGGCCCGATTGAACCTGCCGATCTTGCCGAAATGCGGGCGCCACAGGGGGCGTTTGTGGTGGCCTATCGCAACGGTATCGCCGTCGGATGCGTCGGTTTGCGCCGCGATGGTCCAAATTTGGGAGAGGTCAAGCGGCTTTGGGTCAGCCCGGACGCGCGGGGCGCGGGGTTGGCAGCGGCGCTAATGACAAAGATCGAGGATTCCGCGCGCCAGCTGGATTTTCACACGCTTAGGCTGGACACGAACGGGACACTTCTTGCGGCCCTGTCTTTCTACCGCAGCCGTGGCTGGTCCGAGATCGACCGCTATAACGACAACCCATACGCCGAACATTTCTTTCAAAAGACGCTTTAGGCATCCTGTTGCGGCGGATTGCCCCTGCGCGCCTGCATCGCTATTAGGGGCCAACTCAATCTTTAGGACGTGACCAATGGCCAGCTATCAATATGTCTACTTTATGGACGGCGTTTCCAAAACCTATCCCGGTGGCAAGAAGGTCTTTGAGAATATCCGGCTGAACTTCCTCCCCGGGGTCAAGATCGGTGTGGTCGGTGTGAACGGCACCGGTAAATCCACGCTGATGCGGATCATGGCCGGTCAGGACAAAGATTTCGCGGGCGAGGCATGGGCCGCCGAAGGCGCGCGCGTCGGCTATCTGCCGCAGGAACCCGAACTCGACCCGAACCTGTCGGTCCGTGAAAACGTGATGCTGGGCGTCGCCGCGAAAAAGGCGATCCTTGACCGCTACAACGAACTGGCGATGAACTATTCCGACGAAACCGCCGACGAAATGGCGCGGCTTCAGGATGAAATCGATGCCCAGAACCTTTGGGACCTCGACAGCCAAGTCGACGTGTCGATGGAAGCCCTGCGCTGCCCACCCGATGATGCCGATGTGACCACACTGTCGGGCGGGGAAAAGCGCCGCGTCGCGCTGTGCAAGCTGTTGCTGGATGCGCCTGATATGCTGCTCCTCGACGAACCGACCAACCACCTTGACGCCGAAACCATCGCTTGGCTGCAACAGCACCTGATCGACTACAAAGGCACGATCCTAATCGTCACCCACGACCGCTACTTCCTTGACGCGATCACCGGCTGGATTCTGGAACTCGACCGTGGCGCGGGCATCCCGCACGAAGGCAACTATTCCAGCTGGCTGGAGGCCAAGGCCAAGCGGCTGGAGCGGGAATCGAAAGAGGACAAATCGCGCCAGAAAACGCTGGAACGCGAATTGGAATGGATGCGTCAGGGGGCCAAGGCCCGTCAGGCCAAATCCAAGGCCCGTATTTCGGCCTATAACGAAATGGCCAACCAGTCCGAGCGTGAAAAGATGGGTCGCGCCCAGATCATCATCCCCAACGGTCCGCGTCTGGGTGAAAAGGTGATCGAGGTCGAGGGCCTGCAAAAGGCGATGGGCGACAAACTGTTGATCGAGGGACTCGACTTTAGCCTGCCGCCGGGCGGGATCGTCGGTGTGATCGGCCCGAACGGTGCCGGTAAATCGACGCTGTTTTCTATGCTCACCGGGCAGTTGCAGCCCGACGCCGGCAGCGTGACCTATGGCGACACGGTCAAACTGTCCTATGTCGATCAGTCGCGCGACGCGCTGAACCCGAACGCCACTGTCTGGGAAGAAATCACTGGCGGGGCCGAGATCATCGAACTGGGCGAAGCCACGATGAACAGCCGCGCCTATTGCTCCGCTTTCAACTTCAAAGGCGGCGACCAGCAGAAAAAGGTCGGCCTGTTGTCGGGCGGGGAACGCAACCGCGTTCACATGGCCAAGCTGCTGAAATCGGGGGGCAACGTCCTCCTCCTCGACGAACCGACCAACGACCTTGACGTGGAAACGCTGCGCGCGCTCGAAGACGCGCTGGTCGATTTCGCGGGCTGCGCCGTCGTTATCAGCCACGACCGCTTCTTCCTCGACCGTATCTGCACCCACATCCTCGCCTTCGAAGGCGATGCCCATGTGGAATGGTTCCAAGGCAACTTTGAAGACTATGAAGAAGACAAAAAGCGGCGTCTGGGCGCAGATGCGCTCGAACCCAAGCGGGTTAAGTTCAAGAAGTTTGTGAGGTAATCAGGCCCGCGCCCGGCCCTGTTACGTGGGTCGGGCGCGTGCCCGATGCATTGCCTTGGGCTAATGCTAGGTGCCTTACTTCGACTTCTTCACAAATTCCGTCAAAATCACGATCCGCTGGCCTTCGACCCGGCCTTCGATGTGGCCGGCGTTATCGGGGACGAGGGAAATGCCGCGCACGGCGGTGCCGCGTTTGGCGGTGAACCCTGCGCCTTTGACGGGCAAGTCCTTGATCAGCGTGACAGTGTCGCCCTGTTCCAGAACCGCGCCGTTGCTGTCACGGTGGACGATGGCCTGAACCTCGGCCTCGGCCCACGCCTGCACCTCAGGTTCGAGATAAAGGGTATCGAGCGCCTCGGTCGCCCAAGGTTCGCCTACAGCGCGCAGTTTGCGCCATGCCAGAACCTGCACAGCGGGAACTTCGGACCACATCGACGACAAAAGGCAGCGCCAGTGGTTGGCGTCGGCTTCGCCCTGACAGGTTGGGCAAAGCGCCACCGTGTCATCCTTTGGCGAAACGGCAACGGCGGACAAATCGCCCGCCGCACCACAAAGTTCACATTGGCCCGCGGCCCGTGTCAGCGCATCCATCTTTGTCCCCTTTTCCGGTTTTGACACCTGTTAGGGGGCAATTGCCACGCTGGCCAGTCCTTAGCTGCGGGAATAGACGTCTTCGTAGCGGATGATGTCATCCTCGCCCAGATAGGACCCGGTCTGAACCTCGATCAGAACCATCGGCACCTTGCCGGGGTTTTCCATCCGGTGGATCGCGCCAAGCGGGATATAGACCGACTGGTTTTCGGTCACGAGTTTGACCTCGTCATCCACGGTCACTTTTGCGGTGCCCTGCACAACGATCCAGTGTTCGGACCGGTGATGGTGGCTTTGGAGGCTGAGCGCCGCGCCGGGGTGCACCACGATCCGCTTGACCTGAAAACGGTCGCCGATCACGAGGCTTTCGAACCAGCCCCACGGACGGTGATCCTTGGGAAAGCTTTCTGCCTGCTTGGCCTTTTTGGCCTTGAGTGCTGCAACGGCCTGTTTGACCTCTTGGGTGCGACCCTTGTGCGAGATCAGAACGGCGTCAGGCATGGCGACGGCAACGATGTCATCCAGACCGATGCCGACGATTTCCTGTCCCTCGACTTCGGACCGCAGCAGGGTGTTGTGGCAATCGATGGCAGTCGCGGAACCGGAAACGGACAGCCCGCCCGTTTCGGTTTCGCGCCAGACAGCGGCCCAATCGCCCAGATCCGACCAACGGCCGGTATAGGGGACAACGGCAAGGTTATCGGCCTTTTCCATGACGGCGTAGTCGATCGAAATCGCATCAGCCTTGGCCCAAGCAGCAGGGTCCAGACGGGTAAAACCGATGTCGGATTTTGCGTTATCAAGCGCCTCTTGCACGGCGGCAACCATGGTCGGGGCAGCCTTTTTGAAAGCCGCCAGAATGGTCGAAACCGAGAACAGGAAAATCCCTGCATTCCAGAGATAGCGCCCTTCGGCCAGCATCGCGGCCGCGCGGTCCGCGTCGGGTTTTTCAACAAAGGCCCGCAGCGGCAGCGGGGTCGGTGCATCGCCCGACGGCTGGGCATCGAGTTCCAGATAGCCGTAACCGGTCTCGGGACGGTCCGGCGCGATCCCAAAGGTCACGAGTTTGCCAGCGCGTGCTGCCGGCACACCCGCGGCGACGGTGGCAGAGAACCCTTCGGAGTCAGGGATGACGTGATCCGACGGGGCAACCAGCATCAGACCATCAGGGTCCGTCTTGGCCAGATGCAGCACAGCGGCCAGAATGGCGGGTGCAGTATCGCGGGCAGCGGGTTCGATCAGGACGGCGCCGGGTTTAACTTTGGCAGCAGCAAGCTGTTCGGTCACGATAAAGCGGAAATCATCTGCGGTTACCACCAACGGTGCGGCATAGTCGCCGCCCTGCAGCCGTTTGGCCGACGCCTGAAACAGGCTTTCCTGACCCATCAATGGGGAAAACTGCTTGGGGTAGCTTTTGCGGGACAAGGGCCACAGACGGGTTCCCGAACCGCCGCACAAAAGAACTGGAGTAATCATGATCTCGCCTTTCAAACAAATGGTGCCGACAATTTCCCAGGGGCACCAGACCAAATACGACTGCGGTCTATCTCATCAATAGGCGCAGCCTTGCGGACATTTCGTGACCAATCTAAGGCAAATGCACAGCTGATATTACCCAACTATAGTAGCGTAAAGTCATCTGTAATGCCGTTTTCTGCGCACCACGCCCTTGCCAGTTTTTCGGTATTGGCTTTGCGATAGGCTTTGTAGATGCCTTTGACCTTGGACCGGATAATCGAATCCTGTCGCCCGATACTTTTGAGCGTCCGAACAATATCCAAGGCATCGTCAAACAGTTCCAACTGTTCATATGCTTTGGATTTGAGCGCAAGCAGACGCTGTGCGCCGGGGGCAACTTGCAACAGGTCGTCCAGATACGCCGGAACCTCGGCAAGGGTCGATTGATCGCGGCGCATGGCTTCGGCGATCATATATTTCACCTCGATCAGATCGGTTTTCTGATCCCGCAGTTCGGCGTAGATCCCGCTGAATGTGGCCTTGTCTCCTGCGGCCAGCGCGCGGTTGGCAAGTTCGGCACGATAGCAGATATTGCCGTCCGACAGCCTCACCGCGGCTTCAAGGTGTTGAAACCCCTCGGGCGTGCGTTCGTGTTCGAACAGGTGGTCGGCATAGCGTTTATGATACAGCGCCATGTCCGGCTCTTTACCCAAAGCCACGAGATGGTGGTGTTCCGCCTGCTTTTTCTGTCCGGTTTCGGTGTATAGCGCGGCAACTGCGCTGTGATAGGCCGCCGCGTCAGGATCTTTGCGGAAATGCTGGCCCATCTGTTCGATCTGGCGTTCGATCTTGGCGCGGTTCACAAAGCTAAAGTTCAGCTTTTTGCCCTGCAGTTTCTTCCAGTCGCGGACTTCCATGTTGGACGGATACTGGCGCGGCTGGATGCCCTGTGCAAACACAGGTTCCATCAGCTTTTCAAAGGCAGGATTGTCTTCGACCCGCAGGATCCGGCCCGCCTTGCGCATCAGACCGACATCGAAAGGATACGTGTTGTCCGAGGTCAGATGCCCAAGCGTGGACATATACCAGAACAGTTCCGACGTCAGGCGATTGATCGGGTAGAACCATGACCCAACATGATACCGTGTGATAGCGCGGTCGATATTGCCACGCAAAAGATCCGCCGCACAGGCATGGGCGAAAACCGTGCTGGAATGTTCTTCTCGATAACAGGGACGATCATGCAAAATTTCGACCAGACGGTCGCAGCCGTCCAGATCGTCATCCGCCAAGAGCTTTTCAGATAACAGTGGATAGACATAGGCCCGGTCCAACCCGCGTTCGACGTGGCCCATGATAATCGAATGCGCCCGACGGCCTTGGCCCTGCTTTTCAAGGTGATCCATGATGAACGGGAAATTTTGCCCGATATCCGACTGGGATAGAAACGCTTCGGGGCGCTTTTCCAAACGCTCCACCAATTCGTCCATCGCTTCGGCACGGTCAGCGTCCGACAAGTCGGCCTCGATATCCACAACGCGGCTGTTGCCGATCGCGGCGGCGATACCGGAGAACGCGCTGCTGGGCGGTGCAAAAATGCATTCCGACCGCGACATGGTGTAAAGTTCGAGAAAATCCCGCTGCAGCGGTTTCAGGTCCGTATCGCCCACCAGATCGGTAAAGGACCGGATACGCGGCGACATCGCGGCAAAGGCTTCGGCCTCTTTCTGGGCGTCGGAAAAGACGACGATCATCCCTTCTTCGTCTTTGGACAGCTCGCGCTTCATGTGCCATTCATAGATGACACGGGGAATATATTTGTTTGACCAAAGGTTGTGCGACGCAAGCGCCGCATCGTCGATGATGTCACCGCGACGCAGGTGATACGATCGAAAGGAAACACCCCCCAATTTCGCGTCGATCAGATCGATGACTTCTCGAACCCGCGCGGTAAAGGGCATCTCGCGCAAAAGCCGCGGCAAGTCGTCCAGCACGTCGACACCTTCCCACGGAAGGCGAAGTTGTTCGGTCGCAGAATTCGACAGATAGCTGGTGCCCGACGCAAGCGAGCGCCGGAAATCCTTTTCGGTCATATCCGCGGGAACGGCCCCGATATCGACCCCGTTCCGCACCGCATCGATTCCGGTTTTCTTGTCGACAAAACACCGCGCCATGATATCGGCGTCGAAAAGGTCTTCGGGCGTTTGCAGTTCGATGCTGGCGTCTTCGTGGTTCGGCCAAAACACCGTTAGCGGCGCACCATAACGTTCGGCCAGACGCATACCGGTCAGGATCGCGTTCAAGCGGCCGCCAAGCCGGTCATTCCGAAAAGCAATGATTGTTCCTTGGGCCATTTTCAAATGCCCTCGAACGCTGCGAACAGCTTTTCCGCATAGGCCCTGCGCACGTGATAGCTGTCTGTCAGGTGCACATCGCTTTCGGCAGGCACGAATTCCCAACGCGCCATTCCGGGGTGATCAGGGTCTTCGGTCTCGGCCCGGATGTCAAAGAAGACATGGCCCGCCTTTTCGACCTTTTCGCGCAGCAGCGTGTTTGCAATCACGTTAATCCGCGCATGTTCCTGATAGACCGGCGGATCGTCGTTCATACGGTTCCAGATGTCTGTGCGCTCGGACTCTTTGGAAATCCGGACAACAAGACGGCGGTAGATGTAGTTCAGCAATTGCGTGTCGATCCGCAGGGTAGACGGGTTCGGTCCTTTGAAAACGATGGGGCGGGCGGGAACCGTTTCATTGGCCATGGCGATATAGGCGTCATAGACCGACCCAAGATCGTCTTCCGGGGTGGCGGTGGAACCCTGAACATATTTGCGGAAGTAGTATCCGACCTCGGCGTCGACTTGCCCGTAGGCGAGGCAGACGAATTCCGGTGCGTTCGCCTCGAAATCGCGCATGAATTTTTTATAGGCGAACCGCGATTTGGGGCCCGCCGCGAACCCTTTGGCAGAGGCCGCGACAGAGTCAAATGCGGTAACCTTTGGCGCCGTGTTCGACAAAACACCCGACCATGTCAGCGTGTTGCACTTTTTGAAATATTTGGAATGGGAATCCCCGAAACAGAAGATGTCCATTACTGCGCCCCTTTTTTGCCCCAAAGGCCTGATTTTGGACAGGCCTAGCACTCTTGGCGGAATATTTCCACCGTCACAACCACCGACCCGATTATCGACCAAGGCAGTTGTCGTTGTCTTTGGCGGCCAAATTGGGTAGGAGTGAGGGGAAATTCCGGCAATAAATGAACCGGACTATTTTTTGAGCGTAAGGCAGGTTAAAGATGACAAAGAAGGCGTTGATCACAGGTGTAACGGGCCAGGACGGGTCCTATCTGGCAGAGTTTCTGCTGGAAAAAGGCTATGAGGTGCATGGCATCAAACGCCGTGCGTCGCTGTTCAACACCCAGCGGATCGACCACATCTATCAGGATCTGCACGAAGAAAAGCCGAACCTTAAACTGCACTATGGCGATCTGACCGACAGTTCGAACCTGACCCGCCTGATCCGCGACATCGAACCGGACGAGGTCTACAACCTTGGCGCCCAAAGCCACGTTGCCGTTAGTTTTGAAGCCCCCGAATACACCGCCGACGTTGATGCGATCGGCACTCTTCGTCTGCTAGAGGCGATCCGGTTCCTCGGGCTGGAAAAGAAGACACGTTTCTATCAGGCCTCGACTTCGGAACTTTATGGTCTGGTGCAGGAAATCCCGCAGACCGAAACCACGCCGTTCCACCCACGCAGCCCCTATGCGGTCGCCAAGATGTATGCCTATTGGATCACGGTGAACTACCGCGAGGCCTATGGCATGTATGCGTGCAACGGCATCCTGTTTAACCACGAAAGCCCCCGCCGCGGCGAAACCTTTGTGACCCGCAAAATCACCCGCGGTCTGGCCAATATCGCGCAGGGACTCGAAAAATGCCTGTATATGGGCAATATCGATGCGCTGCGCGACTGGGGTCACGCCAAGGATTATGTGCGCATGCAGTGGATGATGCTGCAGGGCGATGTGGCCGAAGATTTCGTGATCGCCACCGGCGTGCAGTATTCGGTTCGTGAATTCATCACTTGGTCTGCCCGTGAATTGGGGATCGAGATTGAATTCGAAGGCAAAGGCGTTGACGAAATTGGCCGCGTGGCATCGATCACCGGAGACAAGGCTCCGGCGCTGAAGGTTGGCGATGTGATCTTCCGCATCGACCCGAAATATTTCCGCCCTGCCGAGGTTGAAACCCTGCTGGGCAACCCTGCCAAGGCAAAGGCCAAACTGGGCTGGACCCCGCAGATCACCGCGCAGGAAATGTGCGCCGAAATGGTTGCCGAGGACCTTGCGACCGCGCGCCGCCATTCGCTGCTGAAGGCGCACGGCATGGATGTTCCGGTTTCGGTCGAAGACAACTGAGGCCGCCATGCGCAAGGTTTATGTTGCAGGACACAGGGGTATGGTCGGGGGCGCAATCCTCCGCCAGCTAGAGGCGCGTAGGGCCAAGGGCGAAGCGCTGGAATTCGTGACGCGCACCCATGCGGAACTGGATCTAACGAGCCAGTCCGCCGTGCGCGATTTCATGCAGACCGAACGCCCAGACGTTGTGATCCTTGCAGCGGCCAAGGTCGGGGGCATCTACGCCAACAACACCTACCCCGCTGAATTCATTTACGAAAACCTGATGATCGAATGCAACGTGATCCATCAGGCCTTTGCGGCCGGGGTTAAGACCTTGCTGCAACTCGGGTCGTCCTGCATCTACCCGCGTGAAGCGGCGCAGCCGATGGCCGAGGACGCGTTGCTGACCGGCATTCTAGAACCGACGAACGAACCCTATGCCGTGGCCAAGATCGCCGGGATCAAACTGTGTGAAAGCTACAACCGTCAGCATGGGGTCGACTACCGGTCGGTCATGCCGACCAACCTTTACGGGCCGGGTGACAATTTCCACCCTGAAAACAGCCACGTCCTGCCCGCACTGATCCGCCGTTTCCACGAAGCGGCCCAGAATGGCGCATCCGAGGTGGTGATTTGGGGCACGGGCAAGCCGCGCCGCGAATTCCTGCATGTCGATGACATGGCCGAAGCATCGCTATTCGTTCTTGATCTGCCCAAAGACAAATACGAAGCGAATACCCAGCCGATGCTAAGTCATATCAACGTCGGCACTGGAACGGATGTGTCCATCCGCGAACTGGCGGAAATGGTGGCCAAGGTAACAGGCTACAGCGGCGCCATCACGCAAGACACCACCAAACCAGACGGCACGATGCGCAAGCTGATGAATGTCGGGCGTTTGGCCGATATGGGGTGGACCGCGCGGATCGGATTGGAACAGGGGCTATCGGAAACCTATCAGTGGTTCCTTGCCAATCAGGACAAATTCCGCACCTAGACCGCTTTGATACTTGGTCAGGCCTGCCGGGACATGCCCACGTTCCGGACGAGATCGGCAATCTGCCTTAGCTGTTTATCCAGAGGCGTCGTTTTACGCCAGATCATCCCGATTTGGCGGGACGGCTGCGGATCTGGGAACCGCGCGATCGCCACCTCGGCCGATCGCGTTTCAACGTCGACCGCCATTTCAGGGATCAGTGTCAGACCGATACCCGCGCCAACCATTTGAACCAGCGTCGAAAGCGAACTACCGTCCAGCAATTCACGGGTGCGGGTTGTGCCGATGTCGCAAAAGGCCAGCGCCTGATCACGAAAACAGTGCCCCTCCTCTAGCAACAAAAGGCGCATTTCCCGCAGGTTTTCGCGGGACGGAACGGCGGTGGCAGAATCCTGCAACGGACGGACCAAGACGAAATCTTCGCTGAACAACGGAACCTCGACCAATGTGGGTTCCGAAACCGGAAGCGCCACAATCGCGGCATCGATCCGGCCCGCGGATAGTTCCTGCAGCAGACGTTGGGTCATCGTTTCGCGCACATGGATATCCAGATCGGGCGCCATTCTGGACAGATCCCCGATGATGCGCGGCAACAGATAGGGCGCGATTGTCGGGATCACCCCCAGACGCAGCCGACCTGTCAGCGTTTTCTGGGCTGCGCGGGCAACATCGGTCAGTTCATCGACTGATTGCAGAATATCGCGAACACGGGGGAGCAGATCCTCGCCCGCTTGGGTCAGGCGGACGGTCCGCGTGCCGCGTTCGAACAGTGCGATTCCCAAAGTCGTCTCAAGCTCTTTGATCTGCATGGACAGTGCAGGTTGCGAGATCGAGCAGATATCCGCGGCACGGCCAAAGTGACCCTGCTGGGCGACGGCCTCGAAATAGCGCAATTGATTGAGTTTTACGTTATTCATAAGATGAACCTATCAATCACATCAGAAAATACAACTTAGCCTAATCAATTTAATCAGGTAGGCTGATATCAGCGGGGTCTGGATCTTGCGAATGTGCCTTTGGCAGATTTGCATTGGGCCCCCCGAATTTTTCACGAAATGAAGGAGCCAGAAGATGGACGGAAACAATGTCGGCAAATGCCCCGTGATGCACGGCGCAAAACCGAACGCGACGCACCGTGGGCGCGGAAACAAGGATTGGTGGCCCAACCAGCTTAACCTGCGGATTCTTCATCAGCGTGCGCCTGCGTCGGACCCGATGGGTGCCGATTTCGACTATGCCGAGGAATTCAAAAAGCTCGATCTCGCCGCGTTGAAAAAGGACCTTTATGCCCTGATGACGGACTGCCAGGACTGGTGGCCGGCAGACTATGGCCACTATGGCCCCTTCTTTATCCGGATGGCTTGGCATAGCGCGGGCACCTACCGCACGGCAGATGGTCGCGGTGGCGCAACTTCGGGCACGCAGCGGTTTGCGCCGCTGAACAGCTGGCCGGACAACGGCAATCTGGACAAGGCTCGTCGCCTGCTGTGGCCGATCAAACAGAAATACGGCAACCAGATTTCTTGGGCCGACCTGATGATCCTTGCAGGCAATTGCGCGCTTGAATCGATGGGGTTCAAAACCTTTGGCTTTGGCGGCGGTCGTGCCGACGTTTGGGAGCCCGAGGAAGACATTTATTGGGGGTCCGAGGCCGAATGGCTTGCCACCAGCGACAAGGAAAACAGCCGCTATTCCGGCGAACGTGACCTCGCGAACCCATTGGCCGCCGTGCAGATGGGCCTGATCTATGTGAACCCCGAAGGCCCCGACGGAAACCCCGACCCCGTCGCATCGGGTCGCGATATCCGCGAAACCTTTGCGCGTATGGCCATGAACGACGAAGAAACCGTCGCTCTGGTCGCGGGCGGTCACACCTTTGGCAAGGCGCATGGCGCTGGCGATCCGTCGCTGGTCGGCCCCGAACCCGAAGCCGCCCCGATCGAGGCGCAGGGTTTTGGCTGGATCAATGGCCACAAGTCAGGCAAGGGCGTTGACACCACCACCAGCGGCATCGAAGGCCCCTGGACTGCGAACCCGACCCAATGGGACATGGGCTATTTCGACGTGCTGTTCGGCTATGATTGGCAGCTGACCAAAAGCCCCGCAGGCGCTAGCATCTGGGAAGCTGTGAATCTGGCAGATAAGGACCACGCCCCCGAGGTGGATGGTTCCGGCAAACCCGTCAAACTGATGATGACCACCGCAGACATGGCGATGCGGATGGACCCGGCCTACGAAAAAATCTCGCGTCGGTTCCACGCCAATCCGGACGAATTCGCCGATGCCTTCGCCCGCGCATGGTTCAAACTGACCCACCGCGACATGGGACCGAAACCGCTTTACCTAGGCCCCGAGGTTCCCGGCGAAGAGCTGATCTGGCAAGATCCGATTCCGGCCGTCGATCATCCCTTGATCGATGACGCGGACATCGCCGCGCTCAAGGCCGATATCCTTGGCAGCGGGTTGACCACTGCCGAGCTGGTCCGCGCGGCTTGGGCTTCGGCCTCGACCTATCGTGGGTCGGACAAGCGGGGTGGGGCCAATGGCGCCCGCGTTCGCCTTGCACCACAAAAGGACTGGGAAGCAAACGATCCTGCCGAACTGGCCAAGGTTCTGGGCAAGCTGGAATCGATCCAGACGGCCTTTAATGCCTCGGCCAAGGGCGGCAAGAAAGTTTCGCTAGCCGATCTGATCGTTCTGGGCGGCACCGCCGCTGTCGAAAGCGCTGCCAAGGCAGCAGGTCGTGACATTACGGTCGGTTTCGCGGCCGGTCGTGGGGATGCAAGTGCAGAACAGACAGACGCCGAATCCTTTGCCGTGCTCGAACCCGAAGCAGACGGTTTCCGCAATTATCAGCGGACAGAATATGCCGTTTCGGCCGAGGAGATGTTGGTCGACAAGGCCCAGCTTCTTGGGCTCTCTGCCCCGGAAATGACCGTTCTGGTCGGCGGGATGCGGGCGCTGGGTGCAAATGCTGGCGGTTCTGCGCATGGTGTGCTGACGTCACGACCCGGACAGCTGACCAATGACTTCTTTGTCAACCTGCTGGATATGGGAACCGAATGGAAGCCCAGCGGAACATCCGGACTCTACGAAGGTAAAGACCGGGCGTCAGGTCAGGTCAAATGGACCGGAACGCGCGTCGATCTGGTGTTTGGTTCAAACTCCCAGCTGCGCGCCTTGGCCGAAGTCTATGCACAGACCGACGCAGGCGGGAAATTCGTTCGCGATTTCGCGGCAGCCTGGACCAAGGTAATGAACGCCGACCGCGTTGATCTTTGATCAGATGATTTCATAAGCGACTGAATGGCACCCTAACGGGTGCCATTTTTTGTTGGTGCGATCCCATCGCATCCATTGACCTATTTGTTTACGATTGGGTTTTACCTGATTTTGGTTCACCGATATCTCGTGCTGTTTTGGGGTATTTCGAGGCTCTGGGCAGCGCCATGCCGTCACAGCGGGTCTCGACATCATCTTTGTTACTTACTGTAGCGATGGTGAGGCGGTCTTACGCGATTGCCCCGATAGCGCGATCGGCTTTTGATATTCTTGTTGGGGGATTGGATGCCTGTGCTGTCGATAAGCAGGTGCAGCGGTCCGGTTGAGCCTTTGTATGGGATGGCTACTGATAACGTCTTTTGACGGCGACATAAGGTACTAAAGTCTGGGACTGACCAGTCCAGCCCAACCAGCTTGAGAAGGCTCCCAACAAATCCTGTCGTCTGTCTCAACGGCAATCCAAACAACACTTTGAGGGTCAGGCAGGCTTGTATCGCCGCATCGCTGTAGGCTTGTTGACGTCCCCTTCGTCCTGAAGGCACCGCACCCCATGTCATCCCCGCGTCAAACCAGATCGAAA